>Ga0335074_10006263_pt1 | contig 16513 bp, 16 predicted proteins | sample Lox_Sample_23_FD_206715 | JGI IMG/M metagenome (GOLD analysis project Ga0335074, IMG submission 206715) | Soil microbial communities from Loxahatchee National Wildlife Refuge, Florida, United States - Lox_Sample_2.3 | ecosystem: Environmental > Terrestrial > Soil > Wetlands | place: USA...
GTGACCACGACGTAGTGTGCTCGCAGGGCGGGCTGGCTTTCGGCCATGCCTAGCAGCGTGGCGCCCGCGCCGATCTCTATGTCATCCGGATGCGCGCCGATGGCGAGTACGGCCAGCGGCCCGCCTTGGGGGATGGCAAGGTGCAATGGCAGCATGCGCAGTTCACCCTATTGCCGGGATTGACTGCAACGTGGCGCCGCTGCCCTTGGCTAGGCCGGCTCCCTCGTCCAGTGCGTTGCCGAGCGGCTCGACCATGCCTGACCTGTCCCGGTCCCAGATCATCCACGGGCAGTATCCGCGTTGGTACATGTCCTCAAGCTGAGCACGCTCTTTCACGGTGTCGGCCGGTGACCAGTAGCCCTTGTAGGGATAGGCAAGGACGCGCCGCAGCGGGACCAGTCGTCGCGTGATGGCGTCCTCGACCAGGTCCTCGCCCTCGCGCAGATGCCCGAATATCTCCGGCCTGAGCACGAAGTAACCACCGTTCTCCCACTGGCGGAGGTCGCGCATCGGGGTCACGTGGGCGACCCGGCCGTCGTCGCAGATATCTACTACGTGATGTGACGACTGCGGCGGCACCGCGAGCAGGCTGGCCACCGCGTCGCTCTCAGCGAACCGCGCGATGATGTCCGGCAGTGGCGCGTTCGTCAGCACGTCGGCGTAGTTCGCGAGGAACATCGGCTCGTTCGCTACGAACCGCCGTACCCGGCGGAGGCGCTCGCCGATGGGGGAGCTCAGGCCCGTATCGACGAAGGTGATCCGCCAGTCGGATATATCGGTGCTGAACAGTTTCACATCCTGAGCGCCGTTCTCGAGTACGAAGTCGTTCGACCGCGTCTCGTCATAGCTAAGGAAGAAATCCTTGACGTAGGCGGCACCGTATCCGAGGCACAGGATGAAGTCGGTATGGCCGAAGTGGGCGTAATAGCGCATGACGTGCCACAGCAGCGGGCGCTCCCCGACCATTGCCATCGGCTTGGGGCCGCTGCTAACGCCGTCGCGCATCCGCATTCCGAGGCCACCACAGAAGAGCACAACTTTCATCGGATCACCTTTTACGCAATTTCCAGCTCAGGAATCGGGAAAACCAGCTGGCCGCCCCAGGACCTGACGTACTCGAGCTGCTTGCTGATCTCAGCCCGCAGGTTCCACGGCAGCACGAGAACGTAATCAGGCCGGGTCTGCGCCAGGCGTTCCGGCGCGTAAATCGGGATATGCGTGCCTGGCAGGAACTGGCCTTGCTTGACCGGGCTCCGGTCAACGGTGTAGCTCAGCAGGTCAGATCGGATGCCGCAGTGGTTGAGCAGGGTATTGCCCTTGCCCGGGGCGCCGTAGCCCGCCACCGACTTGCCTTGCCTGGCCGCGTCGAGCAGGAATCCCACCAGGTCGCTCTTGATCTGCAGTACCTGGCGGGCGAAGCCTTCGTGACCCGCGAGAGTGTGCAGGCCAGCCGACTCCTCCGTGTCGAGCACGGCCTTCACGCTGGCGGCTTCCTCGCCCGCGGACTCAACCGGTCTTGCATGCAGGCGCAGTGATCCGCCGTGAGTATCCAGCTCGTCCACGTCAATCACCTTCAGGCCCGCTTCGGCGAGGACGCGACTGGAGGTGAGCAGCGACAGGTAGGAGTAGTGCTCGTGATAGATCGTGTCGTACTGTCGCCGCTCGACCAGGCGCAGCAGGTGCGGGAACTCCAGCGTGACCAGGCCGGTGTCCTTGACCAGCGCGCGCAGGCCTGCCGCGAAGCCGCGGATGTCCGGCACGTGGGCGAGCACATTGTTGGCCACGACAAGATCGGCCGCACCATACCGGCCGGCGACGTCCGCGCCGGTCCCGGCGCCGAGGAACTGCACCTCGGTCCTGATGCCCTTGGCCTTCGCCGCCTCGGCAACGTTGGCCGCCGGCTCGACGCCGAGCACCGGGACTCCGCCCGCGAGGAAGTGCTGCAGAAGGTAACCGTCGTTGCTGGCTACTTCGGTGACCAGGCTGTCTGGCCCGAGGCCGAGACGGGCGATCATCCCTTCGGCGTACCGCCGCGCGTGAGCGACCCAGGAATCGGAATAGGACGAAAAATACGCGTAGTCAGAAAAGATATCTTCGCCGGATACGTAGGCAGGCAGCTGAACGAGCAAACAGGAATCGCAGATGCGGACATGGAGTGGATAGAACTTCTCCATGGCATCGAGATTGTCCGCTGATACATAGCTCTCGCACAGCGGTGACATCCCGAGGTCCACGAATGTTCGGGTAAGGCTGGCACCGCACAGGCGGCAGTCAGGCGTCAACGGCACGTTTGCCCCCGGCTTCCGGCCCGCGACCCGGCGAGCCTTAGAACGGCATTGTTCTTCGTTCTGAAAGGATGGCGCTCGTGGCAGAGCATTGCTGCCGGGCCTGCCGGGGACGCGCCGGGGAGATCGTGCTTGATCTCGGTCAGCAGCCTGCCTGCGACTATTTCCCGCGCTGTGACGATCGGAGTCCTGACCCCGAGTACCCGCTGCGGATGTGGCTGTGCTCGCGCTGCGGCCTGGCTCAGCTGGCCGAGGACCCGACCGTGCCGGAAGAGCCCAGGGGCGCCGAGCCGGCCGCCCTGGTAGACCAGGCAGCCGAGGCCGTCCGGCGCGTGGGCGCGGCGGGGCTGCTGCGCGAGGGCGGCAAGGTTGCTGAATACGGCAGCCCGCACGGTGGATCCTGGCTGGATCTGCTGGCCGCCGCCGGGCTCAAGCAGGTGGCTGACGACGAGGCTGCCGATGTGATCGTCGACTGCTTCGGCATGATGCACGCCGCCGATCAGTTCGCCGCGCTGGCACAGCGGGCGTCGCGGATCGAGCCGGGCGGGATCCTCCTGCTGCAGTATCACGCGCTGGGCGCCATAATCCGTCACGGGCAGTGGAACGCGCTCCGCCACGGGCACTACGCCTATTACTCGGCTACCGCGCTGCGGGTGATGCTCGCGGCAGCAGGCCTGCGCCCGCGGACGGCGTGGAGCTTCGACCTCTACGGCGGGACCGTCCTGCTGGCTGCCCAGCGCGAGGCTGACCATCCTCCGGCGCCGGACGACGTGGTAGCCGCGCTGCTGGCAGACGATGCTGCCATCGGTGTGCGCAATCAAGTGGTGCTCGCCGGACTGCAGCGCGCCTGTGAGGCGAAGGCGCGCGGCCTGCGCGAATGGCTGATCGCCGAGCGCAGCGCAGGACGCTCCGTGGTCGGATACGGCGCCGCGTCGCGTGCGGTGGCACTGCTTCGCCGTGCCGAAGTCGACAGCAGCCTGCTGCCAGCGGTGGCCGATGCTTCGCCGGCCAAGCAGGGCTTGCGGATGCCAGGCACGGACATCCCTGTCGTCAGTCCGGCCGAGCTCGCCGCCCGCACGCCCGGTGCCGTGCTGCTCTTCGTGGCCGATCTGCGAGCTGAGGTGAGCGCCGCCTACCCTGAGGTCGAGGCAGCAGGCGGCAGGTGGGTCGATGCGGACGCGCTCAGCTCGTGACATGACGGCTGGTCAGGTTGCCTGAAGCGCCAGGCGCAGCCGCTCGAGGCACCGGCCGCGGGTGGGACCTATGCTGCCGATCGGCACGCCTAGCTGGTCAGATATCTCGGTGTACGACACTGGCGGGTCCGCCATCAGCAGCTCGAGCAGTTGTTGCGATCGCGAGGGCAGGGTAGACACGGCGGCGCGGACTGCTTGCGCGCGCTCCTCGGCCAGCAGGCGCTCGTCGACGTCGGGCTGATGGCCGACTGCTTCACTGAACGCGTCATGGTCGTCCTGAACCACCATCACCCTCTTGCCGGCTGCTAGGTGTCTCAGGCATTCATGGCGCGCTGTCGTCGCTAGCCAGCTGCCGATGCGTTCCGGGTACTCAATGCGATCGATGTGCTCAAGCAGGCGCAGCCACGTTCCTTGAACGACGTCGGCCGCGTCGTTCTCGGCGAGCCTGAAATCGCGCGTCGTCGCCCACAACAATCTGGAGTACTGATCAACAAGACGCTCCCACGCGGACCGGTCTCCGCGGCTTGCCTGCCGTACGAGCTGCGCCACGTCCAAGGCTTCGCTGCCTTGATCCGTTACCTCTGGAACACGACGGTCGGCCAAAGCCGACGAGCTGCGCTGACTATCCGCACGACGGCGGGTTGTACTCACCCGCACGGCCACCTCGCCACCCTCCTCATCTCTCGAGTATTTGAGCCACTTCCATGCCCGGACCTGACTGCCATCGATGTCGGGCTTGCCACGGTCAATACGCGCCATCTCCGTGCAGCACGGCCGACCAGGTTTTCCACAGGATTTGCAGGTCGAGAAAGAACGACCAGTTTTCGACGTAACTCACGTCGAGCCGCACGGCCTCGTCCCAGGGCAGATCGGATCGCCCGTTCACCTGCCACAAGCCAGTGATGCCTGGCTTCACCGCCAGGCGCCGCCGCACATGGTGCCCGTAGGCGGTCGTCTCGTCCGGCAGCGCCGGGCGCGGGCCGACAAGGGACATCTCGCCGGCTAGCACGTTAAGAAGTTGCGGCAGCTCGTCCAGCGAGTGCCGGCGCAGCCACTTCCCGACCCGGGTTATCCGCGGGTCCTGCCTGATCTTGAACAGCAGGCCGTCACTGTCGTTGTCCGCTGCCAGGTCGGCGAGGCGCTGCTCCGCGTCGACCACCATCGTGCGGAACTTGCAAAGGGTGAACAGCTTGCCGTCCTTGCCAACCCGGGTTTGCCAGAAGAAGGCCGGACCGCCGTCGCTGAGCCTGATAGCCGCGGCAACGACGATGAATAGCGGCAGCAGCAGAGTCAGTGCCGAGAGGGCAATCGCACGGTCGAACGCCGACTTGATGAGCCGGCGGGCACCGGTGAACTCCGGGTGGTCGACATGCAGCAGCGGCAGTCCTGCCGTCGGCCTGATCGTGGTCCGCGGGCCAGCCACATCGAGCAGCGCGGGCGCGACGCAGAGGTCAGTGCCCGACTTCTCCAGAGCCCAGGCCAGGTCCCTGAGGCGGGCGCCGCTCATCTCAGGGCAGGCCAGGACCGCGACGGTGTCTGCGGCCGTCCGCTGTACCTCGTCAATGACGTTGACCAAACCGCCGACGGCCGGGATTCCGTCGATCTCGTCCGGGCAGTCAGGGCCGAGGACGCACGCGGCTACGACCGTGAGCCCGTGATAGGTGTCGCGTCGCAGGGCAGTCGCGAGCTCGGCTATGACGTCCGGATGCCCGACCACCACGACCTTCCGCATACAGTCGCCGAGCGAGCGCAGGTGATGCAGCCACTTGCGCAGCCAGTACCGCAGAAGCACGTCAAAAACCGTCAGGCAAGGTAGCGCGACGACGACGTAGCCGCGCGCGATCTCGGTTTTGGTGGCGTAGGCGGCGATCGCGACGGCGGCCGTCAGGCCGACACCGGTGTTGACTACGCGCCGGAATTCGTCTGTTCCGACGCCAATGAAACGGGTGTCGTAGGCGCCCGCCAGTGCCAATGCGGCCAGCCATAGCACCGGCAGAGCGATTCCGAGCCAGAAATAGCCAGCGTCTGCGGATGTGTCGCCGTCAAACCGCACTTCAAATGCCAGCAGGCCTGCGGCCAGCGCGCAGCATCCGTCGGCAATCACCACCTTGCGCAGGTACCTGTTCGTCCATGCCGCTGCGCCGCGTGCAGCGATTTGGGCGACCTGACCGACCTGCAACGGTTCAGGCGCCGTTATGTTTTCGGCCATAGCCGGGCTTCTCCAGCACACTCTTATTCGAGTGCGCTGCATCATTTAGACGGCGCGCTCGATCCTCTCCCTCAGTGCCGTGCATAAGGGGAGACGCATCGACGGATTTGCCGGTTGCAAGCTTTGGCTGCGCATAAGGTCACGGGGCGGCTTTGCCGGCGTTTAGTTATTGTAGTTTCCCCAGGTCAGAGCCCTGTTTGTCGCAACGTCAGTGACAGGTTAAATCTTGGTTTTCGCACGGCAACGTACTGATTCGGGCCGGAAATAGGTTGGGCATTTCCGGGCTGTTGATATCGATACAGCGCTTACCCCGTAAACCCGAGCAAGGGCGCGAACCGGACTGCCGGCTCCGCCAGGCCCGAGCCGGTCTATCATCGGCAGCGTGAGCTACGAGGCGCCGGCCGCTCCCGGCCCCGAAGACGACAAGATCATTACACTTGCCCGCGCTGCCAGGGCGAGGGTGGCAGCGGCTGAAGGCGCTGCCGTCCGCGATGAGACCGGGCGCACCTATGCGGCAGCGGCGGTTGCCCTGCCATCTCTCAGGCTGTCCGCTCTGCACCTGGCTGTCGCGATGGCAGTGTCCAGCGGCGCGGCCAGTCTCGAAGCGGCGGCTCTGGTCAGCGACGGAGGAGCCGTAGATCCCGCCGACCTTGCCGCAGTCCGCGAGCTCGGGCCGGACGCAGTGGTCTTCTACGCAGCACCGGACGGGACCGTCCTTGCGACCCTGCGTCCCTGACTAGCTGGCGGCGCGTGCCTAAGTTAGGGCGGGAACGCCCATGTGGGGGAGAATCACCACGTGGGGACGCCGTCGCATAACTCACCGGCCGAGTTCAGGTCTGGGTTCGCCTGCTTTGCTGGGCGGCCGAATGTCGGCAAGTCCACGCTGATGAACGCGCTCGTCGGCGCCAAGGTGGCCATTACCAGCAGTCGACCGCAAACCACGCGGCGGGCCATCCGCGGCATCGTGCACCGCCCGGACGCGCAGCTAGTGATCATCGACACACCTGGCCTGCACCGGCCGCGCACCCTGCTCGGCGAGCGGCTGGATAGCCTGGCCCGGTCAACCCTGACTGAGGTCGATGTCATCGGTTTGTGCCTGCCTGCCAATGAGCGGATCGGACCGGGCGACAAGTACCTGGCGGGCGAGCTAGCGAGCATCGGCAAGACCCCGGTGGTGGCGATCGTGACCAAAACGGACCAGGCGACCAGAGAGCAGGTGGCCGCCCAGCTGGCGGCGGTCGGTGAGCTTGGCGACTGGGCCGACATCGTCCCGGTATCGGCACTAGCGGGATTCCAGCTCAGCGTGCTGGCCGACGTTCTCGTTTCCTATCTGCCGCCGGGCAGGCCCCTGTACCCGGATGGCGAGCTGACCGACGAACCCGAGCAGCAGCTCGTGGCCGAGTTGATCAGGGAGGCGATCCTGGAAGGCGTGCGGGATGAGCTACCGCACTCGATCGCCGTCGTGGTCGAGGAGATGGCGCCACGGCAGGGCAGGGAAGATCTGATCGACGTTCATGCACTCATGTATGTTGAGCGGCCCAGCCAGAAGGCGATCGTGCTCGGCGCGAAGGGCTCCCGGCTGAAAGAAGTCGGCACTACGGCGAGGCACCAGATAGAGGCCCTGCTAGGCACCCGTGTGTACCTGGACCTGAGGATCAAGGTAGCCAAGGACTGGCAGCGCGATCCTCGCCAGTTGCGGCGCCTGGGCTTTTACGACTGAGTACTCGGCTGGCTGGTCAGATCAAGCTCCCAGTCGCGGCTGGTGCCGGCGATCCTGAAGCCGAGCTGCTCGTTGATAGCGACCATGTGCGCGTTCGACCCGGCGTTGTCGGTCTGGATATGCCTGACTGCGGGCTCGTGCACAGCCAGCAGGTCTAGCATGGCGATCTTGACCAGCAGGCCAAGCCGGTGCCCGCGGTGTTCCGGACGCACCGCGGTCATCTGCTGGAACGCCCAGTCAGGCGTGTCTTCCTCGGTGCACATCTGAGTCAGCGCGGCGGGCTCTCCGGTGGCGTCGTGCCTGGCGGCCACCGTGTACAAGGTCAGTCCGTGCTTGACCATCGTCTCCTCAGACTCCCTGACGCGTTCGGCAGTCCACACGTTGGGTTCCATGCCGTCGTTCCTGGGCGCGTCGGCCATCGCAGCCTCGACGGCCACGACGTGGCTGAGGTGCTCAGCTGGCGTGACGCCCAGCCAGCTCAGCAGCGAGTAGCCGGCCGCGAACGGCTCGGCAGCCGACCGGAGCCTGGCCAGCCGCGCGGGCATCTCATCGCCGATGGACAGCATCCTGATCACGTCCGTGATGCCGCCACGGGCGCCGATCGCGGCCGCGAACGCGGCGCCTGGAGTGTCATCTCTGACGCTGCCGGTCAGCCGCGACCGGCCTGCCTGCCGCGCCTGGTCAGCGCAGTGCGCGAGCAGCCCGCGCCCGAGCCCGGCCCGCCGCCTCGCAGGAGAGATCACCATCCGGCAGCGGGCGGTCGAGATGTTCTCCTTGTCCGGCAGCCGCAGCAGGTACCCCCCGACGGGCTCACCTGCCTCATCGCTAGCCAGCCAGGCCTGCCGCGGCGCGGTGTCGTAACCGCGGGCCCACTTGCCGGCGAAGCTGTCGTAGGCCCAGGGCGGCTCGTCTGGGTGGTCGACCGGCCAGCCCGCCCGTGTCATGTCAAAGCAGGCGCGCAGCTTGCCGGTTTCGGTGTTCGGGTCGAATCGCTCGATACGCACGCAGGCATCTAACTGGCTCGCCCGCAGCGGCGGCAACGCATTTACTGGCGGGCGTACTTACTGGCGGGCCGGGAGGTTCTTGGCGTCCGCCACGTCGATCTCGAACATCTGGAATTGGTCGCTGACCCGGTGGCCGAGCTTGTCGTTGACCGCGATCATGTGCTCGTTGACCGCCGCGTTGAAGGTGACGAAATGGCTTATCTGCGGCTCCGCCCCGGCCAGCCACTCGAGCATGGCGACCTTGACGAGCAGCCCGAGCCGGTGGCCGCGGTGCTCGCGGGTCACCGCGGTGAGCCCCTGCCATCCCCATCCGGCGACATCGGGATCGACAAAGACCTGGGTCAGGGCAGCGGCGGCCCCGGTAGCGTCGTGGAGGGCCGCTACCGAATACATTCGCCTGCCCTGCCCGATCACTCGCCTGTCCTCCGCGATGATCCGGTCGGCGTCCCAGGCCATCGGCTCGAAGGCTTCGCCGTGCGGGGCATCCGCCATCGCCTCGTTGAGAGCGCAGACCGGCCCGACCAGCTCATCTGGCGTTATGCCGGCCCAGAGGCGCAGCGTGTACCCGGCAGAGTGCTGTTCCGCCTCGGCCCTCAGCCCGGCGAGGCGAGCAGGCAGGGCCGGCCCGGCATCAAGCACGCGCCGGACGTCGATCATGCCCGGCCGAGCGCCGATCGACCCGGCGAAGATGTGACCAGGCGCACCGACCCGTGCGTCGGACATCAGCAGCGTCCGGCCCGCCAGGTCAGCTTGCCCGGCCGCATGCGCTATCAGCGTGGTCCCCACGCCCTGCCGCCGGCAGGATGGCGCGACTACTACGGAGAGGAATCCGTTGGCACGGTTATCTCGCTCAGGCAGCTCGAGTACGTAGGCGCCGAGCAGGGCGCCGGAAGGCGTGGCGGCCAGCCAGATCTGGTGCGGGTTGCCCGCGAAGCCCTCTGTCCACCAGCCGCGGAACCACCGGTACGAGCGGGCTGGCACATCCGGGTCATCCACCTCGTGGCCGGCTGTAACCAGCTCGTAGCAACACTTGAGGCGGGTCTCGTCAGCCACTGGATCGAACCGCTCGATTCGCACGGCTGTCAGCTAATACCTGCTCCATGGCGCGTCGCAAGCGAAATACCTGGCAGCTCGACCAGGCGAAGGTGGCCACGTTCCCGCTCTGGTGGCCGTATTTCCGCGAGTACGACGCAGGGGGATGGTCCATCCGGCTTTGCCGCATTAGGCTGCCGGCCATGCTCGGGACGTGTGATGATGTCTGGTCAGCCAGGACGATGTTTGTGCAGCGGGCAGGTGGCCTGGCGGGGGGAGCGGATCGTTGGGCCTGATCGGAGTACGTTTTTACTTCAAAACCACTGGTCACGGCACCGTGCACTGCTACCGCTGCGGCGGAGACCGCCCCTACCAGCGCTGCACCGGCCGCCGCTGGTTCCAGGTGCTGATGATCCCTGTAGTCCCGCTGGACCGCGTGGCCGAGCACCTCCAGTGCCGGATCTGCCGCACCAGGTACCGGCTCGAGGTGCTGTCGATTCCCACCTCAGCGGCCATGCAGGTGGCGTTGCCGGCCGGTGCGCTGGCTGCGGTCACGATGATGCTGCAGGCAGGCGACCCGGAGAGCCCGGCAGCCCGGAGCCGGGCGATCGACATCGTCCAGGCCGCCGGGCGCCCCGGCTACGATGAAGCGGCTCTGACCGCGGACCTGGCCCTGGCCGAGGGTCGCCGGCTGGCCAACGCCGAGTCGCTGGCCACGCTGGCCATCCAGCTGACGATGCCCGCGCCCGAGTGGTTCCTGGCCGACGCGATCCGGGTCGGGCTGGCCGACGGCCCGCTGTCGGATTCCGAGCGCGGCGCCGCGCGCCTGATCGCCGCGCACCTTGGCCTGTCGGCCGCACAGGCGCAGGGGGTCATCGTGACGACCGCTGGCTAACGCGCGTAACTTCAAACCTTCGGCTTAACCGGCGGCGTCCCGAAGTGGGCGAGAATGGGCTGGTGGCGATCTACCGTGACGATGGCATCGTGCTGCGCACCCACAAGCTGGGCGAGGCCGACCGCATCGTCACCGTGCTGGCGCGAAAGTCCGGCCGCATCAGGGCGGTCGCCAAGGGCGTAAGGCGAACCAAGTCACGGTTCGGCGCGCGGCTGGAGCCGTTCACCCACGTCGACCTGTTGCTGTACACCGGCCGGTCGCTGGACGTGATCACCCAGGCCGAGACGCTGCGGCCATACGGCGAGCAGCTGGTCGGCGACTACCCGAGGTACACCACCGGGACCGCGATGCTGGAGACCGCCGAGAAGCTGACCCCAGTGGAGAAGGAGCCGTCGATGCGGCAGTTCCTGCTGCTGGTCGGCGGCCTGCGAACGCTCTGCGAAGGCGTCCACGATCCGCGGCTAGTGCTGGACGCGTTCCTGCTCAGGTCACTCGCAGTGGCCGGCTACGCCCCGGCGCTCGAGGAGTGCGCGGTCTGCGGCACGACGGCGCCGCAGGCACAGGCGTCTGGCGGACTGCGCGCTTTCGGGCTTGCATCTGGTGGCCTGACGTGCCAGAACTGCCGGTCGCCAGGCTCGGCGACCCCGGCCGTCGGCACCGTGGCGCTGATGAGCGCGCTGCTGCGGGGAGACTGGGAGCATGCCGACGCCAGCGAGCGGAGGCACCAGGTAGAGTGCAGCGGCCTGACCGCCGCCTACCTCCAGTGGCACCTAGAGCACTCGATCAGGTCGCTGAAGCACGTAGAGCACGCTTAGGCAGGAGGAAGCCGCCGCCAATGAGCCCGACCAAGCACCAGGTAACGCCGCCGTACCCGCACCCTGACGGGGCACAGCCGCCGAAGATCCCTGGCGAGCTCATCCCGCGGCACGTCGCCCTGGTCATGGATGGGAACGGCCGCTGGGCCAAGCGCCGTGGCCTGCCGCGGACCGAGGGGCATAGAGCGGGTGAGTATGCCCTGTTCGACGTGATCATGGGCGCGATCGAGCTTGGCATTCCGTACCTGTCCGCCTACGCCTTCTCGACCGAGAACTGGCGGCGCTCACCCGATGAGGTCCGGTTCCTGATGGGCTTCAACCGGGACGTCATCAGGCGCCGCCGGGACCAGCTGAACTCGATGGGCGTACGGATCAGGTGGGCCGGGCGCCGGCAGCGGCTGTGGCGGTCGGTGATCTCCGAGCTTGAGGACGCCGAGCGGATGACAGTCGGGAACTCCGTGCTCACCCTGCAGTTCTGCGTCAACTACGGCGGCCGCGCGGAGATCGCCGACGCGGCGAAGGCGATTGCGCTCGACGTGGCAGCCGGCAAGCTCAGGCCGGACAAGGTCGATGAGAAGACGATCAGCCGGTATCTGGATGAGCCGGAGATTCCCGATGTAGACCTATTTATCAGATCCTCCGGCGAGCAGCGAACGTCGAACTTCCTGCTCTGGCAGTCGGCGTATGCGGAGATGGTCTTCCTGGACACCCTGTTCCCGGACTTTGACCGCCGGCACCTGTGGCACGCCTGCGAGATCTACGCGAGCAGGGACCGCCGGTACGGAGGCGCTGAGCCCAACCCCCTGCCGGCCAGCCCGGATGAACTGCCAGTCGGCGAGAACCCGCAGCGCTAAGGGCACTTATCTCGGCGCGCGGGCTGGGTTATTCAGTTGATAGCCGCGCGACAATCGGCGCGATTGCCTCAAGGTGTCCGCCCAGATTCCAGTAAGAGATACCGAGTTCTTCGTTCCACCTGCGCAAATCATCAACGCATTTCTCGACATCGCCGCGGAGCGAGACTGGCGAGTTTGCGAATCGGTCCGGATGAGCGGCGATGTAATCGGAAAATGTTGGCCTGACAGGCGTTACCTGGACGTTGCAGATGTTCACGTCATAACAGGTCATCTGAATCTCGGGTGCAGGTTTGCCCGCGCGAGCTGCGGAGGCGGCGACAAGCCCGAGCTTCTCCTCGATGCCCGGCTTGCTCAGCTGGTCGGTCGCCGTTTGATTGAATCCGCTTGGTCCCATTCGCGGATGCAGCCCGACTATATCTGCGTAGCGCGCGGCCAGGCCGAGGATCTTGGTCCCGCCGCCGCCCACCAGGATCGGCGGCCGCGGGCCGCGCGTAATAGGAGGCAGCGCTTCAAGCCTGTCAAGCTTGTAGTAATCGCCGTCGAAAGCGAGCAGGCCGCCGGCAAAGAATGCCGTTATGATCCGCAACGCCTCTTCCAGGCGAGCGATTCGGATAGGCGCAGGACTGTAGCCGGCTCCGAGTGCCTGGTAATCGTCTCGAAGCCAGCCCGCCCCGAGCCCCAGGCCGGCGCGTCCAGCAGAGAGTACGTGAGCGGTAGAGATCGCCTTCGCGAGAACGGCCGGGTGGTGCAGGTCATTGTTCAGGACGAGCGGCATGGCACGCAGTTTGGTAGTGCTGGCCAGTGCGAAATTCATCGCGGTAAGAGCCTCCATCGCCCATCCCTGGCTGTAGTGCTCGGATATGGCGACTGCGTGGAAGCCCAGGTCCTCAATACGCTGCAGCTCCTTGGCCCAGTTCTCGATATCGGCATCGAGACGCGGCATAGGCGCAAGGAAGCGAAGCGGCCTCACGGTCATGTTGTTAACGACGCGCGACGGCTCAGGCCTGATACACGGCTCGCCTCATCGCAGCCGCGCAACCAGAACCCGTAGTCCCCAGTCTCAGAGGGCATGCGAGGGACCAGAATCTCCACGATCTTCACCATCCCGGCGGTCGCATTAGCGCTGTCCGCCGGCACCATGGCGTGCGGCTCTGCAGCCGCCAGCCAACCGTCAGCCGCCCGGCCGTCGACCAGCCGGGTGTCTGCCATCAGGCCGTCCGCTACGGCTGCTACGAGCGCGAATCTGCTGATCAGCCTCGCGATGGCCAGCCCGCGGCGCGGCTATGGCCTGTTCGAGCGGCAGGCCGGCGCCCGCTGCCAGGCGATCGCGGCTCCCACCGCCGACGGTGGCGCCGCCTTCATCCCGGCGATGTTCGTGACGAGATGGAACTGCAATGGCAGCGCGCCGGTGAAGTCGATCACCGCGGATAGCGCTGGCGACATCTTCGTCTACGGCCCGCAACTCTTCATTGGCCAGGACGCGACGGGGACATTTGCCAGGAGTCCGCAACGCGGGACGGTGCTGGCGGTTTCGGCCGTCGGCCGTTCGGTGTGGATGCTGCTCGATCGCTGTCACGGGTCCGGCTCGAAGAGGTGCTCGCTGCGGCTGCTCGAGTCCGTCAGCGGCGGCCGGAACTGGCATCCGGCCAGGACACAGCCGCCCGGCGGCGTCGGCGGCGGCGCTCCGGTGAAGGAGCCTGCGCTAGGCCAGACCTGGCTGCTGCGGACCGGCGTGGCTTCTGGCTACGTGCTGGCGAGTCCGCAGAGCACGGCCAGCGGCGAGGTCGGCTCCGCGTCGCTGTCCTACACCAGAAACGGTGGCCGCACCTGGACGCGGTCGCGCGTCCCGTGCGGCCAGGACTTCATGTCCGTCGTCCTGACACGCGCGCCGGGCGGCGCGCTCGCTGCGGTCTGCGCTGGCGAGCCGAGCGCCGGCTCGCAGGGCAAGATGATCACGCTGTCCGCCAACGGCGGCCGGTCCTGGACCAAGCCCACTGGCTGCGTCCTAGGCTCCCCATGCCGTGGTGATGCAGTGCTGCTCGATGGTTACCTCAGCGAGATCGCCGCGACCTCGGCCCGCACCGTGTACCTGATCGGTAGCCGGGGACCGCTCATCGTAACCTCGGACGGCGGCAGGCGCTGGCATCAGGTGAGTCCGGCCAAGGGGCCGGTCATCGGTGCCGAAAACGGCGGAATCGCGCAGATCATGTTCTTCGGCCGGTCCAAGGGCCTGGCCGTCGGCGACAACTTTGCCGCTGGCGTGGTCGTGGTGCAGATCTGGCGCACCGCTGACGGCGGACGCAAATGGTCGAAACCAGTGGTTCCGGCACTGGAGTGACGACAAGGACAGCGAGGGCGGCATCGTCTGGCGGACGGTGCCGCCCTCGAGGCGGCGCTGCGGGATCTCAGCCGAACCACGCATCCAGCGCGTCGGCCAGCCCGGCCGCCGGGTTGCCTGCCCTGGGTCCGCTAGCCCAGGCCACGATGCCGTCCGGCCGGATCAGGAGCGCGTCGGCCGCGGCCTTATCGCCCTCGGGTCTCACCACCAGGGTGGAAACGAGCTCGCCATCACCGGCTGTCGTCGCTGCTACCCGGCCGTCGGCGGTGAAATCCAGCAGCAGCGGCCGCGCCTGTCGCATCAGCTCGGCCACCCTGGTGCTGCGCCCGTCCTGAGTTGCCACGCGCAGGTCCGGGGCAAGCCGGCCGGTCAGGTGGTGCCGGCCTGCGGCACCGCCAGGCATGTCGTACCGGACGTCCGTGCCCGCTATCAGCTCGCCCAGATGACCCGCGACACCAGGCAGGGCTAGTAGCTCGCCGAACAATTCGCGGACGGCGTCGGCAATATCGCCGCTGCCGGTCAGCGCGCGCTGTGCCCGCGTCTGCAGCAGCCCCCGCCGTCCGGCCGCGTGACGCTCAGTGTGATAGCTGGCTAGCAGGCCCGCCGGGGCCCGCCCGCGGACCTGCGCGCCGAGCTTCCAGCCAAGGTTGATCGAGTCGAGCAGGCCGGCATTGAGCGCCAGTCCGAACACGTGAGCCGCGTCGCCAGCCAGCATGACCCGGCGATCGGAGTAGCGGTCGGCCTGACGGGTGTTCCCGACCGTCCGGGTAAGCCAGGTCGGCTCAGTCATCCTGACATCGGCGCCGGTCACCCGTCGCAGGCTTGCCTGCAGCTCGGCTAGCGTCACCGGTGGCGGCTCGCCGACGGATATCCCCGGACCGGCCGGCCCGCCAGGGATATCAGCGGCCGGGCCGGCGTCTTCGCGGGTGTAGACGATGTAGGTCCCCTCTGCCGCAGTAGCGTCGAGGCTGGTCAACGGCGCGACCGAGTACATCCCGCGCGCCGTCCGCTGTTGCACGGTGAGCGGGATGCGCCCTAGGCCCGGCAGCTCGATCTCGCTCGACCCAGCCAGGATGACCGCCTCGGGAAGTGTCACGCGGCCGATCAGCGATACCTCGGGTGAGGTGAAGCCGGGGAAATCGATCCCGGCCAGCTTGCGCACCGCACTGTGCGCGCCGTCGCAGCCGACCAGGTACGCGGCCCGGAGCTGATAGCGGCCATCGGAGTCCGTCACGGTCACCGTCACCGCGTCGTCGTCCTGATCGAAGCTAGTCATCTCATGCCCGCGCCGAACGGTGCAGCCGAGCTCGGCCAGCCGTCCGGCCAGCACGTGCTCGAGCCGTCGTTGGGGGATCGCGAGAACTTGCAACGGGCTTGGGACGAGCCCGGAGAAGTCCAACTGCAGCGGTCCGAACGAGAATCCCGGTACCGGCCCGGTGTAGGTCGACTCGGCCCGCAGTGGCTCGAGCAGGCCGCGGTAGTCGAGCACCGGCACGATCTGACCGACCAGACCGTTGCCCTTGGGAATCTCGCTAATCTCCGGCAGCCGCTCCAGCACGACCGGGTCGATGCCGGCCAGTCTCAGCTCGATTGCCAGCATCAGACCGACGGGCCCGGCGCCGACGATGACGACGTCCGCGGCCGATTCGCTGGAGGCACCGGGGTCGGTCATATGCCTGACTTTGCGCTATCTCTCACATCGTCAATATATGTTGACAGATAACGAGCCGTCAAACTTAGTTGACGTCGCGATGCTGCCAGGCACCAGTGACAGCGGCTAATGGGACCCGGATTCCAGATCATGATTAGATAACTGCCTGCGTGAAGCCAGAAAAACGGCCACAATGTCGAAATGGCTGGCATACCGCTTCCTGGTGAGGACGACAGGCGCGAGCCTGCCGGCTCCTCGGTGGCCGCCCCAGGTGAGCCGAGGCGGGCCAAGTCCGTGCGCTGGGAGAGTGCGCCTGCCGTGAGGCGCTGGATCTGGGCCCTTGAGCACGCACAAGACGTGGTCGCGATCGCCGTGGGCGTGGTGCTGATTGCACTGGCCGCGGTCGTTCTGATCTCCGGAATCGTCGACTTCCTTGACGGCGCTAACGGCCCGATCGAGTCGGCCGCTCCCGATCTCCTCGATCACGTCCTGCTCGTCCTGATCCTGGTCGAGATCG
>Ga0335074_10006264_pt1 | contig 16512 bp, 14 predicted proteins | sample Lox_Sample_23_FD_206715 | JGI IMG/M metagenome (GOLD analysis project Ga0335074, IMG submission 206715) | Soil microbial communities from Loxahatchee National Wildlife Refuge, Florida, United States - Lox_Sample_2.3 | ecosystem: Environmental > Terrestrial > Soil > Wetlands | place: USA...
AATCTCGCGGCTACGGCCACCGGGCTCTTTAAATAGAACCGCTTTTCTACCAAAGTTGACCACCGAGTGGACGCTCGGAAGGAAGAACCATGCTAACAGGACAGACGCCGATTCTGGTGCTGAAGGAAGGGACGAAGCGCGACAAGGGCCGCGGAGCCCTCTCGAACAACATCCAGGCCGCGAAGGCGATCGCCGACTCGGTCCGTTCGACCCTGGGACCGCGCGGGCTCGACAAGATGCTCGTCGACTCGATGGGCGACGTCGTCGTGACGAACGACGGGGTCACGATCCTGAAGGAGATGGACGTCGAGCACCCGGCCGCGAAGATGCTGGTCGAGGTCGCCAAGACCCAGGACCAGGAAGCGGGCGATGGGACGACGACCGCGGTGGTGCTCACGGGCGAGCTCCTGAAGCGCGCCGAGACGCTGATCGAGCAGAACATCCACCCCACGATCATCTCGCAGGGCTACCGCCTCGCGTCCGCGAAGGCGCTCCAGATCCTGAACCAGGTCAGCCAGCCGATCGCGATCACCGACCACGCGCTCCTGAGCCAGATCGCCGTGACCTCGATGGCCTCGAAGTCGGTCTCGTTCAACCGGGACCTCCTGGGCGAGATCGCGGTCAAGGCGGTCACCGCGGTCGCGGAGAAGAAGGCGGAAGGCCACTACGTCGACCTCGACAACATCCAGATCGTGAAGAAGCAGGGCGGCTCGATGACGGACACCTCGCTCATCGAGGGGGTCATCGTCGACAAGGAGAAGGTCCACTCGGGGATGCCGTCGCGGGTCGAGCACCCGAAGATCGCGCTCCTCGACGCCGCGCTCGAGATCAAGAAGACCGAGATCGACGCGAAGATCGAGATCAACGACCCGACGCAGCTCAACGCCTTCCTCCAGGAGGAGGAGAACATGCTGCGCCGGATGGTCGACCAGGTGAAGAAGTCCGGCGCGAACGTCGTCCTTTGCCAGAAGGGGATCGACGACCTCGCCCAGCACTTCCTCGCGAAGGAAGGCATCTACGCGGTCCGCCGCGTGAAGAAGTCCGACATGGAGAAGCTTGCGAAGGCGACCGGCGCCTCGATCGTCTCGAAGGTGAGCGAGCTCACCCCCGAGGACGTCGGGCACGCGGGCCTCGTCGAGGAGCGGAAGATCGGGGAGGACGCCCTCACGTTCGTGACGGGCGCGCCGAAGGCGAAGGCCGTCTCGATCCTGATCCGCGGCGGCACCGAGCACGTGCTCGACGAGATCGAGCGGTCGCTCGATGACGCGCTCAACGTGGTCGCGGTGGCGGTCGAGGACGGCAAGTTCGTCTTCGGCGGCGGCGCGACGGCAGCCGAGCTCGCGCTCCAGCTCCGGGACGAGGCGGCGAAGATCGGCGGCCGTGAGCAGATCGCCTTCGAGGCGTTCGCCGAGTCGCTCGAGACGATCCCCCGGACCCTCGCGGAGAACGCGGGCCTCGACCCGATCGACATCCTGATCGAGCTGCGCCAGGCGCACAAGAGCGGCCGCAAGGACGCGGGCGTCAATATCCAGCTCGGGAAGGTCTCGGGGATGAACGAGATCCACGTGATCGAACCGATCCGGGTCGGCCGCCAGGCGATCGAGAGCGCCACCGATGCCGCCGTCATGATCCTCCGGATCGACGACGTCATCGCGTCCAAGTCGAGCCCGCCTCCCTCCGGTGGCCCGGGCGGCCCCGGCGGCGGCATGGGTGGCATGGGCGGCATGGGCGGCGGGGACTTCGGGGACGACTAGCCCCGTACCCCCCCAGCCGACGTACGCGAACCCTTTCCTTCACCCCCCGTGGGGCGCGGCCCCCGGGGGTCGAATGTTCGGCCCGGACACGCAAAAATAGCCGGAGCGCCTAGGGAGACTCGTGCCGCTGTGGGAGGACCGGGCGGACGCCTGGCACGACGTCGCCCCCGGCGTGCGTCGGCGGATCCTCGCGCACGAGCCCGGGCTCATGATGGTCCTCTACGACCTCCAGCCCGGCACGAAGTTCGCCGCGCACGCCCACCCCCACCTCCAGGCGGGCGTCGTCCTCGAGGGCGGGGGGACGTTCACGATCGGGGGCGTCGCGACGCCCCTTCGGAAAGGTTCCGCCTACGTGGTGCCGGGCGGGGTCGCGCACGAGCTCCTCACCGTGGCGCAGGGCCCGACGGTCATTCTCGACGTGTTCACGCCCCGGCGCGAGGAGTTCCTGAGCGAGGCCCTCGAGCCCGACCGGCCGTGAACCGCTAGCCGACCGAGCGCAGCGACGCGCCGTCGACGGGCAGCATCGCGCCGCTGACGTAGCTCGACATCTCGCTGCCGAGGAACACCGCGACCCGGGCGAGCTCCTCGGTCGAGGCGAACCGTCCGAGAGGGACGCTCGCGGTCATCTCCTTCAGCACCGCCTCGGGCGAGCGCCCCTCGCGACGAGCGCGGTCCTCGGCGACCTCGCGGATCCGGTCGGTGAGCGTGTAGCCCGTGACGATCCCGTTCACCCGGATCTGGTGGGGTCCGAGCTCCCGGGCGAGGGTGCGGACCAGTCCGGCGACCGCGATGCGGCAGACGCTCGAGGTCGCGATGTTCGCGATGGGCTCGCGGATCGCGGTCGAGGTGAGGAACACCATCCGTCCCCCGGTCCCCTGGGCGATCATCTGGTCGGCGACCCGGCGCGCGAGGTAGGCGGGGCTCACCACGAGCAGCGCCGCGGCCCGGTCCCAGTCCTCGTAGCCCTGCTCGAGGAACACGCCCGGACGCGGCGAGCCCGTGACGTAGACGAGCGTATCGAGGCCCCCGAGCGTCGCGACCGCGTGGTCGACGAGGCGTTCGAGGTCAGCGCGCGACGCGAGGTCCGCGACGATCCCGTCGACGGGTCCGAGCGGCCGGAGCCGGTCGACCGCGGCGCGCACGTGCTCCGCGTTCGAGGAGTTCACGACCAGCCGGGCCCCCTCCTCGAGGAACGCGCGGGCGCAGCCGAGTCCGATCCCCTGGCTGGACGCGGTCACCAGCACCCGCGCCCCGGCGAGCCCCGAGCCGATCGGCATGGTCCTTCCGGGCGGCGGGAGGGTCGCCGCCTACTAAGCGGCGCTGCCCATCAGCCGCGGTCCGCTCCGTGGCGCTCCAGGAAGCGGCGGAGCCGGCCCGTCGCGGTCTCGAGCTCGTCGATCGGGCTCGTGTAGGACAGGCGCACGTGCCCCTCCCCGCGGGCGCCGAACGCGACCCCCGGGACGACCGCGACGCGCTCCTCCTCGAGCAGCCGCCGACTGAACTCGACCGAGGAGATCGGGAGATGGAACCGGGGGAACGCGTAGAACGCCCCGTCGGGCCGGACGCACTCGATCCCCGGGAGGTCGTCGAGCCGGGCGAGCAGATGGTTCCGCCGCTCGCGGAACTCCTCGCGGAACCGGTCCGCGTCGGGCCCGGCATGCTCGAGGGCCCACAGGCACGCGCGCTGGACGAACGGCGGGAGGCACGTGAGGGTGTGCTCCACGACCTTGACGATCCGTTCCCGGATCGGGGAGGGCGCCACGACGTACCCCGCGCGCCAGCCGGTCATCGCGAACCGTTTCGAGAAGCTCCCGATCGTCACGACCGGGGTGCCGGGATCGGCGACGCTCGCCGGCGAGACGTGCGTCCCCTCGTAGACGAGCGACTCGTACGTCTCGTCGCTGACGACCGTGAGCTCCTTCTTCGCGGCGATGTCGAGGAGGTCCCGGACGTCGCGCTTCCCGAGAAGGCGACCGGTCGGGTTCGCCGGGGAGACCACGATCGCGAGCCGGCTCCGGGGCGTCACGGCGTCGAACAGTGCCGCGGGGTCGAATCCGAACTCGCGGCCGAGCGGATAGTAGACGGGACGCGCGCCCGCGAGCCGGATCGGCTGGTCGAACAGGTAGGTGGGGTCCGGCAGCAGCACCTCCTCCCCGGGGGCGACCGTGGCGAGGAGCGTCGCGTAGATGGCGAACTTCGCCGGCAGGACGACCACGTCGTCCGGTCCCACCGGGAGGCCCTTGCGCTCCGCGAGGCCCCGCGCGATCGCGGCCCGGAGCTCGGGGAGTCCGGCGGCCGGTGCGTAGTGCGTGAATCCCTCCCGCATCGCCTCCGCGGCCGCGGCGACGATGCCCGGGGGGGTCGGAAAGTCCGGCTCGCCGACGTGCAGGCCCAGGACCGGCTCGCCCCGGGCCCGCATCCGGAACACCCGGTCGACCAGTTCGAGGATCGGGGAGGCCGGCAGCGCGTCGACGGGGAGGGGCTCGCTCATCCGCGGCACCGCGTCGGCTCCGGCCCGCCGGTCCGGCCGGTCACGGTCCGTGCCCGAGCGCTCGCCCCACCTCGACGAGCGCCCGGCCTCGGTGCGAGATCGCGTTCTTCTCTTCGGCAGGCGCCTCCCCGAACGTCCGGGTCCATCCCCGAGGCACGAAGATCGGGTCGTAGCCGAACCCGTGCCGTCCGGCGGCCTTCCGGGCGATCGCTCCGTGGACCTCCCCCTCGAACAGGCGCGTGCCGCGGGGGGTGCGGAGACCGATCACGCTCCGGAAGTACGCCGCGCGCCGCCGGTGCGCCAAGAGCTCGAAGATCGGACCGAACCGCCAGATCCGGAGGAAGTGCGCGGAGTACACCCCGGGAAACCCTCCGAGGGACGGGATGAAGAGGCCCGAGTCCTCGACGAGCACGGGGCCGCGGACGTCCCGCACCGCGGCCAGCTTCGTCCGCACGACGGTCGCGAGGTCGTCGGCCTGCGGCTCGGGCAGCTCCCGCCGCACCCAGCGCACGCTCACCCCGTACGGCGCGAGCACGTCGCGCACTTCCCGGAACTTCCCGGGGTTCGTGCTCACGAAGGTGACGCGCGTCACCGGGGCTACCAGGGGTACTCGTTGTAGGCGATGATCTCGTCCGGGCTCTTCCGCCCGTCGCCGTCCGCTTTCGCGGAGCCGTTGCCCGCGACCGGGTAGCCGATCGGCACGATCGCGATCGGATGGATGCCCTCCGGTACGTGGAGGACGCTGCGGACCTTCTCGTCGTTGAAGTCGATGATCCAGCTCGTGCCGAGACCCTCCGCGGTCGCCGCGAGCTGGAGGTGGTCGATCGCGACCGCGACATCGAGCGGATACGCAGAGATGTAGCCCCCGATGGTGACCGGGATGTCCTCCTCGACGGAGAACGCGACGATCACCGCAGGCGCCTCGGCGATCAGGCGGCCCTTGTTGGAGGCCTGGGCGAGGAGGCGCTTGCGCTCGTCGTCCTGCACGACCACGAACCGCCAGGGCTGTAGGTTGTGCTGGCTCGGGGCCAACCGGGCGGCGCCGAGGATCGCCTTCAGCTTCTCCGGCGGCACCGGCCGGTTCTGGTACTGATGGCAGGGGCGGTAGGAGCGTATCGCGTCGAGGACGTCCATGACGACCGACCGAAAAGAGGACGAACCAGCGGGGGACCGAGGGTCTACCCCAGCGTCATGAGGCGTCGCATTCCGGTTTGCGAGGTCGATGCTCGTTAAAAGCGTTTGCGACGACCACGCCGCCGACACGGCGCCGCGTCGCGTCCCGGGTGTCGGGCTCGCCTAGTCCTCGGGCATGAGCGTGATCTCGTTGCCGTCGGGGTCGACGACCGTCGCCCACCAGCCCCAGGACTCCTGCGTCGGCCGGTTCGTGAACGGGACGCCGTTCGCTTCCAGGGCCGCGCAGGCGCCCCGGAAGTCGCCGGGCAGATGGAGGTTGAGGCCGGTCGTTCCGGGCTCCGGGTGTTCGGAGACCCCGATCTCGGTGGTCTGGCACAGGTGAATGAGGCCGCCCGCGCCCTTCCGTCCGACCGTGACCCAGTGGTCCATCTGCTGGACGGCGTCGAGCCCGAGGGTCTTCGTGTACCACTCGAGGGATCGCTTGCGATCCGAGACGACGATCGCGAAGCTGAAGACGACCGACTTCGGCAGGGCCGCCGACTTCGTCGGGGACCTCGGCGCGGACCTCGGTGGGACCTTGGACGCGGCTTTCTTCGGCATGGGAACTCGTGACGCATCGAAACCGGCGTGGCTTATGACTCCGGCTGGGGGACGGGGCGAGGATCGGTCCCTCGGAGATGCCTCGGCGGGCCCTCGTGCTCTCTCGGCCCCGCGAAGGCTCCGGCCTCTCGAATTCGAGCCCGTCCGCACGGCGCAGCGCGGGCGACGCTCCAGGGCGCCTCCGGGACCGTTCGGCGTCGCCTCTCGTTTGCGACAACAGGGTTAAATAAAGGGCAGACAGCACTCGGGGAGCGGCGCTGACAACTGTCCGACAAACGGACGGGTGGCGGCGACGTAAGGGAGCGGTTCGGAACCCGGGAAGGCGCGCTCGATGTTTCTCAAGCGGATCAAGCTCCGAAACTTCAAGTCGTTCGCGGGGGCGACCGAGCTCCCGTTCCAGCCCGGGTTCACCGGCGTCGCCGGGCCGAACGGGATGGGCAAGTCGAACATCTCCGACGCGATCCTCTTCGTGCTGGGCCCCACGAGCTCGAAGGCGCTGCGGGCCGAGCGGCTCACGCACCTGTTCTTCAACGGGGGCTCGTCGAAGAAGCCGTCGACGGAATGCGAGGTCTCGCTGGTCTTCGACAACGGCGACAAGCTGCTCCCCGTCGAGACGCCGGAGGTCGAGATCACCCGCTACGTGAAGCTCGCTCCGAGCGATCCGAACGGCTACTACTCGTACTTCTACGTCAACGGGAAGCGCACGACCCAGACCGACATCGACAACATCCTCTCGCACGCCCGGCTCTCCGGGGACGGCTACAACCTGGTCCAGCAGGGCGATGTCAACAAGATCGTCACCATGGGGCCGGTCCCCCGGCGGGGGCTCGTGGAGCGGCTCGCCGGGATCAGCCACTACGACGAGGAGCTCGAGCGGGCGGCCGCGAAGCGGGCCGAGCTCGAGCAGAACCTCGACCGGATCCAGACGCTGCTCGGCGACGTGAAGGGCCGGCTAACCGCGCTCGAGAGCCAGCGGCTCCAAGCCATCGAGTACAAGCAGCTCCAGGACGACAAGCGTCGCCACGAAGCGCGGCTCGCTCGCGCGGGTCACCGGCTGGCGGAGCAGGAGCTCGCCACGTGCGCGAAGCAGGTCGACGCGGTGCGATCCGAGATCGCCCGGCTCGACGCCGAGCGCACGAAGCTCGCCGCCCGCCAGGCCGAACTTAACGAATCGGTGGAGCAGATCGACCGGCAGGTCGCCGAGGCCGGCGGCCAGGCCGCGATCCGATTCAAAGCGGAACTGGACGAGAAGAAGATGGCCTACGCGCGGCTTGACCAGAGCCTCGAGCACCTCAAGGAGGGGCTCGAGGAGCTTTCCGGCCAGGTCGGCGAGCTCGCGAAGTCGGTGAAGGCCGACGAGCTGCAGCGCACGAAGCTGGCGGGCGAGGAAAAGTCGCTGGCCCAGGAGCTCGCCGCGCTGGCAGCCACCGCCGAAGGCCAGGCGCGGGAGATCCAGAGCGCGACGGGGGGCCCGGGCAAGGGTCCCGACAAGCTCGCCGGTGCGCGCAAGCAACAGCTCGAGCTCGAGCGGCAGTTCGAAGCGAAGCAGAAGTCCTGGCAGGAGCAGGTGCAGGCCCGGGAGGCGGCGAACGCCGCCGTGCTCTCCGCCGAGCGCGACCAGGCCCAGGCCGAGGACGACCTGCGCGAACGGGAGGTCGAGGTCAAGGACCTCGAGCTCCGGATCAAGGAGACCGCGCCCGGGAAGGGTTCGGGCGGGACCGCGACCGGGGACCTCCAGAAGGAGCTGTTCTCGCTCAAGAACCAGGAGAAGGGACTCTCCGCCGAGGTCGAGCGCCTCACGGCCGAGGTGACGGAGCTCAACCGCCGGTACATGGCCCTCGATGCGCGCCTCAAGGCGCGTTCCGAGTCCGGGGCTCGCCCGACGGCGCTCGCCGCGGTCGACTTCCTCCTCTCCCAGCGGAACCTCGGCAAGATCGAGGGGATCCGAGGGACCGTCGAGGAGCTGGCCGCGTTCGAGCCGAAGCTGAAGACCGCACTCCAGGTCGCCGGCGGGAACCGCTTCCAGGCCCTGGTCGTGGAGACCGACCAGGTCGCCGAGCAGTGCATCCGGCTCCTGCGCGACGAGAAGCGGGGCCGGGCCACCTTCCTTCCGCTCAACAAGATGCTCCCGGGACGACCCCACGGGAAGTCCCTGGTCGTCGCGAAGACCGACGGCGCGCAGGGGTTCGCGATCGACCTCGTGAAGTTCGACGAGTCGCTGCGTCCGGCCTTCTGGTACGTCTTCGGCGAGACCGTCGTCATGGACGATCTCGCGCACGCGCGTGCCCAGATGGGCGGCGTCCGCCTGGTCACGCTCTCGGGGGACCTCATCGAGGCGACCGGGGCGATCTCGGGCGGGTACCTCGACCCGGGCGGGGCCCGGGGCGCGGACAGCGCGGTCGAGCTGAAGCGGGTCGGCGACGAGCTCCGGGAGAAGAGCGCTGCGGAAGGGGCGGCGCGGGCCCAGCTCGCGAAGGTCGCCGAGCGGATCCGCTCCGTCGCGGAAGAGCTGTCGACCCGTTCGATCCAGGACCAGGCCCACCAGTCGACGCGCGCCGTGCTCGACAAGGACCTCACGGCCTCGCGGCAGCGGCTCGCCGACGCTCGAGAGCGGATCGGCGCGGCCGAGAAGGCCCACGCGAAGGCGGAGACCGCCCTGACGGCGGCCGAGGCCTCGGTGACCCGGCTGGCCGAGGAGCTGGCCGGCCTCAAGGCCGCGATCCAGAAGGCTCAGGAGCAGTACCTGGGTCTCCTGCCCGAAGCCCTCTCCACGAAGCTGCGGACCCTCCAAGAAGCCTCCCAGAAGACCCAGGACGAGCGCGTCCGGGTCAACGGGGAGCTCGAGTCCGTGCGTGCCTCGCTCGCGGCCCTCTCGACGAGTCTCGACGGCCGGACCAAGGAGCTAGCGACCGCCCAGGCCACGGTCGTCGCCAAGCGCAAGGAGATCGCCGCGACCGAGAAGGCGCTCGCGGAGGCTCGCGAGGCGCTCGACGCGCTCAAGTCGGTCGAATCGAAGCAGGGCGAGGCCCAGAAGGCGCTCGGCGAGTCGAAGCGCAAGGCCGAGGAGGAGCGGCTCCGAGTCACCGGGAAACTCGGTGAGGTCGTCGCCAACCTCCAGACCCGTCAAGGGATGCTCACGCAGGAGGAGACCCGCCGGGCCCAGGCCGAGCAGCGGCTGGGCGAGCTCCAGGAGGCGCTCCGGCAGTTCCCCGAGCCCGAACCCGACGAGAAGCCGATGTCGGTCGACGAGCTCAAGCGGAAGATCACTGGCCTCGAGCAGCAGCTCGCCTCGATGGGCGCGGTCAACCTGCGCGCCGTGGAGGAGTACGACGCGGAGAAGGGCCGCCTCGATGAGTTCGAGACCGAGGTCCAGCGCCTCTCGACCGAGAAGACCGAGCTGACCGGGCTGGTCGCCGAGATCGAGACCAAGAAGCGCGAGAAGATCCGGGAGGTCGTCGTCCAGATCAACGGTCACTACCGCGAGATCTACGGCGAACTTTCCGCGGGCGGCGAAGGGGAGATCGCGCTCGAGAACGCCGACGACCCGCTCGCCGGCGGGCTGCTCATCAAGGCCCGGCCCGTCGGCAAGACCGTCGGGCGGCTCGAACAGCTCTCGGGCGGCGAGAAGTCGCTCGCCAGCCTCGCGTTCATCTTCGCCATGCAGCGCTACGACCCGAGCCCGCTCTACGTCTTCGACGAGGTCGACATGTCGCTGGACGGCCTCAACGCGGAGTACGTCGGCCGCATGCTCCGGCGGAACGCGGAACGCGCGCAGTTCGTCGTCATCTCGCTCCGCAAGGTGACGCTCAAGTTCGCCCACCACCTCTACGGCGTGACGATGCGCGGCGACGGCTGCTCGCGCGTCGTCGGGCTGGGCCTCGACGACATCCACGACGTGGAGAGCCGCGAAGGGGCCCGGTCGCCCGACGCCCCGGCGCCGATGGAGGCCCGTTGACGATCTCGGAGCGCGAGGCGATCGACCTCGCCGCGCCGAACGCCGTCCCCCGCGAGGCCGCCGAGAAGGTCCTCCGCTACCTCGTCTTCCACCGCTCCCTTCTCGGGGAGTCCGAGGACCAGTCGGCCCTGCTCGAACGGTACCTGGCGCTCGTCCAGAACCTCAAGGAGGGCGTCCACGTCGTGATCCCGGACCCGGTCCAGCGGAGCACCGCCCTCCTCTTCGAGCTCGTGATGGAGGAGGAGTTCGACCCCTGGGAGATCGACCTCGTGAAGTTCACCCAGTCGTACCTCGAGCGCGTCCGCGCCGAGGGGGCCGTGAACTTCTCGATCGCGGGACGCCTCATCTACATGGCGTGGAGCATCCTTTACCTGCAGTCCGAAGCGGTCCTCAAGGCGCGCACCGAACCCGAGGTCCCCGTCGCGGACCCGGAGGCGATCGCGGAGACGGCGGACGACGGCTACCTGCCGCTCCTGGAGACCCCCGAGGCGGTCGACGTCACCTCGGCCGTGCTCGGCTCCGCGGACCCGCCGCCGCTCCTCGAGATGGTCCGTCACCCCGAGACCCGCCCGGTCTCGCTCCTCGAGCTCGTACGCGCCTTCGGCGAGGCCGAGGAGGACGCGCGCCGAGCGATCCACATCCAGGAGCTGCGCGAGCGCCTGCGCGAAGAGCAGCGCGCTCCCCCCGAGGTGCTCGTGCACGGGGACATCCCCGAGCACGACCTCGCGGACGCGTGGGACGCAGCGCTCCACCACCCCGTCGGCGAGCCGTTCCCGCTCCTCGCGCTGTGGAACCCGCACTCGGGCCGCGACCGGCTGGTCGCGCTGTTCCTCGCGGTCCTCTTCCTGGCCCGCGAGCGGTCGATCGAACTCCGTCAGGAGACGATCGCGGCCTCCCCGATCCTGCTCGTCCGGACGGCCGACGCCCGCCTGCCCGTCGCGGAGGAGGACCCGTAAGGCACCATGCCCTCGAAGCTCGACGACCTGGTCTTCCAGGTCGAGGCCGTCCTGTTCGCCGCCGGCAAGCCGCTCAGCGTCAAGGAGATCACCGCCGCGCTCGGGGCCGACGACTTCCGCCCGGTCCAGCACGCGGTCCGCACGCTCGAGCAGACGTACGGGCACCGGCAGTCCGCCCTCGAGGTCCGCCGGGTCGGAGACCGCTACGCCCTCCAGCTGCAGGAGCGCTACGTGCCGACCGTGCACGCGGTGACCCCGGTCGAGATGGCGCCCCGGACGCTGAAGGCCCTCACGCTCATCGCCTACCACCAGCCGATCCTCCAGAGCGTCCTCGTGCGGATGATCGGGGACGTGGCCTACGAGGAGGTCCAGCACTTGCGCGGGCTCGGGCTCGTCAGCACCGATCCGAAGGGATCGACCCTCGAGCTCACGACCACGCGACGGTTCGCGGAGTACTTCGGCATCGCGTCGACCCGGCCGGAGGAGATCCGACGGTTCCTCGAGCAGAAGCTCGGCGTGCCGCCGCCGACCCCATCGGGGCCCGAGTCCCCGACGGGGACGCCCCTACCCCCCGACGGGGCGACCGCGCCCCCCGCTCCGGAGCCCCCGGCGCCGCAGGAGGCTCCCACGGAAGCGCCGCCCGCGGTGACGCCCCCGGCCCCAGCCCCCTAGAGCGCGCCGCACGTCGGGCAGCGGACCGGCTCCGCCGGGCGGATCGCCCCGCAGTACGGGCACTGGAACGTCGCGCCCGGGTACGGCGCGGCGGCGAGCGCGGGCGCCTCGGTGGGCGCGTTCCCGAGATGGGCGCCCCACGGTACGCCGGTGGTCTTCGGGCGTCGCGGCCGGGCCATCACGAGGACGAGGACGACCGCGGCCGCGAGGCCCACGCCGAAGATGAGGTAGATGTCGAGCCACGGGATCTGCGGCGCGCTCGAGGTCGGCACCCCCGGGGTCGGCCCGGTGTACGTGAAGTTCGCGATCGCGGGCGTCGCGAGCGCGCGGAGGAGCGGCTCGGCGAGCGGCATCCCCCAGCCGGTCGTGGCGTCCCAGCCGACCCCCGCGGAGAAGACGTAGTTCGACCCCTTCGTGATGTCGAGGTAGGCGGCGCCCGTCGCGTTCGGGTGGGCCGCATAGTAGCTGCCGATCCGGTAGAGCGTCGGGTCGAGGAAGCCGAGCGGCGCCCAAGACGTGGGCGCGATCGAGTTGCCGCTCCGCACCGCGACCTCGTCGGCGACAAGCCCGGCGAACGACGGGGCCGCGATGCTGGTGCCCTCGAGCAGGTAGCCGTAGATGGCGCCGGTGGCGTTCTCCCCGGTCGCGACGATCGTGTAGTTCGCCGGGAGCGCCACGTCCGGCTCGGCCCGCTGCAGGGAGCCGATCCCCTGGACCCCGGCAGCGGCCGCGATCGGCGGCTGCGCGGCCGAGTGGTACTGCCAGTAGGGCTCGGCGAACACCTCGCTGAGGCCCCCCTCGCTGCCGGCGATGTTGCCCGGCCCCCCCGTCGTGTCGTACCAGGTCACGGCGCTGTTGAGACCGGTGATGTTCGCGTCGTACTCGATGACGAAGCCGGAGTCGTTGTACCAGCCGGCCGGCAGGCCCGAGACGTTGATCGTGAGGCCCCCGACCGCGATCGCGCCGGAGGAGTTGAACGACGCCGAGGCGGGCCACGTCGGCCACTGGCCGTCCGGGCGGCCGGTGAGCCCGTTCGGCGCGTTGCCCTGGTCGCCGCTCGCGACCACCACCGTGACGCCCATCGCGGCGGCCATTTGGAGCCCCGCGTTCCAGGCCGAGTCGTTGAGGTCCGGGAGGCCGAACGACCCACTGATCGCCCCCAGCCGGGCGCTGCCGTACGAGTACGTCAGCGCGTCGGAGAGCGCCGAAGCGAGGGCGTCCGCGATGTCGCCGTAGGTCGGCAGGTTGTTGAGCAGCCCGCCCGAGATGTAGAAGTTGTAGAGGGGAGCGCCGGGAGCGATGCTCGCGGCCATCTCGAGGTCGAGCGAGTTCTCGATCTGGTCGAGCGAGGAGTCGTTGAGCCCGTTGTTGGGGCCCGGTACGGGCGGGGTGATGCCGTCGTACGTGACGGGGACGCCGGTCAGGTTGGAGTGCGGCCAGCTCGGCCCGAGCGTGTAGTTGAGGTACCAGTTGACCGCGACCGGGTCCCACGGTGGGAGGTCGATGTTCTGGGTCTGGTTCCAGCCGCTCGCGAGCAGGGTGGCGATCGCGACGTGGGTCGGATAGGTCGCGCCGAGGACGCCGGACCCCGGGAACAGCTCGGTCGCTCCGAGCACGGAAGCGTAGTCGGAGCCGATGAACCACTGGGCGCCCGAGGTGTTGCCCTGGATGTACGCGGGGTCCCCGCCCGCGTGGGCGAGCTGGAGAGGCTCCCCGGGGACGAGGTTGTACGACAGCGCCTCGGAGGCCGCGTCGGACAACCCGCCGATCCCGGTCACGAGGCCGGCGAGTGCGGCCGGTAGCTGGGGAGTGCCGACCGCAGTATAGACGGCTCGCCCATCGGAACTCTCGAAGCTCACGAGCGTCACCCCGAAGAGCGCGTCCACGCTCGCCGCCGGCAGGACCGCAGACACGGCGAGGCGGTCCGACGCGATCGCCACGTCCGAGCCGCCGGCGCTGACGAGCGCCGACGCGACCGCGTCGGCCGTCGTCTCGGGGGCCGCGAACTCCGCCTCGAACTCGGCGGCCGTGAGGTAGTGACCGTACTCCGGGGACGCCGGGTCCTCGACCGCTGCCAGGAACACGGCCAGGCCCGCGGGATCGCGGCCCTCGAGCGAGAGGGTGAGCGCGACGGGCACGGGGCCCGGTACGTCCGCCGTACGTGCTCCCGGGGGCACCGGAGCGATGTCGGTGACCAGCGGGCTGGCGGAGGGCCCGCCGGGGGAAGACCGGGCGAGCTCGGCCCCGATACCGAAGGAGCCCACCAGGACGAGTCCGGCGATGACGAGCGCCCAGCCGCCGTGGCCCATCGCCTCGAACCTACCCGCGCGCTCCTAATCAAGGCGTCCCGAGCGCTCCGCCCACGTCAAACCTTTAGGCCGGACCACGCTCGGGGAGCCGCATGGTGCCGCCGGAGCCGGCGTCGGGAGACGGCTGCATCTTCTGCCGCATCGCCGACCACCGGGCCCCGGCCTACGTCGTGTACGAGGATGCCACCACCATGGCGTTCCTCGATCTGTTCCCGTTCACCCGGGGCCACCTCCTCGTCATCCCGAAGCGTCACGGGGCGCGGCTCACGGACCTGCCGTTCGACGACCAGACCCAGCTGATCCAGACCCTCGACACGATGTGCCGTCGCGCCGAGCGGCTCACCTCCGACTACAATGTCGCGCTCAACGCGGGGGCCCGTGCGGGCCAGATCGTCTTCCACACGCACTTCCACGTCATCCCGCGCTACGGCGAGGCGAACCCGTTCCACCCCGCGACGCGGACCCGGCTCTCGGAGGACGACGCCCGGTCGGTGCTCCGCGAGCTCACCCCACCGTGAGAGGGCGATGCCGGACGAACCCCGACCGCCCGCGGTGGCCGGCCAGTTCTACGCGGACGACGGCTCCGCGCTCGCCCGGCAGCTCGAGGCGTGCTTTCTCTCGGACCGGGGTCCCGGGAGCTTGCCGGCGCGCCGGCGCTCGGGCGGACGCCGGACCCGGGCGATCGTGGTGCCCCACGCGGGCTACGAGTTCAGCGGACCGATCGCCGCGCTCGCGTACGCCGAGGTCGCCGCCGAGGCGCCTCCCGAGACGGTGCTCGTGCTGGGAGTCGATCACCACGGGGCCGCCCGCGGCCCGGCGCTCTCCGCTCGGCCGTGGCGCACGCCGCTCGGACCGGTACCGGTCGACGAGGCGCTCGTGGCTGCGCTCGACGAGCTCCCGATCTCGATCGACGAGGAGGCGCACGCCGTCGAGCACTCGATCGAGGTCCAGCTCCCGTTCCTCCAGTACGTGCTGCCCCGGCCCCGGTTCGTCGCCCTCGAGGTCCCGTTCGGACCGTTCGCCGACCTCGAGGCGGTCGGACGGGCCGTCGGGCGCGCGGTCCGCGACCAGGACGTGCTCCTCATCGCCTCGACGGACTTCTCCCACTACGTCGCGGCCACGACCGCCGAGCGGCTCGACGCGCTCGCGATCCACGCGATCGAGGCCCGCGACCCGCGGGGTCTCTACGAGACGGTCGTGACGAACGACATCTCGATGTGCGGCATCGCGCCCACGACCGCGCTCCTCGCGGCCCTGAGCGCGGAGCCGCTCGCCGCGCGGCTCCTCCGCTGGGGCCACTCGGGCGAGGCGGCCCCGATGCGCGACGTCGTGGGCTACGCCGCGCTCGTGCTCGAGCACGCTCCGCCCGACCCTTAAATAGCGGGTCCGGCTCGGCGCCGCGGCCGCGCATGATCCTCTCGGACGTGAAGATCCGCGAAGCGATGCGCGCCGGCCGCATCGTCATCCGGCCGTTCCGCCGGGACTGCCTCGGCACCAACTCCTACGACGTCCACTTGGGCCCGTACCTCTCGGTCTACCGCGACGCGGCGCTCGACGCGCGCGCCCCGAACGCGGTCCGGGAGTTCCGGATCCCGAAGACCGGGTTCGTGCTCGTCCCCGGGCAGCTCTACCTCGGGGTCACCGAGGAGTACACGGAGACCCACGGGTTCGTGCCGTTCCTCGAAGGCAAGTCGAGCGTGGGCCGGCTCGGCATCGACATCCACTCGACCGCGGGCAAGGGCGACGAGGGGTTCTGCAACTACTGGACGCTCGAGATGAGCGTGAAGCTGCCGGTCCGCATCTACGCCGGCATGCCCGTCGGCCAGCTGATCTACTTCGAGATCTCGGGCCGGGTGGAGCGGAGCTACTCCGCGAAGAGCTCGGCGAAGTACCGCACGGTGTCGCGGCACCCCACCGCGTCGCGGATGTACCTCAACTTCCGACGGACGGCGTCCCCCGCCAAGACCGGCCGTCGCTAGTCCGCGCGCCCGGGCTCGCCGGGCACCGTGAGGTAGAACGCCGGGCGGCCGGGGCGGGCCCGGTCCCGGCGGCCCATCGGATCCTCCGACTCCGCTTCGGATTCGGGCAGCACCGAGACGGTCTGGAAGCCGAACTTGCGGGAGAGGTACCCTTCGGCTCCCCGGAGCACTTCGGCCTCGTTCACGGACCCCGGGGCGTCGCGGGGCTCGGAGCGGAGCGCGGCCCCCACCCGCTGGACGTACTTGGCGACCTCCGCGCGGTGGGCCCGCACTTCGGGGTGCGTGGCGGCCCGGTCCATCACCTCGCCGATGGACGGCAGCTTCCCGGCCGCGAGCCCTTCGCGCAACCACGCCTCGACCGGGGTCTTCCAGGGGGCCGCCAGGTAGAAGACGACGGCCTCGGGGACCGACTCGCCGCGGTCCAGCACGGGTCGCAGCACGGCGCGCAGGTCCTCTTCCACTCGCTCGAGGTACGCTTCGCGCGCCTCAGCGACCGGGGACGCGGCGAACTCGTCCGGGCCCGGCATCCGCTGCGTGGCCACCAGTCCCTCGAACCAGCCGCCGGCGGCCTCCTCGGCGAGGTGCGGCGCCATCGGCGCCAGGAGTCGGATCCAGGCACGGCCCACGCGGTCGGTCGCCGTCCCGGCGGTCCCCCCGCGCGC
>Ga0335074_10006266_pt1 | contig 16508 bp, 16 predicted proteins | sample Lox_Sample_23_FD_206715 | JGI IMG/M metagenome (GOLD analysis project Ga0335074, IMG submission 206715) | Soil microbial communities from Loxahatchee National Wildlife Refuge, Florida, United States - Lox_Sample_2.3 | ecosystem: Environmental > Terrestrial > Soil > Wetlands | place: USA...
ATAGGCTCGGGGACTCAGCTGCTTCGGCGCCGTCTTCGCCTGCCAGGCGAGCCACAGGCTGACCTGGGCGAGACGATCGCCGCGCACGTAGGCCGCCACACGGGCCGGAGTGGTCGTCGACCAGATCGTGAACCGCCCGTGGACGAGCAGTCCCTGGTAGCGCCTGGGGCGTGAGCTGGGCCGTGAGGTCATCAGCAGCCTGTAGCCGGCCCTGGCAGCTTCGGCAATCACCTCGGGGGACATAAAGCCACCCGGGACGGCGGCGACATCCGGTGGGTGGCCGATGATGTCAGCGAGCACCTCGCGGCTTCGGCACCACTCTTCGGCCAGCTGGTTGCCGTCGAGCGCTCCCATGTAAGTGGGATGCGAATGGGAATGGCTACCTACCGCGTGGCCGCGGCGGGCGAGCTCGCGCACCTCCTCGGCGGCCAGGAATCCAGGGGTCCCGATCCGTCCCGTGGTGATGAAGAAATGGCCCCGCCAACCTCGCCGCTCCACCGCCTCCGCGCACCGCAGCGCCGAGGCACCCCCGTCGTCGAAGGTCAGGGCGGCTGCCGCGTGCCGCTGGACCAGCCCGACCGTCACGCCAGTCGCGGCGATCGCGTCGAGGTGCGCCTCGAAGTGGTCCGGATCGAGCTTGTAGCGCGCGGCGGCGGGACCGCCGAAGCCATACCGGTCGAGCTCATCGGCGACAGCAACATCGTGGTAGATAAGCGCGACGGTCACGACTCCGGGCTGGTCGGCCAGTACCTTGCCCGCAGGTAGCGCACGGCTCGGCTCACCTTCAGCCTGAAGCGCCACATCGGATCATCGTGATAGACGCCGATCCGAGGCCACCGCTCGGGCCCGAGCGGCGTCAGCGGCCTGCTCAGCGACGCGCCCGCCACGTAACCCGCCGCCAATGCGGCTTCCGCGACCCGCGAATCGACGTCCCCGTAGGGGTACGCGATCGTGTCGCACCTGATACCGAGCCTGCCCGCGATCTCCTCGCGCGACTGCTCGAGCTCGGTGCGGAGCGCGCTCTCGTCCAGCTGGGTGAGATGAGGGTGAGTGCGGGTGTGGGATCCAACCTCCCAGCCCTCCTGGACGAGGCGGCCCAGTCCCTCCCAGGACATGCTCTCGAGCTCTGATGCCGACGGCGTTCGAAGCCAGTGCTCGATGCCCGGCCAACTGAGTGGCTGCTCTGACGACATGAACGCACTGGGGGCGAACACGGTCCCGGGCAGGCCGAGGGACGACAGGATCGGGTAGGCGAGCCTGCCCACGGACGCGAACGCGTCGTCGAAGGTGACCGATAGCGTCCGCTCGGCAGGCGGATTGAACACGGCATCCCGGAACGTCGCACCGCGCCATCCACGCCGACGGAGCGCCGTGAGCTGGCGCTCAAGCCGATCGGGCGTCACCGCGAGCGTCGCGTCCCAGCTTGGGCTTACGGCGTGGTAACACAACACCATGACCTCAGGCATGCCGCGGCATCGTCGATCAACCTGCCCCGGCCTGTCGAACCAACGTCTCGTACAGGCCTCCGAAGCGGGACACGATCGCATCCATGCTGTAGAGCTGGAGCTTGGTGGCGGCAGCACCCGCGAGCCGCATTTGCAGTTCTGGGTCGAGTAGCAGCGCCGTGATCGCCTCAGCCAGTCGCGCAGGCTGCCGCGGGGCAACGAGGATCCCGGTGCGGTCGGGCTCGACGATGTCGAGCAGACCCCCCACTGCCGTGGCCACCAGGGGAGTCCGATTGGTCATGCACTCGAGCGCGAACAATGGAGTGCCCTCGAAGTCCGAAGACATCGCACCCACATCGAGGGCACGGATGATTGAGTCCACGTCATCGCGCCTGCCGAGGAAGTGCGTGCTCAGGCCCAGGCCGAGCTGAGCCACCAGCCGCTCCAGGTCATCTCGGCACGGGCCATCTCCGGCCAGGACGAGATGCGCGGTCGGGATCGCTTTCTGCACGAGGCGATGTGCCTCGATTAGCACGTCGAGCGCCTTCTGCCGCCGCATCACCGCCGCCGTACCGAACAGCGGGGTGTCGGGGCTCAACCCAAGCTCGGCACGTAGATCCACGGCCTGGGTCGGGTGCTCGCGTGGGACGTACGCGGTCGGGATCACCATGACCTTCGGCGGCGGCACACCTTCGACCGCGACCATTCGCTCGGCATCGGCTGACGAGACAGCGACGAACCGGGTCGCAAGCAGGCCTACCACGTGGCCGTCCAGCCACGCCCGCAAGGGGTTGCCTTCGTAGGACCAGGTGTGCTCCTGCGCGATCACGACGGGAACCCTGCAGGCGCGCCCGGCGACCGAGCCCCACAGATTCGAGCCGAACATGTGCGTGTGCAGGATGTCGAACTGCTGCCGGCGCAGGAGCCTGGGAAGTCCCGCCCAACGATGCACGTCCCATCTACCCCTCCGTCCCAGCGTGACCAGGGGAATGCCAGCCTCCGCAAGCTCGGAAACGACCGCCGGCTCGGCTCCCCGGGGGGCACAGATCCACGGCTCGAACCGCTCGCGTGGCAAGTTGGTCGACAGGCCGAGGACGAATCGCTCGGCGCCGCCGGCGTGGGAGAGGAATCCGATCATGTACAGGACGCGCAGCCGCCTGGGGCGCGCTCCGGGGCGTCGCTGCTCGCCCTCAAACCGGGGCCGGACCGAGCCGGTCACGTCTGGCCGAGCGAGATTTTGTGGACGAGGACGGAGCTCACGTTTGGACGCACCACAGCGGCCTCAAGGGCGCTGTCGCGCTCGACGATAATCCAGAGCATAGATGGAGGCACCGAGCTTGCCGGAGGGGCACCCAGGGGAAGATCACGCAGTCGACTGCTCCGTGTTGATGCCGGTGCTTAATGAGGAGCACCACATCATGGCGAGTGTCGCTGCCATGCGACAGCAGCGATTCGAGGGTCGGCTGGAGTTCATCATCGCCGACGGTGGCTCGGCCGACCGAACGCGCGAACTCCTTCGAGAGCTGGCCGCGCAGGACCCGCGCATCCGCCTGTTCGAGAACCCCCGACGGATCGCGGCCAGCGGGCTGAACGTCGCGTTACGGCACGCACGCGGCCGGTGGGTGGCGAGGATGGACGCCCACACGCAGTACACCGACGATTACCTCGCGCTCGGGGTGGCACGGCTGATGAGAGGTGACACGCGCTGGGTCAGCGGACCGCCGATCGCCGTTGGCAGCGGTCGCGTCTCAAGAGCGGTATCGCTGGCATTGCAGAGACCGATCGGTCGGGGCGCATCCCGTAAATGGGTGGCTGAGGGAAGCGCGCGCGACGGCGAGTACGAGCTCGATTCGGGCTTGTTCGCCGGCGTGTGGGAGCGGACGACGCTGCTCGAGTACGGAGGCTGGGACGAGCGTTGGCTTTGCAATCAGGACTCCGAGATGGCCGGCAGGTTCCTCGAACGAGGTGAACGTCTGGTCTGCCTGTCCCCGATGGCGGCCCGGTACGCCCCCCGGAACTCTCTCGCGTCCCTGTGGCGACAGTATCTTGCCTACGGCGAATACCGCGAGAAGACGGCCGTGCGCCATCCACAGACGCTGCGCAGTTCCCACCTACTTCTCCCGGCATTAGTGCTGAACGCGGGCGCGGCGGTCGTGGGCCCGGGCCGTGTGCGGCGCGCGGCGGGGGGCGGAATCGGCCTATATATGATTGCGCTGGCCTGGACGGGGGTGTCGGCCCAGCGCCAGGCGGACGAATGGATGGACGCGGCGCTCGTCCCGGCGGTGCTCGCGGTCATGCATCTGGCGTTCGGCCTCGGTTTCCTCCGAGGAGTGAAGCGCCACGGAGCGCCGCTCGCGGCGGTCGCGAGCTCGCTCAGGCTGAAGCGGCTCGCCTTGAGGCTTGCCCCCGAATCGCAACCCGTGTTCGCGCCTTCGCTGGTGACAGGCGACGATCTGCTGCGCTGATGGCCAGTGGTTTGGGGGTGGACGGGCAGGTCCGCGTCCTCGCGACCGACGCGCAAGACCGGTCGGTGGTGGCGGCAATAAGGTCCCTGAGCGCTTCGGGCCTACGCGTCACGGCGGTCGGCAACGCTCGCCAAGCACCCGGGCTGTGGTCGCGGGCCGCCCACGTACGGCGGCTCGCCCCCGACCCGCGCCGGGACGCCGAAGGGTTCATTGCGAGGCTCGAGCAGATCCTGAGCGGGACACGACACGACCTGCTGCTCGCGGGCACCGACGTGGCGTTGTTGACCGTGTCCGGTCACCGCGACCGGCTCGCCCCCTACGTCGAACTGGGCTTGCCGAGCCACGAGATTGTGCAGCGCTCGCTTGACCGTGAGCAGCTCGCGATCGAGGCAGCCGCTGTGGGGCTGGCGCCGCCCGAGGCGCACGTATGCCGGACCGTCGAGGATGCGCTCCGTGCGGCGGGCGCGTTCGGCTACCCGGTGGTCGTAAAACCCGTCCACGTCGTCGTCGAGTCCGGCGGCGCCGCTCGCCGGCGCTCGGCAGTTCTCGTGCACGATGCCAGGGCCGCCGAATCGGCCGCCCGGGCCCTGGGCACGTGCATCGTCCAACGGCGGGTGAACGGTTTCATCGTCTCGTTCGCTGGAGTAGCGACGGCCGACGGGTTGCTCGGCCTTGCCATCTCGAGGTACCGACGCACGTGGCCGCCCGAAGCGGGCAGCGTCTGCTTCTCCGAGACGATCTCAGGCCCTCCGGGTCTCGAGCACAGTGTCGAATCACTGCTCGAACGTCTGGGCTGGCGCGGGATCTTCGAGCTCGAGCTGATCGAGCGGCCGGGGCTCGGACTGTCCGCGATCGACTTCAATCCCCGGCCGTATGGATCGCTTGCGCTCGCCGTCGCGGCAGGCGCGCCGCTGCCGGCCGTGTGGGGACAGTGGCTACTCGGACGCGCGCCGAGGCCGGCGAGGGCTCGAATCGGCGTTCGCTACCGATGGGAGGACGCCGACCTCAGACATCTGGTGTGGCAGGCCCGGCACGGGCACCTCAGCAGTGCGCTGTCGATCGCCAGGCCACGCCGCGCGGTCGCGCACGCGTATTTTCAGGCTCGCGATCCGGGACCGCTGCTTGCTCGAGGGGTGCAGTTGGCGCGCGACGCTGGAGAGCGAGTCCAGAACAAGGGAAGGGCAACCGATCACGAGGAGGTCGAACCATCGCACCAAACACGAAACTGAGAGGCGGGTGGCGGATCCCCGCGCGACGCCGAGCCGGGACAACCGCGATCATCGGCGCCGGTCCGCACGGTCTGGCGGTTGCGGCGCACCTGCGTGCCGCGGGCGTAGAGACGATCGGTTTCGGAGAGCCGCTCGAGTTCTGGCGCCGCCACATGCCCGCGGGCATGATCCTTCGCTCGCGCAAGCGTGCCTCCAGCATCTCTGCGCCCCGGCGCGCGCTGGCAATCGAGCGATTCGAGCAGGCGACCGACAAGGTCGTGCACGCGCCGAACCTGCTGCTCGAGGAGTTCGTCGAGTACGGCATGTGGTTCCAGCGCCAGGTGATGCCCGACCTCGATCCGCGCAGGGTTGAGTGCCTTGATCTGGGCGCCGCGGGATTTCACCTCCGCCTCTCCGGCGGCGAGGAGGTCGAGGCCCGTCGAGTGATCGTCGCCGCTGGGCTCTCGCCGTTCGCCGCGCGGCCGCTACCGTACGCCGCGCTTCCCGCATCACTCGTCTCGCACGCCGTTGACCATGTCGATCTCTCGCGCTTCGCGGGGCAGCATGTGATCGTCGTGGGGGCCGGCCAGAGTGCGCTCGAGTCAGCCGTGCTGCTCAGCGAGGCCGGGGCGCAGGTCGAGGTCCTGGCTCGCACACCGGCCGTGATCTGGCTCAACGAGGCCCCGGCCGGAGGCGCCTCGCCGGGGGCTCGGACTCCGCGCCGACTAGTTCCAGTGCCTCCGCCGCCGACCGGCGTAGGCGGTCGCCTGACGGGCTGGATCGCCGCCGCCCCGGACGTCTTCCGTCTGTCGCCAGAGCGGCTCCACCCCTGGATCTCGTACCGCTGCATCCGCCCGGCGGCCTCGAGCTGGGTGCGGGACCGGGTCGGAGGGATAACGATATCCTGCCGGCGCTTCGCGATCGAGGCCGAGCAGACCAACGGCCGGGCCCGGCTTGGGCTCGACGATGGCTCGGAGCGGCTCGCCGAGCACGTGCTGCTCGGGACCGGCTTCGCGATCGACGTGCGGCGCTACCCGTTTCTTTCCGACCGCCTCGCGGGCGCGTTGGCGGTGGCGGACGGATACCCGGTGCTCGGTTCGGGGCTCGAGTCCTCGGTTCCGGGACTCCACTTCGTGGGCGCACCCGCCGCCCATACGTTCGGGCCGATCATGCGGTTCGTGGTCGGGAGCTGCTACTCCGCGCCGGCGCTCACGCGACGGGTTCTCGGGCGGCCCCAACCACCGCTGCGTCTGTCGTTCTAGTGACGCCGCCCCTCAGCGCGACGACGCCCCCTGGGATCGGCGAAGCCCCGTAAGACTTCCACCAGGGTGCTGGCCAGGATCCGCAGATCGAGCCCAAGCGACCAGTTGCGGATGTAGTAGTTGTCCCACTCGACGCGGTCGCCGATCGACGTCTGACCGCGCAGCCCATTGACCTGCGCCCATCCGGTCATCCCCGACTTCACGCGGTGCCGATCCTCATAGCGCGTCACCTCGCCGACGAAGCGCTCGACGAACTCGGGTCGCTCCGGCCGCGGCCCGACCAGACTCATCTCTCCGCGTACGACGTTGATCAGCTGGGGCAGCTCATCAAGCGAGGTGTTGCGCAGCCATCTCCCGAACGGCGTCCGTCGGTCCTCGCCTTCAACCCCGCCCGGAGCGCATCCGGGGCGTGGCTCGAACATCGGCGGCGCGCTCGCCTCGTACATGGTCCTGAACTTCAACACGTCGAAGGCTTGACCGTCCCGGCCGACGCGCCGCTGACGGAAGAGGACCGGCCCGGGCGAGGTCAGGCGGACCGCCAACGCGATCGCGGCCATCAGCGGCGCGGCGGCGATCAACGCCAGCACGGCTACGCCGCGATCGACCGCGTGCTTGACGGCGAACTCCCAACCGCGGGGGTCGGTCGGGCGCAGCGAGAGCAGCGGCAGGCCTCCAACGTGGTCGAGCGTCGCCCGTTCGCTGATCGATTCGAACAGCCTGGGGACCAGTGAGACCCCGACGCCGAGTTGCTGGCATTCCCGGATTTGGTCAACGAGGGCGTGGTCGGGTTGCGTGGAGAAGGCGAGGATCACGCGCCGAGCGCCTGTGCGGGCGACGGCACCGGCGATGTCGCTCTCTGCTCCCAGGATCGGTACGGCCGGATGCCTGGCGCCCGAGGTGACGACCGGCATTGGATCGGCATCGAGGAAACCGACGGGCTGCAGCCCGTACCGCGGATCCTCCGAGATCCGCTTCACGATCAGCTCCCCGACCGAGCCGGCGCCGACGATCAGCGTCGGGACGGCGAGCGCACGGTTGCTGAGGGCCTGGGCTCGTACCGACACCAGGACGGCGCGGGCGACCCCGGCGTACACGATCGCGAACAACCACAGTCGGAGAGTTAGCCCGATCGGATGGACGGCGCCGACGACGGTGGCGAGGGCCATCGTCAGGATCGCGGCCGAGGACACCGCTCCGATCACGGCCGTCCCGGTGTCGAGGACCGAGGCCACAAGACGCTCATCACGGTCGCGCCGTGCATGCAGGGTCACGACGGCCACCAACGGGAACACGGCCGCAAGAAGGCGGTTCGGACCGGTGTGGAGGTCGGGCGCAGCGAACACGGCAGCACTCGCGGCGAGTGTCAGCATCAGGAGGTCGACCAGGAAGCGCGTCCGTGCCCACATGCCGGGCTCGACGATGTGCGCCGTAAGCATTCCGGCGAGGTCCCTGCCGATCGACCGCGACGGGGCGCCCAGCGGCGTCGGTTGGGCGATGTGGGAGGCGGCAGGCGGCGGTGTCATCGTGGAAGTCGTCCGTGAGCGTCCGTTCGAGGCGGGTTCCTAGCGCTTCCTGCGCTACGGATCCCCCGATTCCGAAGTCAGCCGCGGCGCACAATCAAACAGCCCGCCGCAGCAAATTAACGCACAAAGCTCAGCACATTTCCACATAACTACCCATCTTTGTACCCGACTTTCCGGTAGATCAGGCATGGGCTGAATTTTGTCGGCGGCGCCTGACGGCGGCGCCTTGCAACCTTCTCGGCGGCGCCTTTTCGGCTGATCCGAAGCCCCTCGGGCGTACGATGAGAGACGCATCCCCCGTCTCCAGGAGGCAGAAGTGTCGCGACTCGTCCGGATGGATCAGACAGGCCACACCACGGTGGCCGAATGGACTGCCGAGGACCCCGCAGCCGTCGAGGCCGCGGTGGCCGCGTTCACTCTCGAGCTCGATCAGGGTTATTACGCGGTGGTCTCCTCGGGTGAGGGCCGCGCCGAGCAGGTCCGCGAGCTTCCCCTCGATGCGCCGCTGGTGATTCTGCGCCGGCCGATCGCCGGAGGCTGATCGCGGTGAGCTCGTCGGCAGCCGCCCCGCCGGCTACCGCGAGCGGGACGCTTCCCGAGCTCGCCGGCGTCTCCTGGCGCCGCCGGGTCACCGACCGCTCCCTGCGACGGACCGGACGCCTGTGGACGCTGTCGACCATCTCGCATACGGCACCGTTCGTGCTCGCGGCCGGCGTCCTCGCGGGGTTACGTCCGGTGCTCGCGCCGGTCTCGCTCATCCTGCTCGTCCACGCGTGGGCGATCCCCGAGCTCTACGCCGCCCGGGGAGCGGGCGTGGTACGAGGACCCCGGCACCGCGATCATCCGGGCGAGCCGGTGGCGCTCGGGCTGCTGGGCGACCTCGTCGATCACCGTGTCCGTGAGCTACATGCCCGCACGCGTCTCGTGCTCGAGCGGGGCAGGCTCGGCACCTGGCTCGTGGGCGAGGCCGGCGCCGTGCTCGTCCGTCAGGGCGGGCGGCGGGTGCACTGCTACTGCGTGAAGGTTCCCGATCCGCAGCTGCCACCGAGCGACCGGACGGCGCACCTGCTGCTCGCGCTGCGGACCGATGAGACGGGGTTTGCGACCGTGGCCAACCTGGCCTTCTCCGGTGCGCGATGGCGGCTGCGCCGGCGCCTAGCCGAGGACGCGCGCGAGGCGCTCGACGCCGCGGCGAGGATTGGCCCGGCGGGCTGACGGGGCCGCGCGGCACATCCCCCCACTCGAAGTTTGGCCCCAGGGCCAATGTGCGCCGATTCGCAAATACCGATTATCTTGGCCATGACCCGCCCCATCACAGCCTCGAAGGTCCTGCTGGTCGCGGATAGGCGAGCGCCGAGCCAGAGCCGCCAGACCGTTCCGGTCCGCCGCTACCGGTTGGCCCGGCTCCGGTTCGACTCGCGGCCGGCCGGCTCCGAGTCCCGCTTCGACTACCTCAAGCGCGTCTACGACTGACTCCGAAGGGCTCTTAGCTAGTCCTTCAACGAGACGTTGCGTCGCGAGAGTACGCTTAAGGCATGCAATCTCAAGTCGAGGCTCATCGTTCGCGTACCCCGGCGGTCGTCCGCAAGGCGGCAGCGGGCCTGGTGCTCCTGGTCGTTGCGGTGCTGGCCCTGAAGATCATCATCGGCTTCGTGACCGCGATCTTCTGGACCGTCGTCGTGATCGCCGCCGTGCTGGCCGTCATCTGGGCGGTCAAGACGCTCGTCTGGTGAGGCCAGGCCCATGTCCAACATGGGCCTGGTCGTCATCCTGTTCTTTTTCGGCCTGGCCGGCGGGATCGTCGGGCGGATCAAGGGCAGTTCCTTCGTCCTCTGGTTCCTGATCTCGGCGTGCGTGCCGTTCTTCGGGCTGCTGGCCGCGGTCTTCTCGCGCTGGGAGAACCGGGAGCTCCGGCGCCAATGCCCTGGCTGTGGACGGGTCCTAAAGCTCCAAGACACGCTCTGCACCAAGTGCGGCACCGAACTCGAGTTTCCTGATGTTGCGATCGCCTCGGAGGCGAGTATTCGCGAGCGCCTTGCCGCCTCTCCGCGCGCCGGCTGAGGGGCGGGCGGGGAGGGCCGAGCGGGCCTCAAAAGCGCTGTTACACTCGGCTTCCGCCCAGCGCGGATGGGCCCGCGGGTGATCAGATCCCACCCCCGTTAAACAGGAGGCAATGCGCATGCGTGCAGTCGACGCCCTGATGGAATGCCTGAAGGCGGAAGGCGTCGATGTCGTATTCGGTCTCCCCGGCGGCGCGAACCTCCCCACCTACGACGCCTTCTATGACGCGGGGATCCGTCACATCCTGGTCCGTCACGAGGCCGGCGGCGGCCACGCGGCCGAGGGGTACGCGAAGGCGACTGGCAAGGTCGGTGTGGCGCTCGCCACGAGTGGTCCGGGGGCGACCAACCTGGTCACCCCGATCTGCGACGCGATGATGGACTCGGTCCCGGTGGTGTTCATCACCGGCCAGGTGCGCACCGAGCTGCTCGGCACCGACGGCTTCCAGGAAGCGGACATGATCGGCATCACGATGCCGATCGTGAAGCACAGCTTCATGATCCAGGACCCGCTCGAGATCCCGCGCTCGATCCACGAGGCGTTTCACCTGGCCCGCACCGGCCGACCCGGGCCGGTGGTCGTCGACATCCCTCAGGACCTGAGCCGCGCCGACATCTCCTACGAGCCGGTCACCGACGTGCGACTGCCGGGCTATCAGCCGACCACCGAGGGCAACCAGAAGCAGATCCGGATCGCCGCGAAGGCACTGGCGAACTCGCGCCGCCCGATCATCTACGCAGGCGGGGGCGTGACCAGCGCGGACGCGGGGGCCGAGCTCACCGAGTTCGCCACCTCCGACCGCTTCCCCGTGACCTGCACGGTGATGGGACTCGGCGCGTTCCCAGGGACCCACGACCAGTGGCTCGGAATGCTGGGGATGCACGGAACCCGAGCGGCCAATTACGCGATGGACGAGGCCGACCTGATCATCGCCATCGGTGCGCGCTTCGACGACCGCGTGACCGGCAAGCTGTCGGAGTTCGCGCCCCGGGCGAAGTTCATCCACATCGACATCGACCCGGCCGAGATCTCCAAGAACGTGCCGGCGCACATCCCGATCGTGGGCGACGCCAAGAACATCCTGCCGCGGCTGACCGCCGAGTACCGTGCGCTGGCGGCCGATCCCGCACGGCTCGAAGAGTGGTGGTCGCGGATCCGGGTGTGGCAGGAGCGCCACCCGCTGCGCTACGAGGACTCGAGCGACGCCGAGATCAAGCCCCAGTTCATGATCCAGGCGCTCTATGAGGCCACGGAGGGCGAGGCGGTCGTCACCAGCGACGTCGGCCAGCATCAGATGTGGGCCGCGCAGTACTACCGGTTCCCGGCGCCGCGGCGATGGATCAACTCCGGAGGCTTGGGGACGATGGGCTTCGGGCTGCCCGCCGCGATGGGCGCCAAGGTCGGGTGCCCCGACCAGACGGTGGTGTGCATCGCCGGCGACGGGTCCGTCCAGATGAACATGCAGGAGCTCGCGACGTGCACCCAGGAGGGCATCGCGATCAAGGTGTTCATCATGGACAACGGTTACCTCGGCATGGTCCGGCAGTGGCAGGAGCTGTTCTGGGACAAGCGCTACAGCCAGGTCGACATGGGCCAGTGGCCGGACTTCGTCAAGCTCGCCGAGGCCTACGGCGCCACCGGAATCCGCCTCCAGGACAAGCGCACGCTCGTCTCCGACATGAAGGAGGCGCTCGCCATCGATGGTCCGGTCCTCGTCGACGTCCGCGTCACGCGCGAAGAGAACACCTATCCGATGATCCCGGCCGGCCAGCCGGCGCGGAACATGGTGGGCTGAGCCGTGGGCGAACCAGGGACCAAGGAAGTCCTGTCGCTCGACGAGCTCGAAGCGGTGGCCGGGCTGCGCACCGGCCGCAAGCACATCCTGTCGATTCTCGTCGAGAACAAGCCCGGTGTCCTGACCCGGATCGCCGGCCTATTCGCGCGCCGCGGGTTCAACATCGACACGCTCGCGGTCGGACCAACGGATGACGAGCGCGTGTCCCGCATCACGCTGACCCTCGACGGGGCCGTCCATCCAATCGACCAGGTCACCAAGCAGCTGCACAAGCTCGTCAACGTGCTCAAGATCCGCGACCTGGAGCCGCGGGAGACGCTGGCTCGCGAGCTGGCGCTGTTCAAGATCTCCGCCGACGGCGCCAGCCGCGCGGAGGTCATGCAGATCTGCGAGATCTTCCGTGGCAAGGTGGTCGACGTGACCAAGCGCTCGGTCGTGGTCGAGCTCACCGGCACGTGCGACAAGGTCGACGCGTTCGAGCAGCTGGTGCGGCCGTTCGGGCTGATCGAGATGGCGCGCACGGGCGAGATCGCGATCGCACGGGGCCGCGGCGAGACCTAGCTCGCCGGCGCGGGTAGCCTCCGCGGCATGACACGTGGGACGGCAGCACGCTCGCCCGGAGCGGGCTGGCTCGATGCCGCGGCGGTTCACCGGCTCGAGCGCCGGCTCGACGCGGCGCTGCGGCGTGCGCGCGCGACCGGGGCGCCGGCGCTGGCCAGCATCACCGCGCGTATCGACGCCGGCCTCGATCCCACCGCGGCGGCGGTCGCCTCACGCCGTACCGGTGAGCCCTGGTTCTGTCTCGAGCAGCCTGACCGCGACGGCTCTGCGCTGGCGGCCATCGGCTGCGCGCGCGTGCTCGAGGCGCGGGGTGGCGATCGCTTTGGGGTGGTCGGTCGATCGTGGTCGGAGGTGGCGGCGAGCACGCTGGCCGATGACGTCGACGGGCCGCCCGGGTCCGGGCTGGTGGCGGTCGGAGGATTCGCGTTCGCCGATGACGGCGGCGGCTCGGCCCGCTGGGAGGGGTTCGCGCCGGCCTCGATGGTCGTTCCGGAGGTGTCGCTTGCGCGCCGGGGCGACCGGGTGTCGCTGACGGTGAACGTCGAAGTGGCGCCCGACGACACCGAGGAGGATCTCCGGGGGCGGGTCGCGGCGCGGCTGGGCGAGATGCGCGTGCCGGAGCTGCCGCTGCTCGATCCCGCCCCGGCGGGGGCCTACCGAGTACTCAGCCCGATGCCACCCGCGCACTTCGAGGAGGCGGTGGCGCGGGCGATCGAACGGATCCGCGCCGGCGAGCTCGAGAAGATCGTGCTGGCCCGGGACGTCGAGGTGCGCGCGCCGCTCGACCACGACGTCGGCGCGGTGCTGGGGCTGCTCCGCGAGGAGTTTCCGTCGTGCTACGTGTTCGCCGTCGGACGCGGCGACGCGACCTTCCTGGCCGCGAGCCCCGAGCTGCTGGTCCGGCGGGAGGGGCAGCGCGCCAGCACGGTGGCGCTCGCCGGCTCGATCCGGCGCAGCGCGGACCCGGCGATCGACGACCACCTCGGCGAGCAGCTGCTCCGCAGCGACAAGGACCGCGAGGAGAACGCGATCGTGATGCGGCGGATCGCCCGCGCCCTGCGCCCGCACGCGGTCTGGGTCACGGCCGCACCCGAGCCATCGCTCGTGCGCGTGGCCAACATCCAGCATCTGGGCACGCCGATGCGGGCGCAGCTCGCCGCCCCGCTGAGCGCGATCGAGCTCGCCGGATTGCTGCATCCGACGCCGGCAGTCGGCGGCGAGCCGTGGGCAGCCGCCGAGCGGCTCATCCCGGCGCTCGAGGGTCTCGACCGGGGCTGGTATGCCGGGCCCGTGGGGTGGACCGACGCCACTGGAGACGGCGAGTTCTGCGTGGCACTTCGGTGCGCACTGCTGCGCGGCCGGCTAGCCCACCTGTACGCCGGCGGTGGAATCGTCCGCGACTCCGACCCGCCGTCCGAGCTGGCCGAGACGGAGGTCAAACTGGGCGCGCTTCTGCCGGTGCTGGCCGGCTGATCACCGGGTTGATCGGATGGTCGGCGGCACCTGACGGCGGCGCCTTAGCCGCCGGCACGCAAGCGGCGCTCCCACTGGGCCCGGAGGCGGTCGAACTCCTGCCAGTCGATCGGCGCGTCGGGGAGGCTCGGCGGTGGCTGGTCGTCGTCGGGCGTAATCGACGACCTGCGCCAGTCCTCGCCGCCGTCATCCCGACGGCCCGGCCAGAAGCACGCGAACCCGGCGATCGCGCCACCGAGGACCACAGCAGGGACCGTGAAGGAAGTGGGGAACAGCCCGACGAGGCCGGCTCCGAATGCGCACAGCCCGGCGACGCCGATCATCCACGCGAGGTGATGATGGCGCGCGGCCACGCGGCGTAACGGCTGCACATGAGCGATCACGCCCGCGGACGCGAACGGAAGGGCGAGCACGAGCCACGCTCCGGGGTAGGTCGACAGCATCGCACGAAGCTACGCCCTCGCCGTGGCGGCGACATCGGCGTGAAGATCGGTCGATGCTCAGTAGAAGACCGCAGACGCGCCGAGCGGTCAGGCGCGCGGCAGGGCGGCCAGCGCGGCCTCGGCGGCGCGGCGGTGCAGCGCGAGATTCTCGACGCGGTCGGTGCGGACCTCGATGATCGTGGTGCCGCCGCCGGCGATCGATTGCTCGACCGCCGTTTTGAGCTCGCCGACCGTTCCCGGTCGCTCGAAGCGGCAGCCGTAGAGGGCCGCCGCGTGGGCGAAGTCGAGGCCGTGCGGGGTCGCCACGTGCTCCTCGAAGGCGTCGGCCTCGCCGGCCACGGCCAGGAAGTGAAAGATGCCGCCACCGTCGTTGTTGAGCACCACGATCGTGAGCGGCACTTGGAGCCGGCGCGCGGACAGCAGCCCGCCGATGTCGTGGGCCAGGGCGACGTCGCCTACCAGCAGCACCACCGGTCCCTCGCCGGTGGCGGCGGCCCCGAACGCGGCCGAGACCGTGCCGTCGATCCCGTTCGCGCCCCGGTTGGAGAGAACGCGCGGCCCGTCTTGGCGGGCGGGGAGGTACAGCTCGACGTCGCGGATCGGCATCGACGAGGCCACGAACAGCGTCGTTGCGTCGTCGAGCCACTTACCGAGGCTGCGGGCGACGAGCGGCTCAGACAGATCGTCGCCCAGGACCTGGGCGAGCGCCTCGCCGGCGGCGTCGTCCGCGGCGCGCCACCCGTCGAGCCACTCGGGCTCGACGGGGACGGTCTCGCCGGCGGTCAGGCCGTCGAGGAGAGCTCGGAGAGGCGCCCCCACGCGCAGCCCGACCACCGCATCCGGGTCGTGCCAGACGCCGTCGGGATCGATCGCGATCTGGGCGGCGTCCAGGCCGGCCAGCCAGGCGCGCAGGGGTTTGGATGTCGGGAGATCGCCGGTGCGGATCACGAAGTCGGGCCGGTGCGCCGCGGCGAACTCGGGGTCGCGCAGCAGCAGGTCGTAGTGAGCGATGGCGGCGGAGCCCTGGCGGGCGCCCGACATCGGGTCGGCCAACAGCGGCATCGCCGCCCGCGCGGCAAAGCCGGCCAGCTCGCGCCCGGCCATCGGGTCGCGGTTCGCGCCGGCGACGATCACGACCCGCCCCGCGGGATGGCGCCCGCCCGTGGGCACGCTCTCGACGGCGCGATCAAGCATCACGTACGGCCTCCGATCGTCGCGGCCGGTCGTGTCATCTGGCAGCGGGGCGTCAAGGACGAGTGGCTCGCGCAGGGGCAGGTTGAGGTGGACCGGGCCCGGCGGCCCGTAGCTGGCCGTCCAGTAGGCGCGGCAGGCGAGCGTGCGCATGAAGCGCAGCGCCCCGGGCGTCGCCTCGTGCACCCCGACCTCGAAGAACCACTTGACCGCGTCGCCGTACAGCTTGAGCTGATCGATCGTCTGCCCGGCGCCCACCTCGCGCAGCTCCGGAGGGCGGTCGGCGGTCAACACGATCAGCGGGACCCGCGCGTGACGCGCCTCGATCACCGCGGGCGCCAGGTTGGCCGCCGCCGTGCCCGAGGTGCAGGTAACGGCGACGGGACGGCCGGAACGCTTGGCGGCCCCGAGAGCGAAGAAGCCGGCGCAGCGCTCGTCGACGTGCGACCACGCGTGGATCCGTCGGTCGCGCACGAGCGAGAGAACGATCGGTGTGCAGCGCGACCCGGGCGCGGTACAGGCATGCTCCATCCCGCAGCGAGCGAGTTCGTCGCAGAAGGCGCGCAGCAGCAGGTAGGTGTCGGTGGCGCTCATGATGAGATGTCCTGAATGGCGCGCGACGTCGTCCTCTTGCACGGCTTCACCCACACCGGAGCGAGCTGGGACCCCGTGGTCGCAGCGCTCGGGGAAAGCTATCGTGCGCTCGCGCTCGACATCCCCGGGCACGGATCGGCCTCGGATCGGTCGCCGGTCACGCTCGAGGGCGTAGTCGAGGACCTGAACACGCTCGCTCCGAAGCAGTTCACGCTCGTCGGCTACTCGATGGGCGGGCGGATCGCGCTCCACGCGGCGCTGGCGCTGCCCGGGCGGATTGAACGCCTGATCCTGATCGGGGCGAGCCCCGGGATCGCCGATGCGGCCGAGCGCGAGGCCCGGCTCGACGACGACGAGCGCCTGGCCGTCAAGATCGAGGGGATGAGCATCGAGGAGTTCGCGCGGCAGTGGGGCCACACGCCGGTGCTCGCCGGACAGCCGCCCGACGTGCTCGCGGCGGCCCACGCGGACCGCCTGCGCAACCGCC
>Ga0335074_10006267_pt1 | contig 16507 bp, 10 predicted proteins | sample Lox_Sample_23_FD_206715 | JGI IMG/M metagenome (GOLD analysis project Ga0335074, IMG submission 206715) | Soil microbial communities from Loxahatchee National Wildlife Refuge, Florida, United States - Lox_Sample_2.3 | ecosystem: Environmental > Terrestrial > Soil > Wetlands | place: USA...
CGCCGGTCGAGGTCGGCCTGTCCCAGCCCGGCCCGCCGTCTGCGTCGGTGCCGGGCGACTGGCACGCCGGCCTCGCCGAGGTGCGCCTCGAACTGCTGGCCGCGTTCGGTGCCGGACCGCAGGCCGTGCCGGTCGCCTTGTTCCGGCTCGGGTGGCCGACCCGCGAGCCCGAGCGGAAGAGCCTGCGGCGCAGGCCTGACGGGCCACGCCCTGAAACCGACCACTACCGGGAGATGACGCGGCGCAACCAGCCCTCGCTCAGCCGCGAGGAGCAGGGCGCGCTGCGCGCCGTGCGGGTCCTCGTCGCGGGCTGCGGGAGCATCGGCGGGGCACCAGTCGTGCCGCTGGTCCGGCTGGGGGTGGAGCGCTTCGTCCTGTGCGAGCCGGGTGAGTACGAGCTCAACAACCTCAACCGGCAGGCCGCCGACATCGGCGACATCGGCCGGAACAAGGCCGCGGTGCAGGCGGACCGGGCCCGGGCCATAAACCCCGAGGTCGAGGCGCTGGTCGAGCCCGACGGCGTGACCGAGGACAACGTCGACTGGCTGGTAGGCACCACCGACGTGATCATCGACGGCGTCGACGTGACCGAGACCGCCGGCATCGCGGCCAAGCGCGCGCTGCACGCCGAGGCCTGGCGCCAGCGCCGCCTGGTCATCTCCGGCCTCGACCTGGGCGGCACCCAGGTCGTGTATGCCTTCGACTACCGCGACGGCCGCACCCGCCCGCTGAACGGCCGGCTCGACCAGGCCCCCGACGACCTTGGCGCGCTGGAGTTCCTCTCCCGACTGGTCAGCCCGCTCGACGTGCCGCGCGAGCTGGTCGCCTACACCGAGGCGATGATCAGGGGCCAGGCCGGCTCGCCTCCTCAGCTGGCGCCGACGGCGGACCAGTTCGGCGTGCTGGCGGCCTGGATGGTGCTCGACTTCGCGGCCGGCCGGCCGGTGCGCAGGCGCGTCAAGGTGGCCATCCCGGAACTGGTGATGCCGCGCAGCCGGCGCCTCGCCAACGAGGCCGCGCGCCTGGTCGAGCTGGTCCGGGTCAAGATCCTGCTGGAAACCACGCGCCGCAAAGGAGGCGCGCCATGAGCCGGGTCCTCGCCCCGACCGCCGACATGCGCGCGGCCGCGCCGGATCTGGTCGGCGCCCTCGAGCCGGTCCACATCGCCGAGACCGAGGCGGAACGCGAGGCGGTGTTCTCGTTCCGGTACTCGGTGTACGTGGCCGAGCTGAACCGCAAGCTCGGCCACGCCGACCACGGCCGCCGGCGCGTCCACGACGAGGAGGACGACCAGCCGTACACGACGCTGCTGTACACCGAGGACGGCGACGGCCAGCTGACCGGGACGATCCGGATCCGCCGGTGGGAGCCGGGGCAGGTGCCCGCCAAGGACTGGGAAGCGTTCTCCATGGAGCGCTTTGAGGGCCTGCGCGAGATGTCCACGGCCGAGGTCGGGCGGCTGATGATCGAACCGGGGCACCGCGGGCAGCTCGGCCTGGTCTCGATGGCCTGTGCGATCTACCAGCTGTGCGCCGGCGAGCTGCCCGCCGACGCCGCGTTCATCAACTGCGCCACCGGCCTGGTCCGCCATTACCGGCTGCTCGGCTTCCGCACCTACGCGAGCCGTCTCGTGCCGACCGTCGACGGCATCGAGGTGCCGCTGGTGCTGATCCCGAGCGACCGGGCCTACCTGGCGCAGGCGGGTTCGTTCGTGGCGCCGTTCGCGGATATCTTCTACGGGTCCGGGCCGGCCCGGCGCCCGCCGGTTGACATCGGGCGCTGGGCCCGCGTGCTGGACGCGGACTCGGCCCCGGTCAGGTTCGACCCGGCGGCCGTCTGGGCACAGGTGGACCTCGCGCGCCGGGCGGCGGGCGAGGAGCCCTCGATGCTCGAGTCGCTCAGCGAGGACACGGTCCGCAAGCTCACCGCCCAGGGCTTCCTGATGGACATGTCGGCGGGCCAGCTGGTGACCGAGAAGGGCCTGGCCCAGCGGGAGCTCTTCGTCATCTTGGACGGCGTGTTCGAAGTGCACGACGGCGACCGTCGGCTCATGCTGATGGGCCGGGGCGACGTCATCGGGGAGATCGGTTTCTTCCGGTCTTCCGGGCGCCGCGCCGCGTCGGTGACCGCGGCATCCGACGGGCAGGTGCTGGTCTTGCGCCGCCACTTCATTGACCAGCTGATGAAGAGCGACCCGTCGTGCGCCGCCGAGGTCCTGTTCGCGCTGGCCCGGGTGCTCGCCGACCGTCAGAACATCCCCGCTTCCTGATGGCCGTGCGCCACCTCCTCCCACGCCGCCCGGAGCGGTTAGGTGGCCGACCGTCAGGTCCCGTCTGAGCTGATCGCCTTCCTGGTCAGCGTCCCGGTCTTCGGCTCGCTCGGCGCAGCCGCGCGGCTGGAGCTCGCCGGCCAGCTGGAACCAGTGCACGTGCCTGCGCGGGAGGTGGTGGTCAGGCAGGGCGACCCGGCGGACGGCCTGTTCCTTCTGGTCAGCGGCAGGCTCCAGGTCTCGGTGGCCGCGGGCGGGGCCGAGCGAGTCCTGTATGACCTGACGCGGGGGGCGGTCGTCGGAGAGATGGCGCTACTGGCCGACCGGCCCCGGACGGCGACGGTGCGCGCGGTCCGGGACAGCGACCTGCTGGTGCTGCGGGTGTCGTCGTTCATGTCCCTGGTCGAGCGGAGCCCGGCGCTGCTGGCCGGGATGGTGCGCCTGCTCGTCGACCGGGTGCTGACCGTGGACGAACTGCTGGCCGCGGAGCGTCCGCAGGCCCTGCGGTCGGCCGCGCGCACCATCGCGGTGGCCGCCGCCGGCCGGAGCCGGGAGCCCGCCGCCACGGTCGCCGGTCAGCTGGTGGCCGCGCTGGCCCGCACCGGCTCGGTCGTGCGGGTCGACGCCGGGTTCGTCGAGCAGCACCTGGGCCGCGACGCGGCCCTGCGGGGCCCGCAGGACCCCGGGCGGGCCGAGCTGACGGCCTGGCTGCACCGGCTGGAACGCGACCATGACCGGGTGGTCTACCAGCCGGAGGCGGAAGACACCGCCTGGAGCCGGCTTTGCCTGAGCCAGTCCGACGTGACCCTTCTCGTCGCCGCGGCCGGGGACGATCCGTCGCCCGGCGCCGTGGAGTCCCGCGCGCTCGCGACCGGCTCGCTGCGCTGTGAACTGGCCCTGCTGCACCCGGGCCAGCCCTCCGCCACGGCCCAGTGGCTCCAGGGCCGGGCGGTGGCGGACGTCCACCACCTACGCGCGGGCCAGCCGGGCGATGTCGCCCGGCTGGCCCGGATGATCACCGGCGCCGGGTGCGGCGTGGTCCTGGGCGGCGGCGGGGCGCGAGGGCTCGCCCACCTGGGCGTGCTGCGGGCGCTCGAGGAGGCCGGAGTGCCCATCGACGTGGCCGGCGGCACCAGCATCGGCGCGATCATTGCCGGTCTGTACGCCCGGGGCCTGGACCACGCGGAGCGGGTGCGGGCCGTCCTGGGCATCGCCCGCCACGGCCGCCGGCTGTTCACCCCCACGCTGCCGCTGACCGCCTTGTCATCTGGCCGCTACGTGGACCGGATACTCACCGAACACCTCACCTCGATCCCCATCGAGGACCTGCCGGTGCGCTTCTTCTGCGTCTCCGCCAACCTGACCCGGGCCGAGGAGGTCATCCACTCGCGCGGGCCGCTCTGGCACGCCGTGCGCGCCAGCATGTCCCTGCCCGGCATCTTCCCGCCCGTCTACGCGGACGGCGACCTGCTGGTCGACGGCGGGGCCATGGACAACGTGCCGGTCGGCGTCATGCGCGGGCTTATCGGCCCAGGCCGCATCGTCGCGGTCGACGTATCCCCCGAGGTGGAGCCGCTGACCGCCGCCGCGCCCTTCGAGGTGGGCCTTTCCGGCTGGCGCGTGCTCGGGCAGCGTCTCAACCCGTTCATCCCGTCGCGGCCGGTCCCCGGCATCGTGCCGATCCTGACCCGCTCCACCGGGCTGTCCCAGGTTCGCGGCAGGCGCGCCGTGCGGGACGGCGACCACGCCGACCTGCTGCTCCGCCCGCCGGTCGCCGGGCTCGGTGTCTTGGACTTCAGGGGCGGGATCGCGCTCGCCGAGATCGGCTACCGCCACGCGGCCGAGGCGCTGGCGGAGTCCGGGCTGCCCGGATATTTTGCCTAGTCGATTAGGAGGGAACTTGCCCGCGGGAACCGTCACCATGCTGTTCAGCGACATCGAGGGTTCGACCGCCATGGTGAGCCGTCTCGGCGACCGGTACGGTGAGGCGCTGTCGGCCCATCGCGTCCTGCTGCGCGAGGCGTTCGCGGACTGGGGTGGCCGGGAGATGTCCACCGAGGGCGACAGCTTCTTCGTGGTATTCTCCTCCGCCGCCGATGCGGTGAGCTGCTGCCTGCAGGCTCAGCGCGCGCTGGCCGGGTACGACTGGCCGGGCGGGGCCGCGGTGCGGGTCCGGATGGGCTTGCATTCGGGTCAGCCCACCGAGCACGAGGACAACTACATCGGCCTCGACGTGCATCGGGCGGCGCGGATCGCCGCGACCGCGCACGGCGGTCAGGTGGTCCTTTCTGAGCCGACGCGGCTACTTGCCGAGTCCCTGTTTGCTGCCGGAGTCTCCGTCCGTGACCTGGGCTTTCACCGGCTGAAAGACATCGCGGAGGCCGAGCGGATCTGGCAGCTGACCGGCCCGGGCCTGCGGGAGGACTTTCCCCCGCTGAAGAGCCTGGGCACGCAGACGAACCTGCCGGTGCCCGCGACGCCGCTGATCGGCCGGGAGGAGGACCTGGCGCGGTTGCTGGCGGTCCTGGGCGGGCCGGGGGTGCGGCTGGTGACGCTCACCGGCACCGGCGGGACCGGCAAGACGCGGCTGTCCCTGGCGGCCGCCGCGGCCCTGGGCCAGGCGTTCCCGCACGGGGTGTACTTCGTCGCGCTGGCCGCGGTCACCGATTCGGAGGTGATGTGGAAGACGCTGGCCGGCACCCTGGACGTGAGCGCGGACTACTCGGCCACGGACGCGGTGACCGGCTACCTGGCCGGGCGGCGGGCGCTCCTGGTCCTGGACAACCTGGAGCAGCTGGACGGCGCCGGCCAGGTGGTGGCCGCGTTGCTCGAGGCGGCTCCCGGCCTGGTGGTTCTGGCCACGTCCAGGGGGCCCCTGCGTGTCCAGGGCGAGCATGAGTTTCCGGTGCTGTCGCTTCAGGTCCCCGACGGCGCGGACGTCGCCGCGGTCGCGGCCGCCACCGCGGTCCGGCTGTTCGCCCAGCAGGCGGGCCTGGTCCGGCCGGGTTTCGCCGTCACCGCGGACAACGCGGCCGACGTGGCGGCCATCTGCCGCCGCCTGGACGGGCTGCCGCTGGCCATCGAGCTGGCCGCCTCCCGGGTCAGGCTGCTGGCCCCGCGGGCTCTGCTTGCCCGCCTCGGGACCAGCCTCGGCCTGGGTGTGGCCGGGGCCGGGCGGCCCTTGCGCCAGCAGACCCTGCGGAACGTCGTGGCCTGGAGCTATGACCTGCTGACCCCGGAGGTGGCCCAGGTGTTCCGGCGGATGAGCGTCTTCGCCGGGGGCTGCGACCTCGACGCCCTGGCCGCGGTGGCGTTGACCGGCGACGGCGATCCGCTCGATGCGGTCGCCGAACTGGCCGACGTCAGCCTGGTCACCGTGACCGAGGGCGCCGACGGCGAGCCACGCCTGGCCATGCTGGCGACGATCCGCGACTACGCGCTCGAGCGCCTCCAGCAGGACGACGACGCCGAAGGCGCGCGCCGTCGGCACGCCGAGCACTATGCGGCGTCCGCCGAGCAGGCCCGCGACCAGCTGGAGGGCCCGGCGCAGCTGGCCGCTCTGGACCGGCTGGAGGCCGAGAACGACAACCTGCGCGCCGCACTGGCCTGGTCGCTGGAGGCTCAGGCCGCGGACCCGGTCGGCCAGGGCGAGCGGGCCGTCATCGGACTGCGGCTGGTCCAGGCGCTGTCGGGGTTCTGGTACCAGCACGGCCACGCCGCCGAGGGGCGACGGTGGGGGCAGCGGGCCATGGAGCTGGTCTCGGGCGACGGCGGGGCGCCGCTGGCCCGGGTGGCGCACGGGCTCGGAGTGCTGCTTGACCAGCTGGGCGAGCCGGAGGGGGCACGCCCGATGTTCGAGCGCAGCCTGGCCATCTGGCGTGAGCTCGGCGAGCGGGAGCTGGAGGCCCGGGAGCTGAACAGCCTGGGCATCACCTGGCGTCACCTGGGCGACCCCGACCGCGCGCGAGCCTTGCTCGAGGAGGCCGTCGCCATCAACCGGACGATCCCGGGCAGCGTGCGGCTGGGCGCCTCGCTGGCCAATCTGGGCCAGCTGGAAAGCGGCGCGGGCCGCTTCGACCGCGCGGGCGAGGTGCTGCGCGAGGCGCTCGCGCTTGACACCGAGCACGGAAACCTGTGGGGCATGACCGTCGACCGGCACTCGCTGGCGCTGGTCAGCCTCCGCGCGGGCCGCCCCGCCGAAGCCCGCGACCTGCTCTTCGGCATGTTCGAGTACCTCGCGAGCTCCGGTAACACCTCGCTGCTCATCAACACCCTTGAACTGGCGGCCGGGATCACGACCGGACTTGATGACCCGCTGCGGGCGGCTCGCCTGGCCGGCGCCGCCGATGCCCTCCGTCAGGAGTCGGGCATGCTGATAACCGATACGGAGGCCGCCATTTACCAGGACATGCTGGCCCCGGCACGCGCCGCCACCTCACCCGAGCAGTGGGATGCCGAGCTGTCGGCCGGACGGGCCCTCGGCCAGCAGGAGGCAATGGCCCTGCTGTTCTCCATGCGCCTCGCCTTAACGGCCCGGCGCTGCGGTCAGTACCAGTCGTCGAAGACCCGGATCGAGGCGGCGAAGATGGCGCCGATCACCACGATCGCCGTGCCGGTCCAGAACAGCCACCAGGTCGGACCGACGGGGAGCGCGATCCCGCCGACGATGAAGCCGACGACGACGATGGTCACCGCCACCCAGGAGGCGGGCCGGCCGTGGTGCGACTCGTGGATGTGCGACAGGCCAGTCTGCACGTCGAGCCCGTGCGCTCCGGTGTTGCCCGCGGCCTCCGCCATGGTGCCCGATGCCGCTTGGTCGGCCACTTGCTGCTCCCCTCTCCTGTAGTAACCGGTCCTATTATTCACTGCGAGGTGCGAGACTGATGACCAGCCGGCCCCTGAGCGCCCTGCTCCGCCGATGACTCGGCTTGGTGCCCCATCTCGCCTACGATGACATGCGAGGCGGCGTAGCGGAACCAAAGTCCGGTCACCGGCCGCTATGAGGTCAGACCATCCGCGAGGAGCGCGACGAGAAGTGCCACCCATCATCGATAGTGTCCTTCGGGCGGGCGAAGGCAGGATCCTGCGCAAGCTCAAGCGGATCAGCGAGCAGGTCAACTCGATCGAAGAAGACTTCATCGCCATGAGCGACGCTGAGCTGCGCGGCATGACCGCCGAATTCCGGCAGCGCCTCGCGGACGGCGAGGAACTCGACGACCTGCTCCCGGAGGCCTTCGCCACCGTGCGCGAGGCGGCCAAGCGCACGCTCGGGCAGCGTCACTTCGACGTCCAGCTCATGGGCGGCGCCGCGCTGCACATGGGCAACATCGCCGAGATGAAGACCGGTGAGGGCAAGACCCTGACCTCGGTCCTGCCCGCCTACCTCAACGCCCTGACCGGCAATGGGGTTCACGTCGTCACGGTCAACGACTACCTGGCCAAGCGCGACTCCGAATGGATGGGTCGGGTGCACCGCTTCCTCGGGCTCGAGGTCGGCGTGATCCTGGCGCAGATGACCCCGCCGGAGCGCAAGATCCAGTACGCGGCCGACATCACCTACGGCACCAACAACGAATTCGGCTTCGACTACCTGCGCGACAACATGGCCTGGTCGCTCGAGGAATGCGTGCAGCGCGGTCACCACTACGCGATCGTCGACGAGGTGGACTCGATCCTCATCGACGAGGCCAGGACGCCGCTGATCATCAGCGGGCCCGCCGAGCAGAGCGCGCGCTGGTACCAGGAGTTCGCCAAGATCGCGCCCCGGCTGCGCCGTGGCGAGGATGGCGAGGGCGATTACGAGGTCGACGAGAAGAAGAAGACCATCGGCATCATGGAATCCGGCGTCGAGAAGGTCGAGGACTGGCTCGGCATCGACAACCTCTACGATCCGGTCAACACCCCGCTGGTCAGCTTCCTCAACAACGCGATCAAGGCCAAGGAGCTGTACAAGCGGGACAAGGACTACGTCGTGATGAACGGCGAGGTCCTGATCGTCGACGAGTTCACCGGCCGCATCCTGCACGGCAGGCGCTACAACGAGGGCATGCACCAGGCCATCGAGGCCAAGGAGAACGTGCCGATCAAGGACGAGAACCAGACGCTGGCCACGATCACCCTGCAGAACTACTTCCGGCTGTACGACAAGCTGTCGGGCATGACCGGCACGGCCGTGACCGAGGCCAACGAGTTCCACCAGATCTACAAGCTCGGCGTGGTCCCGATCCCGACCAACATGCCGATGATCCGCGCGGACCAGGCCGACGTCATCTACCAGACCGCCAAGTCCAAGTTCGAGGCCTGCGTCGATGACATCGCCGAACGGCACGAGGCTGGCCAGCCCGTGCTGGTCGGCACCACCAGCGTGGAGAAGTCCGAGATCTTGTCGAAGATGCTCAAGCGGCGCGGGGTTCCGCACGAGGTACTGAACGCCAAGTACCACGAGCGGGAGGCCATCATCGTCGCCCAGGCCGGGCGGCGCGGCGCGGTCACCGTGGCTACCAACATGGCCGGCCGCGGTACCGACATCATGCTCGGCGGTAACCCCGAGTTCATCGCCGATCAAGAACTCCACCACCGCGGCCTGTCCCCCGTCGAAACCCCCGAGGACTACGAGGCGGCGTGGCCCGAGGCGGTGGCGAAGGCCAAGCGCGCCGTGGCCGAGGAACACGAGGAGGTCGTCGAGCTGGGCGGCCTGTACGTGCTCGGCACCGAGCGGCACGAGTCCCGCCGCATCGACAACCAGCTGCGCGGCCGCTCCGGCCGTCAGGGCGACCCGGGCGAGAGCCGGTTCTACCTGTCCCTCGAGGACGACCTGATGCGGCTGTTCAACTCGGACCGCGTCGGGGCGATCATGGAGCGGCTGAGCATCCCGCCGGAGACGCCGGTGGAGTCCAAGGTCGTCACCCGCGCGATCCGGTCCGCGCAGACCCAGGTCGAGCAGCAGAACTTCGAGATCCGCAAGGACGTCCTCAAGTACGACGACGTGATGAACCGGCAGCGCGTGGTGATCTACGGCGAGCGCCGCGAGGTACTGGAGGGCGCCGACCTGCACGAGCAGATCCAGCGGATGGTCGACGAGGTCGTGGCCGACTACGCCAAGGCCGCCACCAGCGACGGGTATCCGGAGGAATGGGACCTGGACAAGCTGTGGCGCGCGTTCCGGCAGCTGTACCCCGTCGGCGTGTCCATCGACGAGGTCGTCGAGGAAGCGGGCGGTGACCGGGCCGGGCTGTCCGGTGACTTCATCACCGAGGTCATGCGCGAGGACGCCCAGAAGGCCTACGAGCGTCGCGAGGAGGAGTTCGGCTCGGAGGTGATGCGCGAGCTCGAGCGCCGCGTCGTGCTGTCGGTCCTCGACCGGAAGTGGCGCGAGCACCTGTACGAGATGGACTACCTGCGCGAGGGCATCGGCCTGCGCGGCTACGGCCAGCGCGACCCGCTGGTGGAGTATCAGCGCGAGGGCTACGACATGTTCACCGCCATGATGGACGGGATCAAGGAGGAGTCGGTCGGCAGCCTGTTCAACCTCCAGGTCCAGGTCCAGGAGAACCCCATCGTCGAGGAAACCGCCGTCGACGACGGCCGGTCCATAGCGCTGGAGGATCCGGAAGCCGCGAGCCCGTCGCCCCCCGCCCACGACCCCAGGGGACTCGCACCAGGCGGCTCCACGCCAGGCGCTTCTGCGCCCGGTGGTTCCGCGCCCGGTGGTTCCGCGCCCGGTGGCGCGCCCGCCCGCGGCGGTGCTCCCGCCGGCGGCAGTGCGGCCGCCCGCGGTACCCACGCCCGCGGCAGCGCCAGGTCGGAGGCGTCCCGCACGGGCGGGGCCCGTCAGCGAGGCAGCCAGCCGCAAGGACGCCAGCCGCAAGGACGCCAGCCGGCTCAGGCGGGTCAGCAGGGCGGCCTGCCGGCCGGGCTAGGGCCACGCCGACCCGAGCGGCTGAGCTACTCGGCGCCGTCTGAAGACGGCAGCGCGCGCGTCGACACCAGCCGGGGTCCGGCCGGCGGAGACAAGTTCGCCCGCGCGGGCCGCAACGACCCGTGCCCGTGCGGCTCTGGCCGGAAGTTCAAGCGCTGCCACGGCGACCCGGCGCTGCGCCCCGACTCTTAGCCCCCGTGGGCCACGAAAGGCCAGGCAGCGCCTAGCCCGTTTCGAGTTCGGTGCACAGCCAGCGGGCCGGTCGGGTCGGGAGCCCCGGCGCGGCCTCCCGCGGCGCCACGTACTCCAGGCGCATGGCCAGGGCGCGTGACCGCAGCCCGAAGCTGACCACGACCGTCATCTCCACCACGCCGGCCGTGGGCCGCGACGTCACGACGCGCTGGACCCTGGGCCGCCGGTCCGCGGCGAGGATCGGACCGAGGTGGCGGATCTGCGCCCGCACGCGGTCGGTGGCCAGGGGGCCGATCTGCCGCTGCGGCCGCACCCCGGCCAGGATCTCCACCATCACCTGGGCGAACTGCCGCGGCCACGCGGTCGTCGTGCCCGCCAGGCCCGATGCCGCCGCGGCCCGCGGCTGAGGTTCCGCCGCCCCTGCCGCCGGGGCAGGTGGACCGCTAAGCGCAGGCGTGCCCGCCAACCCGGCCCCATCCACCGGGCCGCGCGCCGCGGGGCACGCGGCCCCGTGACTCTCGCAGTCATAAGCCGGCGCACCGTCGGGGATGGAGATCGGCTGCACGGAACGCCACATGGTGGGCGGCATGGGTTCACGCCTTCCGGTCGGGGTACGCGGAACGGCCGAGCACGCCCTTCGCGCCGTGTTCGCCCCAGGGTCCGGCTGGCCTTAGGTGTATCGCGCCCCACCGACATTCCGCGGAGGCGACCACAACGAAATGGGGCCCCAGCTCAAATCGCGCCTGGTCACCAAGCCTTCACGGCGCGGGCAGGCGTGGTTCGCCCGCTGGCCACATAGCTGTTTAGAATCACCGTTGTGGGGATTAGTACCGAATTTCGCGCCGTGATCACGGATTGGGGTGGCGTGTTCACCAGCCCGATCCTGACGACGGTGCGGGCCTGGATCGAGGCCGACGAGATCGACTGGGATTCCTACCGGACCGTGATGCGGCGGTGGGTCGCCCAGGCGTACGACCTCGACGGCGGCACGAACCCCGTTCACGCCCTGGAGCGCGGCGAGTGCCCGACCGACGAGTTCGAGCGGATCCTCGCGGCCCGCCTGTTCCGGACCGACGGCCGCGCGGTCGCCGCCGAGGGCCTGCTCCAGCGCATGTTCGCGGCCAGCGAGCGCGTGCCGGCCATGTACGGTGCGATCCGCGCGGTCCGCGGAGCCGGCCTGCGCACCGCCCTGCTGTCCAACTCCTGGGGTTCAGGCGACTACCCGCTCGACGACTTCCCTGAACTGTTCGACGCCGTGGTCATCTCCGGCGACGTCGGCATGCGCAAGCCCGAGGAGGGGATCTTCCTGCACGCGGCCGACGCGCTCGGCCTGGCCCCCGAGGAGTGCGTCTTCATCGACGACATGGAGGCCAACGTGGCCGCGGCCACGCAGTGCGGTATGACCGCTCTGCTCCACACCGAAGCGGCGGAGACGGTGGCGGCGCTTGAGGACCTGCTCGGCGTCTCGCTCAACGGGAGCGAAAGGGCCGAAAAGGCCCCGTGACCTCGCGGCGCTCAGGCCCGCACGAGACTAGCCTTGGTCGTCGTGGCCGACTATCCGCACCCGTCCAGCGCGGGCCGGTCGGCCAACATGCGCGCCAACCGGCGGACCGACACCAAGCCCGAACTGGCGCTGCGCCGCGCCCTGCACCGGCTCGGCTACCGCTACCGCAAGGATTACCGCCTAGACCTGGACGGCGGCAGGCGGGTCCGGCCGGACATCGCGTTCACCGCGCGCAGGGTGGCCGTCTTCGTCGACGGCTGCTTCTGGCACGCCTGCCCCGAGCACGGTTCGAAACCCCGCAACAACGAGTGGTACTGGGGCCCCAAGCTGCTAAAGAACGTCGAGCGCGACCGGGTGAACGACGCCGCGCTGACCACGGCGGGCTGGACGGTGGTCCGCCTCTGGGAGCACCTCTCGCTCGAGGAGTCCGTCGCGACCGTGGTGACCGCCCTCGCCACGGAGCCGCGGAAACCCGGCACCTCGGCACCCCCAAAAACCGGGAACCCCCGAAACCGGCCAACCCGGGCCGCAGGCCACCCACCCGACCACGACAGGATCAGCTGACGTGCCCGCGCCGCCGGTGTGGCAGACTCTGGGGCACCATGCGCGTCTTCCTGCCCTCGACCCTGCCCGCCCTGGCGCAGGCCCTGCAGGCCGGGCACCTCGGCCCCGGGCCGGTACCCGGGTTCGCGGTCACGCCCGCGCTGCGTGAGGCGTACGCCAGCGGAGACGAAGAGGAACTCGAGTACGCCGCGCTGAGCGAGGCGGCGCGCGCGTCGCTGCGGCTGCTCGCGGAGGATCCGGCCGCCCCGGCGCGGCGGGTCGTGCTGGCGGCCGACATCCCAGCCGAACTCCTCAGCTGGGACGCCCAGGACCACGAGCCGGGCCGGGTGGTCATCAGCGAGCCCGTGGCCGTGGACCTGCTGGCCTCGGGGCACGTCGACGACATCGAGGCCGGGGCCGACGTGCGTCGCGCGGCGGAGGCGCTGGCCGCCGCCGACGCGGGCGACGAGGACGCCAGGTTCACCGTCGACGGGGCTGAAGGCCACGAGCTGGGCTGGTACGCCACGCAGGAGCTGCCCCACCTGGCCGACTGACCGCGAAACCGCGAAACCTTAAAACCAGCGCCCGGGTGTGCTCGTGCGACGATAAGGGCATCACCGCACACCCCAACGCCAGGAGCGATCGTGATGGACGCGGTCACCAGGACCCCCGTGCCGGTCAACGAGCCGGTCAGGCAGTACCAGCCGGGCAGCCACGAGCGGGCCGTGCTGGAAAGCAAGATCAAGGAACTCACCGGCCAGCGGGCCGAGCTGACCATGACGATCGGCGGCACCCAGCAGATGGCCGCGGGCGAGCCGATCGAGGTGGTGCAGCCGCACAACCGCCATCACGTCCTCGGCCGGCTCGGCAACGCGACGAGCGTGGACGTGGCGGCCGCGATCTACGCCGCCAAGCAGGCGGCCCCCGCGTGGCGGGCCCTGAGCTTCGACGACCGCGCCGCGATCTTCCTCAAGGCGGCGGACCTGCTGGCCGGTCCCTGGCGGGCCACCCTGAACGCCGCGACGATGCTCGGCCAGTCCAAGTCGCCGTATCAGGCCGAGATCGACGCGGCCGCCGAGCTGATCGACTTCTGGCGGTACAACGTGTACTTCGCCCGCCGGCTGCTGTCCGAGCAGCCGGAGTCGGCGCCGGGCGCCTGGAACCGGATGGAGTACCGCCCGCTCGAGGGTTTCGTCCTGGCCATCACGCCGTTCAACTTCACCTCGATCGCGGGCAACCTGCCGACGGCCCCGGCGCTGCTCGGTAACGTGGTGATCTGGAAGCCGTCCCCGACGCAGCAGCTCGCGGCGCACTACCTCATGCGGCTGTTCGAGGCGGCCGGGCTGCCCCCCGGGGTGATCAACCTGGTGACCGGCGACGGGCAGGCGGTCTCGCAGGTCGCGCTGCCCCACCCCGACCTGGCGGGGATCCACTTCACCGGTTCCACGGGGACGTTCCAGCACCTGTGGCGGGCGGTGGGGGAGAACATCGGGCGCTACCGGAACTACCCGCGCGTCGTCGGCGAGACCGGCGGCAAGGACTTCGTGATCGTGCACCCGTCGGCGGAGCAAGGCAGCCTGGCCGCGATCCTCATCCGCGGCGCGTTCGAGTACCAGGGGCAGAAGTGCTCCGCCGCGTCGCGGGCCTACGTCCCCGAATCGGTCTGGGCCCGCTTCCGCGACGACTTCCTGGCTCAGGTCGAGTCGCTGACCATCGGCGACGTCACCGCCGACCTGTCGCTGTTCATGGGTGCCGTCATCGATGGCCGGGCCTTCGCCAAGCACGCCGCCGCCATCGAGCGGGCCAGGAGCCGGGCCTCAATCAATGTCCTGGCCGGCGGCCGGTACGACGACGCGGACGGGTACTTCGTCTGGCCCACGGTCCTGGAGTGCTCCGACCCCGCCGATGAGGTCTTCACCACCGAGTACTTCGGCCCGATCCTCGCCGTCCACGTCTACCCGGACAGCGCGTACGAGCAGATGGTCGCCCAGGCGGCGGACGCGGCGCCGTACGCGCTGACCGGCTCGGTCGTCGCGACCGACCGGGCCGCCATTGCGCACGCCACCGAGGCGCTGCGGTACTCGGCGGGCAACTTCTACATCAACGACAAGCCCACCGGCGCGATCGTCGGCCAGCAGCCGTTCGGCGGCGCCCGCGCGAGCGGCACCGACGACAAGGCCGGGTCGATCTTCAACCTGACCCGCTGGGTGTCGGCCCGCGCGATCAAGGAACTCTTCGTCCCCCCGCCCGACTACCGATACCCTCACATGGGCTAGCACATCTCACCCGGAGGACGCCATTCACCGGCTGGTTCTATGGAACGTCGACCTGACGCTGGTGGATACCGCGCGGGTGATGCGGGGCGCCTACGTCGAGGCGTTCGGCGTGGTGGTGGGCCGCCCGCTGATCCAGCTGCCGCAGACGGCGGGCCGTTCGGAGTCTGAGGTCTTCTTTGACGCTCTGGCGCTGAACGGCGTCGACACGCGCATCGACGGTGGGCCCGAGCGCCTGCTCGATCCGTTCAGCGCCGAGCTGGCCGCGGTCCTGGCGGCGCGCCGCGACGACCTGGTCAGTCAGGGTCGCCTGATGCCCGGCGCGGCGGAGGCGCTGGCCGCCGTGGCCAAGCTCGAGGGCATGGCGCAGACCGTGCTGACCGGGAACAGCAAGCCGAACGCGATGCTGAAGCTGCGCGCGTTCGGTCTGGACGGCTACGTCGACTTCGACATCGGCGGGTACGGCACCGAGGCCTACCCGCGGGGCACGCTGCTGGGCGTGGCCAGGCAGCGGGCGGCGGACAAGCACGGCGTGCCGCTGGCAGACCTGGCGACGGTCTACGTCGCGGACTCGCCGGTGGACGTGCACGCGGCCCGGGTCGGCGGGGCCGCCTCGCTGGCCGTGGCCGGCGGGCGCGCCAGCGCCGCGGAACTCCGCGAGGCGGGCCCCGACGCGGTGCTCCCCGACCTCACGGACACCGCTGGCCTCGTCAATCTCATCGCGCGCCTGACGGAAGCCCCCTAGCCGGGGACGTTGCCAGGCACGCGGGGATGGCACGATGCTGTGATCATGGATACCGGTGGCGCTGACCTGACCGGCCGCGGCTACGGCGCGGTGCTCTGGGAGCCGGATGAGAAGACCGTGCACGACGCCCGGATCACCCGGTTCATGGGCTGGCTCGCCGCCGGGCGCGGGCCGTCGTTCGCCGGCTACGAGGACCTGTGGCAGTGGTCGGTGACCGACCCCGGCGCGTTCTGGGGCGCGCTGTGGGACTACTTCGAGGTCCTCGGCGACCGGGGCGAGCCGCGTGGTGACGTCCTGACCGGCGCGGTCATGCCGGACGTGCGCTGGTTCCCGGGTGCCACCCTCAACTACGCGCGCAACGCGCTGCGGACCGCGTGGACCGACCCCGACCGTACCGCGCTGATTTTTTCTGCCGAACGCCGTCATGGCGGGGCCCTCAGCTACGCCGAACTCGCCGGGCAGGTCGCCCGGGTCGCGCGGGGTCTGCGCGCCCTCGGCGTCCGCCGCGGGGACCGCGTCGCGGCCCTGCTGCCGAACGTCCCCGAGGCGATCATCGGCCTGCTCGCCACGGCGAGCCTGGGCGCCATCTGGTCGTCGTGCTCGCCGGATTTCGGGGCGCGCAGCGTGATCGACAGGTTCGCGCAGATCGAGCCGGCCGTGCTCATCGCCTGCGACGGCTACACCTACGCCGGTAAGGACTTCTCCCGGACCGAAATGCTCGGCGACGTCGTGGCGGCCCTGCCCGGCCTGTCCGCGGTGGTCCTGGTCCCAGTGCTAGCCCGGGGGGACGACCCCCCGGAATCCCCCCGCGCATGGGAGGGCTCCCCGCCCCCCCATACCCCCCCGGTCACCCGCTGGGACGACCTGGGTGCGGGACAGGGCCGGAGCGAGCCGGAGTTCGAGGAGGTGCCGTTCGATCATCCGCTGTGGGTGGTGTACTCCTCGGGCACCACCGGCCTGCCGAAGCCCATCATGCACGGCCACGGCGGGATCGTCCTCGAGCACCTCAAGGCGATCGGCTTCCACCAGGACCTTAAGCCCGGCGACGTGTTCGCCTGGTACA
>Ga0335074_10006268_pt1 | contig 16507 bp, 9 predicted proteins | sample Lox_Sample_23_FD_206715 | JGI IMG/M metagenome (GOLD analysis project Ga0335074, IMG submission 206715) | Soil microbial communities from Loxahatchee National Wildlife Refuge, Florida, United States - Lox_Sample_2.3 | ecosystem: Environmental > Terrestrial > Soil > Wetlands | place: USA: Florida...
AGTGGGTGAACACGGGCATGGTCAGGCTGTACTGGTTGCCGTAGAACGCCCGCTGCGGCTCCCCGATCACCACCGCGTCAAAACCCCGGTCCGGGTTGGCCAGGTCGGCCAGCAGCTGCGCGGCCCGGGGCCGGCGCGCCCAGGGCAGCGAGCGGGACTGCCCGACGTCGAAGTACTCGGCGACGATGATCCCGCCGGTCGGCTCGATCAGGGCGCGGCTGCGGGACAGCTGCCAGTTCCGGGACGCCTCGGGGTCCTGGTAGTCCTCGGTCGAAACCCGGCCCTTGAACGCGAACCGCCGGACCGGGGCGCTTGCCTCCGGGCTTGGGTCTAGCGGGGCGGCGTTCATCTGGGTTCGCCGCCGCGACGGCGCCGCCCGGCGGCGGCCTGTCCGGGCTGGCTGCCGCGCGCCCGCTGGCCGCGGCCAGATGGCCAGGAGTCACCGCCGCCGGGTGGCGCGCCGTAGGTGGGGCCGGCCAGGAGCCTGCCGAGCAGGGCGTATTCCCCGGCCGAGCCGATCATCAGGCCACAGTCGGCTAGCACGAGCTGCACGCGCCAGAATGCGAGCCGAGCCAGGATGCCAGTACCTTCGGGCGCCGGGGAAGCAGGCACGACGGGCCCGCGATCACCACTGTCGCAGCCACGCGGCCTGGCGCGGAGAGCGCGGCCAGCAGGAACCGGCCCGGCGGCCGGCGCCGCCAGGGAGAGTCGGCGCTGCGGTCTTCGTCGAAGAACCCCCGTGGCCACCCGGGCGCCGCAGGCAGCGGCGACCGCACGGCACAGGGCCAGTTGCCGGTGCCGCTCTGCCCGACTGTCACCGGTACCGGCGGCGTCAGCAGTCCGTCCGTAGAACGCGACTGGCACCGCCAGAACCGGGCTGTTCCCATCAGCCGTGCCCAGGCCGTTCGCTGCTCGCGTCGTGGAGCCATCCGCGAGCGGGCCAGCCTGGCGCGGACGCCCGCCAGAGTCCATTCCTGTCATCACTATTCCTTCCCGTGCGCTTGCTCGCCGGGCGGGGCCGTGCCGGCGCGCCGGGCGGGAGCACGCCGGCACGCAGCGTGCCGGGTCCACGGTGATACCCGGACTTGGCGGCGGACTTCAAGTCGGCCGGCCCTCGGGACGGTCCCTGGCCTGCGCCCTCTCCCGTGCACGCAGCAGCAGGGCCAAGACAGCCCGGGCCGCGCCCGGGGTTAGCTGCGGCTCGGCTGGGCTGAAGGTCACCTCGATCAGCTGCGCGCCGGCCGTTGCCCTGGCTGGCTCGGCGGGCCGGGAGCGGGCAACCCGCGACGGCTTCCCGGTCATGCCGGCTATCCGGCCTTGACCACCGCGTCTGACACCACTCCGGTGCACGGGGGGTCGTCAGAGGGCGGCGGCGCCGCCGGGTCACCGCGACGGTGCAGGGCCGGTCCACGGCCGGGGACAAGTCCGAGGACGCGCCGGCCCGCGGCTGCCGCGGCCTCGATGACCGTCGGCAAGCAGCCGGCCGCGGTGGCGGCCAGGCCGGCGGGCCGGGAGGCGTCGATGATGCGGCGGGCAGCTGCGGTGGTGGCCTCCGCACAGCGCGGCCAGCGATCCTGGGCATCATCGGGGGCGGGCAGGCCGGGCCAGATGCCCAGCGGCACGCCGGGGCCTGTCGCGCCAGCCGTGCGGCTCCCGGCCGCAGTGGTATCGGGTGCCGGCCCGGCGACGCTGCTGGACAGCTGTGGCATGGCGGCTGGTCCCGCGCGCCGCCGCTTTCTGCGCTGACACTACATAAATCGGGTTTCCGGGGCCATTTTTCACGCCCACGCCGCAGAAATATGTCCACGACGTGAATGACCAGGAACATCCCCCGGAAAATTTTCCGGGTCCTTGCGGGCACGGCCCACTACCATCAGCCACAGAACGCCAGCCATATCCTGAGAACAAACCGTCAAGGAAGCCTTCAACCTGCCCACTGACACCCGGCTCACCCGGCCAGCTGCCCGGCATCAGGTTCCTGCCGCAAGCAGGGCGCTGGTGCCTTGCGCCCAGAGCAGGGCGCAATTTCCCGTGACCAGCCCCTGTCGGCCAGCAAGGGGTCGGCTCGCGTCCTTGAGCCAGCCGCGGACCCGCTCCTGAGGGCGCTGCTGCTCCCACTGCTGGGCGCCGAGCACGATAATCACACCAGTGAGCGCCGGGGGTAGCCCACGACAGGACCCGGAGCCGCTGCTGAATGGCGGCCACGTCCCCGGGAGTGGCTTCGCTGGCAGTGGTACCACCCTCGGTGCAGGTGTCGTCCCCGGCGATCTTGGCCAGCTTCGCGCCGAACACTACGTCGTGAAGGGACCGGATGTGCGCGTTGCGATTGCTGCTCATGAAACTCCCCATGGTCGACGACATCATCCTGCGAGACCGCAGACGGGGCCGGCACTCAGTCCGCCTCAAGACCGAGAGGCGCTCGACCCATCTTTCCTGCCTCTTACACCTCGTGGACGGAACGGTACGAGGCAGCATTTGCTGGCACTTCCTGGCAGCAGACTCTTAATCCCCTGGTTTCCGGGTCGAGCCTCTGCCTGCGCGCTGTGATGACCTGGGGTTTTACCGCTCTGGGTCATTTTTATGTGTCCGGTTTGTCCCCATGTTTGCTCCATGTTTGCTCGTGAGTTCGGACCCGGTCGTGGCGGGTTTGTCAAATCTGGCCCGCCCTGCGCCGGATGGGGCATGTGCCCCGGGGCTGGGTCGCCGTGTCCGGCCGACGCCACGTCTCCGCCGTCCCTAGACCATTGGTCTAGACCTTTGCTGTGGGTGCCGGGACCGCGCCTGAAGTGCCTATGCCAGTGTCGTCACGCAGCGTGAGACCTACTGGTAATCAACACTTGTACACGGTTACGTCGCTGGCGGTGCTGGTCAGGCATGCGCGGTATCTACTGCGGATGGGGGTGGCGGCAAGGTGTTCCCGGGCGATGGTGCCGGCGGCCGGTCCGCTGGAAGCGGCGAGTCCGCTGGGCAGCCCGTCTGCAGCCGCGGGCTGGGAGCGCTGGCTCCGCCCCCTTTGCCGTGCTCGGCATATCGGAGAACCACGGGAGGTACACCGAGGTACGCGAGGGTCGGCGACGCGCGGGCGGACGGGCCGGGGCTGGGTACTGTGGCAGCCCGGGTCGTGATCGCCCGGCAGGGGCGCTGTGGCGGGGCTCGTGGGCGGTACGGGGTGCCACGGATATCGCGTAGGTTCCGGCCGACGGCAAGGCGTACGGTTCACCTGTGAACTTCGAGGTCTCCCCGTGGTCAGGGCTGTTCCGGCCGGTTGCCGGGCAGACCCCGGCCTTTCACTGGAGTGATGACGGGCTGATTGTCCCGGACCATTCGCTGGCGGCGGCGGGGCTCGGCGTGGCCGGGGCGGAGACCACGTCGGCATGGTTTAACCGGTACGTGAAGGCGTACGTCACCGCGGGTGACTACCTCACCGGCGCACTGGCCGTCAGAGGGCTGCCTTTCGACCCGGTCCCGCTGATCGACAGCCTGCTGCGGCTGCATCCCCGCGAGGCATACCTGCCGGTCCTGGTGGCGCTCAACCACGCCGCACACCACCCCGAGGTAGCCGGGGCATGGCGGGACTGGTACCTGGCCCGGCTGAACCCGGCGATGGCGGAGAACGTGCGCCGGGCACTGGACGGCACGGCGGACGGGATGACCCGGGCTCTGCTCGCCCGCCAGCCCGTGCTGCGCGCCATGCGCGCGGTGCTGACCCACCGGCCGCCGCAGGACGATACGGCACCGGGGACCCTGGCCGCAGCGGCGCCGGGGCTGGATCCAGGGCTGGCCGGGATGCTGCTGGTCCATCTCGTCGCGGCCCAGCTGCGCGCCCCGTACACCGCCGGAGGCCGCATGTTCGGGGGCCTTCCGGAGGGCCTGGCCATGGAGATGGTGGCCAACGGCCTGTTCCATGGCCATGAGCGGCCGGACGTGCTGCTGGCCCGGACGCGGATGCTGTGGAGCACCTACGGCGCCCGGATCGATTTGGGCAGGCTCAAGCTGCGCGCCCGGCCGCTGGGCCTGCTACGGGAGGCGACTGGCCTGGACTTGGAGGACATCGCGGCGCTGACCCTCGCCTACTACGGGTACATCCGCGCGCTGCAGCCTGGGGGGCTGCCCGGCGTGAACGCGTTCGCCGGGATCCAGATCGGCCGCGATGTCGTCGAGAGCTACCTCGGCTCGTTCGCGAGCACCCCCGATGAGCTGGCGGCCAGGCTCGATGCCTGCCCGGGTTCGTGGCAGATGCTGCCGTTCCAGGAACGGCCGCTGCTGCGGGTCGGCGAGGTGATCCTCGTGCTGGATGAGCAGTACCTGATCGAGCGCGCCACCCAGGGGCTTTACTGGTTCGTGCATGAGCACGAGCGCGGCCTAGACGGCGAGCGCGGGTGGAAGCGGTGGAACGGGGCCTATGCCGCGATGGTGGAGCGGCGGGCCGAGGACCAGCTGCGCCGGCTGGCCCCGCCCCTGATCGGCGGCGGCAGCGCGTTCTTCACCGAGGAGGACCTGCAGGCCGCGTTCCCGCGCAGCAAGAACAGCGACGCTGGGATCGACTTCGGCGAGCTGACCTTGCTAGCCGAGGTAGTCACCGGCCAGTCCGCTCTCGCGACCCGGGAGAACGCCGACGCCGCCGCGTACGCCGCGGACATCGAGAAGCTGTTCGTGAAGAAGGCCCGGCAGCTGGACGAGACCGCGGCCAGCCTGCTGCGCGACCCGCAGCCCGCCGCCTCCCCGCTCGACAAGCCGGCCCGCCGGGTCCTGCCGGTGACGGTCCGCGGCTGGCAATTCCCCCTCAACCCGCTCACCCGCGGGCACATCGAGGATGCGCTGCGCGGCGAAGGGCTCCTGAGTTACCGGCACCCCGCCATGCCCGTCGCCGCGATCGCGCCGGTGGACCTCGAAGAACTAGAGATGTGCGAGACGCTGCACGAGACACGCGGCCTGTCCCTGCATGACCTGATCACGCAGTGGCAGGAATCTGCCGACTTCAGCAGGTCCTCGTTCCGCAGCTTCCTCAGCCGGGCCTACGGCGGGCCTTTGGCCCGTCCGGCGGATCTGCAAGCAGAACTCGCCCGGACCCTGACGCTCATCGCCGAGCGGCTCGGCACCCGATGGTCCCCCGGCCTCCCGGAACCCGGACAGCCAGCGGGGACTGAGTAGTGCTGCTGCCGCGGGAGGGAACCATGCGCACACGGTGGGATGACATCGAGATCCTGCGGGCGATCGACGCGCTGCAGGGACAGCACGGCGGTGGGCCGGTCGCGGCCAGCGCACGGGAGGTGATGGACGGGATCGCCGGTTCCCGCGTGACCGCCGACTTGCTGATCAGCGGGTTCGCCCACGAGCTGGACCTGGCCCGCGGTGCCGGACTGCTCATGTTTGAGGTCGCCGACCACGCGACGTCATACCGAACGCAGAACACGGACTTCTACCTGCAGAACATCCGGCGCCTCGCGCTGACCATCAGCGGAAGGGACCGCGCTCGCGGCCGGGTAGTCGAGGTGCCCCTGCCAGACCCCGGCGAGGATGACGGCCATCTCATCAGCCACCTGGTCCTCGGGCAGGTCGCCGAGGACATCGAGCACCAGTACTCCCGCGAGCAGGCCGTGATGTTCCTGGAGGAATCCGGCATCGACCTGGACCGCATCCCCGCAACGGCCGATTTCCAGCCGCAGGGCGTCGCCGATGTCCTGAGCGCGCTCGAGCGGTGGGGCGGATCGGACGGCCGGCGCGTGCTGCGCGGGTTCCTCGGCCACTGGCTCACCGGCCAGCTCCACACCGGCCCCGGCGACGAGCTGCGCCGCTCCCTGCTCGCCCAGCTCGCACGCCAGGGCTGGCACGTGCGCGACGGGTCGCTGGTGAGCGGTGACCCGCGCCCCGCAGAGGCGGCACCGGATCTTATCCCGGAATCCCTGCACCCCTGGGTATGGGACGCCGCGCGCAAGCTATGGGAATCCGGGCACCCGCGCCCTGCTGTCCAGGCTGCGGCAACCGCGATAAACGAGCGCCTGCAAGACAAGCTCGGCCGCCATGACCTCGCAGACGACAAGCTCCTCCAGGAAGCCTTCAGCGACAAGCCCGCCCAACCCGGCAAGCCGCGCCTGCGGATTCCGGGTGACCCGCGCAACCCAACCGTCGCCAGCCTCCAGCGGGGTGCGCCGCAGTTCGGCACCGGCTGCTTCTGGGTCATCCGCAACCCGGCCACCCACGAGACAGCCGACTGGCCCCCACAGGAAGCGCTGGAGCAACTCGCCGCGCTCAGCGTCCTGGCCCGGCTGATCGACATGTGCGAGGTAGCCCGAACGGACACTGGCCGACAAGTACCAGGGCTATGCGCAGCGGATCGGGACGCAAATGGCCCCGCACCCGGCGCATGCTCCAGCGCATCGCCGAGAACTGGGACCGGCGTGCCCATCACAGGATGATCAACTCGCAGCAGCCCGCGATGACTTCTGGTCGTAACCTTCTCCGAGATTGCCTGACACTGACGCGGGCCCAGTACACCTGGTCGGCGGGTGGCTTGTGCGAAACTTCCAAGGTGCACCAGGTCCGGGCGGGCCACCGCCTTCAGCCGAGATGACCTGCTAGGTGGCCAGCTTCGATGAGCAATGTGGTGGTCGCGGAACTGACCGCGGCGACGGCAGCGTTGGTGCTGCCCGCCCGCAGAGTTGATAGCGCCCAGTCCCGGAACGCCGCAGCGCTGTCTGATGACCCCGCTGGTGCCGACGGCGGCAAGTGCAGCGCGCTCCGCCTCGTTCACACCACTGGCACCAGGGACGAGGGCGCGCACGATCTGGACAATCCCGGTGATCATGAGCTGCAGGTCTTCCCGGCTGGTGCCGTTGTTCTGGACCTGACGGGCATTATCGCCGGCTACCTGGACCTGACCGCTGTTCGTACCGATCTGGACCGTCGGCGCAGAGCCCGGTCCACGTTGTTGCATATCGACGTAACGGCTGGTGTCTGAGCCGAATTGCTCCACGCACACGACTCCCTCGTCGGTCAGGTACAGCCGGACCGGCCCGTCGCACTGATCAACCATGATGCCTTTGACCAGGCCGTGCCGGTGGAGCCAGGTCGCGGCAGCGTCAAGATCATCCGCGGAGAACGGCTCCGCCAGCCACACACCCCAGCGGAGATCGCTGAGCATCTCGTCCCGGGCGGGCTGCGTCATCGGGCTCACCGCATCGCGGGAGTACAGCCAGTCGACCATCGCGTCCCGGCATGCGGCCTTGCGCAGCCGCTTGTCGGCACGCCGGGCCTGCAGGTCTTCAACTAGGCGACGAGCCTGTGGAGTAGCCAGCGCGTCGTAGGACTCGATGCCGCCTGTCCCCGCAGCGAGGTCGATCAAGGAGCGCCGTGCGAGATCATGTAGCTCGCCGTGCACCACGGGCAGCGTCAGAGCGTCCTGACCGGCCTGCTCGTCATAGAACGGCTTGACCGGCACATAGATGTCTGCAGACTGCGGCACGATCCACTCGACCAGCCTGATCTGGCGGATCTGCGAAGCTGTCCAGCCCCACCCGCGCTCGTCCATGAACAGATGGTAGGTCCTGCAACGAAGAGCTACTCCGAAGTGGCCAGGCCCCTCCCCCTTCGCCATTGTCGGCGCTCCTTTCGGAGCCGGCCGCCGACCGTGGCTCTGAGCCATTCACCGTAGTCGCAGATGCCGACAACCCGATCTGGAGCGGGCTGCCTGGCTGCATGCTGCGTGTCGGCGCAGTCGGTAGCCGCGACCGCTAAGGCGAGCCGCCTGACACCGGAGTTGGTGCGCGAGCCACCGCATACTGCGGCATGCGGTACTGAGGGCAACTGCGGCTACGGACACGACCATCCATCCCGCCAAGCTTCTGGTCGAACAGATTGTCCGACGGTCTACTGGCTTTTACTGAGAGGGTGCCGAGGTCCGTCGCCGGGAGGCGGCGTGATCGTTGTCTCGTACGGCACGTCCGCGGCGTCGGCGGCGGACATGCGGTCGTAGACCTCAAGGATGAGGTCCTTCGTGCGATAGGTGCCGTACTTCGCCATGTCGTTGTTCTTGAGTCCGCCGCTCTCCGTCTGGAACGTCTCCATGATGTAGTCGACGTCATCCCGCTCGATGCCGTACAGACGGAAGAAAAATGCATCCAGTTCCGCGCGGATCGGCGCGCGGCGATCCTCGTCCCAGATGAACGGCGCGCCGCGGTCGCCCAGGTCGCGGGCCAGGGAGGTCATGTCGTAGGCGCTGTAGACAAGTTCAAGGACGCGGGGGGTGAGGAACCCCGTGTGAGGTTCCAGTATGTCCGGAGTTGGGACCGGCAACTGCTTCCAGATGAACACCTTCATGTGGGTGCCGTCGATCTTCTGCCGACTGACGAAGTCGAAGACCAGTGAACTCTGCGCTGCGATGAGCGCGGCAGACAGGATAGGAGCGACGCTCGGGAGCATCAACGGCATGGTGTGGCCCACTGCCGCGCGCGGCACGAAGGCCGGGATCGCGGTGCGTTCATTGGTCGAGGCCGTGACATCACACCATCCGCACAGCCAGCCCCGCTCCCACTCCAGCTCCGCAAGTCGCTCGGAGACCCCCGGAACCTTGACGTCCCTGCCGTTCCGGCGGGTGGGGATCAGCCCTTCGTCGGTGATCCAGTACAGCGGTATCGCCGATCTGGCGGGATCTTGAAGCTCTTTGACAGTGAGGTACCGGGGCTGGTTTTGGCGATTGACCGCCGTCTCGCTCTTGACCACGTCGGCAGCACGATGGTTGAAGAAATCGACCATCTTCGCCTCGTACAACGGCAGCATGTGCTTCCCGGCACGGGCGAAGGCGTTGCCTTCCAGGTGCCAGCCGTCGGCCTCCAGTTCCTCGCGGGTGCGGAACAGGTCGGAGTCGTCGGTCATGTTGAAGAGATTCTTGACGGTGATGCCCCAGGGGTTGCCGTCTGGCTTCGTCTCGTCCCACAGCACCGGTATCCGGCCGTAGATCGCGGCAGTGACGTCGGCGTCCCGGCGGCTGCGGAAAATTGGCAGCGTCCCGGTATTCGGGTTGAGCAAGGCAATCTCGGCCGGGCTGAGTGCGAAGACCCGCCCAGGGTCGTCGAGCTCGGCGGCATCCAGCAGGAAGAAGGCAAACCGCGCGGCGGACTCGCGCACATCCTTGCCCGCCTGTGAGAGCAGACAGAACTTCTGGCTGGCGTGCACGCCCGGGAAGAACCGCCCACCTTTGTTCTCGAAGTCGAACAGCGACGCGACGGCACCACGCTCTGTGAAATTGCGGAACAGGTACTGGCCGCCGGCACCGGTCGCGATGGCGGTCGGGATGATGCAGCCGGAACGACCGTCGGGCGCAGTGATCGCCGCGAACCGCTCGGCGAACAGTTGGTCGGTCTGCAGCGAGTTGACGCCCTTGACGGTCAGGCCCCGAGCGCACAGCGGGAACGCAGCTGAGCTGCTGGCGAACAGGAACGTGGCCTTGACCTTATGCCGCGCGGCACGGTAGCGCGCGCCCTCGTCCGGGTTCTCTCGCTGCCACGCTATGATCCGGGCGCGCCGCCGCTGCCCGGCCATTGCGGCGATGGACGGCTCAACCACACTGAAGTACTTCTTATCCTCGAATTCGACCTTGTCCCACGGCGGATTACCGAGAACGCAGCTAAAGCCGCCCGCCCAACCCGTGGCGGCATCGGTGGCCGGGTCGGGGCCGTCGGGTACGCGGAAGATGTCTGGGAACTCAAGGTGCCAGTGGAAGAAGCCGAACTCGACGCGTAGCCGCTGGATCTCAGTGTGCGTGGCCGGGGGAATGGCGGAGGCGCCCTGCTCGCGCAGTGCCCGGAAAACCCGGTTGACGATGGCGGGGGGCGCCTCCTTGGTCTTGATCCAGGTGAAGGCGGCACACCAAGCGTCGGCGACCTGGCGGGCATGACTGTATCCCTGGGACTCTTCCCACGCGCGGTAGGCGGCGGCCTGACGGTGCACGTCATGCAGGGAAGCGTCTGGTGCAGTGGCGATCCGACTGAGCTGCGCGGCTAGCTTTTCGTTCGACTGGGAGAAGATGGCCTGGTCGGTAAACAGCTCGTCCTGCTGCGGGTTGTCTTTGGTGTTGGCCCTGCGAAGAGACGCCGCCCATTGCGGGTCGTCCCCCTCGACGGGTTTGAACGCATCGTCGGGGATGCCGCCCGCAATCAGGGTGGGGGTGGTGCCGATGAGGGCGTTGCCGCATTTGACGCGGGCGTCGAGGAAGCCCAGCGGCTTGCCGGGTTCGAGCGCCTCCAGCCAAAGCGAGACCTTTGCGAGCTCAACGGCCATGGGGTTGATGTCCACGCCGTAGATGCAGTGGGTGACGACATCGCGGAGCGCGGTGCGCAGGGCTTCGAGGGTGGGCTCGGGGTTGTGCTCGCGGACGGTGGCGAGGCGCTTGGCGATGCGCCGGGCGGCGGCTACGAGGAAATGACCGGAGCCGCAGGCGGGATCGCAAACGGTCACCGACAGGAGAGCGTTCGCGACCGCGGTCCCGGGATCCTCGCCGCCGACGCTCGCTTCGGTCTCGGCGCGCTTCTGCGCGTCGTCGAGGACGGGATCGAGCGCGGTGTCGAGCAGGCAGTCGATCAGTGAGGTGGGGGTGTAGTAGGAGCCGGTGCTCTTGCGCTCGTTGCCCGGCATCACGTCGAGCAGGAACTGGCGCTCTTCCTTGCTCCACTTCGGGACCAGTTCGAGGAGGGACTCGTAGAGGGAGCCGAGTTCTTCGGCACCGAGGTTCCGGTAGTCGACGGGCCTGTACCGCCGGGTGGACGGGTCGTGGATGCGGGCCAGGGAGCGGATCGCGGCGAGCAGGTGCTCGTTGGACAGTTGCAGGCTGTGCAGGATCTGGTCGGTGCCGGTGTCGTCGTAGATGCCGCCGAGCCCGGGAAGGCCGAGCTGCGGGAGCCCGTCTTCGTCGCCGAGGCCGCGCAGGACGAGGCTGACGGCCTGCCACAGGTCGCCGTGGGTTGTGCCCGCACGCCGGGTCGCGGTGGCCCGCAGTCGCCGGGACGAGAAGTACTTGCCGTACCGGTCTCGGGTGTGCTCGCTGGTGCCGGGCGAGAGAAGGACCTCGCGGTCCTCGGCGACGAACCAGAACAACAGCCGGTACACCAGCCGGAGCAGGGCGCGCTTGTACAGGTCAGCGTCCAGGTCGTCGCGGAGCCGGGTGTTGGCGGGGTGGCGCAGGAAGCCTGTGCCCAGGTGGGCGAGGGCGTTCTGGACGCCGTCGCGGAGCTGGTCGAGGGCGCGGGTGCCGGCCTCGATGGCCTCGGCGCGCCAGCGTTCCATCCGGCAGGCCGACGGCGCGGTGCCGTCGGGGATCTCGTAGCGGGAGACGTGCAGCAGCAGGTACAGCACGACGAACTCGTTGACTAGCTCGCCGTCGAACATCGCCTCCAGGTCGATGTCGATGTAGGAGCTGCCGGCCAGGGCGGACGAGTCGCGCAGGATGCGCAGGTGCCGGCCGTTGGCCAGGATTCCCCACAGGTGCGCCGGGGACCGGTTCAGGAATTCCTGGAGCATGGACTGCGGCGGCAGTCCACCGCCTACCGGGCGCTTGTCGAGGTCGGCGTCCCAGGCAGCGAGATGGATCGGGACGTGGTCCCATCGGTGGGAGACCGGGAACGCGGCTGCCTCGTCGCCGGCGGGCATGCCACCGGGAAGTCGTTGCAGGCGGCCGAAGCCGTGCTCTTCGAACAGCGGTAGTAGCCAGTTCTCTGTTGCCAGCCCAGCAGGATCACGACTGTCGTCGCCGAGGGCGGCTCGGAGGGCGCGCCAGGCACCCTTGAGGTAGTCCCAGTGCCGCTCGGCGTCGTCCTGGACGGACCGGGCGCCGATGACGTGGTAGTCGGCGGGCTTGGAGGCTGAGATGTCCTTGCCGTTGGCGATTCGGGCCAGCATGTCGGCGGGCAGCAGGCCGCCCACGATGCGGATGGAGGCGAAGACCTGGCTGGTGGCGACGGCGGACATCAGCGGCCGGTCCCGGGTGCGGCGGGCACGGGCAGGTACACGTAGGTGCCAAGGATGTCGGCGTCGCCTTGTGCGGTGACCGTGATGCCGCGTACGGCGTGGTCGGCGCTGCGGCGCACTCGGCGGTGGGCCTCGCGCAGGTCGTCGGCGAAGCCGGTGCCGCGCCGGTTCACTTCGGGCATGACTTGGGGCAGGCCGTCGAGGACCCGGAGAATCGCGGCGTGGGCGAACTCGGTGGCGGTGTTGGCGTCGGGCCGGGCGGCCAGCAGCGCCGCGGCCGTCTCGTCGGGCAGCCAGTCCGGGGAACCTGGCGGGCCTTCGAAGCCGAGCACGCGGGCATCCTCGGCGACCAGGGGCCGGTCACCATGGCGGCCGGGCAGGACGATCTGGAAGCGGTACCGCACGAGCAGCACCGTGGTGCGCCGGGTGACGGCGCTAGTGCGGATGACGCCGCAGCGCCGCGCGGGACGATACCGGCCCGGGACGTTCTTGTCGAGGGCGGCGGACAGGACGAACTGTGCGACGGCCCCGACGATTGGGTCGGTGCGGGTGAGCGCTGCCTCGCCGCGCGGCCCGCCGACGGTGGTGCGGAAGGGGATGGCGGGCCGCTCCCCGGTGACCGCGGCGATTCCGTCGCGGAGCCCTGCCGGGAGGGTCGAGGTGGTCACGGTGAAGTCGCCGTCGGCGGGGCCGGCAAGGTCGGCGCCGAGGGCCCCCAGCGCGGTGCGGGTGAAGGAGCGGATCTCCTCGTCGGAGCCGAGCGCGGCGCGGGTGGCGGCGATCTCGCGGGCGACCTCGTCCGGGTGGACGCTGCCCTGGGCGTAGCGGGACCTGGAGCGGCGCTCGCGCTCGGCCATCGAGTTCCACTCGGTGTCCAGGTCCAGTGCCTGCTGCCCAGTGACTTCCTCGAGGTTGAACAGGGCCTGCTGGTGGCCCGCTGCCTTGTCCCGCCGCAGGAGCCATTCGACGACCGCGTCGGTCACCTGGCCGGCGGCCTCGTCGGGGACCGGTACCGAGATGCCTGTGGACTTGCGGATCTCCCGGTGCTTGCGGATCAGCACGTCCAGGACCTTGCCGTCGATGTCGTTGTCGGAGCCGTAGATGGTGACGACCCGGACGTCAGCCGAGCGCTGGCCGAACCGGTCGACGCGGCCCTCGCGCTGTTCGTGCCGGGTGGGGTTCCAGGCCAGGTCGTAGTGGACGACGGCGTTGAAGTGATGCTGGAGGTTCACCCCTTCGGACAGGCAGTCGGTGGCCACCAGGACCTGCCGGGCACCGCTTTCGTCGGCGGCTTCGGCGAGTTTCTCGATCCGGTCGATGCGCTGGGCAGGCGACAGGGTGCCGGTCACGGCCGCGACGGCGGTCTTGCGGCCGAGCTGGCCGTCGAGATGCTCGGCGACGTATTCGGCGGTGGGGATGTACCGGCAGAACACGATCGGGTCGTAGCCGTCTTTGATCAGGCTCCTCAGGGTCTTGATCAGCAGGGCCAGCTTGCGGTCCTGCTCGGGGCCTTCCAGCGCTGCGGCGCGGCTGGCGAGGTCGCGCAGCAGCGCCGGAACCCCTGCCCGGGTGTCCTGGCTGGTGTCGGCGCCGGGGGCCGCGTCGATGCCGTCCGGGCTTTCGTCGTCGGCCATGTCGGCGGTGACAGGCCGGCCGAGTTCGTCGGCTTCCTCGGCGGTCGCGGCGGCGGCAGTCTGGGAGCGGGTCAGCAGCGTCTGCGCGGCGGCGCGCGGGGAGGAGACCATGGAGCGGAGCAGGGCGATCGCCGACCACCAGGCCACCCGCTGGTCACGCTGCCCGGCGGCGCCGGCGAGGCGGTCGCTGGCGTAGGCGATCGCGTCGTTCAGCACCGCCCGGTAGCCCGGCGACAGCGTGTACGGCTCGTCCTTGAAGAACCGGTCATCGGGGAAGGCCGTGTCCTCGTTGAGGTAGGAGCGGATGTCGGCGCGGCGGCGCTGCACGAAGCAGGACGCCAGGTGCCGCCGGCCGGCCTCGGTGGCCAGGTCCGCGTACGCGAGGCTGGCGTCGAGCAGGCCGATCAGGCTGCGGAACGACTCGTCCTTGCCCGAGTGCGGTGTCGCGGTGACCAGCAGCAGGTGCCGCTGGCGGTTGGCGGCGAGGCGGGACAGCAGCTCATACCGCTGCTGGGCCAACCTGATCCCGGCGCCGGCGCCGTCGGTGGGGACGCAGGTGTGGGCCTCGTCCACGATCACCAGGTCCGGGCAGTGGGCGATGAAGTCGTCGCGGTGCCGGGGGGACTTGATGAAGTCGGTGGAGATCACCAGGTGCCGGTGCCGGTCGAACAGCGACTGGCCGTAATCCAGGCCCCGTTGCAGACGTGGCACGGTGGAGGCGAGTACCAGCTCGGCGTCGATGCCGAACTTGCCGCGCAGCTCGCCCTGCCATTGCTCGGCCAGCGCCGGGGAGCACAGCACGGCTAGGCCCGCCGCGTCTCCCTGGGCGAGCAGCTCCGCGGCGATGAGCCCGGACTCGATGGTCTTGCCGATGCCGACGTCGTCGCAGATCGCCATCCTTACCGTGGCCTGGCGCATGGCCATCAGCAGCGGCACCAGCTGGTAGGGGCGGGGCTCGACGGCGATCGAGGCCAGGGACCGGAAGGGCCCGGCGCTGGACCGGAACCCCACCCGCAGCGCGGTGCGTAGCAGCCCGGCCGCCTGGGCGTCGCCGAGGTCGTCGGGGGCGGGATCGGGGAACCGGGCGCCGGTGACCGTCTCCAGCGCCGGGAAGACGGCGGCGATGTCGTCATCTGACCCGCCGAGCGGCCGCAGCACCAGCATGTCCGGGCCGCTGTCGGGCAGAACGACCCACTCCCGGCCGCGGGCGGAGACAAGTGAGCCTGCCGCGTAGGCGACGTCCATCCGAGCCTGCCCTCCTACCTGCCCTCGCCGAACACTGTGGGGTTGGCGGCTGCAAGTTCCTGCCAGTCGTCGTCGTAGCGCACCCGGATGACGTACCAGCCGGCGTCCTCCAGGCGGTCATGGGCCTGCTCGTCGCGCTCGGCGACCGTCTGATCATCGTGCACCGGCCCGTCGACGAACACCGCAACGCTGCCGCTGGCCAGGCGGTAGATGAAGTCGGGCCGGGCCCGCGCCGCCTCGACCAGGGTCTGGGCCTCGTCGGGCAGCCGGTAGCCGTGGTCCTTCAGCCACTGCACGAAGTCGGCCTCCAAAGTGCTGTCCGCCTGGCCGATGAGCGCGATGGACTGCTCGGTGCGGGAGCGCCCGCGCCCGGCCGACAGCGTCGTCGCGCTGGCCAGGGCCATCAGCAGGCTGACGGCCCGGTGCCGGTCGATCAGCGGGTGCAGGAGCTGGTTGCTGTAGCTGAGCAGGCAGTCATAGCATCCCCTGGCGCACGGGTGCGCCGGATCTACTCCGCCGAGGTCGGCGCCAGTGTCTGGGTCGAAGTGGGCGATTCGCAGCGCTTCCCGGGCGGCGCGGGCCAGAGCGTGCGGTTCGGCGTGCAGGCGGCGCAGCACCCCGGCACCGCCCTCGGCGGACTCGGTGAACAGCATCCGGTCGCGCGGCCCGTCGTCGGGCGGCAGCAGCTCGCCGTCCAGCTCGGAGTCCTCGAGCTGGAACACCGCCTCGATGCCGCGTTCGAGGGCGTACATCATCGACAGGGCCGTCTCGGGATCCACTGGGGCGGCGAGCTGCAGGATCAGGATGTTGCGGCGGTCCTGCACGTACGGGATCACCCGGGTCCGCTGGGCCACGGGCTCGCCGTTGCCCTCACCGGCCGCGGCCTGGCCGGCCCGGGCTTCGGACAGCCATCGCCCGGTGACTGGATCGAGCCAGAACCCGTCGGGTTCGTCTGCGGCCCGCCGGAGGGGGCCGAGGTTGGTGCGCCGCACGGTAGCCGAGTCCCCGTAGGTCAGGCGTGACACCAGCTCGTCCGCCGTGTCCTGGACGATGGCGTCCAGGCGGCCGGGCCGGTCGCCGTGGCGCTGGAAGCTGTAAGAGGTGACGATCCTGAACCCGGCGCGGCGGCGCTCTTCCTCATCGGAGGAGATCCGCTCCATTGGGCGGGTGAACACGGTGTGCAGGTGCAGCAGCCCGCCGGTTGCCTCGCCGAGCATCGCGCCGCACATCTCGCACCGGTCGATCCCGGGAGCCACGTCGTGGTGGTGGCCGCAGCCGGCGCAGCGGCGGGCCTGGCCAGTCACGACCTCCCCGGCTGAGTCCGCTGGGAGCTGGATCCGGTTCACCTCGTACCGCGCGCCTTCGTGGTAGATGAGGGCTCGCGGCCCGAACTCCCGGATCGCCAGGAACCTGGGGCGCTGGACGTAGTCGCCGTCCGCGCCGTACCGGCCGCGGACGGAGATGTAGGCGGCGATCGGCAGCCGGGGGAAGGAGTAGCCGGGCAGAAACCCTTCCGAGGCCAGGTACCGGTAGGGGTTGAAATCGGAGGTCAGGCTGCGGGCGTCGCTGTCCTCGTTCAGCAGCAGCGTGAGCTGGGTCTCGGCCTCGCGGCGGCGGCGCGCGGCGGCGTCGCGGTCGCGCTGCGAAAGCGAGTGGTCCAGCCGGCGCCG
>Ga0335074_10006270_pt1 | contig 16506 bp, 16 predicted proteins | sample Lox_Sample_23_FD_206715 | JGI IMG/M metagenome (GOLD analysis project Ga0335074, IMG submission 206715) | Soil microbial communities from Loxahatchee National Wildlife Refuge, Florida, United States - Lox_Sample_2.3 | ecosystem: Environmental > Terrestrial > Soil > Wetlands | place: USA...
TCCGCTCATCATATATACGTACCCGCAGACGATGACCGATCAGCCGCGACGGGACGGTGTAGAACACTCGCCGCAACAGGAAGCCGCCGTTGCGGGTGACGGTGACCAGGTCCTCCTCGAAGTCGGTAGTGCGGCGGGGCGGCAACGACTTGAGGAACGAGCGCTCAATCTCCAGCGCACGGCGTCGATCGACGTTGGCGCGGCCGACCACCTCGGCCACGAAGCGGCGGTACAGCGGGAGATCAGCGAAATCATGGCTGCCACGCAGCAGCAATGCTTGCGCCAGGGCCTGCTTGAGATGTCCGTGACTGGACTCGATGGCACCATTCTCGTGGGCAATGCCGACGTTGTTGCGCGTGGCGGTCATGGCGTAATGCGCGCACAGCGCCTCGTAGCGCCTGGTCTGATCTTCAGCGGCGTCGCGGTCCAGATTGCGAAAGGCCGCCGACAGACTATCGCTGCGATGCTCGTGCGGAGCGCCGCCGAGAGCCCAGAGCGCATTCTGCAAACCTTCGGCCAATGCGACGAAGCTTTCGCCGCCGAGCACCACTTCGGCATGCTGCCATCCAGAAAAAGCCAGCCGGAAATGGTAGAGCCGGTGGACAAGACGCGAACCGGCGATGGTGACACCAAGCGGGTTGGCATCGGTGAAGTCTGACAGGCCCTGCTGTCCCGGAGGATGCTCCTGACGGAAGATCACCTCGCGCTCTGGGCCGTGCAGCGCTTGCCAGGTGCGCACCCGCCGCTCGAGGGTACGCCGCGTGGCGATCGGGAACTCAGGGTGGCGGCGCAGCATCTCGCCCATGATGCTGACCGGGCGCAGTCCGGGTGCCGCTTGCAACAGAGGGATGATCTCGCTGTCCCAGATGGCCGCCAACGGGTCCGGCCTGCGGCGGCCGCGCGGCGTTCGTGTTTGCGAAGGCAACCGGGGATCGGCCTCGATCCGGGCGCCGGTGGTGATGCTGAGACCCGCCTTGGCAGCAGCAGTCTCGCGGGTGTGGGTCAGACGAAGGTTCATGTACAGTCTCACCTGCTGGTCCGTTACGTGTTTGCCGGGCACCGGAGGTCTCTTCTGGCGAGTTGAGAACCCCGGATGTTCGGACGTCGTCACGGAGTCGCAGGCCGATCCCCCAATGGGGACCGCGCCGGCGCCGGGTTCAGCCTACGGCTGGGCTACGCCCAACCTCCGGCTGAACCCGGCGCCAACCATCCATCCTGATTGTCGCTGGCAACCACCTTCATTGTCGCCGGACAACCAATCACTCTTCATCTTTGGCGAACCCGAAGCCTTTGACTTACCCTCCTCGAATCCCAGCATGGCGTGGTGGTAGTGGCGGCAGTTCGCCATAGGTCTTCCAATATTCCGTAACGAAACGATGGACGTCCACGAAGCCGTAGCGCTTCATGATTTCGATACCATCGTCGGTTTGGAAGTCCGCGCGTGCAAGCTCGCTGCGTAATGACTTGAGCCGTCGTGAGCGCTGGTATCGGCCAGGGCTCATGCCCAGCAGGTTGGTGCAGGCAGCCCGGAAACTTGCCTCGGACACGCCGATTTCACAGCAAATTTCGCTAATGTGTATCTGGGCATGCGGATGTTTTGCCAGCAATGCTTCAAACTGCGTCAGCATCGCCGCTTGGTGGTGAAGGGTTGCACGATCGACCTGCAGTTCCCCGCTGGTCAGACAGCTCACCAAAGCCAAGGTCAGATCCTGCTCCAGGCCGTGGAGAACCTCCTGACGGCCGACGAGAGCTAGGTTCGTTTCGGCGATACGGCCGGCTTGCGCGTGGAGCCGCAGCAACCGTTGCCTATCCTGCGGAGAGGGACGCAACGTACGGCTCCGTCCGGGAGGGACAAGGACTTGACCTGTGACCGTTCTGCCTAGATTTTTCAGCGAGTCCGGCGACAGGGAAATGTATCCCCAATGACAACTGCCAGTCGTCCTCTGGTGCAAACAGTCGCCCCGACTATGCAGCAGGATGTCACCGAACGGCAGGACAGCCCCAGCAGCGAGCAAAACGGAACTTCGCTGCGTCGGAAACGTGACGAACACGCGATCGGCCGGCAGCGAGAGAAATCCAACTCGCGCGGAACTTTCGTGTGCCCGAACCAGGTAAAGCTGTCGAAATTCAATCCAGTTCAGGCGTGCGTGAAATTCGCACGGACGTAACACCAACACGTCGAGCACGTCGCGCATAGCCGCCTGGTAGCCATCGGCATCCGCAAACATGCTGGAGCCACTTGGCACTGGCAACTCCCCCTCTATTTCTGCTGGTCAGCATCGACCCACGCTGGCAACATCAGCACCACCATTACCGTAAACTCCGCCCCAGGGCGGTGCTTTAGGCACGGAGCTCGCCCGGGGTCGCTAATAGTACCAAACCTGATTCCCAGGCCCCAAAACGGCATTGGTGCCCCCAGGTTCGCCGGATTTATGCGGTGGCATCCAGGCAAGCGGTGCCCGGCGTTGTGCCCACTATCAATGTTAACGTACCGGGCGCGGCCGAACACTGTGAGTTTCGGTGCGAGCAGCGTCGCTCCTCGCATAGTTTGTCGCCAAAGGTAGCCTGACGGCATCTGCCAGGACTATGGCAAAAACGGAAATTCTACGAGCAACGGGGCACATTTTTGCAGAGAATGCCTGCTCGCATTACGTACCGGCCATGCCCATACACAAATAGGGGTCAGTCGCGCGTTGGCGGGCCGCAAGGATGCTTTTAGATGAACCTCTCCCTCAGCTTTCACCTCCGGTACACAGGTAGCCTTGGTTCACTCTCTGAGGTGGCGCCACAGGCGAGCTGTGCTGGAACTGCAACGTGCGCTCGCTTGACAGTGAAATAAAGCGGCGCATGATATAGTGCTGGTTGTAAGAGTTTTCCTGGCATCCAGGCAGCCAGAAGCGGGGTGGGAAGCCCATGTCTCAGATTGCCGCAGATCGGCGGATGGTAACGCTGGCGGCTTCGCTCGGGTGGTTTTTCGACGCCTATATCATTACCATCTATGCTCTATCCGTGCCGTTGGTCGCGGCCGAGTTCAATGTTCCCAGCATCGTGCTCAGTGGCGGCATCGGTTCTGTCTTCCTTGTCGGCTACACACTCGGAACAATTGGCTTCGGCGTCTCCGCCGACATATTTGGCCGGCGGATCATGTTGGGGGTATCGATAATCGCTTATGCGGTTGTAACGGCCCTCACTTCACTGGCGACTGGGCTATATGGGCTGGCAATCTGCCGCTTTTTGGGCGGCGTCGGAGGCGGCGGTGAACTGTCCATCGGCAGCCCATACGTCACTGAAGTCTGGACTAAAGAGACGCGCGGCACTGGCATCGGCCTGATGTATGCATTTTATCCGGCCGGATATCTTTTTTCCGAGTTGATGTTCTTTCTCCTCACGCCAAGATGGGGCTGGCGGGCGGTGTACGTATTTGCCTTGGTGCCCGCGTTCCTCATTCTGGCACTGCGGCTGCGGCTGGAAGAATCGCCACGCTTCGTTGATGTGGTTGCCCAAGTACGACAGGAGGTTGGCCAGCGAATCGGCCTCGGTTTCGCTCTGCGCACACCAGTGTACCGCAGGCTCATGTGGAGCGGTGTTCTGATTTTCGTTTCGCTCACCTACAGCTATTATTCATTGGCGTTTTACATTGCCCCATACGTGATCGAGCGTTACCACCTTTTGGCAACGCGAGGCGTGATTGTCGTCCTAGCTTTGCTTGCTTCCAGCTCGTTGATCGGCGGGCTGGCTGGCGGTGTGATTGGGGACGCCATGGGACGACGCAAACCCGCCATAGTCATGTCGTTTCTGATCATCGTCTGCACCTTTGCGTGGTGGGAAGGGACATGGTCGCTCCGAATGTTTTGCCTGCTCATGGCGCTGACTGGCTTACTGGGCGGGGCGATATGGTCATTGAGCATTGTGTACGTCAACGAGCTATTTCCAACCGAGATCCGTGCATCGGGGTTTGGGTGGAGCTGCGGTCTGGGCCGCATTCTATCGATCGCCGCGCCGATGGTGACGCAGGCGTTGGCCGGTGCCATTGGAGTAGCTCACGCTATAGCAGCGTCGGCTTTCATATGGATTACACTCCTCGTCGGCTATCTAATCTCGCACGAAACTGTGGGAATCGAGATTGGCGATCGCGTGCTGCCTGCTGTGGTCCTCGGAACCGCGTCCAAATAAGCAATGTCTTCATCGTGCGTATTCTATTGCTGGTAACGTCCATTAATCCGAGTCGTATCCGACAGCGTCAGAGTACGGAAGAGGGGAATACGATGATCAGCAGCGCGGTTCGCAGTTTCCAGGATCCTTGGGACCACCAAGCCTTCTTTCGGGCCGGGAATATGAAGCTGGTTGCCACGACGACCGACAAGTACAACTCTTCCCTGGTCAAGATTGACCTGCATCGCCTCTGGATGCAGCTCAACGAAATGTCTTCGCCACTGATCGCTCATGTCGCCGATACGTCGAACCGCTGCGCTATTGGATTTATCGCCGATCCACGGCATCCGCCACCGTACCACAATGGCGAAGAGCTCCAACCTGACATGATGATAGTCTCGTCCATCAAAGGCGACCACCATTATCGGATGCGGGCGCCCACTCAAATCGCATCAATGTCCTTATCACCCTCAGATCTGGCGGCAGCCAGCCAGGCCCTTATCGGCCGTGAACTGACAGCCCCAGCGGTGACACGGCAGATGCGAATTTCAGCTCATGTAATGGCCCGACTGCGGCGAATACATCAGGCAACGTGTCATCTTGCGGTGAACACGCCCGATATCCTCACGCATCCCGAAGTAGCCAGGGCGATGGAGGAGGAGCTGGTCCGTTCTATGGTCGATTGCCTTGCTGAAGCAGCAACCGTCGAAAGAAAGGCTTACGTTTGCCTACGTATGCCAGTTATGCAGAGGTTCGAGCGTATCGTGGGAGAGGCCGAGGGCCGACCACTTTATCTGACGGAGATATGTGCCAAAATTGGCGTGCAGGAGAGAACATTGCGCAACCACTGCATTGAGTATCTCGGGATGAGTCCGCACCGATACCTCTGGCTCCGACGCATGACGCAGGCAAAACGCGCCCTTAGTTTGGCTGAACCAACAGAAAAGACCGTGACCACGATCGCTAACGACTATGGATTCTGGGAGCTTGGTCGCTTTTCGGTTGCCTACAGAAAGCTATTCGGTGAATCGCCCTCGACCACTCTCCGTAATTCAGCCGAGCATGCGGAAGGCGCAGCCTGCTCTGATGCCCCACAAGTCGACTGCCAGTCCCTCCATAGTGAATTTTACGTGGCTGCATCAGGCAGACGGCGGATAGAACGCGACGGCGTCGTCTAAGTCCCAGCAGTGCCGGCTTCGTTTGGGACATCAACCGCGGTCCCAACTGAGCTACAGTCTGTTTGGGCTGTGTTGACCATGACGAAAATCAATGGGTTGTGCGTCCTGTGGAAGCTCCACTGCAATTGGGACAGGCGCGTGGCTACCCATGTTCATGGTCTGTGCCACGGACGGTACCATTTTTGCCCGTTCTATGGCGTGACCCCACGCATGGGCTAGAATTTCCGATTTTGCCATAGTCATCGGAGCATCGGGATTTTACGCTTCTTGCGCGTCGTCGGTGTGCGTCCGCACCTGACAATAGTACGCCACTTACGGCGGCTCTTGGTAGCAACCGGTACACGCGGTTGAGATGCGAGGTACCGCGCCCGGTGGTTTGGGCCAACCCGGCATGGAAGGGAGAGGCATGACCATGCGCCGAGCGATTAGCGTTGAACTATTGCAATCCAGGCGCTCGTGTTGGTCCATTCCTGCACGGGTTCAGTGTAGGTCACTACCCGAGCCATTGCCGGCCCTGGGCCGGGCGGCACGATAGATTTCCAAATGTACAGACTGCATATCTCACCAGTGACGGAGGCGGCGTGGCACATTTCATTACTACTACGGCGCCTATGAGTTCAGAGTTGGCGAACCAAGCGTCGGTAAGCGGAAAGGAATTATCGGAAGTGTCACGGAACCAATGAGAAACCGACGAGTGCTGGGTATCAACTATTGGAGGACGACATGCAGGACCTCGCGCTTAAATGGTTTGTGGACTTGCAAGCGGGGCGGTTCGACCCCACGCAGTACGCTCCCGCATACAGCGCCCAGTTGACGGAAGAGGCGGTGCAGCAAATGACCCACCTCCTCAACCGTTACCGGGCATCGCCGAAACAAGCGGAAATCATGCAAAGCCGCACGTCGGGCGATCAGACATTCCACCTGGTGAAGTTCCTCTACCCGCGCGGCGATGCCGCCAGCATCCTGTTCGGCTTCGATACGGCGGGCAAGATCACAGGCGTCGCAGTGCGGAGCCTGGCCGGGGACTGAGACGAAACGGGATCGAGGGTGGCCTGACCGGATGCTCTGAGGCGACCGGGCGTTGCGGGCCTGGGCGTGGTCACTCCCCCAGCCCAACCGCACGACAGGTTCCATGGGCAATGTCGGCTGCTGATGCAGCATCAGAAGTTAGTCAGGTGGGGAACAGCACCATGAGTAGCGAGAATTCGGTGAAGGGGTTGGGCCGACGCGATATGTTTCTGCGGAGCACGGCACTTGCCGCGACCGCGGGCCTCGCAGCGGGCGCGGCCACCCGCACCGCCCAGGGGCAACTCATTGCGGCGGCTGCGGCGCAGACGCCGGGGAAACGGCCCAACATCGTCATGCTGATGACCGACGACACCGGCTGGAACGATTTCGGCTGCTATTCGGGCGGCGGAGCCGCGCTCGGCCATCCGACACCGAACGTCGATCGAATGGCCAAGGAAGGTGCCGTCTTCACCAGTTGGTACGGCCAGGCAAGCTGCACGGCCGGCCGCGCCTCGTTCATGACCGGGCGCGTGCCGATCCGCTCGGCCCTGTCTATCGTGGTCGCTCCAGCGGACGAGAACTTTCTCCGCAAGGAAACGCCGACGATCGCCGAGTTCTTCAAGAAAAACGGCTACTCGACATACTTCTCCGGCAAGTGGCACATGGGCGACAAGCCCGAGTCCTATCCGATCGAGCACGGCTTCGACGAGATGAAGAACTTCGCTGCCTACTATGCCGGGGTCTACACCTACGACTACACGAACAAATGGTTCCACCCCTGGTTCCCATCGTACAATCCGGAATTCACGAAGATGTTCAGCGAAGACGTAAACCTGGAGGAGTGGGAGGGTGTGGCTGGCCAGCCAGCCAAGAGCCACGGCAAGATTACCTACGACAGCTTCGCCACCTTCGACCAGCGCCAGGCCGATAACGCGGTGGACTATATCAAACGGCATGCGGTCGGCGATCAGCCGTTCTTCATGGACGTGAATTTCCTCAAGATGCACAATCCGACCAATGCGTCGCCTGACTTCGCCGGTCGGTCGCATCTCGGCGACTACTCGGACTCGCTGATGGAGCTTGACGACGACATCGGCAAGATCATGGACACCATCCGGGCAGTGGCGCCCAATACGATTGTCATTCTGACGGCCGACAACGGCGCCTGGCTGGATGCCTATCCGGATGCGGGAACCACGCCGTTCCGAGGTGAGAAGGGTTCGCCCTTCGAAGGCGGCTGGCGCGTCCCAGCCGTGATGTGGTGGCCGGGCCACATCCCGGCCGGTGCGCAGTACGGTGAACTGATGTCACACATCGATGCCTGGGCAACTCTCGCCGCAATGGTAGGCCTGACCCCGCCGCCGCACGACTGGGTGGGCAATGACGGCAAACCGATCTACTTCGACAGTATCGACAATAGCGCCTACATCCTGGGGAAAGCCCAGCACTCGGCGCGGGACTCCTGGGTCTATATCGACGGCGAGACTTTCAACGGCGCGCGCGCCGATATCGGCGGCGATCCGAAGGAACCATGGGTACGGATCGCGTGGAAGTACCTCTACACGGCGAAGGACTCGTGGCTCGGCGCGGAAGCGAACCTGGGCGCGATCGGCGCAACGTACAACCTGACGATGGATCCGTACGAGAAGTACGACATGACGTTCAACGGCGCCGCTCCGGCTCGCGTGCTGACCACATCGCCGGGACGTTACGCAGGGCAGGACAATGGTTGGGTCCTGGCGCTGATATCGCCGGTGATGGTCGCGTTCGACAAGTCGGTCATGCAGTACCCCAATATCAAGCGCTTCGTGGGTGGTGCCTCCACCGATCTGATTCCAAACCTTCAGCGTCCTGACGATCCGGTGCCCTTGCTGAAGCAGCAGATTGAGAACAACCCGGCGTTTCATCCCATGGGTGGCCCGGACTGAGGCAGTTGCCTGGCGGGCCGACATGCACTTCGTCGGCTCGCGGATGGGGGCGGCATTAGGATTAGGCCGCCCCGTCCTTTCGGCGGGTTGAGGCAGTAGGAGTTTGCATGGAACCAGTGGTTCCCGCTCTGACATTGGGGCGCTGGGCCTGCCCCGCTTTCGTGGACGGTCGGCTATTTGGGGAACGGACACGGCTGATGCAACGTCTTTCTCGTCCTCCTCCTATGATAGGGGCAAAGGTCGCTTTTTTCAGTATTGGCTTCCGCCTGCGTCCTGAAGCGGCAGCGCGCGAGCAGTTCGCGTTCCAGCGTACGACGGCCGGACCGCCGCGCCGGAATTTTCGGCGGTTCGGGCTTACCCCCCCTTCTCGTGGAGGCGGACCCACCAGCGCTTGCCCTTGGGGTAGTAGTCCTCGACACGCATGGCGACGACGGCGAAGGAGAAGGTCATGACGCTGATAAGTGCCCGGTCGCGCAGGCCGACGACGGTCGAGGTGTCGACGCTGTTCAGCAGCTTGCGGGCCTGGTCCGTGTCCAGCACCGTGGTCTTGCCGGTTTTCACGACATGTTTCGGGCCGCGGACCGAATGCGCCGGGTTGGTGGCGACGACCTGACCGGTGACCAGCCAGTCAAACAGCATGCGGATGGCCGCCAGGTGCTGTTTGACCGTCGGTTTCTCGAAATTCGTGCCGACCGCCTCGATATAGGCCGCCACGTGCAGCGGCTCGATGTCGGCGAGCTGGCCGATATGGTGATGCTCGCACCAGGCGAAGAACCGGCTGGCCGCATGCAGATAGGCCATGCGGGTGTTCTTGTTGCGGATGGTGGCGGCGAAGAATTCCAGGAAGCGGCGCGCCGCGTGGTCGCTGGCATCGGCGACGATCGCCGGCATGACGATGGACGCCGCAACGGTCGCGGAGATCCGCGGCGCCTTGGCGGCCGGGACGACGGTCAGCTGGCGGGTCTGGTCGGGGTCGGTTTCGGGCATGGCCTGTTGCGCAGAATCACACAATGGTCGATCGTGCTGGACTTAAGGTAAAATGGTGTAATAAACGTCGACCATGGCCAGACCGAGAGGAAACCGCAAGGAAGCGCGCGTGTCCGTCAGCTTCGACAGACGTGATTATGTGACCCTTTGCGCTGTTGCCCGCCGCAGAGATGTCTCGGTCGCCTGGATCGTCCGCCAAGCGGTCCAGCAACTGATTCGCCAGGAGCAAGAGACAACTGAGAACCCTGAGCTGCCGCTCGGCCGGCATGGTCCAACGACCGGACGGCCCCCGTCATGAACCCTGCCCGCCCAACCTCCCCCAACGACTCAGATGGCAGAGATCTCTCCTCAGTGCGGCACAAACCTCCGGTGCGACAAGCCACTATACTTACTACTAACTTCGCGTCCTGCAGATCGGCGGAGCAATCTGCCCAACGAGCGACCCTTGAAGTCGCGGGCGGGGGCTTGACGGCTAAACGCCCAATCACGACCGCATTCCGACCAATTCAGTATCTGGGGAACAAATCCAGGCTGACTTCTGAAATCGTTGGGATCTTGACCGATGCCATTCCGTCGGGGGTCCGCGTCGGCGATCTCTTTTCTGGAACATCGGTCGTAGGAAGGGCCCTCAAGAGCCGCCATCCAATCACCGCTGTCGATGTTCAGGCGTTCGCCGCAATCCTTGGCCACGCGATGTTGACGGGACATCCGGCTGACGTGGAAGAAGGGTTGACGCCCGATTTTCGGGCAAGCTTCGAAGAGGCAGCGGGTCTATTAGTCGCACAGTTCACACCTTTGATCGATCTAGAGCATCATGCCATGGTTGATGCTTTCAATGGAGACGTTCTCCTCCTTGCCTCTCTTATAGACGGCGGCTCAACTGCTGCCTACCGACAGTGTTGTGCGGTATCAAACGGGCGGCTAGTTGCAGCGTTGCGGTCAGTGATGAGAGCCGTAGGAGGAAAGACAGAGAATGCTACGGCATCTTATTATTTTGGGGGTGTCTACTTCAGCTATGTCCAAGCCGTTCATCTCGATGCAATCGCAACGGCGATCGACCGCGCTCCCGCTAAATCGCAGCATATCTTGCGCGCAGCCTTACTGAGCACCTGTAGCGAGATAGTCAATACTGTCGGCAAGCAATTCGCTCAACCTATGCGTATTTTGAAGGATGGGAAAGTTCCGCACAGCCTCCTCGTTCGGCGCACTATCAGAGACCGAAGCTACGATGTCTTCACCATATTCCAGCACCACCTTAGGCGCTGGCGAAGCTCTCTTTCTGATTGCCGTCTCAAGCATACCGTTGTTCAAGGAGACGTTCTGGCCTTTTTGGACGTCGATGATCAATGTGAGGCCTTCTATGCGGACCCTCCGTATACGATTGACCATTACAGCCGGTTCTACCACGTGTTGGAGACTATCGTACTGCGTGATGCACCCGTGCTGGCCGAGATGAAAAAGGGCGGACGAGAACGGGTAATGAGAGGCGTCTACCGAGCAAATCGCCACCAGTCCCTCTTCTGTGTGCCATCCACAGCGCCGAAGGCTTTCGAGCAGCTCTTTTATAAGATAGGCCGCCGCGGAGCGCCTCTTTTGCTTTCGTATTCTGGCTACGATGACCCCCACGGAGAGCGCCCCAGACTACTTTTGTTACACGAGTTGCAATCGATCGCTAGACAGTTCTTTCGGAGGGTGGAAATCATAACGCCCTCTTTTGAAGGCTACCGTCGCCTCAATATGGCTAACACGAACAACACCGTAAAGCGCGACACTGAGCGCCTGATTCTGTGCTGGGGATAACGATGGAAAAGTACATAGGCAACAAGACATCCATATTGCCATTAATCGGCCGCTTTGTTTCCGATCGCGTTCCCGCCGCCTCTTCTATCTCAGACCTTTTTGCGGGGACAACGAATGTATCCAGGTTCTTCCGCGCTCGCGGTTTTGATATCGTATCCGGTGACGTAAACCGCTTTAGCTATGTTCTGGGCCGCGCGTACCTCACACACGCGACGTGTCCTAGCTTCGAGGGCTGCGCTGGTACGCCAGATGACACAGCGATCGAACGCATCAAATTCGATTTCCACCGAGCTCTTAGGCGGACAGGAGACCTTTTTCTAGCGCAAGGCCGGGTCACCGATATTTGGCGACAGCTACGGCCGCTGGCGGATGCGCTCGCCATTTTGCAGAAGCTCGGGGAGCGGAACAGGCGGTCAGGAATTATCGTAGATCACTTCACGATCTGGGGTAAAAAGTCCAAATTCAGGAGCGTGCGCGGAACAGTGGGGCAGAGGAACTACTTCACATATGAGAATGCTCTCTTCCTCGACGGCGTACTCAGGAAACTTCATGAATGGCGAATCTCCGGGCGATTGAATGCGGATGAAGTCTTCCTTATGCTTGCCAGTGTGATAGAGGAAGTGGTGATCACGGCAAACGTCAACGGCACGTTTCACGACTTCAATCGTGATCGGTTGTGGCCAAATGCCAATCAACGCTTCTTTTTGAGGCTTCCGTTGGTATCACTCTCGGAGTCAAAGGCAGAGGTCCTTATGGGCAACGCGCTTGAGGCGGCCCGATCAGTGACCTCCCATGATGTCTGCTACATCGACCCGCCCTACAATTTCCGTCAATACAGTGCATACTATCACTTCCTGAACTTCATCGCCGCATTCCCCTTTCTTTCCAAACCGAAGGATTATGTATCAAGGCTCGCATTTGTCCGCGGGCAGAATATGATTGACGATTTCACAAGCCCGTTCTGCTTCCGGACGGGATTTATCGAGTCTCTGAGGTGCACGATAACGAATATGGATGCACAGCACGTTGTACTCAGCTACTATGGCGGGCGAAATCACTGGAATCACTGGTCAAAGGTAGACATGCCCACGGATCAGGGGCTGAGAGAGCTTTCTGCTCTTTTTCGAGACAAAACGCTGTTTGACGAATGTGAGATAGTTCCCGCGCTGAGCATACGGCAGAACTATCAGAGTCGGGTCGGTGAGCAGAAAGAACTGGTCAACGAATATCTTCTCTTTGGGAGTCGGAACAAGAGACGTCGCCGCTCACGGAAATCCGTCGCCCCTTTCGGCCCCAACGTTGCGATTGGTGTTGCCGAGCATTTCTCGCATACTGTCTCTGGCGGCGAAAAACCTGTTGCAGACGGTCCTTATCTCAACATCCGTGGCCACGCCGTAGGACGCGAAAACAAGTTCAGGATTGGCTAACCAAACCTCGACAGGTGGGAACGATCTAGGGCCACCTGAGACCTCGACGATCCCTGCAAACTGGAACCAATCGACCTTAGGGCTCGGCATGAGGAACACGTTTCCAATCGAAAGACCGGGCGCCACGACGATCGACTCAGCATAATAAAGCTGCTTGACGATGTCTTGCCATCCGGGGCGTGCGGCCGGAAATGGAAAGTAGTATTTTGCGTCAATGACAGCTATCTCGGATTCTCCTTGAAGTACAACGTCTGGTCTTTGTTCTCCTATTCCACGCATGCGAGTCCACTGTCCACAGAGATAGAGGTGCCATCTTGGCTGGGCCATTGCATAATCATCGCGCGCAGCCTTCAACCATGCCCGACAGCCGTCCTCCCACACAGCGTAGAATGCTTTCGTGCCATAGAGGGTGACCCCCTCCTCACCTCCCAGTCCGTCTTGTCTCCCAAGCAGAGCGTCCAACGTCATTAATAGGGCGAGGTCGTCCGTACGATAGACGCTATTTCTCTCACGCGTGAGAAGGGGCCGGAAATAGGTTGGTGCCTTAGGGCCCAGCGGATCCTGCCCAAGCGGTAGGCTTTCGGCGGCTGATGTAATCGCCAAAGGCACACTCACCTCATATTTTCTGAGCAACGCAATTGTCATTGCAAGCTGCAGGGCACTTACCTCATTTACAAGCGATGACCGACTTACGAGAACTGGCGTCGGGTAGATGACCGACGAGCAAGAAAACAGGGGGGGTGTTTTGACGAAAGTACGTCCCCAATCCGTTCGTCCTCCACTTAAGACGCTCGACCGTTCGTGTCGGACATAAATCCCTCGATCCCCGAACCACCGCAATAGCGTGTAAAGACTGTCCAATTCACGGACCGCGCCTTCGTCACGGTAGTGCAGCTCCACTAGGGGACTGTCGACTCCCGCGCGACCTGGACGGGAGAAATACGTTGCCAAAACCCTGTGTAAAAAGGCCACAGGAGAAGAAGGCTGATCCCAGTACTTTGGAACCGAGACTACGGCATGGCGCTGTAGAACGACAAAACCCACATAATTGAGTGTCAAGAGGCCGTCCAGTCGAATGTCGAAAATCTGACGGTCGCAGAGATAGTCGAACTGCGCTTCGGAAATTCCAAGGCCAGCCTGCCATTCGAAGCGGGACCTCGTCTCCGACTCACGTATTGTTATTAGGCTCATGAGCCGGCGGCCCCGTCCTTCTCTCCAAGGTCCGGAGGTTCTACCGGTGAGGCGCTCGCGATTTCAGTGCCTTCGGCAACTGGCGCTTCGAGGATCTCGATTCCCGTCAACGGCGCGCCATCGCCATGTTGCCACTGGGATGCCACTTGGGAGAAGCTATCGGCGCTGAAGAGTTCATGCTGACGAAAACGAAGAACGTCATCCCATAGATAGAGAAGGAGCTTATTGAGTACATCGTCAGGGTTTGTGAGCTGTTCGCGCGTGAGAAAGTAGGCTCCTACAAGCTTATCCTCGTGGACTCCCAACTTTATCAGCCGTTCATTTACGTTCCGCCGAAGGTCTTCCCAGTCAACCAACCTACCCCCCCAACGTACCCGACGTGCTTCGGGGGGATATTCACACGCTTCTCCATGGCCTAGGTAGCGGTACGACCAACGGCGCCGAAAAGCGGTATCGAGTGGAAATACACCTTGGTCTGCACTGTTCATTGTGCCCCAGATGTAAAGATTAGGTGGGAGCCGCAGAACCTGCCCTTCTGTCAAAACACCCTTTGTCCGGAGGTATGCGGTGAGCTCGGGCTGCGGGGTAACTCCGTATCGGCTGAATCCACTCTCATCTCGATCCAGAAGTTGAAACATCTCGCCGAAGACCGCAGGGGCGTTTGCTCTGTTTACCTCTTCGACGAGAAGGACAACATTCTGCCCGAGCTCTTCGTAAGCGGCTACGAGAGCAAGAGTGAAGGGACCTGGCAGGAACCGATAATCAATCATCGGGCGGCCGAGATGGAATGGCGCGCCAACCGCGTCGGTCATCTTAGCTTGGGTATTTTCGTAGATCGGCGAAGGTTTGTATGACCCTATGAAATCGAATAGTGATGTCTCGGCATGGAATTGACACCTAAACAGCTTCGTCTCGGGAGTTAGGCACGACTGAGCGAAGTAGCTTTTCCCCGACCCAGGGCACCCCGAGACAATGGTTTGAAGCGGAAGAATGAGAGAAGCGCGTTCAACAAAAGGCGGTGGCGCCTTTGATATGAGGCCGATCCCCGCTTCTACGTCATGCTTGGAAAGCATAGACAAATCCGGAAAGGCTCTTGGAAAGTCTGCTCCAAACTCCTTTCTCGTAGTTACAAAAGCTCTAAAAAAACCCGCGACACGAAACCGAATGTCACGCTGTACGGTTTGCATTGCCTGGCCATAAGCCTTGGCGGCAGCCTCAATAGGGGAGGCAGGATCCACAACAGCATCTTCCGCCGTATTCCTGATTCTTAGAATAAGACCATCCAGGATTGAGCGATCAGCTGAGGGCAGTCTGAAATAGCGCCATGGCTCTGTTCCAACGCTGTGGATATACTGCAATACCTCGAGGCGGCTGGGATTTGAGAGCGTTGCCTCTAGGTCACTTTCCGGGATATGTTCGAGGGTCTGCTGGGCGTGCCAAAAGGCACGACGCCAAGCTTCGTTAACGAATGCACCTTCGCCGCTCAGCAAGCGTTGCACCTGTGCCCGAAACAGCGGAGTTTCTATCTCGTCTGCGTGTTGTTGCCAGAAGTCTTTGGTGCCGTCATCCATCTGCTTGAACTGCAGGACGACTCTGGCGCCTTCGTTGTCCGTCGGTATATGGCCAGTTGCGTCGACCACTCCGTGCGTCTCTAGAGTGTTTTGGTAGCGATCGCACGTTCGGGCGTTGTCCGATAGAGGCTGCCCGGCAGCCGCAAGTGCAAGCACGCTGGCCACTTGCTTCAAGTTTTTCAGTTCACTGGAATACAGGGACAGCGGTTTAAGCCCGGGTACATTCCTGCGGTTCACGTCTGGGGGGATCTCGATCACCCGTGCCAGCAGCGCTCGCTCGTCGTCACTAAGCCAACTCATGGATGTCCTCGGTATGCAGCCGCCGGATGAGCCCGCCCTCTCGGAATCCCACCATCGCACTAATTCTGCCTGCGCTCCAATAGCTCGGCGTGGGGTCAGCGGACAGCCTACCCTGAGCGCAGGAGATCTGGCGCTTACGGGCGAGCCACTGTGTTGGCGAATAGGATCGACCAACCTGGGTGTCATGTGGAGGTCATAGTTGTGCCGAACGAGTGTGGGACCCGGGCCGCGGCCGGCGCCGGCCACACGGCGGTTCGACGCGTCCAGGACACCAGCTTCTTGGCTGCGGTCTGCACGAGGCTAACGCAGGCGATCCCGACCGCCTCGGGCGGCCAGTTCAGCGCTTGGGCGGGGAAGGAACGCAGCGGCAGCGTCATCGCCGGCTGACGCAGCGGGGCATAGTTCAGCTCGACCTTGATCGCGGGCCGCAACCCCTCCCCTACCCCGCCCTTGCCTCCGTACGGCGGTTGCCAGACCGCGTAGCGGCCTTCGTCGCATGCCCAGGCGACCGATTTGTCCGCTGCATCGAAGGTAAACCCGGCCGACTGCAGTGTAGCGGAAACACGATGGCGGAGCCGGTCGACTTGCCGGCGCAGCGCATTGCGGCTGATCGCCGGCGGTTCGGTCGCCGACGGCCCCCATGGCCGGTGGTGCGTTGGCGGAAGCGGCCAAGAGGGCCGCGGCCTCTGACCGGCGAACTGCCGGGGCGCCAGTCAGTGCCGTACGACGAATTTCGTTGCCGCCGCATCATATCCCGGATCCCGAAATTTGGCACTGGTCCGTCTGCCAAACGGAAGGCATAGGACTTATCCTGGCCGGCTGCCTCAGAGCCTGCGGCGTCCAGGCGGTGGCGCGAGGTCGGCGTCAGGCACCTGGTACCCGGCATCACGTAGCAGTCGGGCAACGACTAGGCGGATGCTCCCTTGCTCGGCTGCTAGGCGCGCTAGGATGCGTGCAAGTTCGG
>Ga0335074_10006271_pt1 | contig 16505 bp, 16 predicted proteins | sample Lox_Sample_23_FD_206715 | JGI IMG/M metagenome (GOLD analysis project Ga0335074, IMG submission 206715) | Soil microbial communities from Loxahatchee National Wildlife Refuge, Florida, United States - Lox_Sample_2.3 | ecosystem: Environmental > Terrestrial > Soil > Wetlands | place: USA...
GTGATCTGGCCGGTCGCCGCGGCCTCGCCCGACGGCATCCGGCGGCTCATGCCGAAGTCGGACAGGTACACGCGGTCGACGTCGCCACCGCCAGCAGCACCCGCGCCGTCGGCGTCGAGGAGCATGTTCGTGGGCTTGACGTCGCGGTGGATCAGCCCGTTGGCGTGCGCGGCGTCCAGTGCCGCCGCGGACTGGGCGATGATGCTCCAGGCCATGCCGAACGACAGCGGCCCGAACCGGTTCAGCAGCGACCGCGCGTCCCCGCCCTGCACGTAGCGCATCGCCACGTACAGCGTTCCGCTGGCCTCTCCGGCCGCGTACACCGGGATGATGTTCGGATGATCGAGCGCGGAGGCCGCATGCGACTCGTGCAGGAACTGATCGCGGAACGCGGCGTCGCCGGTCAGCTCCGGGGCCAGCACCTTCAACGCCACCTTGCCCGTGCGCGAGCCGGCGCGCTCGTCCAGGGCCAGGTAGACGACGGCGTTGGCGCTCTGCCCGAGGTAACCGTCCAGCCGGAAGTCGGCGATCTTGCCCGACATCCCGGACAGCACCGGGTCGGTATCACGGCTCATGGGCGCATCCTCAGACGGTACAGCTCACGAACCTCCGTCCGCGATGCGGCGAGCGGGCAACGGTGATCACCGGCCCGTGGCTCGTTGCCCGGCCGGCATCGCCAGTCCATATCGGGCCGGTGTCCGTGGCCCGGGACCCACGATAGTGACAATTCGGCACGAGCGCCGGGCGCTAGCCGGAATCGGCGCTACCTGGCGCTCTGACGGGCCAGCAGCACCACCCCGGCCCGGTCCGCGGTGTCGAAGTAGATGAACCCCGAGCCGTCGTCGCGCTGCCCGCGCGCGAGCGGGGCCAGCCCGAGCGCGGCGCCCGCGGCGGCGGCCGTCTCCAGCCCCGACTCGAACCCGACGTGGAACACCCCCTCGCCGCGGGCGTCGAGGAACCGTCGCTGCGGGCAGTCGAGTTCCGGCGGCTGGCACAGCTGCAGCTGGACGTTGTCCAGGTCGGCGAGCCTGTACCGCAGAGCGTAGAACGCGTCCGGGTTCGGCGCGGACAGCCGGGTGTACTCGGCGAGCGGCGGGTAGTCCCGCCACGGCCCGATGCCGATCGACTCGTAGTAGGCCACGCTCGCGTCGATGTCGCGGACGACGATGCAGATGTGGTGCAGCGTCCCGAACGGCGAAGTCCCAAACGGGGTAGCAGCCATAAATGCGCCTCCACAAAGGTGTCGCCGGCCAGCGCGCCGAGCACGCCGGCGTTGAACTCGTCCAGGCCGGCGGCCTCGCCGCCCGGCGGCGCCAGGTCGTAGGTCAGCCGGCCGCCGCCGTCCAGCACGGCGTCCAGCGCGTCCCGCACCCGCGCATGCAGCCCGAGCCCAGCGAGATCCGGGCACCAGGCGAGCAGGTCGGCCAGGGCCAGCCAGGCGCCGGCCGGGTTGGAGCGGCGGCTGCCGGCGCGGTGCGGCGACGAGCCGTGCGCCGGCTCGAACAGCGCGGTGGCGCCGTGGCCGAACGCCCGGTCCGGGTTGATCGTGGCCGACCCGCACAGCGCGGGCGAGCCCGCCCTGGCGCAGATCACGTCGGACAGGATGTCGCCGAAGATCCCCTCGGTGACGATGACCGACGGCAGGTCGGGCCGGGCGACCAGTTCGTACGCGGCCCGGTCGACGTTCACGTCGGCGAAGCCGGCGCCCGAGGCCGCCGAGGCCTCGCGGGCGATCCGCCGCCACAGCCGGGAGGTCGCGAACACGCTCGCCTTGTCCACGCTGATCGCCCGCCGCCCCGGATGACGGAGGGCGTATCCGGCCGCGATCTCGAACACCTCGCGCACCCGGCCGGGCTCGAGCACCAGCCGGTCCTCGGCCGGACCGGTTCCGTCGCTGTCGGTATGAAGGTCGGGGCCGGCGTAGGCGCCGCCGGTGATGTTGCGCACGATCGTCACGTCCTGCTCGCCGGGCACCCGCACGGTCCGCACGCTGATCCGCAGGTCGAACAGGTGCCGCAGCCGGATCAGCGCGGCCTCGGGGTTCGGGCACCGGTCGGCGGAGATGCCGGGATGCGATCCGACCGCGCCGGACAGGATGACGTCGGCCTCCCGGCAGGCGTCGACCGTCTCCGAGGGCAGGATCGAGCCGGTCTGCGCCCATCCGGTCGACCCGTACGGCCACGGGCCGGTGAGCCGGACCGGCGCGCCGCCGGACTCCAGCCCCCGCAGGAACGCCACCGGGCCGTCCAGCACCTCGGGCCCGATGCCGTCGCCCGGCAGCAGCGCGATCGTGCTCACGTGAGCAGCCCCCGGGTCTGGCCGGTCATGATGGCCGCGGCCCTGGCCGGGCCGACCCGCGCCTCCAGGGCGCGCAGCCAGGGCGCCACGGCCACGGCGGGCGGATCGTGCCGGGCGTGGCCGAGATCCCCGCCGAACGCCAGCAGCGACGCCGGGTAGTTCCCGGTCAGGGACAGGCAGGAGCGGGCGGGGTCGAGGAGGTCGGGCAGGATGCCGAGCTCCAGGTACGCGCCGAGTTCGCGCAGCGCGGCCGCCGACGCGTCGTTCCAGCCCAGGAACGCCATCATCGGGTGGTTGACCAGCAGCCGCGCCACCCCGCGCCGCCGCGCCTGCGTGAACAGCACCACGGTCTCGGCCGCCGACAGGTGCCCGCTGCACAGCAGCAGATCGTGCCGCGCCACCGCGTCGAGCACGTCGAACCACTCCGGCCGCAGCGCCCCGGCGTCGTCCAGCACCTCGACCAGCCGCAGCTCGAAGCCGCGGTGCACGGCCAGTTCGGGCGACGCCGCGCCCGCCTTGTGCGTCCGCGCCGACACCGTCGGCATCCAGACCACCCGGCCGCCGAGCCGCGCCGCGATCTCGACCGCGTCCGGGTTCGCGCCGCCGACCGCGCTATTCAAGACCACGCCACCGTACGCCCCGTCTCCGGCGCATGTGGCCCGCTCAACGGTGCTTCCTTCATGTGCTTTCAGCACTATCGTGCTGAACCCGGTCGCTCGCTCGGCGGCCACGGTCTGGCGGTCGTCGCCGTGCCGGGGCAGCAGGCTCGGGGCGGCGTGGACGTGCAGGTCAGCCATGTCCGTGGCCCAGTCGGGGAGCGCCGGGGCGTAAGAAACACTCATGACAGTTCCACCCAGTCGAGGACGGGTTGCTCGGCCAGCAGCCGGCGCTGGACCTTGCCGGCCGCGGCGTAGCGGGGCAGGGCGCCGACGCGGGCCACGGCGACCGGCCGCATGAACGCGGGCAGGTCGGCGATGCGCCGCCGCAGCCCGTCGATGGGCAGCGGGTCGGCCACCGCGTACAGCACGACCTCGTCGTCGACCAGGGCGCCCCGGCGCTTCCAGAGCGCGTGGTCGGTCAGCCCGGCCACGGCGGCCAGGTGGTTCTCGACGTACGGGATCGGCACGAACTCGCCCTTGACCCGGATCGACTCGGCCGCGCGCTCGAGGAACACCAGGTAGTCGGCGCCGTCGGCCCGGCCGAGGTCGGCGGTGTCGAACCAGCCATCCGCGTCGCGGGCCGGGTCGGTGCCGTTCGCGGTGACGTAGCCGGTGAACAGCGCGCCGGGCTCGCGCTCGCGGACACCGATGATGCCGCGGTCGTCGAGGCGCCACAACACCGCCTCGCCGGTCGCGATGGGACGCAGCCAGCGTTCTTTCTGCGCCTCGCTGCCCCAGTCGAGCAGCCAGCGCTGGCCCTGCGCGGCGATCTGCCCGGAGACCAGGCCGTGCCGGCCGACCTCCTCGCTGATCGTCACGTACTCGGCCACGCCGCCGCCGAGGCCGCCGCTGGCCTCGGGGACCAGCGGGCCGAGGTAGCCGAGCTTGCCGAGCCCGCGGTACAAGTCGCGCGGGAACCGCTTGTCCCGGTTGGCCGCGTCGAGTTCGGCGCGGTGCTCGTCGCCGAATCTGGCCAGGTCCGTGGCGGTGGTCTGGATCCAGGCCGCTTTGGCCGGGTCGGCCTGCAGGAGCGGGTACATCGGCTTCTCCCTTGTCGCTTTAGAAGACCAGGCCGAGCTGCTGCCCGGCGCGGGCCGCGTGCGCGAAGCGGTCCGGGCGCAGCGGGGTGGCGTCCAGGCTGGTGATGGCGCCCGCGACGACCTGCTCGGCGACCAGGCGCCCGATCTCCGGCGCCTGCATCAGGCCGTGCCCGGAGAACCCGCAGGCGTTGACCCAGGTGGGGGCGGCCGGGTCGGGGCCGAGGATGCCGTGGTGATCGGGGCTGTTCTCATAGGTGCCGGCCCAGCAGCCGGTCCGGTCCAGCGGCAGGCCGGCCAGCCATGGGAACCGGGGGACCGCGAGCTGGAGCACCGACTCCATCCACGGCCAGTCGACGCTCACGTCGTAGCCGTCCGGCTGGTCGGGCCGGGCCGCGCCGAACAGCAGCCGCGGGCCCTCGCTGCGCACGTACACGCCGGTGCCGAGATCGATGGTCATCGGCAGCGGCCCGATGTTGATCGCGTCCAAGGCGCCGGGTGCCGTGGCGTAGATGTTGCGCCGTGAATGGGCGACCGGCACATCGAGCCCGGCCAGGGCGGCCACCTCGCCCGCCCAGCCTCCGGCCGCGTTGACCACGTACCGAGTCCGGATCATCCGCCCGCCCGCGGTCAGCGACCAGCCGCCGTCGCCCGTTTCCCTGGCGATCGCGCTGACCCGGTGGCTGAACCGAACCTGGACGCCCGCGTTCCTGGCCAGGGTCAGGTAGGCGGTCGTGGCCAGGTGCGGGTCGACCACGCCGTCCGCGGGGCCCCAGGTCGCGCCCGCGATGCCGTCGGGCCGCAGCGGCGTGATCCGCCCGGCCGCGGCGACGTCGAGCACGTCGACCGGCACCCCGTGCGCGCGCTGCAGCTCGACCGCGGCCAGCTGCGCCGGCCACTGCGCGTCCGGAACCAGCAGCAGGTAGCCGGTGGGCCGGTAGCCGACGTCGATGCCGTGCTCGAACGGGAACGAGCGGTACGCACGGGCGCTGCGCCAGGAGATCTCGATGTTGAGCGGGTCCGCCCACTGGGACCGGATCGAGGCGAACGACCGTCCGGTGCTGCCCTCGGCCGGGCCGCCGAACGTCTCGAGGACAACGACCGCCAGGCCCGCCCGGGCCAGGTGGTAGGCGCAGCTCGCGCCGATCGCGCCGGCCCCGATCACGATGACGTCGGTGCTGACCTGCTCGTCCATCGGGGCTCCCTGACCGTGCCTGTGCCGCCGTGACCACGACGCTAGGCGCGGTGATGCGAGGGCGCTTCGGCCCCGGCGCGGAAGAAACGCCCCGCCCTTCCTACAGATGTCGCAAGCTCGTCCCCTCGCGACCGCCAAACAGCGTCCAGCGCGCGTGTGAAAGTGAATCTGCTGTAGTCGGGTGTGATGCAACTCCACTTTCATAAGCGCCGACGATCAGGGAGAAGCGCGGCGGAAGGCCTCGAGGCGCAGGGCCATGTGCAGGTCGTCGCGCTCCGGGCCGGACTTGAGGCTGACGCCGGTGAGCGCCTCGATGCGCTCCAGCCGGTAGTACAGCGTGGTGCGGTGGATGTGCAGCTGCGCCGCGGCCTTGGCGATGTCCCCGCCGTGGTCGAGCACGGTCCGTGCGGTGATCATGAGGTCCGGGCGGCGCTGGCGGGCCAGCACCTGCGCGCCGGGATGGATGTCGGCCACGGCCAGGTCGGCCGGGGCCGACGCGATCAGGTGCCACGAGCCGAGCGCGTCCCACGACGGCCGGGCCAGCACGGCTCCGGCCCGGACGACCTGCCGGGTCAGCGACGCCCGGCGCACGGCCAGGTGCAGCTGGGCCAGGGGCAGCGGGGGGCCGCTGGTCGCGGTGTCCCTGGGCGACGGGCTGGCGTGCACGCTCATGTCGCCGCGCAGCGGCCAGCCGGCCGCGATCCGGGGCGCGTTCACGACCACGGTCGCGAGCGGGTCGAGCTCCTCGAGCGCGATCAGGTCCCGGGCGGCGTTCTCGTCGGCGCCCGCCGCCAGCCGGGCCAGCAGCGTTGCCCGTCGGCGGACCCGCCCGGCGCTGGTCATCGGGGACTGGGCCAGGAACGCGGCGGCCAGGTCCGCGCACGCGACGATCTGCGGCAGGTGCCGCTCGGTCACGGTCTCGTCGCCGTCCAGCACCCACAGGTAGCCGAGCAGCTCCCGGCCCGCGCGCAGCGGCACGCACCACCGCGGCAGCATGTCGGCCTCGGGTGCCGCCGGCGTGCGGACCGGGCCCCGGGCCCGGGCCAGGCCCAGCCGGGCCACGACCGCCCGGGCCGCGGGCTCGACCTCGTGCTCCAGGATCGTGCGCAGCCGGGTGCCGTCCACCTGGCCCTGGGCGCTCCACCAGATCGGCCGGTGCCGGGCGTCCTCGACCAGGACCGGGTGGGCCAGCGAGGCGCCGAGCTGGTCGACCGCCGACTGCACGTCCTTCACGCTCGTCACCCATCCCTGTGACCTGGTCCTCCATCGATTTTGCGGCAGATTTTGCGACAACCGTAGGAAACGGGGGAGGGAAGTTCCGCCGCCGCGCCGAAGTGCGCGCCGGGCCGCCCTGCCTACAGTTCGGATGTCGGCCCAGATCGGGCGGCTGCTGAGCGTTCGGGAGACTCTGTTATGTCTGTTCCCGCCGGCCGGACCGGCCTGTTCCCGATCGGCCCCACGGCACCGCTGATGTTCGCCGCCGGTTCGCCCGAGCGGGCCAGCGTCGCGGCCGCACTCAAGGAGGTCCGCCAGGCCGACTACGACGTGGCCAACGTGATCGCCGGGAGCGAGGTGCGGACCGGCCGGCGCGCGCCGATCGTCACCCCGCACGAGCATGCCCGGCGGCTCGGGCACGTGCACTACGCCGGCCCGGCCGAGACCACCGCGGCGATCGAGGCCGCCCTGGCCGCCTCGTCCTGGTGGGGCCGGCTGGCGTGGGAGGAGCGCACCGCGCCGTTCCTGCGCGCGGCGGACATGCTGCAGCACGGGCCGTGGCGGGACCGGCTGAACGCGGCGACCATGCTGGAGCTGTCCAAGACCACCTATCAGGCCGACATCGACGCCGCGTGCGAGACCGTCGACTTCATCCGGGCCAACGTCAAGAACATGGTCGATATGTACGACGTGCAGCCGGGGTCGCTGCCCGGGATGTGGAACCAGGCCGAGTACCGGCCGCTCGAGGGGTTCGTGTTCGCGATCTCGCCGTTCAACTTCACCTGCATGAACAACCTGGCCTTCGGCCCGGCCGTGCTGGGCAACACCGTGGTGTGGAAGCCGGCCGAGAGCGCCTCGCTGGTCATGCACCTGTCGCTGCAGTTGCTGCGCGAGGCCGGGCTGCCGGACGGCGTCATCAACGTCGTGTACGGCGACGGCCCGGAGATCGGGGCGGTGGCGCTGGCCCACCGCGACCTGGCCGCGGTGCACTTCACCGGCTCGACCGCGACCTTCCAGCACATCTGGCAGACGGTGGGCGCCAACATCGGCGGGTACCGCAACTACCCGCGCCTGGTCGGCGAGACCGGCGGCAAGGACTTCATCCTGGCCCACCCCACGGCGGACGTCTCGGCGCTAGCCGCCGCGTGCGTCCGCGCCGCGTACGAGTACCAGGGCCAGAAGTGCTCGGCCGCGTCCCGCCTGTACGCGCCGCGCAGCATGTGGCGCGAGCTCAGGGACCGCCTGGTCGCGCTGACCGAGTCGGTCGTGGTCGGCGACCCGACCGAGCCGCGGACCTACGTCGGCGCCGTGATCAACGCCAAGCAGTTCGCCAGGCACGCCGACGCGCTGGCCCGCGCCCGGGCCGAGAACCTGGTCGTCGTGGGCGGCAACACCGACGACTCGGTCGGCTGGTTCGTGGACCCGACCGTGCTCGAGGTGACCGACCCGGCTTCGCCGTTCCTGACCCAGGAGCTGTTCGCCCCGGTGCTGACCGCCTACGTGTACGAGGACTCGGACTGGGACCAGACGCTGCGCCTGGTCGACGAGTCCACCCCGTACGGGCTGACCGGCGCGGTGTGGGCCGCGGACCCCGCGGCGATCCGGCAGGCCGACGACGCGCTGCGGTACGCGGCGGGGAACCTCTACATCAACGACAAGCCGACCGCGTCGGTGGTCGGCCAGCAGCCGTTCGGCGGGGCGCGGGCATCCGGAACCAACGACAAGGCCGGGACGGTCTGGAACGTGATCCGGTTCGCCAGCCCGCGGTCGGTCAAGCGCAACCATCTTCCGGTGTACGACTACCGGTACCCGCACCTGGAGCCCTGACCGCGCGGCCGGGCGCCCGTCGTCAGGCGGTCTGATCGGCGACGATGCCGTGGACCACGTCGCGGACCAGGGCGCCGAGTTCGGTGCCGGGGACGTTCTCGAACGCGTCCCCGAGCATGAACAGCCCGCCGAACGCCGCGCCAAATGAGCATGCCATCCGGACCCGGTCACGCAGTGGCAGCGACGGATCGGCGAGGGCCTGCCGGAGCCGCTGCTGGATGTCCTCGTGGTCTTCGTCGTGATCTCTCAGACGATGCAGTTTCTCCATCGCCGCCTGGTTGCGGTCGTGCATCAGGAAGAGCTTGCGCTGGGCCACCATCCGGTCCACCAGCTCATCGAGCAGCGAATCCCACGCCTGGAGCGTCAGGGCCTGGCCATTCAGGCGCGCGAACGCCGGCCGCACGAACTCGTGCAGGCGCAGGTGCAGCGCCATCAGGATGTCTTCCTTCGACGCGAAGTGGTGGTAGATCGATGGCTTGGTAATGTGCAGCCGCTCCGCGATCTCGCGCATCGACGTGCCGTCGAAGCCCTGCTCGGTGAACAGGTCCAGGGCGACGTCCAGGATCCTTTCGCGCGTTGAAGCGCCGCCCTGGTCGCGGCCGCCCTGGTCGCGGCCGGGCTGATCATCCTCGGCCCGCGCGCTCGCCGGCGCGGCGTCTGCCTGTGTCACGGTCCCACTTTAGCGCCGGAACGCAGGCCTACCTAACGGTCGGTAGGCAGATGTCGTATGCTGGCCTGGTACCTACCGACCGTTAGGTAGGCACCGCCAGAGGAGGTCAGGTGACGGCCGAGTTGATGATCGAAGCCGAGGGCTTGGTCAAGACGTACGGCGAGACGCGCGCGCTGGCCGGGGTCGGTTTCTGCGTGCCGGCCGGGAGCGTGCTGGGGCTGCTCGGCCCCAACGGAGCCGGGAAGACCACCGCCGTACGGATCCTGACCACGCTGGCGTTGCCCGACGCGGGCCGGGCCCGGGTGGCTGGCATCGACGTCCTGGCCCGCCCCGCCGCCGTGCGCAGGCAGATCGGCGTGGCCGCTCAGGACGCCACGCTGGACGGGCTGCTGACCGGTCGGCAGAACCTTGCGCTGGTCGGCGAGCTGAGCGGCATGCGAGGGGCCCAGGCCCGGACCAGGGCCGCCGAGCTGCTCGAGCTCTTCGATCTCGCGGGCGCCGCCGACCGGGTGGTCAAGGGGTACTCCGGCGGCATGCGGCGCCGGCTGGACCTGGCGGCCAGCCTGCTGACCCGGCCGCCGGTGCTGTTCCTGGATGAGCCGACCACGGGCCTGGACCCGGTGAGCAGGCAGCGGGTGTGGGAGGTGATCAGGGAACTCATCGGCTCCGGTGTCACGCTGCTGCTGACCACCCAGTACCTGGACGAGGCGGACGCGCTGGCCGACCGCATCGTGGTGGTCAATCACGGCCAGGTGATCGCCGAGGGCACGCCGCGCGAGCTGAAGGAACGCAGCCGCAGCGCGCACGTCGAGGTGACGCTGGCCGAGCCCGGCCCGGAAGCCGCCGAGGTGATCGCGCCCCTGGTGGGAGGCCTGGTATCGGTCAGCGCCGACGGGTCGCGCCTGGGCGCCGCCGTGGACAGCGCGCCCGGCCTGGCGACCCTGCTGGTCCGGGCGCTGGACCAGGCGGGGATGCTCGTCGACAACATCGAGGTCCGCCAGCCCTCCCTGGACGATGTCTTCTTCGCGCTCACCGGCGCGCCGGAGCGCGAGAGCGAAGGGGCGAGCGCATGACCGTGCCGGCCACCACGCTGCGGCCGCGCGACGCGGCCGGGACCCGGCTGATGATCCAGGACCTGGGCGAGCGAGCCAGGAACGTGCTGTCGATGACGCGCCGGAACCTGGTGCACATCGCCCGGCAGCCGGCGGAGCTAGCCGACGTCACGATCCAGCCGCTGCTGCTGACGGTGCTCTTCGTTTACCTGTTCGGCGGCGCGATCCCGATCCCGCGCGGCAGCTACACCGACTTCGCCGTGCCCGGGATGCTCGCGCTGAACCTGGTCACGTCGACCATGGGCACGGCGGTCGGCCTGGCCACCGACCTGCACGAGGGGATCATCGAGCGGTTCCGGGTGCTGCCGATGTGGCCGCCCGCGGTGCTGGTCGGCCGGTCCCTGGCGGACCTGCTGACGGATTGCCTGTGCGCCCTCGTGGTCGCGGTCACGGGCCTGGCGGTCGGGTGGCGAACCGGCGCGGGACCGCTGGCGATCATGGCGGGATTCGCCCTCGTGCTGTTCTTCACGTACGCGCTGTCGTGGGTTACGGCCTGCGTCGGGCTCACGAGCAAGAGCCCGGAGTCGGCCGCCTCGTTCGGGCTCATCGTGCTGTTCCCGCTCGCGTTCGTGTCCAACGTGATGGTGCCGACCCAGCACATGCCCGGCTGGCTGCGGGCCGTCGCGGACTGGAACCCGGTCAGCGCGGCGGCCGCCGGAGCCCGCCAGCTCTGGGGCAACCCGAACCCCTCGGCGTCGATCGGCGCCTGGCCGATGCAGCACCCCGTCGAGGCATCGCTGGCCTGGTCGGTGCTGATCCTCGCCGTGGCGGCGCCGCTGGCGTCCCGGTTCTTCCGGCGCCGGACGACCGGGTAGCGCCGGTTAGTGCGGGAGGGCGGTGCCGACGGCCACGCCGGTCGCCGCGGTCAGGCGGGCGGCAAATGCCGGGCCGGACGCCAGCCAAGGATGATCGCCATGCGAGCCTTCCTGTCCGGCGTGTGTCCAGCCCGACATTTCCACGAGCGCGCGCAGGCTGAGCACCGCTTGATGCCAGGCCAGTTCCGCCTGGTCAATCGCGACCCCGGAACTGCGTTGATAGCTGCGGAGGAACCGGCCGGCTATCCGGCGTCCGATCCAGCGCACGGGCGGGCGCAGCCAGCGCGGCACGTCAAGCGCCGCTTCGGACAGCGCCAGGAAGGTGCACGCGACGTCGTACGAGCGCGGCGCGAGCACCGCGGTACTCCAGTCCAGCAGCGTGATGCGGGAGCCGTCCCGCAGTAAGTTGAACGGGTGCAGGTCGCCGTGACAGATCACGTCCGGGCCCGGGGGCGCCGGGCGATCGGCCAGCGATTGCGCCGCCCGCACCAGGTCGGACCGCCCGAACTCGGCCGCACGCTGGCGCAGCACCGCCAGCAGTGAACCGACCGACACGATCTTGGCACCGGAGGCGTCGAGCTGGACGCGGACCGGCTCGGGATCGAGCGCGTGCAGCCGCGCCATGGTGGCGGCCAGCAGCCTCGGGATCTCGGCGAACAGAGCGCGGCCGCGACCGAGCGCCCCGGTGGCGCTCAGCCCGGACAGCAGCGGCGTGCCGGGTGCGCGGTCCATGATCATGTAGGCATTACCGAGGCCGTCGTCGGGACCGCCCGCGGCCCTGACGACGGGGGTGGGAAAGCCGGAGGCGGCGACAGATCTCTGAATCGCCGTCTCCTTGCGAGCCGTGTCGGCCTGTGGCATGACGCGCACGACTAGGTCACGCGGCCAGCCCTCGGGTGGTTGCGCCAGCGAGAAGGCGAACAGCTCGGCCCAGAAACCTCCGGTGAGCCGCACCGGCGCGCGGGAGTACGTCAGGGTGGGCGCTCCGGTAACGGAGCGCAGCACCGTCAGCAGGTGCTCACCAAGTACGTCGTAATTAACCGTCACGGTGATTACCGTAACGATTCTTAGTGTTACTGTCCAGAACATGGAACTGACCATCGACGAGCTCGCGAGCCGGGCCGAGCTGCCGGTGCGGACCCTGCGGGAGTACCACAGCATGCGTCTGCTGCCCCCGCCTGAGCGGCGCGGGCGCATCGGCGTGTACGGCGCTCAGCATGTCGAGCGGCTTGCGCTCATCGGCAGGCTGCAGCGCCGCGGCTACTCGCTAGCCGGGATCAAGGACCTGCTTTCCGCCTGGGAGGCGGGAGGCGACCTGACGACGCTGCTCGGCGTCGATTCGGGTCCCGCGGTAACGGACGAGACGCCGCTGCGAATCACGGGGGCCGAGCTGCGCGACCGGGTACCCGCGTTGACCGCCGCCGCCGTCGAGGAGGCGGTCGCCGCCGGGCTTCTCGTTCCCTACGGGGATGAGTACTTCCTGGTCCGCAGCGCCGCACTGCTCGCCCTTGTCGCAGACGGCACGCAGGCAGGCGTCCCGCTGGCGGGGATGCTTGACGTGATAGCAACGCTGACCGCTGGGCTAGGCGCACTCGCCGACCAGCTCGCCGGGCGCCTTCTGGAGCAGGTCGCGCCGGCGCTGGCCGCGACCGCCGACGCCGCCCAGCTGCAGAGCCTGCTGCAGCGGTGGCGGGCGCTGCTGCCGCAGGGCGTGGCCAGTGTCCTGGCCGACCGGCTGGGCGCGGCCCTGCTGGCGAAGGCGGACGGCGATCCGGGCGGCGAGCAACTGCACGCCGCCATCGACCGCATCCGCGTCGGCGCCACCGTCGACACCGCCGGGACCATCCGCCGTTACCGCATCTAGCTCGCAACCGCCTGGCAGGTCAACCCGGTCAACGACGTGTCGCGGGAGTATCAGGCCGGGGTCTTGGCGGTCAGGTCTTTCAGCTCCGTGCTGGCCGAGCGGCGGGCGCGCAGCACGAAGGTGGAGGCGAAGCCGACCACGAGCAGGGCGAGTGCGAGCCAGGGTGCCAGGATCGTCGGGCTGGTGACCTTATAGAACGACCCGAAGACGGCGCCGCCGGTGATCACGATTCCGACCACGGCCGACACCACGATCGAGGCCCGGCGCTCCCCGGACGCGAACGTGCGCAGCGACCCGACCGACATCAGCAGGTACACCACGACCAGGGCGAACCCGCCGAACGTGGAGCCCCAGGCGAACAGCGCGAAGTAATGCGGGGTGGCGGGCAGCGCGAACAGGCCGGTCCAGAACAGGTCGACCAGCAGGGTGACGATCGACGCCGCGATGATGAAGACCGTCGCGCCCAGCGGCGAGCGGTGCCGCTTGGACACCACGGCCAGCACGCCCGGGATCCGGCGGTCGCGTGCCATGGCGAAGATGCCCCGGGTCGCGGAGACCGCGCAGCCGATCGCCACCGCCAGCATGTCGAACAGCACCACCAGTTCCAGCGCCCGATCAATCCACGTGCCGCCGTAGCCGCCGGCGCTGGCCGGCGCGCCCAGCGCGAACAGCGGCGCCGCGGCCGCGGCGGTCAGCGTCTTCAGGCTGTAGTGGAACCCGGCCACCTCGACGTAGGTGGCCAGGACGAAGAACACCGTGGCGATCCCGGCCGTCGTCATGACCGCGATCGGGATCTCGCGCCGCGGGTTGGGCGTTTCTTCGGCCAGGTTGGCCGCCGTCTCGAACCCCACGAACAGCAGCACGCCGTACAGCACGCCGAAGAAGATGCCTGACCAGCCGTCCGCCGCGGAACTGGGGTTAAACGGCTTGAGGCTGTTCGCCGAGCCCAGCTTGGCGATGACGGTGATGAAGAAGACCAGCACCACGAGGATCGAGACCAGCGCCAGCACCAGCTGGCTGCGGGTGGACAGCCGCACGCCGTAGTACAGGATCCCGGCGATCAGCGCGATCACGATCAGGGTCCAGGCCCAGGCGGGCAGCGGGTTCACCTTGAACTCGGACGCGATCGTGCTCTGCAGATAGCCGCCGATCAGCAGCAGCAGCCCGGTGAGCAGAACCGTGACCCCGCCGTAGTACAGCCAGCCCGCCGCCGTGCCGATCCGCTCGCCGAGCCCGCGGGTTACGTAGTCGTAGAGCGAGCCCGCCGCGTGGATCTCCTTGACGTAGCTGGACACGATCCAGCCGAGCGCGAACACGCCCACCGCGGCGATCAGCACCGACAGCGGCGAGGCCACGCCGCCGCCCTTGCCCGAGGCGCTGATCACCCCGACCACCAGCGGGATGACGAAGGCCGACGAGAACACCGGGCCCATGAACCCGACGGACTGGGCGATCACGTCGGGCAGCGAGAGGATCTTCGCCCCGAGGCGTTCGTAGGCCGGCTCGGAACGTGCCATGGTTTCCTCCTTGAGAACACCCCTCAGGGCAGCTTGAGCACCGTCCTCGCGTTGCCGGCGAAGATCGCCGCGGTGTCGGCGTCCGGCAGGCCGAGCGCCTCGATGTCGGCGATCGCGTCCCGCACCACGGTGGGCCCGCCGAGCGGCATGTCGGTGCCGAACAGCACGTGACCGGCTCCGAAGAACTCCACCGCGCACCGGACGGCGTGCGCGTTGCCGAACAGGGCCGTGTCGGCGAAGAAGCGGCGGAAGTAGTTCATGGGCTCGTCGCGCAGGCCGGACATGATGGCCGCGCGATCGGGGTCCTCCAGTGGCGAGGCCAGGCGCGCCGCGAAGTGCGGCACCATCGCGCCGGCGTGATGGGTGATCACGCGCAGGTCCGGGTGCCGGTCAAAGCAGCCCGAGTACACCAGCCGGGTCATGCAGACCGACGTCTCGTACGGCCAGCCGAGCGACCACCAGATCCCGTACCGGGACCGGTCCTCGGCCGGGTAGTCGGGCCAGACCTCGCTGCGCGTCGGGTGGATCCACAGCGCCCCGCCCAGGCGGGTCACGGTCTCGAAGAGCGGCTCGAACCGCGGCTCGTCGAGCGGCACCCCGCCGACGTTGGTGTGCAGCTGCGCGCCGAGCGCGCCGAGTTCGCCCATGGCCCGGATCAGCTCGGCGCAGGCCGCGTCGACGTCGTTCATCGGCAGCGCGGCGGCGAAGCCGGCGAACCGGTCGGGGTAGCTGGCGACCAGGCCGGCCAGCTCGTCATTGGCCGCCCGGGCCAGGTCGCGAGCCATATCCGGAGGCCCCAGCTGATCGATCGGCGGCACGGCCAGCGTGAGCACCTGGGCGTAGTCGTCGAACGGATCGATCGCCCGCCAGCGGGCGTCCAGGTCGGCAAGCGCGGGATCCTCGTGGATCCACGGCCGGAAGCCGACGATCCGGTCGCTGACGCCGGGGCCTGCGGTGATCGACTCCAGGCGCTGTGCGTACGACGGCGGGAGGATGTGAGCGAAGGCATCGATCTTCCGCACGTTCCTCCCCTTGGCTTCTCGGGAAAGGCGAGGCGGCGCCGGGCCGTCATTTGGGGGGATCGTATGGAAGCAAACGATCGGTGTCAAGGCCCCTGGGACGCGGCCGGCCCGGTACGGTCTCGGCGGCGAGCAGGCCTTATCCGACCCGCCCGGCCGGGCCCCGATCTAGGGCAGGCCTAAGCACCCCGGCCGGGAAACTAGGTATCCGCGGGCCCCAATATGGGGGCGACCGCCCGATCCGCGCCCCGCCCTCTTAGCCGCAGGCTCGGTTGTAGCCCAGTCAGGCACGACCGAGGAGACCGCGATGCACGCCAGCATTCAGTTCGAGTTCGCCAAGAGCCGGGCCGCCGACATGCGGCGGCGGGCCGAGCGAGACCGTCTGGCCCGGGCCGCCGGAGCCGGCCGCCCGTCGCGGCAGAGGTCGCGTTCCGCGCGCGGCCTGACCGCTCCGCGCGCCCTGGCCCTGCGCCTGCTGCGACTGTCCTGACTGCCGACTGATCGCTCAGGCCAGGCGGATTCGGACCGGCAGCTCCCGCAGCCCGTTGGTGAAGTTGGACCTGATCCGGCGGGGCGGGCCGGCCAGCTCGAAGCCGGCCACGCGCCGGGCCAGCGCGGCCAGCACCACGCGCACCTCGAGCCGGGCCAGGTGCGCGCCCAGGCACAGGTGCGGACCGCCGCGGCCGAAGCTGAGGTGCCGGTTGGGGGAGCGGCCGACGTCGAAGACGTCCGGGTCGGCGAACTCGGCCTCGTCCCGGTTACCGGACACGTACCAGAGCACGACCTTGTCCCCGGCCCGGATCTTCGCCCCGCCCAGTTCGGTGTCCGCGGCCGCGGTCCGGCGCATGAAATGCGTCGGACAGGTCCACCGGAGCACCTCGTCCGCGGCGGCGGGCAGCAGGCCCGGATCGGCGCGCAGCCGCCGCCATTGCTCGGGGTGCTCGCAGAAGGCCAGCACACCCTGGGCGATCGCGATGCGGGTGGTCTCGTTGCCGGCCACCACCAGGATCGAGAAGAAGTTGTCCAGGTCGGTCTCGCTGAGCCGGTCTCCGTCCACCTCGGCCCGCAGCAGCGTGGACAGCAGGTCGTCGCCGGGCGCGCGCAGCCGGCCGGCGACGACCTCGCGGCCGAGGTCCCACAGTTGCTTGCCGTACGGGCTCCGGAACGGGAACTTCCGGTAGGCGTCGGTGTCGTCCCGGCCCCAGACCACGTCGGTGACCTCCGGGTCGGTGTTGGCGATCAGCCGGTCGCCGAGGTCGATGAACCGGTCCAGGTCG
>Ga0335074_10006273_pt1 | contig 16499 bp, 14 predicted proteins | sample Lox_Sample_23_FD_206715 | JGI IMG/M metagenome (GOLD analysis project Ga0335074, IMG submission 206715) | Soil microbial communities from Loxahatchee National Wildlife Refuge, Florida, United States - Lox_Sample_2.3 | ecosystem: Environmental > Terrestrial > Soil > Wetlands | place: USA...
GTACGGGCCCTGATCACGCTGCGGCGCCGGGTACCCGGGGTCGGCCGCGGGCGCGGCGTGCTGACCCTGCGGAGGGCCGGGGAACTGCGGATACTGCACCTGTGCCGCGCTACCCGCCCCGAACGCCGCGGGCGGAGCCGATGGGTACGGAGGCTGGGGCTGGCCGGGACCCTCGGCGAACCGGGGCGAGCCGGGGCCCTCGGCGAACCTCCCCGGGGCCGGGCCCTCCGCGAACCGGGACGGGCCGGAGCCGTCGCCGAACCGCGCCTGCGCCGGACCTTCGGCGAACCGCGACGGCGCCGGGCCCTCCGCGAACCGGCCGGGGAGCGGATTCTCGGCGAACCGCCCAGACCCGCCGTTCTCGGCGAACCGGCTCGATCCCCCGTTCTCGGCGAACCGGGCGGGTGCCCCGTTCTCGGCGTACGGAGCCGACGGCGCCGGCGGGCGCGCGGCCTCCGGGCCGGGCGCGCCGATAGCCTCGCGGCCGGGGCCCGCGGCCCGCGGCCCGGGCTGGTCGGGCGCGCGGTAGTCGTTCTGCCCGGGGGCGAAGCGCTGCACGTCCTGGCGTGGCGGCGGCGGAGGCTGCTGCTGGAACGGCTGAGCGGGGCTGGCCTGCACCGGGTTGTGCCCCACATGCCCGAGATCGGGCGGCACCGGGCTTTGCGGCATGCCGTTCTGCGGCACGCCGCTCTGCGGCACCGCGTTCGGCGGCAGGCCGTTGTGGGCGGCCTGGTTCTGCGGCGCGAGCTCCCGCGGCACCGGTGTTTGCTGGACCGGAGCCTGCGGCATCGGAGGCTGCGGCATCGGCGCCTGCGGCATCGGCGCCTGCGGCATCGGCGGTTGCTGCACCGGTGCCTGCGGCACCGGTCCTGGCGGAGCCGCGGCCGGTGGCACCTGGTTTTGCGGAGCCGGCGGGCCCGCGGGCCCGGCGTCGCGGCCGGTGACCGGCTCCGGCTGGCCTGGCCCCGCGGCGCTTCGCCCGCCGTCGGCTCCCTGGCCCGGCATGAACGCGTAGCCGCCCTGCGCCGCGACCTGATCGCCGGGCCCGGCAGCGTATCCCGGCGGCGTCGGCGCGGCCAGCGGCTGCGGCCCGGTCTGGTTCTCCGGCGAGGCGGAGTTCGGGACGGCCGCCGGATCCGCCGGCCGGGCGGGCGCCGGACGACGCCCGGGCACATCGGGCTGAGCCGGCGGCGGCCCGACGGCCGCGGCGGCCGCCAGCGCGGACAGGGCCAGCGGCCCCTGACCGGACGGCTGCGCCGTGCGGTGGTACTCCTCGACCACCGGGCCCGTGTAGATCGTCGGCGGCGCGGGAAGCGCGGCGGCCGGCAGGCCCTGGTGGGTCATGGCACCGAGCCCGGTCCCGTGACCGTTGGAGATGCTGCGCCGCTGGTAGCTGCCATTAAGGTATTGGTCGTCGTGGTCGGCGGGCTCGGCCCCGGAGATCAGGTCGACAAACGGCCGCAGGTGGGCGGCGGTGACCTCCACGATGTCGTCGCACTCCTGACGCAGCGGGCGGGAGACCGTCCAGTTCCCGTCGGCCGCGATGTGCACGATGATGACCCGCAGCCCGAGGTCCTGCACCTCGGCGACGACCTCCGCGAGGTCCTCCTCGGCGCTGACGATGACCGCGTCGCTGACCGCGTGGTTCCTGGCCAGCGTGGTCAGGTCCCGGTGCATCTCGGCTTCGACGCCCTCGCGCCGGCCGGGCCGCATCCGGCCCATGCGCAGCTTGACCCCGGGCAGGTCGGCGAGGGCGTTGTGCTCCGAATTGCGCCGCCCCTCGACCGTGGCCTCGTACCAGTAGCAGCGCAGGATGGGCAGGCCGGTGCGGTCCCGGGAAACCCCGGTGAGCAGCTTGACGAGGCCCGCGTAATCCCAGGAGACGGAGTCCCGCTGACGGGTTCCGTGAACGGCCATGGCGCCATCAGCAAGCACATAGCCCGCATCGACGAACAGCGCGCAACGATCCACGCGATACCGCCCTTCCCTTCGACGCGAGACGTTACCAGCGCAGGGCGAGTGTCGTGACATAACGCGCAGATCACAACCCAGCTGTCAGCTTGTGTTTTCCCGGCGGTCGCTAGGCTTAGCGGTCGTGACCGACCGTGCCGAGTTGCTCAGCGCCATCAAGGCCAGGGCCGTGGTCCGCGGCGACGTGGTCCTGTCCTCCGGCCAGCGGGCGAACTGGTACGTCGACCTGCGCCGGGTGACCCTGGACGGCCTCGCCGCGCCCCTGGTCGGGCGGGTGATGCTGGACCTGACCGAGGACCTGGCGTACGAGGCCGTCGGCGGCCTGACCCTCGGCGCCGATCCGGTGGCCACGGCCATGATGCACGCCGCCGCGGCCCGGGGCCGGCGACTCGACGCCTTCGTGGTGCGCAAGAGCGAGAAGGCGCACGGCCTGCAACGCCGGATCGAGGGGCCGGACGTGGCCGGACGGCGGGTGCTGGCCGTCGAGGACACCTCGACCACCGGGAACTCGGTGCTCACGGCGGTCGACGCGCTGCTGGAGGCCGGCGCGCAGGTCGCGGGCGTCGCCGTCATCGTGGAGCGCGGGGCGCGGCCCCGGGTCATCGAGCGCGGCCTGACCTACCGCGCCGCCTACGAACTGGCCGATCTCGGCCTACCGCCAGGCTAGGGCGTGCAGTTCGGACACCCCCAGCAAAAGCAGAGCGATCACGACTAAGGCGATCACCGCGGTCAGCAGGTAGCGTAACCGCTCCCGCGGGTCCTGGTCGTGACGTCCCATGTCCTGACCCTAGACCCGCGCCGGTTGCCGCGCGTTAACCTGCCGGAACTCGGCCCCCGGCCGGCCGGCCACGGCGGCGCTTCGGACCCCCCGCCGCATTCTTGGGGGCGCACCGGTTAACCGGCGCCCGAGCGGGATACTGGTTGCGGTACCGACAGAGAGGGGGCAGCCGTCATGCCCATCGCGACACCAGAGGTGTACGCGCAGATGCTGGACCGCGCGAAGGAACACGGCTTCGCCTATCCATCGATCAACGTGACGTCCAGCCAGACGCTGAACGCGGCCCTGCGCGGGTTCGCCGAGGCCGGCAGCGACGGGATCATTCAGGTGTCCACCGGCGGCGCCGAGTATCTGTCCGGCCAGTCGGTGAAGGACATGGTCACCGGGGCGGTCGCGCTGGCCCACTTCGCCCGGACGGTCGCGGCCAAGTACCCGGTCCACGTCGCGCTGCACACCGACCATTGCCCGAAGGACAAGCTGGACGGGTACATGCGCCCGCTGGTCCAGATCTCCGTCGAGCGGGTGGCGCGCGGCGAGGAACCGCTGTTCCAGTCGCACATGTGGGACGGCTCCGCGGTGCCGCTGGCCGAGAACCTGGAGATCGCGACCGAGCTGCTCGCGCAGTGCGCCAAGGCCCACGTGATCATGGAGATGGAGATCGGCGTCGTCGGCGGCGAGGAAGACGGCGTCGTCGGCGAGATGAACGAGAAGCTGTACAGCACGCCGGAAGACGCCATGGCCACCGCCGAGGCGCTCGGCCTGGGCGAGAACGGGCGGTACCTGCTGGCCGCCACGTTCGGCAACGTGCACGGCGTCTACAAGCCCGGCCACGTCCGGCTGCGGCCCGCGGTGCTGAAGGAGATCCAGGACGCGGTCGGCGCCAAGTACGACAAGGACAAGCCGTTCGACCTGGTGTTCCACGGCGGGTCCGGGTCCGAGCTCGAGGACATCCGGGAGGCGATCTCGTACGGCGTGGTGAAGATGAACGTCGACACCGACACCCAGTACGCGTTCACCAGGCCGGTGGCCGGACATATGTTCACCAACTACGACGGCGTGCTCAAGATCGACGGCGAGGTGGGCAACAAGAAGGCCTACGACCCGCGGTCCTGGGGCAAGGCGGCCGAGGAGTCGATGAGCGATCGCGTCGTGCAGGCCTGCCAGGACCTGATGTCGGCCGGCAAGCAGATCGGCTGACCCCGCCCGACATGGCCGACCGCCCGTTCCGGGTCGTCTGCGAGATCGAGCCGCCGACCCGGCCCGACCTGATGCACGTCCGGCACCAGATCGGGACCCTGAGCAAGGTGGCCGACGCGTTCCTGGTCCCGGACAACCACATCGGCCGCGCCACGGTGTCCAGCGTCGCGGTCGCGCACGAGGTGGAGGCGATGGGCGGGCGGTGCATCGCCTGCCTCAACGCCCGGGACCGGAACCTGCTCGGCTTCCGGCGGGACCTGCTCACCGCGGCGGCCTACGGCGTTGACCAGTTCCTTTTCGTCTATGGCGACAAGCCGAGCGCGGGCGACCGGACCGGCGAGCTGAGCGTGCGGGCCATGATCGATGAGGTCCGCTCGCTCCCCCGCGACCCCGCGTTCGCCGGAGCGCCGCCGTTCCGCGTGGGCGCGGCCGCGGCGCTGCGCGGGCTTCCCGCGTGGAAGCGGGCCGCCGACTTCCTGTTCGTTCAGGTCAGCTTCTCGCTTGACGCTCTGCTGCGGTGGCGCGAGGCCAACCCGGTGGACATCCCGGTCTACGCCGGGGTGATGGTCCTGGCCAGCGCGGGCCACGCCCGGCGGGTCGCCGCCGCGATCCCCGACATCGACATCCCCGAGCCGCTGATACGCCGGGTGGCCGCCGACCGCGCGGCCGCCGTCGAGGCCACCTGCCAGCAGGTGCTCGCGATCCGCGCCTCCGGGGCGTTCGACGGCGTCCACCTGATCCCGGTCGCCCGCTACCGGGAGGTGGCCGCCCGGCTCGAGCAACTGCTGGGCGGGTAGCCGGGTCAGTCCCCGGGCGGGGCCAGCGCCGACAAGGCCTCGAACTGCTCGTCGTCGAGCTCCAGCTGGGCGGCGCCGACGTTCTCCTCCAGATGGGCGACCGAGCCGGTGCCCGGTATCGGCAGCATGACCGGCGAGCGGCGCAGCAGCCAGGCCAGCGCGAGCTGGACGCCGGTGACTCCGGCCTGGCGGGCCAGCGTGGCGAGCGGCCCCGTGGGCGCGTTGAACTGGCCGGTCGCGATCGGGCAGTACGGGATGAAGCCGAGGCCCTCGCGCTCGCAGTACTCCAGCACCTCCTCCCACCGCCGGTCGCCCACGTTGTAGAGGTTCTGCACGGACGCTATCGGCGTGGTCAGGCGGGCCTCCCGGATCTCGGGCACGCTCACCTCGGACAGCCCGATATGCCAGATCTTGCCCTCCTTGCGCAGGTCGGCCAGCTCGCCGACCTGGTCGGCGGCCGGCACCAGCGGATCGATCCGGTGCAATTGGTAAAGGTCGATCGTGTCGACGCCGAGGCGCCGCAGGCTCATCTCCACGCACCGGCGCAGGTACTCGGGCCGGCCGTCGGTGCCCCACTGGTCCGGGCCCGGCCGGGTGAGCCCGCCCTTGGTCGCGATCGTGAGGCCGTCATACGGGAACAGGGCCTCGCGGATGAGCTCCTCGCTCACGAACGGCCCGTACGAGTCGGCGGTGTCGAAGAAATCGACGCCGAGCTCAGCGGCCCGGCGCAGCACCCTGATCGCCTCGCCGCGGTCGGCGGGCTCGCCCCAGATGCCCGGCCCGGTGATCCGCATCGCGCCGAACCCGAGCCGGGTCACCGCCAGGTTGCCGCCGAGCGCGAAAACGCCGCTGCCCGCCGCCGCGGGCTCGCCGTCCATCACGCCAGCTAACCTATCGGGCAAGATGGCTGGCATGAGGCACGAGAACCTGCTTGGCGGACCTCCGCCCACCTACCTGCCCGACGAGGCCGCGGCCAGCGAGGCGCTGCGCGGCGGCACCGACCCGTCGGCCGTGGCGGCCCGTTTCCCCGCCTACAGCGCGGCCTGGGCCGCGTTGGCCGAGCGCGCGATCGCGGCCGGCGACCCGGTCGCCGGCTACGCGTACGCGAGGACCGGCTATCACCGTGGCCTGGACCAGCTGCGCCGGGCGGGCTGGAAGGGCCACGGGCCGATCCCGTGGGAGCACGAGCCGAACCAGGGCTTCCTGCGCTCGCTGCACGAGCTCGCCGTCGCCGCCGCCGCCATCGGCGAGACCGACGAGGCGCAGCGCTGCCGCGCGTTCCTCGCCGACAGCAGCGCCGAGGCCGCCGAGGCCCTGGACGCGACCTGATGCCTGCCATCGTGATCGTCGGCGCGCAGTGGGGTGACGAGGGCAAGGGCAAGGCCACCGACCTGCTCGGCGACGAGGTCGACTACGTCGTCCGGTACCAGGGCGGCAACAACGCCGGGCACACGGTCGTGATCGGCGACGAGAGCTACGCGCTGCACCTGCTGCCCGCCGGGGTGCTGTCGGCGAAGGCCACGCCGGTGATCGGGAACGGCGTCGTGATCGACCCGGCGGTGCTGCTCAGTGAGATCGACGGGCTGCAGGCCCGCGGCGTGTCCTGCGACCGGCTGCTGATCTCGGCCAACGCCCACCTGATCATGCCCCACCACATCGCCCTGGACAAGGTGACCGAGCGCTACCTGGGCAACGCCCGGATCGGCACCACGGGCCGCGGCATCGGGCCGACCTACAGCGACAAGGTCGCCCGGACCGGGATCCGGGTCCAGGACCTGCTCGACCCGGGGATCTTGTGCCAGAAGCTCGAGCTCGTGCTGCGCGAGAAGAACCAGGTGCTGACCAAGGTCTACAACCGCCGCGGGATCGACGCCAAGGCCGCCGCCGACGAGTACCTGACCCACTTCAAACGGCTGCAGCGGTATGTGGCCGACACCGGCCTGATCATCAACCGGGCCCTGGACGAGGGCCAGGTGGTGCTGCTCGAGGGCGCCCAGGCGACTCAGCTGGACGTCGACCACGGCACCTACCCGTTCGTGACCTCGTCCTCGCCCACGGCCGGCGGGGCATGCGTCGGCGCGGGCGTGGGCCCGACCCGGATCACCAAGGTCATCGGGATCGTCAAGGCCTACACCACCCGGGTGGGTTCCGGCCCGTTCCCCACCGAGCTGACCGACGCCAGCGGCGAGTGGCTGCGCAAGCAGGGCCGCGAGTACGGCGTCACGACCGGCCGGCCGCGCCGCACCGGCTGGTTCGACGCGGTCATCGCCCGGTACGCGACCCGGGTCAACGGGATCACCGACTACTTCCTGACCAAGCTCGACGTGCTCACCGGCCTGGAGCGGGTGCCGGTCTGCGTGGCCTACGAGGTCAACGGGACCCGGCACGACGAGGTCCCGATGACCCAGACCGACTTCCACCACGCGGTGCCGGTCTACGAGTACCTGGACGGCTGGTGGGAGGACATCTCCGAGGCCAAGGAGTTCGCGGACCTCCCGGCCGGCGCCCGGGCCTACGTCCGGGCCGTCGAGGACATGATGGGCGCCCCGCTGGCCGGCGTCGGGGTGGGCCCGCGCCGCGACCAGACGCTCCAGCTCCGCCCGCTGATCTGATGCGGGTCCTCGTCATCGGGTCCGGTGGCCGGGAACACGCGCTGGCCCGCGCCCTGGCCGCCGACGGGGAGGTCACCGCCCTGCACGCCGCGCCGGGCAACCCGGGCATCGCCCGGCTGGCCGAGATCCACCCGGTCAGCCCGGCCGATCCGGCCAGCGTGACCGGGCTGGCCGCCAGGATCGGCGCCGACCTGGTCGTCATCGGGCCGGAGGCGCCGCTGGTCGCGGGCGTGGCCGACGCGCTGCGGGCCGACGGGATCGCGTGCTTCGGGCCCGGCCGGGCGGCGGCCATGATCGAGGGCTCGAAGTCGTTCGCCAAGCAGGTCATGGCCGCGGCCGGCATCCCCACCGCGGCCGCGCGAACCTGCACCGGCGAGGCAGAGGCGGCCCGGGCCCTGGACGCGTTCGGCCCGCCGTACGTGGTCAAGGCCGACGGGCTCGCGGCCGGCAAGGGCGTGGTGGTGACATCCGACCGCGGCGAGGCGGCCCGGCACGCCCGCGATTGCGGCACGGTGGTCATCGAGGAGTTCCTCGACGGGCCCGAGGTCTCGCTGTTCGCGCTGGCCGACGGCGCGACGGCGCTGCCCCTGCTCCCGGCGCAGGACTACAAGCGCGCCTACGACGGCGACGCCGGGCCGAACACCGGCGGCATGGGCGCGTACTGCCCGTTGCCGTGGGCGCCCCCCGGGCTGACCGAGGAGGTCATGGGCACGGTCATCAGGCCCGCCGTGGCCGAACTGGCCCGCCGCGGCAGCCCGTACTCCGGGCTGCTGTACGCCGGCCTGGCCCTGACCGTCGCCGGCGTACGGGTAGTCGAGTTCAACGCCCGCTTCGGCGACCCCGAGACCCAGGTCGTGCTGGACCGGCTGGCCACCCCGCTCGGCGGGCTGCTGCACGCCGCGGCGACCGGGAGCCTGGCCGGCGCCCCTCCGTTGCGCTGGACGCCCGGCGCCGCGGTGACCGTCGTGATCGCGGCCGAGGGATACCCCGGCGCGCCGGTAAAAGGCGATCACATCGAAGGCCTCGAGGATTTTGAACGCCCCGGCTCGGCCTACGTCTTGCAGGCCGGCACGGCCGGGTCCGGGGACGGCGACCTGGTGTCGGCCGGCGGCCGGGTGCTCGACGTCGTGGGGACGGGCCCGGACCTGGCGCAGGCCCGGGCGGCGGCCTACCTGGCCGCAGGGAAGATCAGGATGCGGGGCGGCTGGTACCGCCACGACATCGCCGAGCGGGCCGCCGCGCCGCCCCGGCGGGCCTGAACCTCCAACGATCTTGGCCGGGGGGCGGGCGGGGGCGGGCGGGGGGCTGGGGCGGGGCGGGCGGGGGGCGGCGGGGAGCTGGCGCGGGGGCGGGCGGGCGTCTCGATGGGGCCGCGGCGCGAGAGTGGGCGCGGGACCCGCCCGGGCACCCGGGACGTTGCGGCAGGATAGAGGCGTGATCGAGCGGTATACCCGGCCCGAGATGGGCTGGGTCTGGAGCGAGGCCCACAAGTACGAGCTGTGGTGCCGGGTCGAGGTGCTGGTGCTCGAGGCGCACGCGCGGGCGGGCACCGTGCCCGCCGACAGCGTGCCGCCGGTGCGTGCCGCGCCGCCGCCCAGCCCCGAGGCGGTGGCCGAGATCGAGGCGGTCACCGGGCACGACGTGATCGCGTTCCTGTCCGCGTGGGCCGACAACACGGTCCCGCGCGAGGCCGCGGCCTGGGTCCACTTCGGGATGACCTCCTCCGACCTGCTGGACACCGGGCTGGCGCTGCAGCTCACCGAGGCCAGCGACCTGCTGCTGGACGGGTGCACCCGGCTGACCGCGGCGCTGCGGGACCACGCGCTGGCCCACCGCGGGACGCTGCGGGTCGGCCGGACCCACGGCATCCACGCCGAGCCCGACGTGTGGGGGCACCGGGTGGCCGACTTCGCGTTTGCGATGGCGCGGTGCCGGGACCGGCTGCTGCGCGCCCGGGAGGCGGTCGCCGTCGGCAAGCTGTCCGGCCCGGTGGGCACCTACTCGAACATCGACCCGGCCGTCGAGGCGGAGGTCATGGCGGAGCTGGGCCTGCGGCCCGCCGAGGTGTCCAGCCAGGTCGTGTTCCGGGACGGGATCGGGGAGTGGGTGAGCGCAACGGCCCTGGTCGCGTCGGTGTGTGAGGCCGTGGCGCTGGAGATACGGCTGGGGCAGCAGACGGAGCTCTCCGAGCTGGCCGAGCCGTTCGGGCGGGGCCAGAAGGGCTCGTCGGCCATGCCGCACAAGAAAAACCCGGTGCGGGCGGAGCGGATCTGCGGGCTCGCCCGCGAGGTCCGCGCGCAGGTGGCGCCGGTGATGGAGGGGATCGCGCTCTGGCACGAGCGGGACATCTCGCATTCGTCGACCGAGCGGATCGCGCTGCCCGATGCCGCCGCCGTTACCGATTTCCTGCTCGCCGAGACCACCGCATTGATCACCGGGCTGGTGGTGGACGCCGCCCGGATGCGGGCCAACCTCGACCTGACCGGCGGCCTGATCTACAGCTCCGCGGTGCTGCTCGAACTGATCGCGGCCGGGATGTCGCGCGAGGACGCGTACGCGCTGGTCCAGGCGGCGGCGATGGACACGTACGCCAGCGGGATCCCGCTGCGCGAGACGCTCAGGAAGCACGCCGGCGAGCGCGGCCAGCCGTTGGACGAGGCCCGGCTGGACGAGGCCTGCCGGCCGGAACGCTACGTCGAGCGGCTCGGGCCGGTGTTCGAGCGGCTGGAGCGGCTGGAGTGAGCGTCGCGCCGGGCCCGGTGCCGGGGCTGCGCCACATCTACTCGGGCAAGGTACGCGAGCTCTACGAGACCGAAGACGGCGTGCTGCTGCTGGTGGCGACCGACCGGATCTCCGCCTTCGACCACGTGCTGCAGACCGAGATCCCGGACAAGGGCAAGATCCTGACCCAGCTGTCCCTGTGGTGGTTTGACCAGCTCACCGACGTGGTACCGAACCACCTGGTGGACGCCGCGATCCCGGCCGAGTTCGACGGCCGGGCGATGGCGTGCCGGAAGCTGGACATGGTGCCGGTGGAGTGCGTGGCGCGCGGGTATCTGGCGGGCTCGGCGGTCGGCGAGTACCGGCGTGGCGGCGCGGTCTGCGGCGTCCCGCTGCCGCCCGGGCTCAGCGAGGGCTCGCGGCTGCCCGGTCCGATCTTCACCCCGGCCACCAAGGCCCCGCGCGGCCAGCACGACGAGAACATCCCGGCGTCGGCGGTGGCCGAGATGGTCGGAGCCGGGGTGGCCGCCGAGCTCGAGCGGATCACCGTGGAGGTGTACCGCAGGGGCGCGGAGGTGGCCGGCCGCCGCGGCATCATCGTGGCCGACACCAAGATCGAGCTCGGCTTCGATCCCGGCGGCGGGCTGGTGCTCGCCGACGAGGTGCTGACGCCGGACTCATCGAGGTTCTGGCCGGCGGACCGGTGGCAGCCCGGGCGGAGCCAGCCGTCGCTGGACAAGCAGTACGTCAGGGACTGGCTCACCTCGCCCGAATCGGGCTGGGATCGCAGCGGCACGCAGCCTCCGCCGCCGCTGCCCGAACCGGTCGTCGAGCGCACCCGTGATACATATGTCCGGGCCTATGAAAGCATCACAGGCCGGCGTTGGCGCTAGAAATGGCGGCCGACACCGGAGATCCTTCAATTCCGTCCAAAACCGGCCGGAACACCCCGCCGATAACCGGTTAGAACCCCCCGCCGATAGCTCAGCGTAGTTGCTCCGATACTGTACGCAACATCGTGGTCATGGTCTGGGGGGCGTGAGAGCGGTGGAATACTGGACGACACATGAATCAGGCTGCCTGCTATCGGGCGGCCTGCCGTCTGATTGGCCTCGGGCCGGGGCGCTGCAGCCGGCGGGCCGGGATAGTGATGCCGCTCTCTCGACGGACAGGAGCAACGCCGCCATGACCAGCCGCCCTGAGACCCGTTACCGCGTGCACGGCGGTCACCCGCTGCAGGGCACGGTGTTCGTACAGGGGGCCAAGAACGCGGCACTGAAGATGATCGCGGCGTCGCTGCTGGCCGAGAAGGGGCGGACGGTCCTGCGGAACGTGCCGGTGATCGAGGACGTTCGCCGGGCGGTGGAACTGGCCCAGGCCGTGGGCGCGGTGGTGAAGTTTCACGAGGCGGAGCGGACCCTGGTGGTTGACGCCTCGGAGCTGACCAGCTCGGTGCTGCCGGCCGAGATCGCCCGGCATTTCCGTGCGTCCGTGGTGTTCGTGCCCGCGCTGCTGCACCGGCTCGGCGAGGCGACGATCGAGGGCATCGGCGGATGCAACCTCGGCACCCGCAACCTGGACTTCCACTACCGGGGGTTCGCCCGCCTGGGCGCCCAGGTGGACGAGGGCGCGTCCACGATCCACATCAAGGCCGACCGGCTCAAAGGCGCGCATCTGTACCTGGACACGCCGTCGCACACCGGCACCGAGAACCTGATCATGGCGGGCACGCTGGCCCCCGGCACGACCATCATCGACAACACGGCCCAGGAGCCCGAGGTTCAGGACGTCATCTCGTTCCTGACCAAGATGGGCGCCGACATCAGCGGCGGCGGCACCGGTTTCGTCACGGTCAACGGAGTCAAGGAACTGCACGCCGTTGAGCACACGGTCATGGCCGACCGCATCGACGCCGCGGTCTTCGCCATGGCCGCGGCCATCACCGGCGGCGAGCTGAGCCTGGTCGGGGCCTCCCTTGATCACTTCGGCGTGGTGCGCTGGAAGCTGGAGCAGATGGGTGTCGAGTTCTCCACCCACGGCGCGATCCTGCAGGTGCGCCGGGAGCGCGCGCTGCGCCCGATCAACGTGATCACCAGCCCGTTCCCCGGGTTCGCCACCGACCTGCAGTCGCCGATCATGGCTCTGTCGACGCTGGCCGACGGCACCAGCTACATCCGGGAAACGATCTTCGACGGCCGCTACACGCTGGCGAGCGAGCTCAACAAACTGGGCGCGAAGGTGGAGATAGCCGGAAACGCCGCCCTCGTGCACGGCCCCAACGTGCTCAAGGGGACCGAGGTAATCGCGCACGACCTGCGCTCGGGAATCGCCCTGATTCTGGCCGGCCTGGCCGCCGAAGGAGAGACCGTTGTCTCGCCCGGTTATCCCATCGACCGCGGCCACGCTTCGGTGGCTGCCCGGCTGACAACACTGGGCGCCGACATCGTCGAGGAGATCGTCACCGACGAGGATTAAAGCCCAGGTCATGGCCAGGGCATGAACGCCATTTTCCGGCGTAACGGCGGGGGCTGCGCGTCATCAGCCTCTCCGCGCGGATAATTAGCTCTTCCAGTGATCCTCTCCGTGAGTTACGACATGTAGGAGAGGCATTCTCAATCACGGGAAGCCGACCGGAGATGGGACGTAACGTGGCCTTAGCTATGAGGCATAACGGGGGCATCAGGCCCGCATCGGCCATGGCACCGGCCACGAGATGCGGCTCCTCGTGAACGGGTCAAGCCGGGCCCAAGGCGAGCTCACGATCGGGATCGTGGGCCCGCATGACCTGGTTGAGCGGATAATGCTCTCCGGCACCCCGGCCGGGGCCAAGTCCGGCGGTGCCGTGGGCGCGTCGCCCTCCGCCGAGGCCGGGCCGCCCCGGCGGCTGGTCGCGGCGGCATACCGGGACGAACAGGAGGCGGCCGATCAGGTCGCCAGGCTGGGCCCGGCGATCGACGTCTGCCTGTTCGCCAGCCGGATCCCGTACGAGTACGCGCGCGCCGCCGGAGTACTCACGTGTCCGGCCACGTTCGTCCCGCTCGGCGGCGGCGCCCTGTACGCCGCGCTGATGCGGGCCGACCGGGACGGCGCGCATGATCCGGCCCGGTCGAGTGTCGACGTGCTCAGCCGGGCCGAGGTCGAGGAGGCCTTCGGCGAGCTCGGCGTCTCGGCCGCTGGCGTCCATGTCCGGGAGGATTCCGGCAGCGCGGCCGTGGTCTCCTCGTTCCATGAGCGCCTATGGCGCCGGGGCGAGACCTCGGCCGCCTTCACCTGCCTGCAGTCGGTCGCGACCCGGCTCTCGGCGGCCGGGGTCCCGGTGTTCCAGATCCGGCCGACCGGCAGCGACATCCGCGGCGCCCTGCGCACGGCCGCGCTGATCGGCGGGTACCGCAGGCTCGAGGACGCGCAGCTGGCCCTGGCCCTGGTCGAGGTGCCGACCCTGCGCGACAGCGGCCGGCGGGCCTCGCCGCGGCAGTCGCGCGACGAGTTGCGCCTGACCGTGCACCGGTTCCTGGTCCAGGAGGTGCAGCGGATCCACGGCGCGGTCAGCCCGACCAGCGATCACGGATTCATGATCGTCGCGACCCGGGGGTCCCTGGCCCGCGCCACCGACGGGTTCCGGGTCCCGCCGTTCGCCGACCGGGCCCGCAGCGACCTGGGCGTCACCATCGAGGTGGGGATCGGCCTCGGCCGGACCGTCGTCGAGGCCGAGGCGCATGCCCGCGCCTCGCTGGGCCGGGTCCAGGCCGGAGGGATCCGCGGGTTCGCCGCGGGCCGCGAAGGCCAGATGCCCGTTCCGGCGCCCCGCGCCCCCGAGGGCGGCCTGCGCCGGTCCCGCAGCCTGGAGACCCTGGCCCGGCTGGCCGAGAAGCTGGCCGAGACCGACTCCACCATGGTGGTCGACGCCGAGACCGCCGGGCAGCTGCTGGCGGTCACGCCGCGCACGGCCCGGCGGCTGCTGCACATCATGGTCGAGGAGGGCCTGGCCTGGCCGCTGCCGCCGAGCCGGTCGCCCGCCCCGGGCCGGCCGCGCCAGTTCTACCGGCTGGTCGTGGAGCAATTGGACCAGCGCCGCCGCGACGAGCCCGGCAAGCGCGCCGCCCGCTGACCCCTCGCGGCTAGCCCCTTCTCCCTTCGGACGCCCCGGCCAGCAGCCGGCCCAGGAAGGCGGCCACCGCAGGCAGCGCCGGATGCGGCGCCGCGGCCTCGGTGTCCGCGTTGTAGTTGGTCGTGGTGTTGACGTCACAGGTGACCATCTGGCCGTCGGCGGTCTCGATGAACTCGAACCCGGCGATCTCCACGCCCGCGGCGCGGGCGAAGTCCAGGTACCGGCCGATGATCGGGTGCTCGAAGCCCTCGCGCGGCGCGTACCAGTCCCGGGTTCTCCTGCAGCCCATGAACCTTGACCGCAGCCCAGCCCTCCGCTCGGGTCAGTGCCGTCGCGGATACGCGCGCGCGGCGGCCAGGAACGCGTCGTTGGCCTCCTGGTCGCCGATCGACACCCGGACGCCCTCGGCGTCGTACGGGCGCACGCTGACCCCCCGCCGGTCGCAGCTGTCGGCGAAGTCCGCGGTGTCGGCGCCGAGCCGCATCCAGACGAAGTTCGCCTCGGTCGGCGGCACCGACCAGCCCTGGCCGAGCAGTTCGTCGCGGACCCGTTTCCGCTCGCCGACCACCGCCTCCACCCGCTCCAGCAGCTCGGGCTCGGCCTCGAGCGAGGCGATCGCGGCCGCCTGGGCCAGGGCGTTCACGCTGAACGTCAGCATGGTCTTACGGGTCGCGGCCGCCACCGGCTCGTGCGCGATCATGAACCCGACCCGCAGCCCGGCCAGCCCGTACGCCTTGGAGAACGTGCGCAGCACGGCCAGGTTGGGCCGGTCGCGATACAGCGCCACCCCGTCCGTCACGCCGGGGTCCCGTACGTACTCGCTGTAGGCCTCGTCCAGGACGACCAGGCAGTCCTCGGGCACCCGGCCGAGGAACTCCTCCACCTCGGCGCGCCGCACGACCGTGCCGGTCGGGTTGTTCGGGTTGCACAGGAAGATCAGCCGGGTCCGCTCGGTGATCGCGTCCGCCATGGCGGGCAGGTCGTGGGCCTCGTCGCGCAGCGGCACCCGCACCGACGTCACCCCGGCCAGATCGGACAGGTACGGGTAGGCCTCGAACGACCGCCAGGCGTACAGGACCTCGGCGCCGGGCTCGCCGACCGCCTCGAGCAACTGCTGGACCACGCCGACCGAGCCACAGCCGACCGCGACGTTGGAGGCCGGGACGCCGAACCGGGCCGCGATCGCCTGGATCAGCTCCGCCGCCCCGTTGTCCGGGTACCGGTTTATGCCGCTCGCGGCCTCGGCGATGACCTTGACGACCGAGGGCAGCGGACCGAACGGCGACTCGTTCGAGGACAGCTTGAACGACCGGCCGCCGGGCGCCGAGGGGGCCTTGCCCGGCTTATACGGTGCGAACTGGTCGAGAACCTGACGAAAGCGCGGATACTCCACGGACACCATTGTCCTCCCGGCTCGGGGCAGCCCGTCATCGGGTGCAGCCCAGCATGCCACCTCCGCGCAGTGACCGGGCCCGTCGATCCGGAGGGCCGGTTTTGCGTTCGCAAGCGCATTTGCATTTGCATTTGCCAATTCACGCGCGCGGCCGGTGAACGCGGCATTCTACGCAAACCACTGTGACATTAACCACACTCCCGCAAACCCCGCACCGCAAACGGTCGCCTGGCAAACCACAGGGCCGACGGCGTTGTCCGCGACGAGCTCATCCGGAGAAACCCGGCGGCGCTTTTTGCATCTCGCAAACCCCGGCGCCTTGCCGCGATCTGCGCGGACCGGCCGGGCGAGGAAGGAGCCGAGGGCGGGTATCTCCGGCTGTCGCCACAGCCGGGAGGGGGGGATCCTCGGCTGTGGGGTAGAAGGGAGATGCCCGTCCCCGACGGCTCGATAGTACAACTCAATTACGTTCGCGCGTAATGCCCTTCCATGTTTAGTTCTCACCGATCCGACCCATATACTCGCGTGCTCGCGCCGATCGCTATTCACCCCGGCGGCACAGATCGGCGACGACGCGCGGTAAAGTCACGCCGCAACGCGAGGACGATGGGGCGGCCGCCTGGCGAGGCCGGCGTCGGCCGCGATGGCCGGCCGGACCCCGGACCGCGTCCCGCCCGGCAACATAACATCGGCCCGCCGGAACCCGGACGTCGGCCCGCCGGAACCCGGACACCGATCCGCCGGAACCCTAACAACGGTGGCACTAGGGACGTATGTGCCTGGGTACAGTAACGACGTGAACCGTCTTGGCGAGCTAGAACGCGCGATCATGGACATCCTCTGGGAGAGCCCGGAACCGCTCACGGTCCGGCAGGTCAGTGGTAACCTCACCGAGCGTGACCTGGCACACACCACGGTCATG
>Ga0335074_10006274_pt1 | contig 16498 bp, 14 predicted proteins | sample Lox_Sample_23_FD_206715 | JGI IMG/M metagenome (GOLD analysis project Ga0335074, IMG submission 206715) | Soil microbial communities from Loxahatchee National Wildlife Refuge, Florida, United States - Lox_Sample_2.3 | ecosystem: Environmental > Terrestrial > Soil > Wetlands | place: USA...
CCGCACCAATTTTCTCACCATGGCCCGGCGTGACCAGGCCACGCATCCACCGCGCGTCGGCGCGGTGAAAGACTCAATTCGGCTCGCGGACACTCGCGGACCTGCCCGCGCGAAGCTGAAGCTTCGCTTCGGCGAATGTAGGCTGGGTGACCCGGTCATGCTCGGCCATGGCGAAGAAGGGATAGTCAATCGCCTCATAGCAACCGCAATTGATCTCCAACCTGCGGCGGACGGCGGAATTTGTCGGTCGCGAGCGGCGTTCGTTCCTGGTTGAGGCCGAGGCGCTTTATTGCCATGTGAAAGCGCCTCGCGATCATCTCGGCATAGGGTCCCGTGCCCTTCATGCGGGTATTCCACTGGCTGTCATAGTCCTTGCCGCCACGCATCTGACGGATCAGCGACATCACATGCCTGGCCCGGCCCGGCTCCTTTTCTTCCAGCCACTCGCGAAACAAATCCTTTATTTCAAGCGGCAATCTCAGCAGCACATAACCCGCGCTTCCGGCGCCTGCGTCCCAGGCCGCATTGAGAACGTTTTCGAGTTCTTCGTCGTTGAGGGCCGGTATCACCGGCGCAAACATCACGCCGGCCGGAATGCCGGCTCGATGCAATCCGCTTATGGCATCGAGGCGCCGTTGCGGCGTGGCGGCACGCGGCTCCATCGCGCGTGCGAGTTTGCGATCGAGCGTCGTGACGGAAATCGCCGCACGTGCGAGACCCTGTTCGGCCATCGGCGCGAGAATATCGACGTCGCGCAGGATGAGCGGCGACTTGGTCACGATGCCCACGGGATGATTGAAATCCCGCAATACTTCGAGAATGGAACGCGTGATCTTCAACTGGCGCTCGATGGGCTGATAGGGATCGGTGTTTGTTCCCATCGCAATGACTTTGGGCACGTAGCCGGGCGCAGCCAGTTCGCGCGCCAGCAATTCGGCTGCGTTCGGTTTGGCAAACAGACGCGATTCGAAGTCAGCTCCAGGCGAAAGACCGAGATAGGCGTGGGTTGGCCGCGCAAAGCAGTAGACGCATCCGTGCTCGCAGCCCTTGTAAGGATTGATCGACTGCTCGAAGGAAATATCGGGCGATTTGTTGCGTGCGATGATCGTGCGCGACGAATCGCGAAGGACCTCGGTTTTCAGAGGCGGCGGAGCATCATCCTCCCGCGTCCAGCCGTCGTCGACCAGCACACGGGTCTCGCGCTCATAGCGCCCGGACGCATTCGACCGCGCCCCCCGCCCGCGCAGTGCTCTTGTATCGGCCGTAATGTCGAGAACAGTCTCCATCCCGACAGGATAGCAGCCGATGAGAACATATCAAGAACAAAATGCGATCAGGCGAAATAGCGGTGTTTGCGCCCCGTCGGACATCGCCCGGATGGCCCGATTGCCTGTTCCCGTGTCCAGTCCCTGGTCGGGTCGTCGAGCTGGGCGTATCGCGCAGATCCTTCGACTTCGACGAAAGCTGCGGCCGCCGCGGAAATTTCGTCGGCATCGGCGAGCTTGGTGGCTTCGCGATGCGCGTTCGTGCGGCAATTCGGCAAATCGAGTTGCTGCTGCAGGGCCTCGCGCGTGCCGGATTTCGCAGCGCCATTGAGCGCAAGATCGTGTGTTCCGTCATCGGTGCCCGCACATCCGAGCAGGGCGAGTGCGGCCAGCGGAATGATTAGCGCTTTCACCTGAGACCCTCCGGCCCTGCGTATCTGCATGGGACACCTGTCCAAGCAGCCGCGGCTTGCGATCGGGACTAGCAATTTCGGGGCCAGAGCCCGCAGCGGTGCGCGCCGCGGTCGTAAGCGTGCCTACGGTGTCAGCTCGAACACCACGCCGTCGCTATCGGCGCCGCCCTCGGAAGTTGTGCCGAATAAATTATCGGCGGAGTCGAGCGTGACGCCGCCCAAGGGCCATGCGCCATCGCTGCAATTGCCGTTCACGCAAAACGTATGCAACACGTCAAGCGTGCCCTGCGTGGTAAGCTCGTAAATCACTCCGCGGCTGTATTCCGGGTCGCCGCCATCGACGGTCGTGCCGTAGATGTTTCCGTTCGCATCGAGCGCCATGCGTCCCGTCGGCCCGGAGCCGTCGGCGCATCCTGCCTGCGCGCAGAAACTGTACGTATTGGAATATTCAAAATTCGCGCCGTTCGGCGTCAGCGAGAACAACGCGCCGCTGCCATGCGCGCCGCCAGAACTCGCCGAGCCGACGAACCCGCCATTCGCCGGCGCCAGCGCCGACTCCGGATTGGAGCCGTCCGTACAGTTCGCAGCACTGCAGAAATCATAGAGCACGGTTTCCGTCCAACCGGCCTTTCCCGGGGAGAGCCTGAAAACCACGCCGTCGTTATTTCCGTTGCCGCCCGCGAACGTCACGCCGTAAAGATTTCCGGAACTGTCGATGGCGAGACCGTTATGCGGCTGGCTGCCGTCCGCGCAATCGGCCTGCGCGCAGAATTGCCAGATGACCGACTCTTTCCATTTCTTGCCTTTTTTGTTGGGAGCGAGCGTGTATACGGTGCCGGAATAACCGGCATTGTTTTCCCCGCCATAAATTGTCGTGCCGTATAGAGGCGATGTACCGTCATAAGCCGTTCCGTTCTGCGCACCCTGATAGGTCAGGCCGTCATACATGGGCAGGCTGCCGTCGGCGCAGGCCGCACCCTGGGCGCAGAAATCGTGCAGGACTTTGTATCTGACTTTGCCATTGCGCTCGAGCTTGAAGACGGTTCCCCCGTCCAGCGCGCCGCCAAATTTCGTCGTGCCGTAGAGATTGCCCGCCGTGTCGATGACCAGGCCCGATTGCGGATCGTAGCCGTCGGTGCAATTTGCCTCTTCGCAGAAGCTGTGCAGCACTCTGTATTTGTAGCCGCCCTTGCCGGGAACGAGTTCGAAGATGACGCCCCATTTGTCCGCGCCGCCAAGCGATGTGGTACCGAAAAGGTTGCCGGACGAATCGGAAACCAGCGGAGCCGCCGGATAATCGCCATCCGGGCAGTTTGCTTCCGAACAGAAGTCATGCAGATCCGCATAGGTCGCCGCCGCGGCCGGGCTCGTTGCCAATGCCGCCGCCATAAGCAGGATGCGAGGACCAAACCCGATGCCGGCAGCGCTCCGCCTCATGCGTTTCTCCCATCAACCTGCTGCTGCGACGTGCCGATGCGATTGCTTCAATCCGGTAGAATGCTTCGTGCGCGCACCGCACGCACGAAGCACCTTTTCGCAGTTTCTCACTCGTCGTATTCGTCGTCGACGTCCATGGATATGGAGGCGACACATGCGACATGGCCGAGTCGCTCTTCTCCGGGCCATTCGCGATAGGTAAACACCAGATCGCCCGCTTCGAAGGGCTCGTCGCAAATCTGGCATACGGTCTCGGCGTTTGCGGCCATCGGGAGTCTCCTGCTGTTTGGGAAACAGCGTTCTAGCCAAAGAATGGAAATCTGGCTACCGGAATGCGCCCCACCGAGAGCACAAATCCCCGCGACCGGACTTCGTGCGGCCGCGCTTCCCGTTTGAGTGGTGGACAATGTCGCGCCGCCTGAGTACCTGTCCGCCATGAGCGAAAATGTTTTCAGCGTCCGCGATATTCTCGCAGGGCGCGCGCCCGGCGATGCGCCCGTCACGGTCAAAGGCTGGGTGCGGACACGGCGCGATTCCAAGGCGGGGATTTCCTTCGTCCATGTGTCGGACGGATCGGTGTTTCATCCCGTGCAGGTGGTTGCGGCGAATACGCTGCCGAATTACGCCGACGAAGTGCTGAAGCTGACGACCGGTTGCGCGGTGGAAGCGACCGGCATGATCGTGCCGTCGCCCGCGAAGGGACAGCCCTTCGAAATGCAGGCGAGCGAAATCCGCGTGCTGGGGTGGGTGGACGATCCCGACACCTATCCCATCCAGCCCAAGCCGCACACGATGGAATTCCTGCGCGAGGTGGCGCATTTACGGCCGCGCACCAATGTGATCGCCGCGGTCACGCGCATGCGCCACACCCTCGCCAAATCCATTCATCGTTTCTTCGACGAGAACGGATTTTACTGGGTCAACACGCCGATCATCACCTCGTCCGACGCCGAAGGGGCAGGGGCGATGTTCCGGGTGTCGACGCTCGATCTCGCCAACCTGCCGCGCAACGAAGCAGGGGCGGTGGATATCACCAAGGATTTCTTCGGCCGCGACGCGTTTCTCACCGTGTCGGGACAGCTTAATGTCGAGGCCTACTGCCTTGCATTGAGCAAGGTTTACACCTTCGGACCGACATTCCGTGCCGAGAATTCCAACACCAGCCGGCATCTCGCCGAATTCTGGATGGTCGAGCCGGAGATTGCGTTCGCCGATTTGTCGGACGATGCAACGTTGGCCGAGCGGTTGTTAAAAGCGGCACTTGCGGGCGTACTCAATGAGCGCGCGGACGATCTTGCCTTCTTCGACGAACGCATCGAGAAGGGTTTGGTAGCAAAGCTCGAGAACATTGTTTCATCCGAATTTGTGCGCATGGATTACACCGATGCGGTGGCCGTGCTGGAGCGCGCGAAAGAGAAATTCGAATTCCCGGTGAAATGGGGTGTCGATCTCCAGTCGGAGCATGAGCGCTACCTGACGGAAAAACATGTCGGCAAGCCCGTGATCGTCATGAACTATCCCAAGGACATCAAGGCGTTCTACATGCGGGTGAACGACGACGGCCGTACGGTGGCAGCGATGGACGTGCTGGCGCCCGGCATCGGCGAAATCATCGGCGGCAGCCAGCGCGAAGAGCGGCTCGACGTGCTCGATGCGCGCATGGAAGCGTTGCATATCGACCGAGAGCATTACGAATGGTACCGCGACCTCCGCCGCTACGGCACCGTGCCCCATGCGGGCTTCGGCTTAGGCTTCGAACGCACGCTCGCCTATGTGACCGGCCTCGGCAATGTCCGCGATGTCATTCCCTTCCCGCGCACGCCGGGGAATGCGCGGTATTGATCGGATCTTCTGACTCAGCCTGATGACGATGTGATCGCTGCCACCCACACCCATAGCCGGTTTTTTTGCGATTTGTAAATAACTGTCTGGTCAGTTATTATCATGCCGATGGAAGTGGCAACTGCAGACCCCGCTCAAGCGTCCGGCCCTGTCGCATCCCGATGGCGGCGGCGGAAAGAGGCGCGTCCGGGGGAGATTCTCGATGCCGCACTGGCGGAATTTGCGGCGCGCGGCTTCGCCGCCGCACGAATGGAGGACATCGCGGGCCGCGCGGGGGTGACCAAGGGCACGCTCTATCTCTATTTCCCCAGCAAGGAAGAGCTTTTCAAAACCCTGGTGCGCGAATCCATCGGTGCAGTGATCGCTGCGCGGCAGGCCGAGGCGGACATGTTCGAGGGTTCCGCCGCCGAGCTGCTCGCGACCGTGCTGCGCTTCATGGGCTATTTCGCGCGCACGAGCGACCGCGCGGTTCTGCCCAAGATCATGATGGCGGAGGCCGGCAATTTTCCCGAACTTGTCCGCTTCTATCGCGCCGAGGTGGTGGACAGGGGCATGGCGTTGCTGAGCGCCATCATCGTCCGCGGAATTGCGCGCGGCGAATTCCGCGCGGTCGACCCGCAGCACGCGGCGCGACTCTGCATTGCGCCGATGCTGCTCGTGATCCTCTGGCGCACGAGCTTCGCGCTGCCTGATGCCGCGGCATGGAATCTGGAGGAGCTGATCGAGGCGCATATCGACGTGCTGCTGAAGGGGCTCGCAGCGCGATAATTATGGGGACAGTATGAAAACGGTTGGCCGGCTTCTGATCCTTGTCATTCTCGCCGCGGCGGCTTATGGCGCGTGGTGGTGGTACGGCCATCGCCAGCAGGCGCCGACCGAGCTCGTGCTTTATGGCAACGTCGATCTGCGCGAAGTCGATCTTGCATTCAACAACAATGAACGCATCGTCGAAGTGCTGGCGACGGAAGGCGACCGCGTGCACAAGGGCCAATTGCTCGCCCGCCTCGATACGCGCCGGCTCGTGCCGCAGGTGGCGGAGGCGCAGGCCAACGTCGAACTCGATACGGCCAATCTCGACAATGCGCGCATCCAGTACCAGCGCGACATGGACCTCATGCGCGGCTCCGCCGGCCGCGGCATCGCCAAACAGGATGTCGACAATGCGCGTGCGGCGATGGACGTGCAGGCCGCCAAACGCGAGGCCGATGCCGCCGGACTCGCGCTGCTGCGCCAGCAGCTTGCCGACGCGGAGCTCTATGCGCCGTCGGACGCAACCGTCCGTACACGGATCATGGAACCGGGCGAAATGGCGTCGCCCACCAAGCCCGTATTCTCGCTCGCCCTCACCAATCCCAAATGGGTGCGGGCATATGTGTCGGAGACCGATCTCGGTCACGTGCATCCGGGTGCCGCCGCGACGATCAGCGTGGATTCGTTTCCGCACCGGCTCTTCCAGGGCTGGATCGGATTTGTTTCTCCAAGCGCCGAATTTACGTCCAAAACCGTCGAGACGCCGGATCTGCGCACCAGTCTCGTCTATGAGGTGCGCGTGTTTGTGAAAGATCCCAACGACGATCTCCGCCTCGGCATGCCGGCGACGGTGCACATCGCGTTGCCGAAGACGGAAGTTCGCAGATGATTTGGTGCGCGCAACATGGCTCCCTTGCCCCCCAACGGGGGGAGAGGGAGAAATGAGTCCGATGGCCGCCGTTGTCGAAGCGAAGGACGTAAGAAAACTCTTCCGGCGCGGGAAGACCGAAACCGTTGTCGCGTTGGACGGTGTTTCATTCAGAGCCGACAAAGGAACGCTTTCCGCACTCGTCGGCCCGGATGGTGCGGGCAAGACGACGCTGCTGCGGCTGGCGACGGGACTACTTGCTGCCGACGCGGGCGAAGTCTCGGTGCTCGGCCTTGATGCCGCGAAATCGCCGCAGGAAATCCAGAACCGCGTCGGCTACATGCCGCAGCGCTTCGGCCTCTACGAGGACCTTACGGTCCAGGAAAACCTTGATCTCTATGCCGATCTGCACGGCGTGACCCGCGCGGCACGACAAAATACTTACAAGCGCCTGATGGAAATGACCGCGCTTGGCCCTTTCACACGGCGACTCGCCGGCCAGCTCTCGGGCGGCATGAAACAGAAGCTCGGTCTCGCCTGTGCGCTCGTCCGTGCGCCCGAATTGTTGTTGCTCGACGAACCGACGGCCGGCGTCGATCCGCTGTCGCGGCAGGAATTGTGGGAGATCATCGAGGAACTCGTCGCCGATGCGAAGACGACGGTCATTCTCTCCACCGCCTATCTCGACGAGGCGGAGCGCTGCGGCCATGCGATTGTGCTGCATGAGGGCAAGGTGCTCGCGCAGGGGCCCCCGCCGGATATCGCGAACCTCGCCGACGGGCGGGTGTTTCTCGCCGATCCGCCGGCCGGACAGACCGCGCGAAGCCTGCAGGCGCGGTTGCTCGAACGCAACGACATTGCGGATGCCGTACCCGATGCCGGCCGCGTGCGCTTCGTGCTCACGCACAAGGAACAAACAGGCGGCGATGTGATCGGCAGCGAGCCGGTGGAACCGCGTTTCGAAGACGGGTTCATGACGTTGCTGCAGCACAAGCGTGCGGAGCGCGCATCCGCATCGCTCGCGCTCGAACGGCCGCTGGAATCGAAAACTTCGCTCGCGGTCGAGGTGCACGATCTCGTGCGCATGTTCGGCGCCTTTACCGCCGTCGATCACATCAGCTTCGCGGTGAAATGCGGCGAGATTTTCGGTCTGCTCGGCCCCAACGGCGCGGGCAAGACGACGACGTTCCGCATGCTGTGCGGCTTGCTGCCGGCAACGGCGGGAACGCTGAAAGTCGCCGGAGTCGATCTGCGCGCGGCGCGGGCTTCGGCGCGCCAGCATATCGGCTATGTGGCGCAGAAGTTTTCTTTGTACGGCGATCTGACCGTGCAGGAAAATCTGGATTTCTTCGCCAGTGCCTATGGGCTGCGCGGACACATGCGAAGGCAGCGCATCGGCTGGGCGCTCGAACAATTCGAGCTTGGCGGCCACAGCGATCTCACGAGCAAGCAGTTGCCGGGCGGTTTCAAACAGCGGCTCGCCATGGCGGCGGCGCTGCTGCACGAGCCGGATATACTCTTTCTTGACGAGCCGACCAGCGGCACCGATCCGCTCGCGCGGCGCGAGTTCTGGCGGCGCATTACGGCGCTCGGGGAGCAGGGCGTGACGATCATCGTGACCACGCATTTCATGGAGGAAGCGGAATATTGCGACCGCGTGGCGATCCTCGACGGCGGCCGCATCCGCGCGCAGGGAACGCCCGCCGAACTGCGCCGTCACGTGCCGGAGGGCCGTGCCGCCAACATGGAAAACGCCTTTATCGCCATCGTCGAAAAAGCCCGCGCCGCCGAGAAATCCGCAAACAGGAGCGCGGCGTGACAAAGAAGTTATGCTCACGCAGAGCCACGGAGGCACGGAGCAATTTTAACACAAAGCGCACAAAGCACACGAAGAATGAAAAGCGCGCATCGCGCGCAACAGTTCTTTGTGATCTTCGTGCTCTTTGTGTTAAATCGTTTCTCTGTGCCTCCGTGGCTCTGTGTGAGAATCCTTTCTTTGGATGCCCGGCATGAGCGCGCTTATTGCCAAGCTGCGGCGGATACTCGCGCTGATGCGCAAGGAGGGGTATCAGATCCTGCGCGATCCGAGCAGTATTGCACTCGGCATCGTCATGCCGGTGATGCTGATACTTCTGTTCGGCTACGGCCTGTCGCTCGATGTGAAGAACGTGCCGATCGCGGTGGTTGCCGAGGAACCGTCGCCGCTCGTCACGCAGGCTATCTCCGGTTTCCGACTCTCGCCCTATTTCGACGCCCATGTAATGACATCGATGGCCGAAGCGCAGCAACTGATGCTTGCGCGCAAGGTCGACGGCATCGTCGTGCTGCAATCCGATTTCGCGCGGCATCTGAGCATGGGCGATGCCGAGGTCGAGGTGCTGGTGCATGGCGCCGACGCCAATCGTGCCCGCATCATCGAGGCTTACGCGCAGGGCGCGCTCGCGCAATGGGCGGTCATCCGCGACGACGAAGGACAGGACGTCGCCAACGGCCCGGTCGGCATCGAGGCGCGGCTGTGGTTCAACAGCGCCGATGACAGCCATTACTTCCTGGTTCCCGGCCTGATCGTGCTGGTGATGACATTGATAGGTGCATTTCTCACCACCATGGTCGTGGCGCGCGAATGGGAGCGCGGCACGCTCGAAGCCCTGTTCGTCACGCCCGTGCGCACCGACGAATTCCTGCTCGGCAAGACGCTGCCCTATTTCCTCATGGGCATGATCGGGCTGATGCTGTGTTTCCTCGCGTCACGCTTTCTTTTCCATGTGCCGTTCCGCGGATCGATGCTGCTGTTCGTCGGCATTTCCACGCTCTATCTCCTGATCGCGCTCGGCATCGGACTGTCGATTTCTTCCGCCGTGAAGAGCCAGTTTGTGGCCAGCCAGCTCACCATGGTGGTGACGTTTCTCCCAGCCATGATGCTGTCGGGGTTCATCTTTGATCTGCGAAGCATGCCCGTCGTGGTGCGCGCGATCACCTACATACTTCCGGCCCGCTATTTCGTGGCGATGCTGCAGACGGTGTTTCTGGCCGGAGATATCTGGAGCATCATCCTGCCCGATGCCGCCGTGTTGACGGTCATGATGATCGCGCTGCTGCTGCTGTCGCGGCGCGCGACGCGCAAGAAGCTGGCGTGAGGCGGCGATGTGGGAAAGCCTCGCACGCATCATGGCCCTGATCCGCAAGGAACTGCTTGCGATGCTGAAGGATCCGCGCGCGCGCTGGAGCGTGTTTGTTCCGCCCGTGCTGCAATGCCTGATTTTCGGTTACGCCGCGAGCTACGATTTGAACAACGTGCCTTATGCCGTGCTCGACCAGGATCACAGCATCGCCTCGCACGACCTGCTCGCGCATTTCGACGGCTCGCGCATCTTCACGCGCGTGGCAAACTTCCAGCGCGAGGCTGACATCTCGCGCGTCATCGATGACGAACGCGCGATCCTTGTCATTCAAATACCGCAGGATTTCGAGCGCAATCTGCTGCTCGGCAAGCCGGCCGATGTGCAGCTGATCGCGGATGGCCGGAATTCCAACACGGCCGGCGTCGCGCAGGGCTATGCCGGCCAGATCGTCGACAATTTCAATGCCGATTGGCGCAGCACGCATGGAATGTCCGATCCGCCCATGCAGATGACCATGCGCGCCTGGTTCAATCCCAATCTCGAAACGCGCTGGAACATGATCCCGAGCCTCATCGGCACCATCACGCTGATTCAAACGATGATGCTTTCGGCGATGTCGGTGGCGCGCGAACGGGAGCAGGGCACGTTCGACCAATTGCTGGTGACGCCGTTCCGGCCGATGGAAATCATGGCGGGCAAGGCCGTACCGTCGATGATCATCGGCACGCTGCAGGCAACGACCATCCTGATGGTGGCGCAGCTCTGGTTCCGGATTCCGTTCCAGGGATCGTTCTTCGTGCTCTATCCCGGACTCATTCTTTTTCTCATCGCCGCGATCGGCATCGGCATCCTTGTTTCTTCCATTGCCGAAACCATGCAGCAGGCGATGCTTTACGGCTTCCTGCTGATCATGCCGTTCTCGTTGCTGTCGGGCCTGACCACGCCGGTCACCAACATGCCGGAAAGCCTGCAGATCGTCACGCTCGCCAATCCGCTGCGTTACGCGATCACCATCGCGCAGCGCGTCTATCTCGAAGGCGTGGGCCTCGACGTCCTGTGGCCCAATCTCTGGCCCATGGCCATCATCGCAACCGTCACGCTCGGAGCCGCAACATGGATGTTCCGCCACCGGGTGGGCTGATGCGCACGCTCGCTTGTTTCCTCCTCCGCCAAAGGCGGGGGAGGGGGACGGCGAAGCGGTGGAGGAGGCAAGTCGCGCGCAGGCCCCTTCCGCCCCTTCGGCGCACCTGCCCCACGCTTCGCGCGCGGGAGGAAAGAGTTGGCCGTCTCTGTTTGGCTGTGTTGTTACTTGCCGCAACGCTAGCCGGCTGCACGGTCGTCGGGCCGGATTTCGAGAAACCCAAAGCCGACATCCCGCCGTTCTGGACGAAATCCGGGCTCGCGCCCGCGGGCCAGACTCCCAGCATGGCAAACACGCAGCCCGCATCGGAGGCGTGGTGGGAAAGCTTTCACGATCCGGAACTGACTTCGCTGATCCACAAGGCCGCCGCCGCCAATCTCGATCTGAAAGAATCCGCGATCCGCATTGCCGAGGCGCGCGAACAGCGTCAGATCGCCGCCGCCGCCGAATTGCCGACGCTATCTGCCAACGCGTCCTATACAAATACCCACTTCAGCGAGACCACGGCGCAGGGCTCGCTCTTCAATTCCTTTGGCGGAAGCGGGCAGGGACTGCCGGTCAAGATTCCGAGCTTTCCCAATCCTTATAATCAGTACCAGATCGGCTTCGACGCGTCCTGGGAGCCCGATCTGTTCGGCGGCGTGCATCGTTCGGTCGAAGCCGCCGAAGCCGACACCCAGGCGCAGCAGGAAGACGCGCGCGATGCGCTGGTGTCGCTCGAAGCCGAAGTGGCGCGGGATTACATCGATCTGAGACTGGCGCAGGCGCAGCTCGCGATCACCGCGCGGAATATCGCCACCCAGCAACAGACCCGCGCGCTCGCGGAGCAGAAGTTTCGCGCCGGGCTCGGTACGGCCCTCGATGTCGCAAACGCCGAAGCCCAGGTCCGCAACACGCGGTCGCAATCGCCGCCCTTCAGCCGCAGCGTGGCTTCGGATGTCAACCAGCTGAGCCAGCTCCTCGCGCGTGAGCCCGGCGCGTTGTCTGCCGAACTCGAAACCGCAAAGCCCGTTCCCCCCGTTCCCCCCGAAGTGCCGGTCGGATTGCCGGGCGATCTCCTGCGCCGGCGTCCCGATATCCGCGCAGCCGAAGCGCGTTTGCATGCCGCAACGGCGCGCGTCGGCGTCGCGGTCGCGCAATTGTTTCCAAGCATAACCTTCGACGTGCCCTTCGGTACCCAGGCCGAGACATTCCCCAAGCTCGCCGACTGGGCCAGCCGCTTCTATTCCATCGGCCCCGGTCTCACGCTGCCGATCTTCGAAGGCGGCAAGCTGCATGCAAACATCAAGCTCGCCGATCTCGAGGAGAAAGAGGCGGCGGTCGATTATGCGCGCACCGTTTTGAATGCCGTGCATGAAGTGGAAAACGCGCTCGTCGCCTATGGGACCGAACAACGCCGCCGCGATGCGCTGGCCGCGACGCTCGAACAGAACCGCGCCGCGCTGACGCTTGCCCAACAACGCTACAAAAGCGGCGTGACCACTTTTCTCGACGTGCTCGATGCCGAGCGCAGCGAGCAACAGACGGAACTTGCGCTAGCCGTCAGCAACGCGGCCGCATCGACGGATCTGGTCGCGATCTACAAGGCGTTGGGGGGCGGATGGAGGGAGGGTGGACAGGATGCGGGGTGATATTTTTTAACAATGTATATAAGTCAACTCATCGTTAGGACCGGGTGGTTGTCCCGGCCACCGATATAGAGCGTGCCGTGTTTTCTGTTGCTGATCATGCAAACGCCGATGAACGCATCACGGGAAATCATCACGAAAGTCCGTGTTCATGGGTGGCCGGAACAAGCCCGGCCATGACGGAGTTAGTATAGCGATTTGAGGGCTCGCGTGAACGGAGTTCCGCGGTATCTCCAGAAATGTGTATAAGACAACACATCGTCATGGCCGGGCTTGTTCCGGCCATCCATGGACACGGAACTATGAGAGGAGCGCTATGTAAGTCGAAATTATCCCTATGGCAACGGAAACGGTGTTGTCAGGCGTTGCAGCGCCGAAGCACTTCTAGAACGACGGGCCTAACCCGTTTGATCACGGAGCGCCTCGCCCGCGAGCAGTTTTTTGTCGACTCTGGCGTTCGTCTGGCGAAACCGAGGGCGTGTTCCGCGCCCTCGGGATCACCAATCGATTTGCAATTTGCCGAATTTACGGAATTGCAGGTTTTACCGACAGCCGGTAGGTGTTCGCTGTAGGAGTAGAATCGTTGTCAACAACGCCACCCATGACGTACATGAATCCGTACGCAGTGGCCGCGGTTCCGTACCCGCTCGTTTCCCGCAAAGAGGTGCCCGTCTGCCAGGAATTCTTGTACGGGTCGTAGATTTCGACGGTGTTGACGAATGCTCCATTGTAACCGCCGATGACCCACAGTTCGCCATTTATGGCGCCGTTATAGGCGTAAGCCGTCCCGGTATTCGTCGGAAGCGAAGCCAAAGTTGACCACACGTTGGCGATCGGATCATACACCTCCAGTTGATCGTTCCCTTGGTTGTTTCCGCCTCCACCTGAAGCCAAGTAGAACTTGCCGTTGATGGCGGCACCTGTTCCGCCGCCGTGAACGTACGCAGGCCCGACCAAATTTGTCCAATTCCCTGATGTGGGATTATAGCTTTCGAACAAATTGATTGTTCCACCGCCGTACACACAGTAAACGTAGAGCTGTCCGCTCATGTTAGCCGCAACCCCGCCCCCGCAACTTTGTGATAAACTTGGTCCGGTAGTCCACGTGTTCGTTGGTGGATCATAAATCCAAAGATCGGCCGTGTTTTGACTGCCGTTGTTTCCTTCTGCGAGGTACAGTTGACCGTTGACGTCAGCAATTGCCTGCCCATACTTTGCCCCTGGCATGTTTGCGAGCTGGGTCGAGGCGTTCGTCTCGGGATTAAATCCATACAAGGTCGAAACCGCATTGAAATTAGAATCGATCCCTCCGGCTACGTAGATGATGCCGTTGAGCTGGTCTGATGCTGCTTGCTGAAGTGCAACCGGCAGGGCGTCGCTCTTTGACCAGCCTGCGAGCGCTGGCTGAGTAGTACTTGACAGCGCGAGAGCAACCGCAGCCGGGATCGCGAGAGCGCAGGTTATACGAAAAGTGTACACTGAACTTAGCATGATTATTCCCCATTGAACCGGGGGCAATCAACGTTTGTTGATGTATACTGAACGGAAAGGTCCCCGGCGCGGCAAAAGTAATAGTTGAAAGGCTCGGGGAGGGCAAGTACATTGTGCTGGAAATGACATTCGGGCGGACTTTCCGGCCCACCTTCGACAGGCTCCGTGAGGATTCTTGTTTCTTCCTCATGCCGGGCTTGTCGAAACATGAGAGGCCGCAGCCGGATTTCAGGGGGGTGCGTTCGGGGTTTTTGTGAAACTTGCCTTTAATGGCCAATCGTGGATACTCCGCGCGCCGGCTGGGATGTATTGGGTGAATTCCGCACAGATTGGTGTTTCCCGTCACGCGCATGACGCGGCGGATGAGGGCGAAAATGGACAGCAGGCGCACGGCTGGACGCGCGCCAATGCGGCGCTGCTGGCGCTGGCGCTGACCATTTCGCTGCTGCAATTCTTTGTCGCCCCGCTGATTTGGCCGATGGGGGCATGGAGCGCGCTTGCGCTTGTCTGCCTGTGCGCGGCGACGACTCCGCTCCATTGGGGGCTGATGCATGAGTCGATTCACGGCAATCTGTTCCGCAATCCGGCGGCGAACCGGCGGGCGGGCAGGGTGCTGGGGAATTTCCTCTGCCTGTCCTGGGACGTGATGCGATTCGGGCATCTCCTGCATCACAGCAACAATCGCCACGAATTCGACCGGCCGGAAGCGGTGGCGCGCGGGTGTTCGCGGTGGGCCGCGGCGCCGGGTTATTATATCAAGCTGCTCGGCGGGCATGCGCTGATCTCGGCGGTGTCGTCGATCGGGCTCGCGCTGCCCGCGCGCGTGGTGAGCCAACTCGTTCCGAAAGCCGAGCCGATGCACACCACGGCTCTGCGCGCGTTCGCCAACAAAGAGCGGCAGGCGCGCATTCGCGGCGATCTTTGTGTCACGGCTCTGCTTGTCGCTCTTGCGGCGGTTTGCTGGGGCGCACACTGGCCGGTATTTGTTTGCACGATCGGCGCGCGATTCCTGATGCTGTCGCTGCTCGACAACGCACCGCATTACGGCACGGCGATCGATTCCGGCACCTATGCGCGCAATACCAGCCTGCCGCGCTGGGCCCATTGGCTGGTGATGGGCCACAATTTCCACGGCATCCACCATGCAGCGACGGGCCTCAAATGGCAGGAACTCGGCGCCGTCCATGCGCGCACGGGCGAACGTTTCGAAGGCAGCTGGACCGCGATGGTGCTCCGTCAGTTCAGGGGGCCGGTCTATCTGGATTGATGCTTCGACAGGCTCAACATGAAGAGAGAATGGACTTCACCGTGAGCTTGTCGAAGGGTCAGCCTGTCGAGGGGCGATCCTGAAAATGTTTCACGTGAAACATTCGTTTACGTTTCGGTTCTGATATTCCTGTTTCCGCGCCTGTTTCCGGGGTCGTGCGGCCTGTTATCCGACGAAACAGATTTCGGCTGAAGTGCCTGACAAACAAGCGGTTTCTCGCGCGCGAGGGGTCGCAGACCTCCGTTTCCGCGAAAAACCCCTGTATTTTGCCTGATAAACAGGAATTATGCGCCCGGCTCGGCGAAGTGCGCGGCCTCGTCGGCGGCGGTGAACAGCGCCTTGGCCTTGTTTACCGTCTCCTGATACTCCGCCTCCGGCACGCTGTCGGCAACGACGCCGCCGCCGGCCTGGACGTACATCATGCCGTCCTTGACGATCGCGGTGCGCAGCACGATGCAGGTGTCCATCGTGCCGTTGGCGGCGAAATAGCCGATCGCGCCGGCGTAAGCCGCGCCGCGCTTTTCCGTCTCGAATTCGTCGATGATTTCCATCGCCCTGATCTTGGGCGCGCCGGTGAGGGTGCCGGCGGGAAGACCGGCGGCGAGCGCGTCGACCGCGTCGAGTCCCTCGCGCAGGCGTCCTTCGACATTCGAGACCAGATGCATCACATGCGAGTAACGCTCGATGAAGAAGCTGTCTGTTACGTCCACCGTCCCGGTCGCGGCGACGCGGCCGACATCGTTGCGGCCGAGATCGAGCAGCATGAGATGTTCGGCACGCTCTTTCGGATCGGCCATCAGTTCGCACGCGAGCCTCGCATCTTCGTTCGGCGTCGGCCCGCGCGGACGCGTCCCGGCAATGGGGCGTATGGTGACAATGCCGTCGCGCAGGCGCACGAGGATTTCCGGACTCGAGCCGACAATGGAAAATCCGGGAAACGCCAGGTGATAGAGAAAAGGCGAAGGGTTGAGCCGGCGCAGCGCGCGATATAGCGAAAAGGGCGGCAGCGCGAAAGACCGGCGAAAGCGCTGGCTCGGGACCACCTGGAAAATATCGCCTGCAAGTATGTAGTTCCTGGCGCGCTCTACAAGCGCGAGATAATCCGCGCGGGAAATATTGGACTGTATTTGTTGCTGCGAAGAACCCGTCCGGGGCGCGGCGGGCGCCGCCGGAACGGGTCCGCCAAGACGCCCGGCCGCGGCCCAGAGCCGGCTCCGTGCTTCGTCATAGGCCGCGGCCGCATCCAGATCGCCGCGCGGCCAGACCGGCGTCAC
>Ga0335074_10006275_pt1 | contig 16497 bp, 13 predicted proteins | sample Lox_Sample_23_FD_206715 | JGI IMG/M metagenome (GOLD analysis project Ga0335074, IMG submission 206715) | Soil microbial communities from Loxahatchee National Wildlife Refuge, Florida, United States - Lox_Sample_2.3 | ecosystem: Environmental > Terrestrial > Soil > Wetlands | place: USA...
ATGGCGTCGCTGCGCTGATTGCACACATAGAGAAACGCGCCGGAGGGATCGATGGTAAAACTGCGCGGATAATCGCCGCGGGTCCACTCCTCGCCGCCGTATGCCAGCCGCCCGTTTGCGTCAATGGAAAACCAGGCGATGCTATCGTGCAGCCGGTTGCCCGCGTACACAAATCGTCCATCCTTCGACACCCGCACCTCCGACGGAAAATTCGTGCCCATGAATCCTGCCGGCAGCGTGGAGACCGTCTGCTTCGATTCAAGATGGCCATACGCGGCATCGAAATCGAAAGCTACCAGCGTGGAGGCTTCCTCTTGCAACGAGTAAACCCAGCGGCTGTTCGGATGAAGGGCGAAATGGCGCGGACCAACACCCGGCGGCAACTGGTAATAAGGCGGATCGGCGGGCGCTAACTTTCCGCGCGCCGCATCGAATTTCCAGATCAGCAGCCGATCCAATCCCAAATCCGCGGAGAGAACGAAGCGGCCCGACGGATCGGACTGGATCATATGCGCGTGCGGCTTATCATGGCCGCTGATGGCGAAACTGCCGGGCGGCGCGCCCGTCGCGTGCGCCGGGCCTACGGGGCCTTCGTCGTGTTTTACGTCGCTGGCGTCACCCAATCCGCCATCCGCGCGGACCGGCAGCACCGCTACCGTACCGCCCGCATAGTTCGCCACCAGCACGTACTTTCCTGAAGGATGCACGCTCAAATGCGCCGGCCCAGCGCCTTGCGAGCTGACCGTATTCAGCAGCTTCAGGTGGCCGCTTGCCGAGTCCCGGGAATAGGCGCTGATCGATCCGTTCGCGGTTTCGTTGGCTGAATATAGATACTTTCCGGAAGGATACAGCGCCAGCCACGAGGGATTCGCGGCGTTCGGGAATAAGGCCCGTCGGCGAAGAACGCCAGTCTCCGGATGCATCTCGAAGAGATAGATCCCCTCGCCATTTCCGCGGCTGCCTTCCGGACCTTGGGGCGAGCTATAGGTTCCCACGTATGCGAAAACCGGGCCGCGAGGTTGCCCGAATCCGGCCGCGCTGGCCAACGCACCGGCAACGAAACCGCGCCGCGTGATCACCTGCCGATCGCGGCTCCTTCGCGCAACTCATCCGTGCCGATTACTTCCACTAAGTCGCCCTCCGCAGCGCCTTTCTTCACATCCACCCGCCGGACGAAACCACTCTATCACGCACCCCTGTGCTTACGCTGCAAAGGGGACATTTCTATTCGGCGCTGACGCGGCCGCAGCACCTATTATCTCTTCTCGTACTCCAAAATCTCGCCGCTGCCGGACTCTAACAGCGCGGTGCGATGATGGCTCCGCTCTAACATGCCGGTCAACTGGCTGCGTTCGGCGGCGGTGCTGTACGGGCTCATCACAGCTACCACATGTGGTTCGCCGGCCGGCTCGCCGCAGATCTTCGTGCGCAGCTCGGGACGCAGATACAAGTAATAGGTCGCTTGCCCCGGAGGCGCGACCGCAACGCATGTGTCGGCCGGAAGTTGGGCGAGCACGCGCGCCTGTGCGCCGAAGCCGTCCTTAGGTAACGTCGCCAGGCGGTAGTCGCGGAACGCCGCCGCGCCTAGAAACGCTAACAAAGCGGCTTGACCGGCGCGCGCGCGCAGCGATTGCGTTCCCGCCGCCGCGCACAGAACCAACGCGGGCGCAGCGAACAAAAGCTGGCGCGCGGCAAAGAAATAATTGGCCAGCGCATCCATGGCGATGGGTCCCGCGAGTCCGCCCAGCGCGATCGCCAGCAGCAGTTGACGATGCCGCAGAGCGGAGCGTGAAACCATTCCGGCGCCCGCGGCGAACAGCAGCGCCACGGTGCAGAGATATCCGCCGCCGCTCAGTTCGTGCAGAAACGTGAGCGGAGTGATCTGCCGCCATGAGAAAAAATAATGGGACATCGACGAGAAGCGTGCTTGGGTGTGGCGCTCCGCCACGCACCACGGCACGAACGCCAGCACGCCCACCAGCGTCGCACCAAGGATAACGCGCTTGGTGCGCGACGGTACATCGTGCTGGCCTATCAGCCAGAGCAGTTCTCCCATCACCGGCAGTATGGTCAAGGGCTGCGAATAGAGGCCCACAACCACGGAAGCGCCCCACAGGGCGGCCGATGCAGCCGTTCCCCGGTCCCGCGCCCGCAGGAACAGCCACAGGGATAAAAGCGCGCAAAGCAGCCCTTGTGAGTATCCGCGCGCCTCCAGCGCATAGCGGAATTGCAGCGGCAGGATCAGGAACAATGCGGTTGCCCAGGCACGCTTGCGAATCCCCAGCCGGGCGCACAGAAGCGCGAATACCACGGCGCCGGCGATACTGCATAGAGCGGCCGGCAGCCGCGCCACAAAGACGGAATGGCCTAATAGTGCGATGAACCCCCGCTGCTCCACATACGGCAGCGGCACGCCGCCCGGATTCGTCTGGATCCACTCGATCAGCGCCGGCCAGCTTTCGCGTCCGGGCGCCAACTGCTGGATTTCGTCGAGCCACAATGGAGTCAGCGGCAGCACCGCGCATAACAGCACCGCGTACGCCGCGATCAGGATCGTCACCGCGTTGGGCCGCCACTTATGCATGCGGCTATCTCTGATTGGCCTTCAGAATTTTTTTGCGCAGGCGGATGGAGGCGGGCGTCACCTCCACGAACTCATCGTCGCGAATGAACTCGATGGCCTGTTCCAGATTGAGAATGCGCGGCGGCACCAGCCGGATAGCTTCATCGGCGGTGGAGGCGCGCATATTGGTCAGCTTTTTTTCTTTGACGATATTTACGTCCAGATCCTTCGTGCGCGCATTCTCGCCGATGACCATGCCTTCGTAAACTTCGGTTCCGGGACTGACGAAAATCTCGCCGCGTTCCTGCAGATTAAAGATCGCATGGCCGGTGGTTTTGCCCGGACGGTCGGCCACCAGCGATCCGGTCGGGCGCGTGGGAATGTCGCCCTGCCATTCGATGTAGCCATGAAACAACGAATTCATGATGGCGGTGCCGCGCGTATCGGTGAGGATCTCGCTACGCAGCCCGATCAGCCCGCGCGATGGGATATGAAACTCCAGCCGCACGCGTCCGGAGCCGTGGTTCACCATCTTGTTCATCTTGCCCTTGCGCCCGCCCAGCTTTTCGATGACCACGCCCAGGAACGATTCCGGGCAATCGATCACCAGCAGTTCCACTGGCTCGTGTACCTTGCCGTCGATGGTGCGCGTAAGGATCTCCGGCTTGCCCACCGCCAGTTCATAACCTTCGCGCCGCATCATCTCGATGAGGATAGCGAGCTGTAATTCGCCGCGGCCCATCACCTTAAACGTGTCGTGGCCCAGTTCTTCCACGCGAATGGAAACGTTGGTGAGCAGTTCCTTATCCAGCCGCTCGCGCAGGTTGCGCGACGTCACATACGTGCCTTCGCGTCCGGCGAACGGCGACGTGTTGATGGTGAACGTCATGGCGATGGTCGGCTCGTCGATTTGCACGATGGGCAGCGGCTGCGGATTCTCGGCACTGGTGACCGTTTCGCCGATGGTGATGCCTTCCACGCCCGCAATGGCCAGGATGTCGCCCGGCCGGCCGGTGGTTTCATCCACGCGCTTCAGGCCTTCGAAGGAATACAGCTTGGTAATGCGCGTAGTATGTTGGGTGCCGTCGAGTTTCGAGATCGACACGGTATCGCCGTAGTTCAGCATTCCTTGGAACACGCGGCCGATGGCCAGACGGCCCAGATAATCGCTGTAATCCAGATTCGCCACCAGCATTTGCAGCACGGCGTCCGGGTCGCCGGCGGGAGCAGGGATGTGGCGCAGAATCGCATCGAAAAGCGGCTTCAAGTTCGCCGAATCGTCTTCGATGGACGTCTTCGCCACGCCGGTTTTCGCGACGGTGTAGAGCACCGGAAAATCGAGCTGATCTTCGGTGGCGTCCAGATCGATGAACAGATCATAGATTTCGTTCAGCACTTCCGGCACACGCGCGTCCGGCCGGTCGATTTTGTTAATCACCACGATGGGCGGCAGCTTGGCTTCGAGCGCCTTGCTCAGAACGTAGCGGGTCTGCGGCAGCGGGCCTTCGCTGGCATCCACCAGCAGCATCACGCCGTCGACGATCTTCAGCGCGCGCTCCACTTCGCCGCCGAAATCGCTGTGGCCGGGCGTATCCACGATGTTGATCTTCACGCCTTGATAGCGCACACCGGTGATTTTCGCCAGGATGGTGATGCCGCGCTCGCGCTCGAGCGCATTGGAATCCATGACGCGCTCGACATGCACTTCGTTCTCGCGGAAAATGCCGCTTTGGTTGAGCATGGCGTCGACCAGCGTGGTTTTCCCATGGTCGACGTGCGCGATGATGGCGATGTTACGGATCGAGGAAGCAGTATTGGACATGAGGCGCTTCGGGGAGAGGTTCTTAACCATAGTAGCGGATGCGCGGGGCGCAGCGCTCAAGACGAACGCTTCACCGTGTTAGGCGTTGCTGCCGCCCGTGGCGAATGTGGAGTACATCGTTCTCAATCGTGAACAGAATCCGATACATCTGGGTCCTGCCGGCGCTCGCATCCTCGTGACCGCGGCGAATCCCCTCTATGGCATCCGCGTAGTCCTCGCTTTCCCATTCTAGGTACGCAGCTAGCACATCGTCGAGAGCGGAGCTGGCATCCTTGCCATGCCGCCTGGCGTATTCCTCCACTTGCACCCGGCGTTCAGGCTTCAGCGAAATGGCATCCATCGAGGCCTTCCGTTTATGTTTTCATTCTCTAGAATATTCGCGGCAACGGTTTCCCCAAACTCGAGACACGGCAGACCCCACAAAACGATGGTCTGCCCGGGTCTGCCCCACCAAACCCGGACTTAGGAATGTGCGGGCGCGGTCCACGGCTGTTTGGATACCCTGACGCGCTCCACTTGCGCCGTGGGTTCCGCGGCATGCGCCGTAACGCTTTCCGGGACGGCGAAGACAGCCGGGTCGGGCGATGCGAAGAATTCGCGATCGAGAGCTTCCAGCGCGCCGCCGAGTTTCGCTTCGGGAACAGCGAACGCCAGGCTCAACGATGACGAGCCTTGCGCAAAGAGCTGCGGCCCGGACATCTGCAAAGCCGCGCGGGCGCGATCCAAGGTGGAGGGCTCCTGGGAAACGCCTTCGCCGACCAGCCGGACGCCGGCGCAATTCTCGTCCACCGTAATGCTCACGCTTTCGTCGATTTTGCGTAGCACCGCGGAAAGTCCGGGCCAATTCTGCAGCGCGAAGGAGATGCCCTGTTCGTGGGCCTGGATTAAATCGATCGGGATGTTCTCCCGGTTAAATAAATCCGACCAACCATCCGTGATGCTCGAGAGCGCTCCTTGATTCGCCGCGCGTAGATGCACCACCGCCATCCCCGGCTTGGATATAATGCATTTCACCATTCCAGGCGTGCTCGGCGGGTTCGAAACCACGCGCGTGCCTTCCACTTGGGGACGGCGTGAGTTGCGGATCACGATAGGAATCCGCTGCCGCAGCGCGGGCCCGATGGCTTCCTCCTGCAGTACCTTGGCACCAAATCGCGCCATTTCCAAAGCTTCCCGATAGGAGATCTCGCGCAAACGGCAACCGCCGGAGAGCAGACGCGGATCGCAACTCAATATCCCGTCCACATCCGTCCAGATCTGGATTTCCTCGGCCGAGATGCCCGCGCCGACCAGCGATGCAGTTAAATCCGGTCCGCCGCGGCCCATGGTGGTGGTGACGCCTTCGATGGTCGAACCGATAAATCCACCCATCACCACTACGCGGTCGCGCGCCAGCAATCCCACGGTGCGGCGCAGGCGTGCGCAGGTATCCCAATACCATGGCTCGGCATACGTGAAACGGTTGCCGGTAATAATAATCTTGCGTGAGTCGACTTGCGCGGCGTTAATGCCCAAATGCCGGAAAGCTTCGGCCACCATCAAGCTCGAAAGCCGCTCGCCATAACTCAGTGCCTGATCCTGGATCTCCGGCGTGAACCGGCGGCCGTCGCTGAGTTCCGCCAGCAGCACATCCAGTTCGTGAAACAAGGGAGCGATGGACTCGCGCAGGAAAGGCTCCGCGCGCGGCCCAGCACGCCGCGAGCCGCGCGCCCATGCAGGCGGCGCAAAGTTTCGGTCTGCTGCCATCCGGCGAAGGAATGACCGTGCCCCGCGGCACGCACCGCGTCCAATAGAATATCCGTGGTTTTGCCGAGTGCGGAAACCACCACCACCGGTTGGCGATGTAAGTGATCTTTCACAATCGAAGCTGCCTGCTCGATGGTGCGCGCGGACTCTAACGAGGAGCCGCCAAATTTCATTACAATCATGCACCCGTGTTAGAGGGTGCCCGGTTAGGAACGTGTAAGGTCGCGCTAAGGAAGTTATCAAGGTTTGCCGACGGATCTAAGGCGAATCCGGATATGCATCGGCGGACTTCTGATTGTGCCGCCATTCGCACCAATCCGTTTCTGGAGTCGCGTGACTTCCCTGCACGCATTTGCTAAGATATTGATCTGTCAGTGCCTTGCTGGTGAATCAGGCGGGCCGGTTTCGATGTAGATTTGTGGAATTCATTGAGATCGCACCACTTCCTCGCTTGTGACATGTCTCGCGGCTGTAATTTTCCCGGCAGTCATTGATGGGGTGTATCGCGGAGGCGTGGGGTCATGGCGGGCGATCAGGGCACAGGACAGGTGGACGAGCAGGTCCAACCCGATAGTGAAAACTATCAATCCTTGCTTGATGAATACACGCATCTGGCCCCGGCCGAGGGCGAGATCCTGCAGGGCACCGTTCTCAAGATCACTGCCAAAGATGTGATCGTCGATTTCGGATACAAGTCCGAAGGCTTGGTACCGATCGAGCAATTCCTTAGTCCTGGCGGAGAAATCAACGTAAAAGCCGGCGATGCGGTCGATGTCATGATCGACCACGGAGAACAACCCGAGGGCTATGTGCTGCTCTCGCACGCCAAAGCCGCGCGCCTGCGCGTGTGGGACAACCTGGAAAAAGCTTACGCGGACCAGTTGGTGATTCTGGGACATGTCACGGGCAGAGTGAAGGGCGGGCTGGCGGTGGATGTGGGTATCGAAGGCTTCATGCCCGGCTCGCAAGCCGATCCGCGTCCGGTGCATCATCTCGATTCGTTCATCGGGCAGGACGTACCGGTCAGGATCATCAAGGTCAACCGGCGGCGCGGCAACGTGGTAGTATCGCGCAAGCTGGCCGTCGAGCAGGAGGTCAATCAGCGCAAGGCCGCCACGCTCGATCATCTCGCCGAAGGCGCGGTTGTCACGGGCGTGGTGAAGAACCTGACCGATTATGGCGCTTTTATCGACTTAGGCGGACTGGACGGTCTGCTGCACGTCACGGATATGTCGTATGGCCGCGTCGGTCATCCATCGGAAGTGGTGCACGTCGGCGATACCATTACGGCCAAGGTGCTGAAGTTCGACCGTGCCAAGGAACGCGTTTCGCTGGGGCTGCGCCAGATGGCGCCCGATCCCTGGCAGACCGTCACCGAGCGATATCAGGTGAACAGCCGCGTGGTCGGGCAGGTAGTGAACGTCACCGATTATGGCGCCTTCGTGGAGCTCGAACCCGGCGTGGAAGGCCTGATTCATATCACCGAAATGACCTGGTCGCGGCGCATGAAGCATCCTTCGAAAGTGGTGAAGGTGGGCGATCAGGTGGAAGCCGTGGTGCTGGAAGTGAATCCGCGCGACCGGCGCATTTCGCTGGGCCTGAAACAACTCGAAGCCAACCCGTGGACCACTATCGACAGCCGCTACAGCATCGGTTCGGTGGTGGAAGGGCGCGTGCGCAATATGACCGATTTCGGCGCGTTCATCGAAATCGAGGAAGGCATCGATGGGTTGGTGCACGTCTCGGACCTTTCCTGGACCAAGCGGGTGAAGCATCCCTCCGAAGTTTTGAAGAAAGGACAACTGGTGCAGGCGGTGATTCTGAACATCGACGCCAAGGGGCACCGCTTGTCGCTGGGCATCAAGCAACTGCAGCCGGACGCCTGGGAGACCTATTTGCAAAGCCATCAGCCGGGCGATATCGTACATGGGCGTATCTCGCGCATGGCCGGCTTCGGGGCCTTCGTGGAGTTGGCGGAAGGGGTCGAGGGGCTTTGCCATTTTTCGGAAATACCCGGATATTCGGGGCGCCGTTCCGCGGAGCCGCCCGTTACGGTGGGACAGGAGTTCGATTTTAAGATCGTCAAGATGAGCGAAGCGGAAAAACGCATCGGGCTGAGCCTGAAAGCAGTGGCGCACGACGAAGAAAAAGGACGGCTGGCCGATTACCAGCGGCAGGCGGCGGCGGGAGCCGCTACCATAGAAGAAGTGCTGAGCCTCAAGAATCGCGGCTCGGAATAGCTTGCAAACGGCGTTCGTTCAAGAGATACTGCGGTAACGGCGGAGACGATAAGGAGAATAGCACATGACCAAGGCCGATCTGATTGAAGAGGTCTCGCGCGTAGTGGAGATGACCCGGAAGGAATCCGAAGTCATCGTGGAGGCTATTTTTGACAGTATCGTGCGATCGTTGCGCACTGGCGACAAGATCGAGATTCGCGGTTTCGGGAGCTTTCGCACGCGGCAGCGGCAGCCGCGCATCGGCCGGAATCCGAAAACGGGCGCGCGCGTCGAAGTGCCGGCCAAGAAGATCCCGTATTTCAAGCCGAGTAAGGAGCTGAAAGACGTGGTGAACACTGCGGCAGCGGCTCCGGCCGCCGAACCCGGCTCCGGCGAACCCGCGCCCACACTCTAGCGCGGTATGGATTATCTCTGGAGCCCGTGGCGTTACCAATACGTCACCACCGCCGAACATGCGCCGGGTTGCATCTTTTGCGAATTGCCGGCGCAGCATCGCGACCGCGAGAATTATATCGTCCACCGCGGCCGCTTGAATTTCGTGATCCTGAACCGCTTCCCCTACACGTCGGGGCATCTGATGGTGGTGCCTTATGAACACGTGCCCACCCTCGATCAGGTGAAGGAGGAGACGGCCGCCGAACTGATTTTGCTGGCGCGCGAAGCCGAGACGCACTTGCGCGCGAACTATAGTCCCGACGGGTTAAACATGGGGATCAACATTGGCAAGGCAGCCGGCGCGGGGGTGGCCGGACACGTCCATATGCACGTGTTGCCGCGGTGGGTCGCGGATGCGAATTTTATGACATCGGTGGGCGAGGCGCGCGTGCTGCCTGAGGATTTGGAGATCACCTTCGACAAGCTGTCCCGCGCCTGGAAAAGGTGAACCCCGTCCTCACGGACGGGGCTGAAGATATATATTGCGGGTTTGCGCCGAATATCCACATGCGCTGGTTTCTTTTTCTCATCGCCGCGGGTCTTCTTGCCGCGCCGCCTGTGCGCTTCGCCGAACATATCGTCGCCACCGGCCTGACCGGCGGATACCAAGTAGTCGCCGTCGATCTCAACCACGACGGCAAACTCGATCTGATCGCCTTGGCCAGCGGCATGACCGAGCTCGTGTGGTTCGAGAATCCCGGCTGGCAGCGCCATGTGATCGCCCAGAACCTGTCCGGCATGATCAACCTGGCGGCTGGGGATCCGGATAGCGCCGGCATTCCGGAAATCGCTTTGGCGTACGGCTTCTCCATGAATGCCAAGAAAAGCGCCGGCATCGTGGCGCTGCTTCATCATGCGGGCGACCCGCGCGCACCGTGGACGCTCCGGGAGATCGACCGGCTGCCCGCCTCCCACCGCCTGCGCTGGGCCGATATCGACGGCAGCGGCCAAAAGGTGCTCATCAACCAGCCGCTCACCGCCTCCACCGTCGAGCACCCGGAAGATCACGCGCACACGCCGCTGGTCTATTACCGGCCCGGCGAATGGAAACGGCGGATCATCTCCGAGCAGGATGAAGGCGTGGTTCATGGAATCTATCCTATCGATTGGGATGGCGATGGCCGCGATGCCATCCTGACCGCCAGTTTTGTGGGCATTCATCTTTACAAGCTGGCGCGCGACGGACAGTGGACGCGCACGGAGATTTCGAAGGGCGATCCCGCGCCGTGGCCCAAGTGCGGTTCGAGCGATGTCGCCGTCGGACGATTGGGCAAGCAGCGATTCCTGGCGGCCATCGAGCCGTGGCACGGCAACCAGGTGGCGATTTACACCGAACGCGCGGGCGAGTGGCAGCGCCACGTGATCGACGATACGCTGGCCGATGGCCACACCATTTGGACCGTGGATTTGAACGGCGATGGGCGCGACGAAGTGGTGGCAGGCTATCGCGGCAAGGGTGTCAACATTTACTACGCGGCGGATGCGCAGGGAACCAAATGGTCGAGGACCGTGCTGGACTCGACGATTGCTGCGGCCGCCTGCGCCATCGCCGATCTGAATGGCGATGGACGGCCCGATATTGCCTGCATCGGCTCATCCACAGCGAATCTGAAGTGGTACGAGAATCTGGGTCCGCCATAGCGGCTGAAACTCTCCCGTTGCACCAGATCACGTGGGACAGGCCATCGTTTTGTGTGGCCTGCCGTCCACAAACGCAGGCAGACGACAAAAAACGAGCATCTGCCCCACGACGCCAGGGCACGGCTAACTATCGTGGACTTGTTCCGCGGGGTTTCCGAATGTTAATTCCATAACAGAGGAAATCTGTATGTACTGGCGAAACCTGTTTGCGATCGCGCTGCTCGCGCCCGGCCTATCGGCGGCGGCCGATCAAGCCATGCTGGAGCTCATCATGCCGGACGCGCGCGCCGTCATGGAAGTCAATCTGGGTCGCGTATTCTCCTCGCCGTTTGGTCAGGCCATGTCCAATGAAGTGAAGAACCAACTCGCTGATTTCCGGCCCGGATGGCAGAATTCCGCGGAAAGTTTCGCCGGAATGCAATGGGAGCACTACGCACAGGAAGTGATCTTCGCCAGCGGCACGCCACCGGCGCCGGGACGGCCCGCGCCCAGCCTGATGATCGTACGTGGCATGATCGACCCGGTTTGGATCGAATCCCTCAACGCATTCAGCGGAACAAAGACCAGCTATATGGGCGTGCCGATCCTCGCTCCAGGACGCGCCGCTTTTGCGGCGGGCGCATCTTCCGGCGCGACGCCTGTTCCTCCGGCGGGCGGCGGCGCTCCCGCGGTTCCTGCTGCTCCGGCGGCTCCTTCGGGAGGCGGTGCGGTGGTGGCGTTTCTGGATGGATCCATCGCCGTAATGGGACTTCCCTCGGAAGTGAAAGCCGCGATTCGCCGGCGCGGGCAGAACACTCCGCCGTCTCCGGTTCTGGCCGAAGGCTTGGCGCGCTATGAGGGTCAATACGACATTTGGATGGTCTCGGCGGGCGCCGTGGGAGCCCCCGCGCGTTCTCAGTTCGGGCCTTCCATGCAGTGGCTCAACCGCACGGAATCGTTCACTGGCGGATTGCGCGTCAGCCCCGATCTGGATCTCTCCGTGAATATCGCCATGCGCGAGGAAAAGGATGTCGCCGAAATTACCAATGCCTTGCAGTGGTTCGCCAGCGTAATCCAAACCCAGGAGCGAACGGCTCTTACGCTTGACGATCTCAATTACAGAGCCGACGGAAAGCGCGTTTCCTTCTCGCTGCAGATTCCCGAGGAGCAACTACGCGTGGCGCTGCAGCAGCGCGCCCTGCCCGCGAGGCCCACGCGCGCCATTCGCCCGCAGGAAATTTCGAGCGGCCTGCCGCAGCCTCCGGCCGGCAGCATTCGCGTGCAATCCTCACCGGCCGACATGGGCACCGTGGTGCTACCGCTGGCGAAGTCCGAATAGCCGCAGCCTCAGACAACGGACAACAAAAAAATTGACCGCAGATGGACACAGATTCACACAGATAAGTCCGCGACGTTTAGCCGAAGGTTATTGACCTCGCGTGAATCTGTGTTCTTCTGTGGTACTTGTTTTGAGTAGACGAGGCTTACACCGAGGCAGGTTATCCGCGCAATCCGCGTGCATCTGCGGCAATTTTGTGTTGATATTGCTGCCGCTGCCAAGGCATCGTCCGCCCCACTGGCGGCAAGCGGCGCTAACCTTTGCCGCGCAGGATCTCGATCGTCCCGTTGTTGTCATTCAACCGCATGGGGCAGCCACCGCTGCCGATGTTGCCGTTGAGCGAATCGGCGCTCATATCTCCCGAGATGGTCATGGGAAAATCGGAATGGATCTTACCGAAGGATGTCTTCGCGGTGACATTGTAGCTGGCGTGATCGGGCACGTGCACGCGCACGGTGGAGAAGCTGGTGCGGATGCCCACGGGACGGCAGGCCTGGCCATCTAAAGAAACTTCCACGGCGCCATTCTGATTATCCACATCGACCGCGCCCGCCACGCCATCGAGCAACACCGCGCCGAAGCTGGTCCGCACGTTGGCGCTATTGCGGACAGCGGAAGCTTTCACCGCTCCGTTGTTGTCCTCCACGGTCAAGGCGCCGCCCACACGATCGGCGGTGACTAAGCCGAAGCTGGTCTTAAGCGAGGCTTCCTCGCCTACATCAGCTACGGTGACTGGACTGTTGCCGCCCACGATGCGCAGGCCTTTGCGGATTTCACTCACATCCACACGGCCGAACGAATTTTCGATGGTGGCGGATTCGCCCACTTTGCGGCCAATCACTGGCGAGTTTGTAGCGTGCACGGCGAGAGTCCTGCCGATATCTCCGAAGCGCACGGCTCCAAAGCTGGTATCCAATTCGGCTGCGCCGCTGATATTATTCGCCTCCACTTCGCCATTGCCGTTATTTACCGTCAAGTTACCCTTCACCCCGGTTACAGTTACTTTGCCAAATGAATTAGTAATGCGCGTGTCGCCGCCCGAGTTAGTAACATCGACCGATCCATTGCCGTTTACAATCGTAGCTCCGTGGCCGGGATTATTAATCGTGACATTGGCGAAGCGGTTCTTTACGTTCACCAAGCCGGTGACGCCGGAGACATCCACCGCGCCGTTGCTGTTGCGGATATCCATATCACCCGCATTGCCGGTAACTTCCACGGCCGCGAACTGATTCTCCAGACGTTGGACGCCGCGGCCATCGCGGAAAGTCAGCTTGCCGTGCGCGTTGGTGATATCGCCATTGGCCTTGAGGCCGGCGATATCCACGCTGCCGAAAGTGTTGTGCAATTCAAGCGGCGCGGTTTCGGGCATAGTGATATCGAGACTTACCGAATAAGAGAGATTATGGAAGCCGAAGAAGCCGTCATGCTCCTCGCGCGGATATTCGGTGCGAATGTTGAGCGTGGAACCGGCCGGCGCGACCTCGATTTGAATGGCGTCGGCGACGCGGCGGGCCTCGGCTGCATCGGAAGCCGAGACGCGAATGGAAGCATGCACTACCACGTCGCGCGAGCCGTGCGTATGCAGATTGATGCTGCCCATGCGATGCTCGACGCGCACGGACTGGCCGGCGCCGAGCGTGACGGTCTTATCGAAATTGCGCGAGTATTCGTCGCGGGCGAAGGCCGGAGCCAGGCAGACGGCGCCTGAAATCGCCAAACCAATCATCTTACTGCGCACGTTGTACGATCTCCTTCAAGGTATCCTCTTTATCGCGATATAACGCGGCTAACTCAGTTTGTAACTCCGCGTTGAAACGGTTATGACTGACGGTGGACCGCATGTTATCGATTTCCGAATCGAGCACCAGCAATTTTTCGCGCGCGGCCACCGCCACGGGATTTTCCGCGGCGGTCAACTTAGGCGCAGCCAGGCGCGCCAGCTTATCGATGGAAGCGCGATAAGCGGCCTCGGATTGTTCCACTTCTTTGAGGGTCTGCTCGGTGAGGAAATCGGGATCCTGCGGCCCGGCCGGCGCGGGCGCCGGGCGCGCGTATTTCCAAAGAGAGGCAGCCCCGCCCATCACCAGCAGCGCGGCGATAGCGGCCATCAGCCGCCAATCGCGCCAGCCGCCTCGCGAGCCGAATCGCGGACGGTCCGCTTTCTGCTGAGCCGCCAAAGCGCGGCGGATTCCCGGCCAGAGATCGGGCGTTTCCCACTCCTCGCGCAGACCGGGCGCGACACTGGAGATCTCGCCCCAGAGCCACAGTTGGCGGCGGCAGGCGTCGCAAGTCTCGGCATGCTTGCGCGCGTCGGGCAACAACTCCGGGACGGCCAGGGCGCGTTCGAGATCTTTGCAATCGAAGGTCATGCGCGGCTCTCCGTCAGCAGCCGTTTCAGTTCGCGTTTGGCCTCGAAAAGCCATTTCTTCGAGGTGCCCTCGGGAATTTCCAGAATGGCGGCCACTTCGGAATGGCGGAAGCCTTCCACTTCAAACAGCCAGAAGACCATGCGGTATTGCGTATGGATGCGGCCGAGCGCGTGGCGGATGGCGATCTGCAAAGGCACGTCCCCGGGGATGGCAGGCGGTTCGGCGGCCAGCGGCGCTTCGGCTTGGCGCTGGCGTTTGCGGCCGGCATCGTAACAGCAATTCAGCAGGATGCGATAGATCCAGGGAGCGAGGCCGGTTTCGAATTGGATGGACGGAGCGGCGCGGCAGATTTTCAGGAAAGCTTCCTGCACGGCGTCCTCGGCGTCAGCGCGATCCGCAAGCATATGATACGCAATACTCTTCATGCGCCCGGCATGCGCCGCATAGATCTCCTCGAACGCGGAGAGGTCGCCGCGTTTGGATGCCTGAATGAGATCGGCGTCGCCGCGGGCCGTCAGGCGGCCGGCGGCCATAGCCAGGGGCATTCTGATTGATATAACGCTCGAGCGGGCAGGATGGTTCTGGAAAAATCAGGTGGTGGGTAGTGGGAGCGGGTGGTCGGTCGCGGGGGAGCGCCGGAGCGTTTGGGGGGTCCTATGAGGCCGGAGGATCAGAAATCTGCACGACCCCACCCGGTCAAAGAATCTGCGCGTCACCCAGCCTTCTGCTTTCCCCGTCGCGTTAGTCACCACCGGCGAATTACTTCGCCTCCGCCGCGGTGTGCTCCACAGCCTCTTCGACCACGCCTTCCACGGCTTCCTTGACGGCTTCTTTCACCGCTTCGCTCACGGTTTCTTCGACGCTCTCGGGATCGAGGAGTAACGCGCCATTCCTCGCCACCAATTCCTTCACCACGGTAGTTACCACGGGAGCAACCGGCGGCAATTCTCTGATTACCTCTTTGGCGACTTTCTCCGCAAATTTCCCGGCCGGCGCAGGTTTGCGTGCGGCAGTCTCCTCCCTTTGCTGGCCGGCTAGCCAATCCTCATAGAAAGTCTTCGCCAACTGGCTCACGATTCTCACGTCATGGAAGATAATCCCGATTTCACGCCGTTGGTCTAATTCGATCTCGCGCAGGCTCTGGCTGCCGACGAACGCCATGTGCTCGTCCCGAATGATCGTGCGCGTGTGCAGCCGCCATTCCGACAGTTTCCGCACGTCAAGGCGCGAACTCTTCCGCGTAACCTTACCGATAATGCGGACGTCCACGCCCGCGCGGGCGCGCTCCTCAAGCAGCCGGATCATGGCCGGATCGCTGACCTTCGGGTCATAGATCAGCAGCTCTTTTCTGGCGCCCTGAATGAAGGCGGAGAGCTGCCGCCGCGCATTCAACGGGCTGACCACCAGTGTGTCGATGCCCGGTTCGTAAGGGCGGCGGCTCGAATCCGCTTCGAAGAGCCGGACTGCCTCGCTCACCAGTCTGGCATTGCGCGTGACTATACCGAAGCTGCGGCAATGCTCAATGTCCGCATAAGTCAGGTTGAAGGCCAGCACGTAAGCCTCTTTCCGGTCCACGATCATGAGCTTGCCGTGATAGCGCGGCAGGTCGTCGGCTGTTCGCGCCACGGTGACGCCGGCCCCCAATAAACGCATTTCGAGCTTACGCAAATTCTGCTCGCCGGCACGATTGGTGTGCGCAATCAGCGCATGCACCGAAACGCCGCGGTTTACCGCATGCGCCAGCGCCATTTCGATCTCATGATAGTCGAAGCGGAAGATAGCGATTTCCACGCGCGACTTAGCGGCGTTAATCGCTTTGATCAAGGGAGTCGCTCCGTCGCCGGGTTGAAGAAGAAGTCGCACGGTCATTCGCTTACGCTGGTAATCTTCTTGCAATTTAATAGCAGTTGGACACCGCCGTGAGGAACCGCACATTTATGGCCGTAAAAATCAAAACGTTCCTGTGTGGGCTGCTGATAACGGCAGTTCCCATGGTTGCCGCCGTCAGGCAAACCAATGCGAGCGAAAACGCACGTCACAATACTACAGGGTTCTGGAACGAGCCGGTAGATATTGCATCGCGCAACCTCTTCTATGGACCCGGCGGCCCCGCACACCAGCCTCACGGCCCATACACATTCGTCAAGGAAGATCTGAAAGGCAGCAATCCCAAGTTTGTAGTGCGCGATCGCGATGGCGTGAAATGGAAGGTCAAGCTGGGCGTGGAAGCACAGCCGGAAACGGTGGCCACGCGCCTGGTATGGGCCGCAGGCTACTTCGCCAACGAAGACTACTTTCTGCCGGATTTCCGGGCCGCAAACATGCCTGCCCGTCTGCACCGCGGCCAGAAGTTGATTGCG
>Ga0335074_10006277_pt1 | contig 16490 bp, 11 predicted proteins | sample Lox_Sample_23_FD_206715 | JGI IMG/M metagenome (GOLD analysis project Ga0335074, IMG submission 206715) | Soil microbial communities from Loxahatchee National Wildlife Refuge, Florida, United States - Lox_Sample_2.3 | ecosystem: Environmental > Terrestrial > Soil > Wetlands | place: USA...
ATGTACTCGGCGATCGTCAATCGCGACGCCGACAAGGTCGTCGTGACGTCGTGGGGACTGTGCGAGCTCGACGGCGATCAGTCGCTGATCAGGTCCGAGGACACGTTGTTCGCACAGGCCGCCGCGCAGGGCCAGACCGTTTTCGCCGCGGCCGGTGATTTCGGGTCCACTGGCTGCCTGTTCAACCCGCTGAGTTCCGACAACGACTCCGTGCCAGCGGTCACCGACCCGGCCAGCCAGCCCTACGTGATCGGCGTGGGCGGTACCTCGATCGGAGCTACGTCGCAGACCGTCTGGAATAACTCATCGAGCGCCGACGGCGCCGGCGCCGGCGGTCTCTCCGACGACTGGTGCATGCCCGCCTACCAGCACCGGACGGCCATACCTGGTCTCATCAGCGGATCGTCGGGCAGCGCCGCGAGCTGCGGGGCGGCGGCGCCGTACCTGCGCGAGGTTCCCGACGTGTCCGCCGACGCGAACCCGCAAACCGGCTACGTGATCTACTTCAACGGATCGTGGCAGGCAGGCTGGGGCGGGACCAGCGCCGCCGCATCGCTGTGGGGCGCCGCGGCCGCGCTGATCGACGCGTCCCCGTTTTGCGGCGACTACGGCTCGGGAGACGCGGGGGTGCGGCCAGAGGGTCTGTACGCCGTGGTCAGCTCGGCGCACGCCTATATATACACGCCGCCGGCCGAGGGCCTGTCCGACGTCACCGAGGGCGGCAACGACTACACGCCGTCCGGCTACCAGGGCGGTGAGTTCCCGGCCGCCAAGGGCTACGACATGGCCAGCGGGCTCGGGACGCCGCTGCTGTCCGGCCGTACCCCCGCGGGCAAGGCGAGTACCTACTATCCGGGCCTCGCCGCGCTGATGTGCTGGGAGTACGGCACCAAGCTCGGCAAGGCCCGCGTGACCAGCATCTCGCCTCGCCAGGGCGCGCGGCGCAAGGCGCACACCATCACGGTGCGCGGCTCGGGCTTCCTGCCGATCGCGGGGGCCGACATCGCCGAGGTCGGGGCGCGCCGGATCACCGCGAAATGTACGAGCACCACCCGGTGCACCGTTGCCCTGCCGGCGCTCACGGCGCGGACGGTCAACGTCAGGATCTCCGTCGAAGACCTGATCCTCAGCCCGGTTGCGGCCGCGGACCGGTTCCGCTATTCGTAACGCCCCGCGCAACAACACGCGCCGTTGAGTTAGAACGCATGCCAGTTGGTTTACAACGTATACCTGATCAGTTTAACAAGGGGTATCGTGCTGGTTAATTTGGCTTTTACAGGCGCTGCATGAGTCCTGCGGGCGACGGGATTATTGCATTTAAAGCGTCTGGAGTTCCTACCAACTGACCTGTTAAAGTAGGCGACGCAAGCGGGGGGATGCATGGCCTCTCCGGCAGAGGCCCGCTCTGCCCGTTGGTTATTTCGATGTAAAGGAAATGGCCATCAGGTGAACGACTGGTCTCCGCCGGTTCCGCATGCCTCCGAGCCTCCCGAACCGGCCTCTCCGACGCCCGCGCCCGGCATTTCCGATGCCCCGGGCGTTCCCGATCTCTCCGATGCCCCGGGGGTTCCCGATGCCCCGGGGGTTCCCGATGCCCCGGGCGTCCAGGACGCCCCGGGCCTCCCCGGTAACGTCGCCTCGCCCGGGCAGCAGCAGGCCCCGTCCGCTCCGGCGCAAGCCCCTGACCTGTCGATCCCGGCTGGCCAGCAGACGATGGTGCACGATCCGATCGTCCCGGGCTCCCTGCTCGAGGCCAGGGATGTATCGGCGTGGTTCGGCGCCCACAAGGTACTGGAACGGGTGTCGCTGTCCATGCCGCCCGGCGTCGTTACCGCGCTGATCGGCCCGTCCGGCTGCGGCAAGTCCACGTTCCTGCGGATCCTCAACCGCATGCACGAGACGACCCATGGCGCCCAGCTCGCGGGGTCGGTCTTCCTGAACGGGGCCGACATCTATACCCCGGGCACGCGCGTCACGCAGACCCGCAACCGCATCGGGATGGTGTTCCAGAAGCCGAACCCGTTCCCGGCCATGTCGATAGCGGAGAACGTTGTCGCCGGGCTGCGCCTGACCGGCATCCGCATGAGCCGCAGGAACCGTGCCGAGACCATTGAGCGCTGCCTGCTCCGCGCCGGGCTATGGGCCGAGGTCAAGGACCGGCTGGCCAACCCGGGCGGCGCCCTGTCCGGCGGGCAGCAGCAGCGGCTCTGCATCGCCCGGTCGCTGGCGGTGAACCCGGGCGTCCTGCTCATGGACGAGCCGTGCTCCGCGCTGGACCCGGGGTCGACCGCCCGGATCGAGCAGACGATCCACGATCTGCGGTCCGACGTGACGATCGTGATCGTGACGCACAACATGCAGCAGGCGGTCCGGGTGTCCCAGCAGTGCGCCTTCTTCCTGGCCGAGGGTGGCGCACCCGGCGGAATCGTCGAGTCAGGGGACACGGCGCAGGTGTTCGACGCGCCCAGGGACCCGCGCACCGCCGACTACGTGCACGGCCGGTTCGGCTGACCACCGTGGAAGCCGAGCCGAGGGTGGGGCGTGCTCGCGTCGGAATACCCCATTTCGAGATATATTCCCGTGGCCCCGGGCAGGTGTACTGGCGCCTGCTGTCGGCCAACAACCGCGATAGCGGGCAGTCCGGGTCCGGCTTCCCCCACGTGGAAGCGTGTCAGTCGGCGCTGACTGAACTGCTGGGCCTGCTGGGTGAGCTCCGGCCGCAGTACACCCTGACCGCGAACCACCGCTGGGATTGGACACTCGTCCGCGACGACGTGGTTCTCGCCCGTTCCTCGCGCTCGTTCGACCGGCGGCTGCGGTGCATCGCGGCCAGCGAGTGGTTCCTGCGCACGGCGCCGGTGGCCGTGATCGGCGCCGTCCTGCGGGTCATCCCGGCTCGGCTGGCGGACGCGACGCTCGACATTAGTCGGCCGTTTACGTTGCCGCCCAACCGACGCCACCAGGCCAAACTAGCGTTGCCGGGCGGAAAAGCAGACATGCAGGGAAAGGGCGACGCCGGAATGGCCGGTCAGGAACGGGAGGGCGGATGAGCGTCGTGCCGGCCGGCCCGGTCACACCTGCCCGCGACGGTGACGCTCCGCGACGACTGAGCCCGGGCCTGCTCCCGTCCGAGCGGGTGTTCCACGGCGTCGCTCGCTCGATCGGCGGGCTGGTCCTCGTCATCACGGGCGCGATCGGGCTGTTTCTCGGCCTTCAGCTGATTCCGACGCTGCGTACGTACGGCGTGCGTTTCTTCACCTCGGAGGCGTGGCTGCCGGACCAGAACAAGGTGGGCGTGTCGTCGGCGCTGGTCGGCACGTTCGAGGTCGCGACGATCGCGATCCTGGTCTCGGTGCCGCTGGCCCTGCTGACCGCCCTGTATATCAGCGACTACGCTCCGCGCTGGCTGCGCGGCCCGCTCGTCTCGCTGATCGACCTGATGGCGGCGATCCCCAGCATCGTCTACGGGCTCTGGGGCTGGTACCTTTTCGAGCCTCGCGCCGCGGAGGTCAGCCGCTGGCTGAGCACCTACCTGGGCTGGTTCCCGCCCTTCCACGTGGACGCCGACACCCACGCCGCCGCGCCGCAGATTGCTCCCGTGTATTACGGCTCGATCGTGATCGCCGGGCTGGTGGTCAGCATGATGGTCGTGCCCATCGCCTGCGCGGTCATGCGCGGGGTCTTCGCGCAGACGCCGGCGGGTGAACGAGAAGCCGCGCTCGCCCTCGGCGCTACCCGCTGGGGCGTGATCCGGGCCGTCGTCATGCCGTTCGGACGTGGCGGCATCATCGGCGGGACGATGCTCGGGCTCGGGCGCGCGCTGGGCGAGACGATCGGGGTGCTGATCATCATCGACGTGCACTACAACATCAGCCTGCACGTGCTGCAGAGCGGAGCCGTCACGGTGGCGGCGCTGATCGCGGACATGTTCGACGAGTCCACCCCCGGCCAGGTATCGGCTCTGCTCGCGGCCGGGTTCGTGCTGTTCCTCATCACGATGCTCGTCAACCTCGTTGCGGCGACGTTGATCGGGCGCAGCCGCAGCGGCGCGGCGACCGAGATCTGACGATGGCGACCATTCCGGCCAGTTCGCCGCCGTCCGCTGTCGAGATCTCCCGCGGAATCGCCCGCGCGGGGACCCCGGAGCCCGCGGTCGGCGTCGATCGTCCGCGCCGCGTGAGCACGCTCACCAAAGACGATGTCGTGGCGCTGGTGGGCAGCCTCGCGGGCGCCCTGGGCCTGGTCTTCGTCGCGTACGAGCGACTGCTGCCGTTCAGCGGCGTCGTCGGATTCCTCCTGTGCTGGTACGTGACCTTCCTCGTCCTTTACAGCGCGGTTAGTGCCCTGTCGCAGCCGCGGCCCGTGGTCTGGGACCGGCTCGCGACGGCGCTCATTCGCGGCGGGGCCGCGCTGGTCGTGCTCGCGGTCGGGAGCACGATCGTCTATACCTTTGCCAAGGGCTGGGACGCCGACCATCACCTCAACTTCTTCACCCGCACCATGGCCGGTGTCGTTCCGACGGCCCCGCTCAACCAGGGCGGCGTCCTTCACGCGATCGTCGGGACCCTGATCGAGATCGGGATCGCGGTCCTGATCGCGCTGCCGCTCGGGGTGGGAACGGCCGTCTTCATCAGCGAGGTGGGCGGAGGCTTCGCCCGCGTCGTCCGCACGGTCGCCGAGGCCATGACCGCGCTGCCGGACATCCTCGCCGGGCTGTTCATCTATGCGACGCTGATCCTGCGAGCGCACGTGCCGCTGAGCGGGTTCGCCGCCGGGATGGCGCTCGCGGTGATGATGCTGCCGCCGATCGCGCGCGCGTCCGAGGTGTCGCTGCGGGTCGTCCCGGGGGGCCTGCGCGAGGCCAGCCTGGCCCTCGGTGCCTCGCACTGGCGGACCGTGCGGCTGGTGGTCCTGCCTACCGCGCGCTCGGGGCTGGCAACGGCCCTGATCCTGGGCATAGCCCGCGGGATCGGCGAGACCGCTCCGGTCCTGATTTGTTCCGGTGCGTCGACGTTCTTCAATGACGACCCGTTCCACCGGGTGATGAATTCGCTGCCGCTGTTCATCTTCAGCGGGTTCGAAAGCGGCGAGCAGCTCTATGCCGCCCGGCTCTGGGGGGCCGCCAGCGTCTTGATGGCCCTCGTGCTCATCTTGTTCGTGGTCGCGCGCGCCCTGGCCCGGTCCAGGCCGGGTCGCCCGTGAAGAAGGGAGGCGCCATGTCCCCTCGACGCAAGACGATCAGGCTGGCCGCCGCAGGGGCCGCAGTGATGCTGTCCGGCCTGCTGGCGGCCATGTCCGGGGCGGTGCCCGCCGCCTCCGCGTCGGCCGCGTCGGCCGCATCAGCCGCGTCGGCCCCGGTCCAGCAGATCGAGGGGTCGGGCTCAACGTGGGCGCAGAACGCCGTGAACGACTGGATCGGTAACGTCCAGTCGACCGAAGGCGTCGACGTCACGTTCAACGGCGATGGTTCAGCCGCTGGCCGCACGGACTTCGCGCAGGGCACGGTGGACTTCGCGGTCAGCGACATCGGGTACCAGGGCAGCAGGTACGGGGGCAACGACAGCTCCGCCCGCCCGTACGCCTACCTGCCCATTACGGCCGGCGGGACCTCGTTCCCTTACAACATCGTCGTCGGCGGGAAGCGGATCCTCAATCTCCGGCTGTCGGGCAAGGTCCTTGCCGAGATCTTCACCAACCAGATCACGAACTGGGACAACCCCCAGATCACGGCGAACAACAACGGGCACGCGCTGCCCAGCCTCCCGATCGTCACGGTCGTCCCCTCGGAGGGGTCCGGGACAACCGCCATGTTCACGCAGTACCTGAGCTTCGAGTTCCCCTCGATTTGGAAGTCCTTCAACGGCGGCTCATCCACGTGGACGGAGTACTGGCCGCGCCAGGGCAGCGACCAGGTTGCCCAGGACGGCTCCACGCAGGTGATGAACTACATCTCATCGGCGGCCGCGAACGGGTCTATCGGCTTCGACGAGTACTCGTACCCGAAGTCGTACAAGTTCCCGGTCGTGCAGATGGAGAACGCGGCCGGCTACTACGTCCTGCCGAGCGAGTACAACGACGCCGTGGCGCTCACCCAAGCGGTGATCAACACCAACAAGAGCTCGCCCGACTACCTGCTGCAGAACCTCGACAATGTCTACGGCTACACGGACCCGCGTACGTATCCGCTCTCGTCGTACTCGTACACGATCATGCCGACGTCCGCGAGCGACGAAGCCATGAAGAAGTCGGGAAATCCCGCGTTTCCGGCAAAGGCCCAGGCGCTGGCACAGTTCCTCGATTTCTCGATCTGCCAGGGACAGGAGACCATCGGCCCGATCGGGTACTCGGCGCTGCCGGTCAACCTGGTGGAGGCCGGTTTCGCGCAGATCGAGAAGATCAAGGCGGTCGCGCCGGCCGTTCAGATCAGCGCGCTGAACATCAACACCTGCCACAACCCCACGTTCGTCGCAGGCGACCCGAGCGCGAACCACCTCGCCCAGGTCGCGCCGGAGCCGCCGCAGTGCGACAAGAACGGCTTCGGCCCTTGCGTCGGCGACCTGGACGCCAACGGCAACGGCGGGCAAGGCAGCACCACGGCCAGTGGCAGCGGGCCGCCTCCCACGTCGAGCACTAGCGGGAGCGGCGGGTCGGGCGGTGGCTCCGGCAGCACCAAGTCGACCGGAGGAAAACAGACGGTCAACCCGGTCACCGGGCAGGCTGAGTCCGCGGGGTCGGGCTCGGGCGGATCGGCCACGGCGACCGCGAGCGTGCTGCCCGCCGGCCAGGGCGGCGACCTGGCCATCGTTCTCGCCGTGCTCGCGGTCATTCTGCTGCTGGCGGCGCTGGTCGCTCCACCGGTGCTGGCGCGGTACTGGTCGGGCCGCCTGGGGCGGCGGCCGTGACCGCACGACCGCCCGGCCGGGCGCGCCCGCGCCGCATCAGCGCGGCGCTCCCGGCGGTCCTGCTGTCGCTCGGGGCGCTGGCCGCGGCCAGCGCCCCGAGCACCGCGGCGGCCCAGCCCGCCGCGATGTCGCGGCCGGCCCACATGGCGGCGTTGGCGAGCACGTCGAGCGGCTTTCAGCAATCCGAGACCATCGAGCGGACCAACCTGATCAACGGGCAGAACGTGGTGGTGGACAAGCGCACCGTCTCGCTGGCTGTCAACGTCACCACCAACCTCGTCGACCACCAGACCCTCCAGGTGAGCTGGACCGGAGCCCATCCCACCGGCGGGGTTCAAGCCAATCCCAACGACGGCAACAATGCTCCCGACGAGGAGTACCCGATGGTCCTGCTGGAGTGTCATGGAACGGCCCAGCAGATCCAGCCTGACGACTGCTGGACGACCACGCCCACGGAGCGGTACTTCTCGACCGGGACCAGCGATCCGTTTCCGGCCTGGCGGCTGGACCGGTACGCGACGGCCGCCGGGCAGCGCAACGCCGTCGTGAACGAGCCGAGCTCGCTGCCATCCCTGTGCGCGGAGGAGACTGTTTTCGCCGTCGCCCAGTACTGGCTTCCGTTTGTCAGCGCCGGCGGAGAGACTTACCCGGTCGGGCCCGGCTCGTGTGCCGCCACGCCCAACGAGGTGAACCTGTCCGGGACCGTCGGGGATCTCCCGGCCAATGAGACCTACGCGGCCACCAACCTCAACGGGCAGGGCAGCGCCAACTTCGACGTCTGGACCAGCGAAGAGAATCCGGACCTGGGCTGCTCGGACAGCGTGCCGTGTGCGCTCGTCGCCGTTCCGGTCATGGGCATAAGCTGCGATCCGGCCGGGACCGGGATGCCCGCCGCCGACCAGCCCGCCGCGGGTGCCCAGGAGGAGCAAGCGGCCGCGGAATGCGAGGACACCGGTTTCTTCGCCCCGGGATCCACCGCTAACGCCGAGAGCGAGCAGAACGCCGAGCTTTCCGTCAGCGGCTGGCTTTGGTGGGCGGCGTCGAACTGGCGGAACCGGTTCGTGGTCCCGCTGACCTTTGCCCCTCCCGGCAACATCTGCTCGGTCGTGAACCAGAACAACCATCTGGTCCAGATCTATGGGTCGGAACTGGTCGACCAGGCGATGCTGCAGTGGCAGCCGCACTTCTGCGAGAGCAAGAACCTGTTCACGCTCCAGTACGCGGGGATCTCAGAGCCGGAGGCCGCGGACTCCCTGCAGCAGGCCGAGATCGAGGCGGCGCTGGTATCCAATCAGCCATCCGGCGGGTATTCCGTACCTGTGGTGCACGCCCCGGTGGCCGCCACCGGGTTCGCGATCAGCTTCGTGATCGATAACGCCGAGCACCAGCCCGTGACGACCTTGCGGCTCGATCCCCGCCTGCTCGCCAAGCTACTGACTGAGTCGTACCCGGGGATCCTCGTCAATGAGGAAGACCCTGAGGACGAGCACATATGCTCGGCCGCCGATCCAGCGTCCAATCACCTCTCGGACAATCTGTGTACCAACCCGCTTGACATCACCGACGACCCGGAATTCAAGGCCCTCAACCCCGGTATCCCCGAGACCGTCCAGAGCGAGGCCGCCTCGTCGCTGCTGGCGTTGTCCAGCCAGTCCGATGTGATGTGGGCGCTGACGTCCTACATCAACGACAACCCGGCCGCGCGGGCGTGGCTCGACGGCGATCCCGACCCGTGGGGAATGACGGTCAACTCCGCCTACAAGGGGATCAGCCTGCCGGTGTCGCTCTGGCCGCTGAACAGCACCTACGAGCCGCAGAGCTGGATATCGGGCACTCAGGTGCAGAACTTCTGCTACCAGAAGAGCCCGTCACCGCTGCTGCCGCTGATCGCTGCGCCGATCGCCGATCTTCCTGATATCGCCCAGGACATTGAGTTCTACCTCGCGCAGTCCGACACGGCCTGCCCGAGTTTCGACCCGACAGAACCCGAAACCTGGGTTCTTTCACCGCTCGGACCCCAGGGCGTGGGCTTCCGTTTCATGATCGGGGTGACCACGCTCGCGGATGCCAGGCGGTACGACCTGAACACCGCGTCCCTGCTGACCTACACCAAGCCCGGCACCCAGGACGCGTTCACGTCGGCGTCCGGCATGACCTTCGTGGCCCCGACAAACGCCGCCCTGGACAGCGCTGCCTCGCTGTTCACGCCCGAGCCATCGCAGTACGACTGGACCTTCCCCTATTCGGATTACCAGCAGGACAGCACGGCGTCCGAGCAGGCCTATCCCGGCACCATGCTGGTCTACGCTGACGTCCCCACCAAGGGCCTCCCGGCCGCCGATGCCTCCGACTACGCGAACTTCATTCGCTTCGCCGCGACCACGGGGCAGGTTCCTGGCGGCGGCATCGGCCAGCTGGCCGCCGGGTACCTGCCGATGACGTCGGCCGACCATCTCGGCGCGGAGGCGGCCTATGCCGAGTCCGCCGCCACCGCCATCGCGGCCCAGAAGGGGGCGATCCCGTCGCTGACCCCGGCGACGACCGGTGGCGGGTCCGGCCCCGGCTCCGGCTCCGGCAGCACCGGCTCCAGCTCCGGCTCCGGCGGCTCCGGTTCCGGGAGCGGCACATCCGGCTCGGGTTCGCATGGGAAGAGCGGCAAGCTCACAGTCCCGCTGACCCACACGAAGCCGGCGGCCAGTTTGGGGTTCACTCCCGGTCAGAGCTTCGGGATCGGTGCCTACGCGCTCATCGGCGTGGCCGGGCTGGGGCTGGCCATGGCGGTGCTGGCCAGCATCCTTGCTGTGCTGGCCCGGCCCGAGCGCAAGCTGTTCGGGATGCCTGTCCCGGCCGTCGCGACCGCCATCGCCCGGGGCCTCGCGATCCGGGGGAGGCGGTAGGGGTGATCGCGCCGCCTCAGGCGCCGCCGCGGACCGGGCTGCGTCGCCGCCTTCCCGTCCGCCTCCCGGCCCGCCGGACGCGGCCCGCCGCGCCGCCGCCGCGCCCGCCGCTTTCCCTGTGGTTCCTCGCGCCGATCTGGACGATGGCGTCGCTCAGCGCGCTGACGGTCTGGTTCCTGGCCTACGCCTTCGGGATATCCGGCCTGCAAGAGGCGCGCTCGCAGCACGAGCTCTACGGGGTCCTGCGCAGCCAGCTCGCGCAGGAGATCGCGCCGCCGTTCCAGGGCGTTCAGTCCGGTCACTCGCCCTCCGACAACTTCGCGCTCGGCACGCCGCTCGCGTTGCTGCGGGTACCGCGCGCCGGGATCGATGACGTCGTCCTGGCCGGGACCACCTCCGGGGTGCTCGAACAGGGACCAGGGCTGTGGCGGGACACCCCGCTGCCCGGCCAGCCAGGCGTGTCGGTCATCTTGGGCCGGCAGAGCATGTTCGGCGCGCCATTCCGCCACCTCACGGCGTTGCGCCAGGGCGATCTGATCAAGATCACGACAGGTCAGGGCACCTTTACTTATGTGGTTAGCGATGTGCGCTACCCCGGGGACCCGCTGCCCCCGCCGCTCGCGGCGGGTCAGAGCGATCTGATCCTCGCCACGGCCACCGCCGCCGGGCCCGGGTGGCGCAGCGCCTGGGCGCCCAACACGATGCTCTACGTCGACGCGACCCTGCGGGGCAAGACGGTCGCCTACCCGGGCGGCCTGCCCGCGGTGTTGCCGGCCAGCGAGAGCCCCATGCACGGCGATACCAGCGTGCTCCTCCCGCTGATCCTGTGGCTGCAGCTGCTCCTGGTCACGGTGGTGGCCGTGGTCTGGGCTGCCACCCGCTGGGGTCGCTGGCAGACGTGGCTCGTGGGCATCCCGGCCATCCTGGCCGTGCTGTGGGTGGTCTCCGACACCGCCTTCCAGGTTCTGCCCAACCTGCTCTGAATCTCAGAGGAAATACCCAGGCACGTTGCAGGAAACGGCCTACTTTCCGTCGTCCCTCGTTCATCAAAGCACGGGTTCCCGGTATCCGGCCGTCGCTTGGCTTGCCCTGCGGTAGAGCCCTGCCGTAGGGGAGCAACAGGAAGGACGAACGTGCGGAAACGGACCAAGCTGTCAGTTGGCCTGATGGCCGCGCTCACCACAATGGGGGCCTTGGTGCTCTCGGCGGGTGTGGCGCTGCCAGCCCAGGCAGCCCAGGCCGACTACGCGCCTGGGGCCAACGACATCGTCGGGGTCGGCTCCGACACTCTGCAGTACATCATGGACTTCGCCGACGACGGCGACCCCGAAGGCGACGCCGGCTTCAACTCCGCCGGCGGTGCTTACAAGGTCGTCAGCTTCGACGCTACGGCGGACTCGAACGCGCGCGCGGCGTACCTCAACAACAGCACCGACAGCAACCTGCAGCCGCTGGACCCGACCGTTGTCCTGCGGGCGGGCACCTACCCGGTTCAGCGGATCAACGGCAGCGGCGCCGGCATCAACGCCCTGATCGCCAACCAGGGCACCAGCGGCAACTCTGCCCTCCCGTTCATCAACTTCGTCCGGATGTCCTCGCAGCCGACCGCGGCGAACGGGGCGGCCTTCACTGGCGGCCTCGAGGTCGTCAAGATCGCCACGGAGAACCTGGCGATGGCGAAGGACACGACCAGCAACGCGGTCGCTCTGTCGCCGCAGCAGCTCGTGAAGATCTACCAGTCCAACATCGCCACCGGCTGCCCGACCTGGTCGCAGTTCGGTGTCACCGGCACCGGGTCCGGTGACTGGGTCGCCCCGCTGATCCCGCAGTCTGGATCCGGCACGCGGAACACGTTCCTGAGCGACCTGGCGACACTGGGGAACGGCGGTACCGCGATCAGCCTCGGCACCTGCGTCACCACCGTCGAGGAGAACGACCCAACGGGTATCACCGGCTACGTCACCCCGACCGGCTGGGGCGGCACCATCGGTGCCGGCGTAGCCGACCCGCAGGACGCGATCGTGCCGTTCTCCGGGAGCCGGCTCAACCTGTGGGACGGCGTCAGCGGCAACACGACACTGTCGCCCAGCTCAGGCGTCGGCTACTTCCACAACCCGACGCTCGTGTACGGGACCACCCCCAACCCCTCGCTCAACCCGGGTGTGGCGCAGATCCTGACCGGCACGCCCAGTGACGGCAACGCGATCTACATCGACAACCGCGCCCTGAACATCGTGTACCCGTTCAGCGAGAACTCCTCGACGCAGTCCGGTGAGCCTGGCAGCCCGTACAACTGGGCCAACCTGCTGTTCTGCCCGTCCACCAAGGCCGGCGCCCCCACGCCGTTCATGGACAGCCCGGCGGGCGAGGTCGACATCGCACAGGCCGGGGCCACTCCCGGCTACACCTGCCCGACCACGCCCCTGACCTGACGATCCCGCCTCTCCCGGGGGCACCGGTCTCCGGTGCCCCCAGGAGCCCCCGCCATTGCTCATTCCTTATCCGTTCCTGATTTCGGCCTGTTTTCTCTTTGTGGAGAGAGGATTTGATGAAGGTCAAAATTCGTTCGCTGGTCGTCGGGGCGGCAGCCCTGGCGGTGGCCGGCTTTTCCCTTGCGGCGGGAGGTGGGGCGGCTCTCGCTGCGGGCGGGGGCGGCCCGACCCCGCCGTGGGAGTCGGCGATCAGCCCTGCCCCCAACGGGTCCATCACGTTCTACAACGCCCAGGGCCAGGTGGTGACCGGCGGTTCGATCACCGCGTCAGGCCTGGGCGCGTACGCGGTGGCCTCGACGGCAGACCCGCGCTCCGGCGACAACAAGGCGACGCTGTTCCTGTACACGCCGGTTAACGGGGAGGCCCCGGGAGCCTGGGGTGGCGACGCGATCGGCACCTCCGACACCTACCCGAACACCACGGCGCCGGATCCGATCGGGACCACCGCCAACCCGGTGGAGAGCAACACCAACACCGCGGCGCCTGACAACACCATCGCCAGCCTCATTAACGAGAAGCCGAACACCGACACCTCCACCACGGACGGCTACGGCGGCATGTACGACGTGCGGCTGGTTGCCTCCGGTCCGGGCATCGGCGCGGAAGCAGCGTACTGGGACACGGTGATCTCGGTGAACATCACCGCGGGCACCATCTCGGCCCCGACCGCGGGTACCTGGTCGGTGGACTACCCCGATTTCACGCAGAACACCACCACTACCCTGACCGCGACGCCGCCGAGCCCGCAGACGGCTCCGGCGACGGCGGTGACGCTGAACGCGGCCGTGGCGCCGGCCACGGCCGGCACGGTGAGCTTCTGGAGCGGCTACGGCACCGCCAGTGCGACCCAGGTGGGTACCACCCAGACGGTCACCGCTGCCTCGGGAGCGGCATCGGTATCGGTCACGCCACCGGACGGGAGCACCGCTTACACCGCGGTGTTCACGCCGGCGATCGGCTCGGCCGACATCGGGTCCACCTCCGCAGCGCTCAACTACGTGGTCAACACACCGAAGGACGTGACCACGACATCACTCGGTCAGACCGGTGGCGGCGGTGCCGCCGGTACCCCGGTCAACTTCACGGCCACCGTGGCTGACAGCACCACCCCGGCGGACACCCCGGCGGGGACGGTCAGCTTCTTCGACAACGGGTCGACCACTCCGCTGGGCACGGCAACGCTGACCGGCGGCACGGCGACCTTCTCCTTCACCTACGCCGCTGCCGGGGCGCACTCGGTCGTGGCAACCTACACACCGACCGCTAACTCGCAGTGGGGCGGATCGTCCTCCGCGCCGGTGACGTTCTCCGAGACGGCGCCGACGTGTACCACCTGCACCGACGTGCAGACCATCGAGGGCACGGTCCCGGCCGGCACCCTCGCGGTCTACACGCCCTACACCGCGGCGAACCCGCTGAACCTGGGCACGCTCGCGCTGAACGGCACCGGCACGTTCTTCACGGCGTCCGCGCCGCTGGACAGCAATGCCGCTGACGTCCCGACCGGGGGCGCGATCCCGGACACCACGTTCAACGGGATCACCGTGGTCGACACTCAGGCCGGCAACCTGCCGTGGAGCGTGACCGCGCTGTCGAGCAACCTCGGCGACGGCGGGTCGAACGCAGGCAGCACCATCAGCGGGGAGAACGTCGGCCTGTCCGGCCTGGCGGCGGTGCCGGTTACCGGCAACGCCCTCACCGGCGGTGACCTGACGTTCTTCAACCAGCCTGCGGCCAGCCCGCCGGTCGGTCCGACCGACACCGGGAGCCAGGGACTGGGCGGAGCCGCCGCGCACACGATCGTGTCCGACGCCGGCCAGGCGGACGGCACCATCGGCATCAACGGCACCGTCACGCTGAACGCGCCGACCTCAACCGAGGCCGGACTGTTCGTCGGCACCATCACCTTCACGATCGCCAGCTAGCAGCCAGCTAGCCAGCGATACCCGCACCGCATGAAAACGGAGCGGGGCGGGCCTCCGCGCGCGGAAGCCCGCCCCGCTCCCAAGCTCGTTCAATACGTCCCTATCGATTCCTCTTAGGAGGGTCCAGTCGTGCGGAGAATTGCAGGACCCATCAGCAAGACGAGCACGACTGCTCGGCCACAGCGGGCCAGGCTCTGGCTGGCGGCCCGGCTGACGGTCCTGATGCTCGCCGGGATCAGCATTTTGACGGCCGTTCCGGCCTCGGCCGCGCCGGCCCTGGCGCGGTCGGTCGCGAGCGGCGCGGTTCAGGAACGGACTGCGGCCCTGGCCTCGTCTACCAGCGGCCCGGCGGCCTTCTTCGGCCTGGGCCCATCGAGCGCCACGAAGATCGACAACCGGCCCTATTTCGCGTGGGGGAGCACCCCGGGCGCGGCGTTCGCTGATTACGCCGCGGTCGTCAACTTCGGCACGCAGCCGGTGACCCTTCAGGTGTTCGCCACCAACGCGGTGAGCCTCGCGCACGGAGGCACCGGCTTCCTGCCACAGGGACGAATACTCGGCGGCCCGGCGAGCTGGATAACGCTCCATCTCCCAGGCGGGTCCTCCACCGTGCACCTGGGACCCAAGAGCCAGGTGATCGTGCCGATCACTGTGTCGATCCCCAAGAACGCGCCGCCGGGCGACCACGTGGGAGCGATCGTTGCGAGCCTGACCTCGAGCGCGGTGGCAAAAAACCATGCCAAGGTCCATCTCATTCAGCAGGTCGCTTCCCGGACGGTGATCCGGGTCTCCGGGCCGATCCATCCCCAGCTCAGCGTCGACAGCCTCTCGGTGGAGTACAACGACCCGCTTAATCCGGCCTCATCGAGCACGGCGACACTGCGGTTCACCGTCCGCAACACCGGCAACGTGCTGCTCGGGGGCAAGGAGTCGGTGGCCGTGCACGGCCTGTTCGGGGGGTCCGCATCGGTGACGAACGCCGCTCAGATCCCGATCATGCTTCCGGGCGGTTCGACCACCGAGATCGTCAAGGTCCACGGGGTCTACCCGGAACTGCTCATGCACGGCGACGTGACGATCAAGCCGCTGGTCGTCGCCGGGCAGGATGACCCGGGTCTTCGGACCTACTCCGCCAGCGTCACCTTCTGGGCCATCCCCTGGATCCCGGTGGCGATCCTGATCGTGATCGTGCTGCTCATAGTGCTTCTCATCTGGCGGCGCCGGCGTCGGCGCCCCAGCCCGGCGCCCGACGGGCCCGCGCCGGTGGCATCAACAACAGGAGTGGAGGCATAGATGCGTTACGTCCGCGCGCGCGCGTTTGTGGCGGCGGCTGCGGTAGCCGGCCTGGCCACCGTGGGGTCAGCTCAGATCGCGTCGGCCGGAGTCGCTGCGGCTCCCAAGGTTCAGCACGATGGCGGCCTGGCCTCGTCCCGTCTCCCCTACACCGACCCTGGCCAAGGAGGGCTGCTGACGTTGTGCGGCCCTGGCAACAAGCCGATCACCCACGGCAACATCAATACCAAGCCGTTCGTGTGGCGCGCCGTGGGCAGCGTCGCGGCGCCCAAGTCCTACCGCGTCAAGAACGCCGTCGCCCAGCTCTTTGCCTACCAGCCTCGTCCGTACACTCCGGCCGAGGCGTGGAGCGGGCTGCCCATGGTCGCGGCCTCGGCGTACAGCAACCCGGATCGCCCGATGATCCAGTCCACGCCGATCGACGAGCCGCTGAGCTACTTCACGAAGTTCTTCCCGCCGGTCTGGGACCACCTCGAGGAGCTGCGGCTCTACCTGGGAGCGCCCGGGGCACAGGAGGACACCCTCAACTTTGCCGCGGCCGACCTGGTGATCAGCGGCAACACCTGGACGATGGTCGAGGGCGGGACGAGCGGGTGCACCTCAGGCAAGGCCGTCTCCCGGGAGGTCACCGTCCACCTGCCCGGTGCCAGCGCCAGCCTCAACGCCAGCCCCGCTGCCAGCAGCGGGAGCAGCTCCGCCACCCAGGCCGCCGACACGCATTCCGGGTCGACGTCTTCCGGGAGCAACGGGACGTCCGCGACGCCCGTTGCCAAGCAGTCGAGCTCCATTGGGCTCGGCATGATCGTCGCGTTGTGTGCGCTGGCAGCGGCGTTTGTCGCCGCGACCGGCGGGTTCTGGTGGCGCCGTCGGCGCAAGGCCGGCCTGTGAACTCTCCTGCGGGGTTTGGTCCGTGATGAACGCAAACGGGTTTCTGATCAAGATGAAGGCGCGTCCGCTGGTGGCTGGGGTGATCGCCTTGGT
>Ga0335074_10006278_pt1 | contig 16489 bp, 17 predicted proteins | sample Lox_Sample_23_FD_206715 | JGI IMG/M metagenome (GOLD analysis project Ga0335074, IMG submission 206715) | Soil microbial communities from Loxahatchee National Wildlife Refuge, Florida, United States - Lox_Sample_2.3 | ecosystem: Environmental > Terrestrial > Soil > Wetlands | place: USA...
GAAGCTCAGTGGCGAGGCCTATGGCGGCCTGTGGAGCGGCCCGGTGTTCGTGCTGACCCACCGGCCGCCGGCCGGTGAGTCGCCGCAGCCTGCGCCTACCTTTCTCTCCGGCGACATCACGGCGGCGGTCGGCACGGCAAAGGCCGCCGCCGGTGGGAAAGACGTTGAGGTCATCGGCACTGACGTCGCCACGCAGTGCCTGCGGCACGGGCTGGTGGACGAGATCTTCGTGCTCGTGCTGCCGGTGCTGCTCGGCGGCGGCACGCCGTTGTTCGCCCCCGGCGGTCTCGACCGGGTGAACCTCGAGCCGGTCAGCTCGGACCGCATCGGCTCGGCGACCGGCATGCGCTTCCGGGTGGCGGCGTGCGCAAGCTGATCGAATCGACGTTCGTGACGCTCGGCGGCGATATCAGCGCGCCGCAGGACTGGGGGCCGCCGCACCTGTCCGGCCCGGAGCTGGACACGGCCCTTCGCGACCTGCTGTTGGGCGCCGATGCCCTGCTGCTCGGGCGCAAGACCTACGAAGGCCTGTCGGCCGGGTACCTGGCGATGGCAGCCGCGGAGCCGGGCCGGACGGATGACTTCATCGCGACCATGAACGCGATCCCGAAGTACGTCGCCTCCACGACACTGACGAAGGTCGGCTGGAATGCGACTCTGCTCGGCGCCGATGTCGCGGGCGAGGTCGCCGCGCTCAAGCAGCAGCCAGGAAAATACATTCTGAAATACGGAACGGGGCCGCTCGACCTGACCCTTGTCTCCCACGGGCTGGTGGACGAGTTCCGGATCTGGATCATTCCGGTGACGACTGGCGGCAGCCAGCGCCTGTTCGAGGACGTCCCCGGAACGAGCCTGGCACTCGCTGGCATGCAAACCTTCAGCACGGGCGTCGTCCTGCTGACCTACCGGCCGGCCGAGTCGGTATCAGGCGACTAAGGGGCCAGCTGACTAGCTGGCCGGAGAGCCCGCCGTCAGCCGGTGCACCGGGCCGCCCTCGATCGGGGGCCGGCCGCCGTCGAGTCCGCCCGACGGCTCGATCGGAGGAACGATCCGTGGCGCTGGCATAACGCCAAGAGTGATCCACCGCAGCCTGTTCAGGCTCGTCACGACCGGCGGGATCGGCACCCCGCAGCTGCCGACCGGGATCGCCGGGTGGATCAGCTGGCCGCGCGGGCCGACGAGCTCGACCCACCCCATCGGCGAGGCGGGGATCAGGCAGGCCGGGATCGCGCCACTCGCGAGCCGGGGCTGTACGAGGCGCAATGCCCGCACCAGTGGTCGGAGCCCGGTGACGGCCACCTGGCGCTTCTCCTCGTCCGAGACGCGGCCGCCCGGCATCCTCACGGTGACCCGGATGCACTCGACCACGGCGATCGGCGTGAATCCGGCCGGGATCGGCTCAGCCGGTCCGCTCGTGGCCGGGCACCGCACCCGTCTGGCGGCTGGCGGCACCGCCGCCCGCGCACTCGCCACGTCGGCTGCCCCGGCACCGGTTGCTCCCCTGGCGGCGGCGCGGGGCAGGTCGGAACGCGCCGACACCGCGGCGGCACCCGAGCAGGCGGTCAGTCCGGCAGCCAGCGCGATGGTCGCCACGACAGTCAGGTGCACTCGCGGGATCATGACGCTCCTATCCTCGGCCATTTCCCTTTCGACGGTGGCGAAAGACGGCAGGTTCCACCCGGCTGACGGCGATATGCCGATGTCAGAGCGGTGCGGTAGCGTCTGCACGATGCCGAAGCTGCCCGCCAGGATCCGGCTGCTGCTGCTGTTCGTCTGCGCGCTGGTACTTGTCGACACGATCTTCTTCACCGCTCTGACGCCGTTGCTGCCGCACTACGCCCGTGTCGCGGGGTTGTCCAAGTCGGGTGCCGGTGCCCTGGTCGCGTCCTATCCGCTGGGCACGCTGATCGGCGCCCTGCCGAGCGGTCTCCTTGTCTCCCGGCTCGGAGACCGCCGCGTGGCGCTCCTTGGCCTGGCGCTCATGAGCGTGTCCACGCTGGTGTTCGGGTGGAGTTCGACCGCCTCCGTCCTGGACTCAGCTCGGTTCGTGCAGGGGCTAGGCGGGTCGTGCACCTGGGCCGCAGGCCTGGCCTGGCTCGCCACCGCAGCGCCGACGGGGCGGCGAGGTGAGCTGCTCGGCACTGCGATGGGCGCCGCCGTCGGCGGGGCACTGCTCGGTCCTGTCGTCGGAGCCGTGGCCAGCAAGGTCGGAACGGGCCCCGCGTTCTCGGCGGCAGCAGTGGCGGGTGCAGCGCTGATGGTCGCCTCGTTCGCGGTGCCTAAGCCCCAGCGGTCGGAGCCGCAGGGCCTTCGGGCGGCCTGGCCCGCGTTGCGCGACCCGCAGCTCAGAGCCGGCCTCTGGCTGACCGCGCTGCCGGGAATCGCCTTCGGGGTCATCGACGTGCTGGCGCCGCTGCGGCTGGGCAGGCTTGGCGTCAGCGCTCCGCTGATCGGTCTGACGTTTCTGGCCTCGGCTGCGATCGAGGCCAGCCTGGCGCCGGTAACCGGACGGCTGGCGGATCGCCGCGGGCCGTTGACGCCGGTCCGAGTCTCGCTGATCGCAGCCGTCGTGGTGAGCCTGCTCGCGCCGGTGCTGACTCCGGCGTGGGTGCTCATCGCGCTGCTGGTTGTCGGCATGCCGGCCTACGGGACCCTCTTTACGCCAGGGGCGACACTGACCAGCAACGGGGCTGATCAGCTCGAGCTGAACCAGGGCCTGGCCTTCGGCCTCGCCAACCTGGCCTGGGCAAGCGGGCAGGGTGCCGCCGCCGCGGCCGGCGGAGCGATCGCTCAGGCGACATCGGACTTCGTCCCCTATGCGCTGCTTGCAGGGACGTGCCTAGCGACGCTGATCGGGATCTGGCCGACCGGACGGCGGGTCATAGCCCGTATGCTGAACGTGCAAGGCCGATCCTCTGCCGCCTGAGCTGCCCAGCAATCCGAGTCGACCTTGCCTCGTGCTGCCAAGAACCGCTGGACCACGCATGGGTTCTGCATGCGTTGCCTGCCGCGCGGTTTCGGCTGTCCCGCGCGGAGTTACCCTGCGAATGACGGCGTTGATCAAGTGCCGGTACTGATCAGTGCCCGCCAGGTTGGAGGTGCGGCGATGCTGAGCCGAGACCGGATCGCAGTGGCCGCCGGGCTGCTCGCGCCACTGGCGCTCGCGGCCATTCTGGTGCCGTTCCGCACCAGGTTCGCGAACACCGACGCGGCTCTGGCGATGATCCTCCTCATCGTGGCCGTCGCAGCCGCTGGCAACCGCCTGGCCGGCTATGTCGCCGCGATCTCCGCCGCGGCCTGGTTCGACTTCTTCCTGACCAGGCCGTACGAGCAGTTCACCATCAACCGGGCAGCCGACATCGAGACCACTGTCCTGGTCCTGCTCATCGGCATCGCCGTGACCGAGATCGCGGTGTTCGGTCGCCGTGAGCACGCGGCAGCCAGCAGGCGGGCCGGCTATCTCGACGGGATCAACGACGCGTCACGTGCAGTGGCGGCCGGCGGGTCGACAGACGCTCTGATCGACGAGGTGACAACGTCCCTGACCCGGCTGCTCTCGCTGCGCGGGTGTGAATTCCAGTACGGCATCGCCGGCGTCGGCCGGCCGGCCAGGATCGAGCACGACGGCGACGTCATGATCGACGGGCGTGCCTACGACGTGGTCAACGGCGGCCTGCCCGCGGGCCGGGAGACCGAGCTACTGGTCGAGAACGGCGGGCGGCTGCAAGGCCGGTTCCTGCTGCGGCCGGACCCGGCCGCGCGCCCGACGCACGAGCAGTTGCTGGTCGCCGTCGCGCTTGCCGACCAGGTCGGCGCGGCCCTGGCATCCGCCCACGTCTCCGCCACATAGCTGTCGGGACGCGCGCTGCCGCTTACGCCCGTTAACTGTTACATTCGCACGATGGGCCGACTGGACGGGAAGGTGGCGCTCATCACTGGCGGCGCCAGGGGGATGGGCAAGTCGCACGCGCGCCACTTCGTCGCCGAGGGTGCGAAGGTCGTCATCAGCGACATCCTGGACGACAAGGGCAAGGAGCTCGCTGCCGAGCTCGGTGAGGACCACTGCCGCTTCATCCACCACGACGTGACCAGCGAGTCGGACTGGGCCAGCGCCGTCGCGGCGACGACGGACGCGTTCGGCACCCTCAGTGTGCTCGTGAACAACGCGGGCATCCTGAAGCACAAGAAGATCGCAGACATGACGCTGGCCGAGTTCCGCGAGGTCATCGACGTGAACCTGGTCGGCGAGTGGCTCGGCGTCAAAGCTGTCATCAGCCCGATGAGCACGGCCGGCGGCGGCTCGATCATCAACATCAGCTCCGTCGAGGGGTTCGCCGGCGCGGCCGGGCTGTCTGCCTACAGCGCCAGCAAGTTCGGCGTCCGCGGCATCACCCGCTCGGCGGCGCAGGAGCTCGGCAAGCTCGGCATCCGGGTGAACTCGGTGCACCCCGGCGGCATCATGACGACAATGACCGCGACGGCCTTCGAGTCGTTCACCGACATCGGCGACGGAGCCGGCTTTATGCGGTCGCTGCCGATCGCCCGCTTTGCCAAGTCCGCCGAGGTCTCCCACCTGGTTGTCTATCTCGCGTCGGACGAGTCGTCCTACTGCACCGGCAGCGAGTTCGTCGTGGACGGCGGCATGCTGTCCGGCCCTGGCTATTAACTGAGCGTCAGAACCCAGCGCTCGAGACGGAGGATCAGCGACCAATGACGGACCAGGTGAGCCTGGACGGCCGCACCGCGATCGTGACCGGCGCCGCGCAGGGGCTTGGCCGGGCGGAGGCTCTGGCGCTCGCAGCCGCTGGCGCCAGTGTCGTTGTTAATGACCTGAACGGGAACGGGCTGGCCCCCGTCGCAGCCGAGATCAGCGACGCGGGCGGCTCCGTGGCGGTCAGTGCCGGAGACATCGGCGAGCTGTCGACCGCGCAGGCGCTGCTCGACACCGCGCTCGCCGAGTTCGGCCGGCTGGACATCCTGGTGAATAACGCAGGGGTCCTCCGGGATCGCATGATCTTCTCGATGTCGCCGGAGGAGTGGGATCTGGTCCTCCGCACGCATCTGCGCGGCCACTTTCTGACCAGCAGGGTGGCGACGGCGTACTGGCGGGAGCAGAGCAAGCAGGCTGGCGGCCCGGTGTACGCGCGGGTGATCAATACCTCGTCTGAGGCGTTCCTGCTGGGCTCGTCCGGCCAGCCGAACTACGCGGCCGCCAAGGCAGGCATCGCCGCGCTCACGCTGACGACCGCGCGCAGTTGCAGCCGGTACGGCGTGCGCGCGAACGCGATCTGCCCGCGGGCGCGCACGGCGATGACGGCCGACCTGATGGGCGATGCTCCGGCGGCCGGACCAGACCCGCTCGCGCCGGAATACGTTGCTCCGCTGGTCACCTACCTCGCCAGCGAGGCGGCCGAGAACATCAACGGTGAGGTCTTCGTCGTCCACGGCGGTGTCGTCGCGGTGATGGGACCGCCCACCGTCCGGGCCACGTTCCAGGCCAGCGAGCATGGCTCCGCGGACGGCATGTGGACCCTCGACGCGATCTCCGGCGCGCTCGCCGGATTCGAGACCGGGCCCTCCGGCGCCGGCTTCCTGTGCGAGGACACGCTGGCGCTGGCCACCGAGACGATCGGTTTCGCCCAGTAATGCCGAACCGGTAAATGCGGAACCAGTAATGCGGAACCAGTAATGCCGAAGCAGCGCGACCGCGTCCAGATGACGCCAGACGAGGTGGCCGCGATGCTGGCGGCAGGGCGCAAGGTCCAGCTCGCGACGATCAGCCCGGACGGCTACCCGCACCTGGTCACCATGTATTACACGCTGGTCGACGGCAAGATCGCGTTCTGGACGTACCGGACGTCACAGAAGGCACTGAACCTGGCCAGGGACCCGCGAATTAGCTGCCTGGTCGAGACCGGCGAGGCGTACTTCGACCTGCGCGGCGTCCAGATTCAGGGCATAGTCGAGACGATCACCGACCCCGACGGCGTGCTCCAGATCGGGCTGGGAGTCGGCACCGCAATGGCGCGAACACCGGGCGCGGATCCCGGCGGTGCTGACCCCGGCGGTGCTGACCCCGGCGGTGCTGACCCCGGCGGTGCTGACCCGAGCGGTGCTGACCCGAGCGGCGCCGACGCCAGCGCAGTGACTGACTATGTTGCGAACGCCGCGCGCAAGCGCTTCGGCTACATCGTCAGCCCGGTCCGGGTCATCTCCTGGGACCACACGAAGCTGCTCGGCCAGTAACACCTGCTCGGCCAGTAACACCTGATCGGCCAGTAACGGCGGACGCCAGTCGGCAGGACGACGGACCCAGGTCGCAGGAAGGCAACCGCCCCGTGCCGGGGCTGACACGGGGCGGCTGCGCAGGGGCGAGCGGAATAGAGCTCGGGTCAGGCGCTCGGGCTCGGCCTCGGAGCTGGCGTCCTAGTCGGCTGGACTGTCGGGCTCGGTCCGGGGTGTCCGCCGCGGTAGTGGTGGCGGTGGTGGTGCCGGTGCCGCCTTGGGTGCGACGGGCGCGGGGCGGGCGTGCCCGTCGGATGCGGCTTGGGTCCGCACCAGTGGTGCTGCCACACCGACGCAGCGGCGCTTGGCGTTGAAGTCGGCGTCGGCGTAGGCGCCGGCGTGCAACTCGGACGCGGCCGCGGTGCGTGCGACGGGTGGGGTGCGGGCGAACAGGTTGGGCGCGGCCGCGGGCTGGGCGCGCCCGTTGGCGTTGGCCGGGGAGTCGGTGACCAGGACGGCGTCGGGGTCGGGCTAGCGGCCGGGCTCGCGGTGCTGGACGGCTTGGGTGCGGGCGAGCAGTAGAAGCGGTGGTGGTGCCGGCGGTAATGGCGCGCGAGCAGATTGCCATCCTTGCCGGTCTTCTGACTGCCAGCGGCGGCGTGCACGCCCGGGGCACCGATGACGTCGTGCGCGAGCCGCTGAGCCGGGCCAGGCAGGGCCCCGGCGTAAGCGGCCGTCGCGACGCCGCCAATAGCGATGACTGCTGCAGCAGCCGCCACGGCGGCTTTGGCAGAAAGGAGCGAGGGAATCAATCTAGGCCTCCGGAGGGGGCGGGATCGGCGGGGTGACACGCCGACGAGATTCCGGAACTCGGCCCTCGCAGTGCTTTCGGTAGCCAGTTCGTCGACCGACGGCCTGGCCCGGAGCGCGGCGATGACATCGGCGGCGGGCTGCAGTCCTGCCGGGAGGTCGGGTGGCGTATCCGGCCCCGAGAGCAGCCCCGCCAGCGCGGCGTCATCGGCGCCGGCGGAACTTGACCACGGGAAGTTCGGCATGTCATCGTGCGAACCGCTGAACCCGGTCATAGCGTTACACCCGCCTGCGCCGCGATCTCCGCGAGCTTGTGCAGCGCGCGGTGCGCTGCCACCCGCACGGCGCCAGGGCTGCGATTAACCAGCTTCGCCACGACGTCGGTGTCCAGCCCGGCGACCACCCGGAGCAGGATCACCTCTGCCTGCAGCGGTGGCAGTTCGGTCAGCATGGCGAGCGCTGCCCTGGTGCCGAGCCGCTCGATCGCCTCGTCGGCGGCATCTGCCGTGACTGGCTCTGCGCGCAGCTCGCCGAGCTCAACCGTCCTCGGCCGCCGCGCCGCCCGCCGTCGCTGGTCGATCACGCGCCGACGGCTCACGGTAAAGACCCAGGCGCGCCATGCCTGCTCGTCGCCGCGGAAGCCGGTGAGGCCGCGCAGCACGGTCACCCAGGTGTCGGCCGCGACATCCTCAGCGGCTTCCGGTGCCATGACCCGGAGGTAGCGGAGTAAGGCCGGGTTGGTGTCTCGCCACAGCAGCGCGAAAGCCGCCTCGTTGCCTTCCTGGGCGGCAGTCAGCGCGCCTGCAAAGCCCTCGCCGATCACACGGCTGAGTATCGGGGTCAAACTAGCCCGGCCGCAGCGGTATCGACATTCTCCGCGCTGGCCAGGCGCGTCTGCCTGCGCGGTCCGGTCGTCCCTGGGCGCGTGCTCGGTCAGCGGACTCGCGGGCGTTAGCTGAGCGAGTAGGGCCAGCACTCCGGTCTACATCCGCAGCTGACGCTCGCCATCCGCCGGCACGACCAGGCCGTAGCGGCCGTCGGACCGCTGGTGCAGGACATTGCCGCGACCGGTCGCTGTATCGACAAAGAACACGAAGGACTGACCGAGATACTCCAGCCTGGTGATGGCATCCGCACGGGACAGGCGTGGAGCGGCATGCTCACTGACGGTGATCCGGCTCGCGAGCGCGGCGTTTGCGGACGTCGCCGCAGACCCGGCGGACGCGCCAAACGGCCGTACCGAGCGGATCCGGTAGCCGTCGGCGGTCCGGCAGATCATGCTGTCCTGACCGGTGAGTTCGTTGGTGAACAGATAGAAGTCAAGGCCGAGCAGTCCGAGTTCGCGCGCAGCCGTAGCCGGGGTCATGGGGCACGTCGCGACGCCCTGCTCGCGGATGACCGGCTGCCGGCATGTCCGCCGCTCGTCCCTGTACCCGTTCGCCGTTGTGCCCCTCGCACGGTGGCGCCGGTCGTCCGGCCCGCAGACCCGCGGGCCGCGCGCGGCGCGCTCGAGCCGCACACGCAGCCGGCTTGCCAGCTCGTCGATCGCATTGCGCGTGGTGTCGGCGACCGCCTCCGCGCGGACGATCCGGCCGTTGAGGCTCACCGTCCCGCTCGCGAACGCGAGCCGCGTCCCTGAGCCGTCGGGCGCTATCGCGAGCAGCACACGAGCGGCAAGCACAGGCGTGCCGACGTGCCGCAGAACGGCCTCCACCTTCTGCCGGGCCAGGTCGGCCAGTTCTGCCGGGGCTGCTCCAACGACCCGAACCTGCACGCGCACACCCTGTGTGCCTGCCTTATCCCGCGTGACCGCCATTGCTCACACCTCTTCGTCGTAGCTGTCAGCATCGGACTTCGCCTGCTAGCGCAGGCCCGCGGCAACATCGCACGGCACGGAGCGTGCCGAGACGACGTCGCCGCCGTCGGTCAGCGTCTTGCCCACCATCTCCTCGAGCAGATCGGGAACCGGCAGCGAGGCTGCTCCCCAGTCGGCGCAGCCGTCGCTAGTGAGGCTGAGCGCGTCGCATCGCTCGCAGTGATAGCCGGGGAGCATCGCTTCGTCGCGAACAAGCAACAGGTGGACGCGGCTGGCCTCGACCGCGGCAAGACAGCCTGGCAGCCCGATCACGCCCGAGCCGTCTGCCGCAGCGGAGACGACCTCGGCGGCGAGCGTGCGCTCGCGTTGCTCGGACCAGTGCGCGATGACCGGGGCAGCCAGATCGCGCGCCCGCGCGAGCGTCAGCGCGTGGGGGTCGGCGGCGAAGCAACCGGCATAGCTCGCCCGAAGCTCGCCGGGCAGTTCCGCGAGCAGGTGCCTGATGCCGTCGGTGTAGCCGCCGATCACCAGCGGCTGCCGCCTGCCAGGGCCAGCATTGGCCCCGAGAACTACCGTCCGTGCCAGAACGGCTGCGGCGTCCCGGTAGGGGTGCCGGCTGAGCTCGGTCACGCGCTGCCCGGCGTGGTAAGAGGCCGGGCCGTACCACCCGCCGCGGCAGGGGCTCGCTGTGCTGTCCGGCGCTGTGTCGCACGGAACCCTGGCCACCGACTCGATGCCGTCCTCTGTCACCAGGAGCAGCCAGGCATGCCGCTGATCGATGATGACAATCCAGTGCACCGGGTTTCGCTGCAGCGCCGCGAGCAGCGGCCGGACGTGCGGCCTGGTGGCGAGGACAACGCGCTCGAGGTCGTGACCAGGAACTGGCAGCACCTCGAGCAGGCCGATCTGGTCGCAGGCGAAGATCGCGATGGTCTGTCCGAGCCTCTCTCGCTGGTGTGCAGGCAGTATGCTGCGCAGCGCCTCCTGGACCGCGCGCTGATCCTCGGCTGCTACGCCGGGCCCGCTTCTCCCGAGAGTTCCGATCAGACCGGCAGCATGCGCCGGAACCTGAGGCAGGCGTTCCGGGTCCGGCGGCAGGCTGAGGTAGAGCGACAGCACGGACGCCTCGGCGGCGCGCACGCTCCGCAGTTTGTCCACGTCCCGTCGGGTCAGCATGGCGCGCTCCAGGCCGGCTAGTCAGCCTCGGGCCAGTCGCCGGGCGGCAGCGGGTATCCGTCGAGGTCCAGCACGACGGCGCGGCTGGCCGCTAGGGCACGCCTCGACTGCCGATAGTGGTGGCCGCAAAGCAGCAGGTCAGTCGGCGCGAGACGGTCGCCGCTGCCCGGAATTACGGCCACCACTGCCGGAGATGCTGAGCAGCAGCAGGCGCGTTCACTGTGACGACGGGCTGGCCGGTAGATGGCGGCCGCCTCGCGGGCAGGCGCGGTGGCCGTCTGTTCGGCCTCCCGCCGGAGGCGGCCGAGGTAGCTCGGGTGCTGGTAGCTCATGAACATGACTGAACTGTCCAGCCGTCAGGGCAGGCGCGCGCAGAGCCGAAGCTACCTAACTAGCAGGGACTAACGGCCCGGCACGCTGAGGAAGGCGGGCGGCTCGCCGCCGCCGTGCACCGTCAGCGTCGCGCCGCTGATGTAGGCCGCCTGCGGCGAGGCGAGGAACAGGCACGCGCCGAAGACGTCCTCCGGCGTGGCGAACCGCTGCAACGGGATGGTCGCGGCGATGGCGGCGGCCGTCTCCGGCGCGCCGTAGTGGCCGGCCGCTCCGGCCGTCTCGACGAGCCCCGGCGCGACGCAGTTGAGCCGCACTTTCGGCGCCCACTCGATCGCCAGGCTGGTCACCAGGTGCTGAAGGCCGGCCTTCGCCGCTCCGTAGGCGGCGGTGCCGGGCGAGGGCCGCGCCCCGCTGACGCTGCCGATCATGATGATGGAGCCGCCGCGATCCTGGGTCTGCATGACCGCGTTGGCTGCCTGTGCGACGTGCAGCGGCGCGGTCAGGTTTAGCTCGATGATTTTCTGATGGAAACGGGGTGACGCTGTCGCTGCGGCCGCTTCTGGTGAGCCGCCGGCGTTGCTGATCACGACGTCCACGTGCCCGAACAACTCCGCGGCGGTGCGGATCAGGCGGCTGGCCTGGTCTGGCTCGCGCACGTCCGCCTGGCAGAACTCAGCCGCCCGCTCGCCGGCCGCGGGCAGCAGAGCGGGATCCGCCGGTTGCGAGCGGCCACACACCAGGACCCGGCCGCCCCGGGCCAGGAAGCCCCGCGCCACTCCGGCGCCGATTCCGCGAGTCCCGCCGGTGATGACGACAGTCAGGCCGTCGGCGCTGAACTCGCCGGAGGCGGCCTGATCTTGGCTCATGCGGCTCATGCTAGGCGAGCGAGCAGCGTGTTAACCTGCCGGTCATCCACTCCTGCGGCGAGCGAGGGACTCTCGATGCCTGTCGGGCTGACGACCAGCGGCGGCGTCGCTGAGGTTCTGATCGATTTCCCGCCCGTCAACGCACTCCCGGTGCAGGGCTGGTTCGACCTGGCCGATGTCATCTCGGGGGCCGGCGCGGATCCCGACGTGCGGGCCGTGATCCTCGCCGCAGCAGGGCGCGGCTTCTGCGCGGGCGTCGACATCAAGGAAATGCAGCGCGAGGCCGGCCACGGTTACAGCGCGCTGATCGGCGCGAATCGCGGCTGCTTCGCCGCGTTCGCCGCGGTCTACGAGTGCCCCGTCCCGGTGATCGCGGCGGTGCACGGCTTCTGCCTCGGCGGCGGAGTCGGCCTCGCCGGCAGCGCTGACATCGTGATCGCGGCCGACGACGCGACGTTCGGCCTGCCCGAAGTCGATCGAGGCGCACTCGGCGCAGCGACGCATCTGGCTCGCCTGGTGCCACAGCAACGCATGCGAGCGATGGTGTACACCTGCGACCCCGTTCCCGCTATGGATTTGAAAAACTTCGGCACCGTGCTCGATGTCGTGCCGGCGGCCGAGTTGATGAGCACCGCCCGCGAGCTGGCCGGGAAGATCGCCGCAAAGGACGCGGAGACGATCCGGCTCGCCAAGCAGTCGCTGAACGGCATCGAGCCGGTCGACCTGCGTCGCTCCTACCGGTATGAGCAGGGGTTCACGTTCGAGCTGAACCTGACCGGTATCTCCGACAAAGCCAGGGAGAAGTTCGGGGCGCAGGGGTCGGGTGCGCATGACTGACTCCGTTGCCGTCAGAAGCGCTGTGATCACGACCGCGGAGGTTGTCAGCCAGCTGCGGTCGGGCATGACCATCGGGATTGGCGGCTGGGGCTCGCGCCGCAAGCCGATGGCTCTCGTGCGGGCGATCTGCCGGTCGCCGCTGACCGACCTCACTGTGGTGAGCTACGGCGGCCCGGACGTCGGGCTGCTGATCGCGGCGGGCAAGGTGCGGCGCGTGGTCTGCGGTTTCGTGTCGCTGGACTCGATCGCGCTTGAGCCGCACTTCCGGCAGGCCAGGCAGCGGGGCGAGATCGCGCTCACCGAGCTGGATGAGGGCATGTTCTACTTCGGGCTGCTGGCCGCCGCGCACCGGCTGCCGTTCCTGCCGACGCGGGCCGGACTCGGCTCCGACGTGCTGCGGGTGAACCCGGAACTGCGCACGGTGCGGTCACCGTATGCCGACGGCGAGGAATTCGTCGCGGTGCCTGCACTTGAGCTTGACGCCGCGCTCGTCCACATGAACCGGGCCGACGCCCGCGGCAACGGCCAGTACCTCGGGCCTGACCCGTACTTCGATGACCTGTTCTGCCTGGCGGCGAAGCGCGCTTACATGTCCTGCGAGCGAGTCGTGCCGACCGCCGAGCTGCTGGCCGCTGGCCCGCCGCAGAGCCTCCTGATCAACCGGAGCATGCGCTGCGCGGTCATCGAGACCCCGAACGGGGCGCACTTCACCAGTTGCGTGCCGGACTACGAGCGGGACGAGGTGTTCCAGTCGCGGTACGCGGCCGCGGCATCGGGCGGTCCTGAGGCCTGGCGGGAGTTCGCCGCCCGGTTCCTCACTGGCACTGAGGCGGAGTACCAGGCAGCCGTCGCGGCGGTGGTGGCATGAGCGATGCGACGCTGGCTGAGATCTGCGTCGTGGCCTGCGCGGAGGCCTGGCGCGGCGATGGTGCGGTCCTGGCCAGCCCGATCGGCCTGGTTCCCAGCCTGGCTGCCCGGCTGGCGCAGCTGACCTTCGCCCCGGATCTCCTCGTCACCGACGGCGAGGCCGGCCTGGTCGTGCCTGCGGACGGGGGCGGAACGGTGCAGGAGGGCTGGCTGCCGTACCGGGCGGTGCTGTCGCCCCAGGTCGCCTCGGGCCGCCGTCACGTGATGATGGGTGCCGCGCAGATCGACCGGTTCGGCAACCAGAACATCTCGTGCATCGGCGACTGGGCGCGGCCGAAGGCGCAGCTACTCGGCGTGCGCGGAGCGCCCGGCAACACCGTGAACCACCCGGTGAGCTACTGGGTGCCGAAGCACTCGCGCCGGGTCTTCGTCGAGCAGGTCGACATGGTCAGCGGGTTGGGTTACGACCGCGCCGCGAAGCTGGGCGCGCCAGGGTTCCACGAGTTGCGCCGGGTCGTGACGAACCTGGCCGTGCTGGACTTCGCCGGGCCAGATCACTCGATGCGCCTCGCCTCGGTGCATCCAGGGGTCTCGGTATCGGATGTGGCGGAGGCCACCGGGTTCCTGCTGGCCGCGCCGTACCAGGTGCCGGAAACCCGGCTGCCGACAAGCGAGGAACTGGTGCTGATCCGCGAGCGCCTCGACCCGGAGCGCCGGCGGGATCAGGAGTTCGGGTGACGCAGGTGTTCGGGTGACGCAAGCGGTATCGACCCGGCTGACCAGGCTGACCGGGATCCGCTATCCGATCGTCCAGACCGGCATGGGCTTCGTCGCCGGCCCCCGGCTAGTAGCGGCCACCTGCGAGGCCGGCGGGCTCGGCATCATCGGCTCGGCGACGATGACCCTCGACGCGCTGCGCACCGCGGTCGCGGAAGTGAAGGAGCGGACTGACGCGCCTTTCGGGGTCAACCTGCGCGCGGACGCTCCGGATGCCGCCCAGCGGGTGGAGCTGATGATCGCGGAGGGCGTCCGGGTCGCATCGTTCGCGCTCGCGCCGCGGCAGGACATGATCAGGAAGCTGAAAGACGCAGGTGTCGTCGTGATCCCCTCGGTCGGCGCCCGCCGGCACGCGGAGAAGGTCGCGCAGTGGGGCGCGGACGCCGTCATCGTCCAGGGCGGCGAGGGCGGCGGTCACACCGGGCCGGTCCCGACCAGCCTGCTGCTGCCGCAGGTCACCGCGGCGGTAGACATTCCGGTCGTGGCGGCCGGCGGCTTCTTCGACGGCCGCGGCCTGGTCGCCGCGCTGGCCTACGGAGCCGACGGCATCGCGATGGGCACCCGGTTCCTGCTCACCCGCGACAGCCCGGTCGCCGACCAGGTCAAGCAGGTCTACCTCGGCGAGACGCTGACCGGCACGGTGGTGACCACACGGGTCGACGGAGTTCCGCACCGGGTGCTGCGCACCCCGCTCGTGGATGCCCTGGAGCGCTCCGGCCAGCTGTCGGGCCTCGTCCGCGCGGTGCGGAACGCGGCTGGCTTCCGCAAGCTGTCCGGCTTGAGCTGGCCTGAGCTGATCCGGCAGGGCCGGGCCATGCGCCGCGGCAGCGAGCTGTCCTGGAGCCAGGTGCTGATGGCAGCGAACACCCCGATGCTGCTCAAGGCGGCCATGGTGGACGGACGCCCGGACCTCGGCGTGATGGCGGCCGGGCAGGTTGTCGGCCTCATCGAGGATCTGCCGTCATGCGCGGAGCTGATCGACCGGATCATGGCCGAGGCCAGCGAGTGCCTGGAGTCGCTCGGTCGGCTGAACCAGGGCGCCGGCTCTGCCGGCCCGCCACACTGACTGGGCTTTCACCGCTCAACGAGGCAGACCTTTGATCCGGCGGTTGCGAAGACATATGGCTCGACCTGGCCGACCGGCGACTGCACGCTCGACGCGAGCTAGATCCTCTGACTAGTCGAGCCGATCCCGCGCGGCGACGACGCCCTGGACGTGCCGGATCGCGTCCAGCACTGCGCGGACTGTCTGCTCGTCCTGGTGCGGGCCGGCGAGCGTGACGATGCCGTCCCGGACGGCGACCTCGAACTTGCCGGGCGCGGTCGCCACGGCGGCGGGAATGGCGCAGTGCACTACTTCATCGCGAATTGCCTCGTCCGGGCGGCTGAATACGGTCAGGACATCGACCCGGCTGACGATGCCCAGCAGGCGGCCTGCCTTGTTAACGACTGGCAGCCGCTTGACGTGGCGGTCGTACATGACCCTCGCCGCCTCCGTGACAGAGGCATCCGGGCCGATCGTAATCGCCGGGTGGGTCATCAGGTCTGCGGCCGTGCTGCCCTTCGCCTTGCTGTCCTCGCCGACGTGCCGCAATGCGGCCAGGAGGCTGATCCCGTCCGCCTGAACAGCTTCCTTGACGAGGAGATCAGCCTCGGACACCACGCCGACGACCCGGTCCGCCTGGTCCAGGACCGGGAAGGCGCTGATCCGCGTCGACCGCAGCATGGCCGCCATTTCCTTGAACGAGGCCTCGGCACGGACTGACACGACGCGCGTGGTCATGACGTCCCTGACAGTGCTGGCTTTGACTACCGTCGCGCTCACACCAGCAGGCTGGCGCACGATCGCAGCCGGCCATAGGGCCGAACGTCACGACTAGGGCGTCCGAGCGCCGTCGATCTGGTCGAAGTCGCCGTAGCCGTTGTAGCTGCCGCCCCCGCCTGACCACTGCCACATCAGCGCGTACTTGCTGCTGCTGGTCATGCCGCCGAAGAACTGCGCGCAGGTCGAGGTACCACCGAGGCACCAGCCGGACGGCGGGTCGGCCAGGCTGCTGGTGAACGGCTCGTACGTCCACTCCCAGGTGCTGTAGATCCGCGACGATGCGCCAGTGCCGAAGATCGACTTCCAGATCGTCGGGGCCGAGTACACCCCGACGCGGTAGCTGGAGTGGCTGGTCAGATAGCTGGCAAAGCCCGTGTAGACGGCGCGGTCCACTGGCGCGGCGATGAACGTCTTCTTGATGACGCCGCTGCACGGTGTGGTGTAGACGGAGTTCCACCCGTTGTCAGAGGCCGGGGTGTACGCCGGGGCATTGCCGGGCAGCTCGATGTCCATGATGATCACCGGGAAGTTCGGCTTGGGGCTCTGGCCGCCGATCAGCTTGAGTGCCTCCGCTGCCTGGGCCTGACCCCAGGCGTTCGCCTCGGCGGTCGTGCCGTTGTAGCCCGGATCCACGCCGGGACCGGCCATGAACCAGTAGTCGCCGACGCCGATGCCGAGGTCGTAGGTGACAAAGTTGGTGCGGGCGCGGTTGGCGTCGGACTTCGACCAGACGACGGCGCGGTGGCCGCATTGCCAGTTGGCCCAGTTGCCGATCATCCCCAGGTAGCCGCCGTAGCTCCCGCCGATGACCGGCATCGAGTACGGCGCCGCGCCAGGAATGCGAACGTAGTTGCTGTCGGTACCGCTCCAGAACCCGCTGCCGGAACTCGCAGTGCGGGCTGTACTCGCGGCACGGGCTGGACTGGCGGCACGGGCTGGACTGGCGGCACGGGCTGG
>Ga0335074_10006280_pt1 | contig 16488 bp, 17 predicted proteins | sample Lox_Sample_23_FD_206715 | JGI IMG/M metagenome (GOLD analysis project Ga0335074, IMG submission 206715) | Soil microbial communities from Loxahatchee National Wildlife Refuge, Florida, United States - Lox_Sample_2.3 | ecosystem: Environmental > Terrestrial > Soil > Wetlands | place: USA...
GGCCTCGGTTCGGCGGGCGAGTTTCCGGGTGGATTCGTGTGTCCGGATCCGCCCCAGGCGAGGCAGGGTCACGTGGCGCCGGCTGGCCTGCGCCCGGATCGTCCCGGTCGTGTACCGCACCGACCGCCGGGAACGGGCCGATTTGAATACCGGAAAGCCGGCCGCCTTTCCGGCGCGCTCTCCCTTGCGGGACCTGTTCCACGCATCGAGCCCCCGGGCGAGGGCGTCCAGGCCGCTGTTATATGCCTCCTTTGAGTTCTCCGCCCACCACGGAGCGGCCTCGTCCTTGCGCCGGTTCCACTCCTTGCGAAGCCCCGCCAGCGACCAGCTCAGCGACGGCGTCAGGTCAGCCCCGGCGATGCCGTAGGAGCGCTCCGCGGCGCGCTGGTCCATGACGGCCTTCACCAGCGCAAGCATCGTGTTGTAGGCCTTGCGCGCGCCCCCGGCGTGAGACCGGAACGCCCGCTCCTGCGCCGGGGAGGGATCCAGCGCGAAGCGGTAGGCCTGCGCCGTCCACCCTTCCGGGACCTCGAACCTAGCCAACGGCGGCCTCCCCGCCCGGCTCGCGGCGCGCCGCGGTCACCGCGCGCATCGCGCGGTTGCGCGCGCCGCGCCGGCCGTACAGCCGGGCGCACATGGACGTGAGAACCTCGATCATGTCCCGCACCAGGTCATCGGCGGTCTCACCCGGATCCGCAACCAGGATCTTCCGTCCGTTCGCCGCCAGCGCGGCCTCAACGTGCTCCACGCCGAACCTGGCCAGCCGGTCCCGGTGCTCCACCACGAGCACGCCCGCAGACGGGTCCGACAGGATCCGCCTCAGCTTCGGCCGCTTCCCGTTCAGCCCGGAGCCGACCTCCGTCACCACCTCGCCGACCGCATGCCCGTTGGCCGTGGCCCACTCCGCGAGCCGGGCGACCTGGCGGTCCAGGTCACGGCGCTGATCGTGGGAGGACACCCGCGCGTACACCACCACCCGGCCGGACGCATCAGCCGGGACGGCGTCCACCCAGATCGTGCCTGATTCCAGGCGGCGCGCGGGCGCCGGCAGCCGGTCCTCCCGGAACCACCGGTACGCGGTCTGCGGATGCACGCCGTTCGCACGCGCCCACTCAGCGAGCTTCACATACTCATTAAAACATCAGTTCGATCACATTTACTCGCGAAATGCCGAGCAGCTCAGAACCCCTGACCCGCCCTCGTCGCTGCGAATCCGCGCCTGGTGGTGTGCTGTGTGCCGTGCCCTGTCACCTGTGCCGGGTGCTGGGCTGCACTGTGCGTTAGGGGAATCGAACCCCGTGCGCTGCCCGTCGCGCCGCCAGAGGCGGGGCCGATTGCCCGCGGCCCGCGGGTTGGCGCACGCCTTCGCGGCGACTACCTGCTCCACCTGTTGCTCGCGTCAGTAATTATTGCCGCATACCGAAGCGCTGGCACCCGGATATCCGTGCGCGTCACGCTCCAGCCAGCCCGAAGAGAACGGCGGCATTGCCGGTGACGATCGCGGCGAGGTCCGCGGCGGGCAGGCCGGCCGCGACGGCGCGCTCGACCGGGTCGGTCACGCCCATGTCGAACGGGTAGTCGGTGCCGAGCATCACCCGGTCCGAGCCGACCACATCGACCAGGTGACGCAGCGCCTGGGGGGTGTAGACGAGCGCGTCATACCAGATCTTGCGCAGGTAGTCGCTCGGCGGATGCGCGCAGCCCCGGGCGTCGGGACGCTCCCGCCACGCGTGGTCCGAGCGGCCGGTGTAGGCCGGCAGGAACCCGCCGCCATGCGCCGCCAGGAGCCTCAGGCCCGGATGGCGGTCCAGGGTGCCGCCGAAGATCAGGTGCGAGAGCGCCAGGGCGGTCTCGGCCGGCTGGCCGAAGGTGTTGCCGAGGAACTGCGCGCGCAGGCGCGGTCCGAGGGTGCAGCCCCAGGGGTGGATGAACACCACGGCACCGAGGGCGGCGGCGGCCGCCCACACCGGGTCGAACGCCGGGTCGGCGAGCTCACGGCCGTCGACGTTGGTCGATACGCTGACGCCCTTCAGGCCGAGCGCCCGCACCGCGTGCTCGAGTTCGCGGGCCGCGATGGCCGGGTGCTGCAGCGGGAGCGTGCCAAGCCCGTGCAGCCGCCCCCGGCCCTCGGCGCAGTGCGCGGCGACGGCCTCGTTGATCGCCCGCGTCAGCCTGACGGCCAGCCCGGGCTCGGCCCAGTACCGGTGCATCGGCATCGGGCCGACGATCTGGGCATCCACGCCCATGGCGTCAAGGTCCGCCAGGCGCCGCTGCACCGAGGTGAGCTGCGGCCAGACGCGCTTGATCTGCTGCTGGTTGGCCGTGATGCTGGCCTCGGTAAAGGACGCGCGCTCGGCGGCCGCGTCCGCCTGCTCGCGGGGGTGACCCTCGGCGAGCGCGTTCGCCCGGGGCACGAGCAGGTGGCCGTGCACGTCAATCACCCGCTGCTGCGCGTTCACCGGGCTCACGCCCGCGCCGCGGCGAGGAATCCGAGTGTCGAACTCATGGTTTCCGCCACGTCCGCGTCGGTATGCGGCTCGAGGCCCATCTCCCAGCGCACCAGCTGCATCGAGTTTCGCACCACGAGCTCGACGCGCGGCATCCGGCGGGCCATGAAGTCCGGCAGCGCGCGGGCCAGCGGCAGGCCGCCGGTGACCAGCTCGGCCAGGACCACAGCGTCCTCCGCGCACATCGCGGCGCCCTGGGCGATCAGCGGCGGGCAGGCGTGCGCGGCGTCGCCGATCACGATGCTCCGGCCCCGGTACCAGGGATCGGGCACCAGCAGCCACTCGATCCGGGTGTGCGAGACGTCGGAGTCCGGGCCGATGGTCTCGCGGATCTTCCCCCAGGTCCCGCCGTAGCCGGCCGAGCGCTCGTACATCAGCTGCCAGGCCGGCCGGTCCCCGAAGTCGCGCAGCGTGCCGTCGATGTCCAGCAGGTAGGCGTAGCACTGGCCGGCCGAGATCGGGCTGTAGCCGGCCTTGTACCGCGGGCCGCCGTAGTAAAGCTCGGCGCACTCCATCTCGGCGGGCCGGTCCGCCACGACCCGCCAGATCGACATCCCGGTGGGCCGCGGCGTGACGGCGATGCCGAGCAGCGCGCGGACGGCGGACCTGATGCCGTCGGTCCCGACGACCAGGTCGTAATCGCCGGAAGTACCGTCGGTGAACTCGGCATGCGCGCGGCGGGAGTCCTGGGTCAGACCCGTCACGCTCAGCCCCAGCCGGACCGTGACGCCCGCGGCGTACACCCGGTCGCAGAGCACCGCCTGAAGGTCGGAGCGCAGCGCACCCAGTGTCGCCGGCAGCCCCGGCCCGCCGGTGCGCGGCGTGGGCACCTCGGCGATCAGCGTCCCGTCGGCCCGCCGCATCCGCAGCTGGTCGAACGGCACGCCCCGCTCGAGCACCGCGTCCAGCACGCCGACCTTGGCCAGCGCGGCGAGCGCGTTGCCCTGAACCGTGATGCCGTGGCCGACGCCGCGCCAGTCCGGGTTTATCTCCACCAGGTCGACGCGCACCCCGCGCTGCGCCAGCGCGAGCGAGAGCACGCTGCCGGTGATCCCGCCCCCGACGACCAATGCCGACGACACGCTCACAACGCGCTCCCGGGGTGGTCCAGTCCCTCGGCCAGGCGGTCGTCCGCGCAGGGGTACCCGGCAAAGCGGCGATCCGGGTCGCGGGCGGCCCGGATCTGGCGGAAGCGGTTCCATGCCCCGCCGCTCATGAAGCGACCGGGACGGACGGTCAGGTCGCTGTCGCCCAGGTAGCACCCGGCGGAGAACGGCCCGAGCCGGTGCATGGTGTCGTCGGTCCACGACCGGCACCGGCCATCCTGCGCTGGATCCGCACAAACGACGTAGGTCGCGAAGTAGATGTCGGTCTGCACGGACAGCGCCATGTCCGGCAGCGGACGCGCGGGCAGGTGGGCGAGGTCGAACCACAAGGAGAACGACTTGGCCGTCGGCAGGTCGGCGAACGCGGGCGCCAGCGCCGGGATCATCGCGCCGGGCTCCCCGGCCAGATAGGCGTTGTCGACGACGTACCGGTGGCCCTCGGGGTTGGCCCGCACCTGCTCGGCGCGAAGTTCGGCCATCGTGACCGGCTGGGCGACCTTGCGCACCAGCGCCCGCCCGGCGACCGGGCAGGTATCGAGCGCGGCCAGCGACGCGGCGCCGCCGTCAAAGCTCACTCCGTCCACGACCAGCACCGGTCCGCCATGACCCAGCTCCGGCGGCAGCGGCGGCGTGATGCCAACGGCCACCAGCTCGACCGAGGGCGGCACGTCGTGCCGCGCGTGGTGCAGCCAGCCGAGCACGTCCCCGGCCAGGCCGGCCGGATAGACGTACGTGGTCTGCGTCAGCTCCCGGTATCGCGGCCTGGTGCGCAGGCGGAACGCGGTGACCACCCCGAAGAAGCCAGGCCCGGCGCCGCGCGCGGCCCAGAACAGGTCGGCGTTCTCGCCTTCGTCGCACCACAGCACCTCGCCGGAAGCGGTCACCACCTGCATCGCCTCGATCGACTCGGCGGCCCAGCCCCAGCCGCGGCAGTTCCAGCCCATCCCGCCCTGCAGCAGGAACCCGCCCAGCCCCACCGTCGGGCAGTGCCCGCCGGCGAAGAACCGGCCCCGGCCGGCGAGGAACGGGTCGAGGTCAACGCCGCCGCGCACCGCCGGGCCGGCGGTGACGATCCCGGTGGCCGGGTCGTAGCCCATCCCCGAAAAGGCAGCGAGGTCGATGAGCAGCGTGTTCTCCCGAACCGACCACCCGGCCCAGCTGTGTCCGCCCCCGCGCACCGCGACCTGCAGTCCTTCCGCCGCGGCCAGGCGCACCCCGGCGGCCACGTCGGCGGCGCCGGCGGCGCGCAGCACGGCGGCAGGCCGGCCCTGCGGGCGGCGCTGGTTGAAGAGCCGGCTCAGCACCGCCGAATCGAACCCCTCGTCGCCGCGGCGCAGGAGCTGCCCGGTGAAGGGACCGGCCATCAGTGCGGTATCCCGAGATCGGTGGCCGTGCCGTCGAGGCTGGTGGAGATGAACCGGTTATAGGCCACCGTTATGTCGGCGAATCTTCCGTCGCCGCCCAGCCGGTACATGATCAGGCCGTGAAAGTCGAAGGTCTCGCCGGCCCGGATCTGGCCGAACGGTGACGCGGGATCGTCGGCGCGCACCTCGAAATGGGTGTGCATCTGGATCGCGACGGTGGCCGAGTCGCTGACGAAACGCTGGACGTCCAGAGCTTCCCGCATCGCCCTCCAGATCCTCGCGTAGTGCTCCTTTACCTGACCGACGCCGCTCAGCTCGAGGGTTCCGTTCAGCATCCGCACATCCGGCGCCATGTAGTCCTCGAAGGCGCCGGGATCTTCCTGGTTGAACCGGCGGATGTAGGTGTCGAAGCTCTCTCGTTCCATTGCGCTCCTACTTGACGGCGATGGGGTTGACCGGCAGCCCGACACCGCCGGTGATCGGCAGGCCCGCGGCGATCAGGAGGAACTCGTAGTTCTCGTCCGTGGCGCAGTCGGCGGCCAGCGCCTCGAGATCGAACATCTCGCCCAGGAAGAGCCCGATGTTCGGGATCGCGACCTGATGCAGCGGCATGACGCAGGGCGGGTCGAATTCGGGCGGCCGGACCTCGACGGCGAACGTGTCGGTCGCCACGGCCGCGATCTCGGTGCCGTGCAGCCAGGCGAGCGAGGTGAACGACAGGCCGGGCGCCGGGCCGGACGCATACCCGTCCCAGCTCCCCTGGCGGCGGCAGCGCGCCAGCTGACCGGTCCTGATCAGCACGATGTCGCCGCGGTCCACCCGCGCCGTCGGGCCCTGCACCGCGATCGTGGCCCGCAGGTGGCCCTCGCTGATCGCGAACCCGTCGGGCAGCTCCCCGCCGCCCGCCACCCGGCCGACATCGAGCAACACGCCGCGGCTGACGAACGAGGCCGCCTGCCGCTCGGCCCCGGTGACCTGGTCACCGGCACCGGTCACCACCTCGTCACAGGGCCGCCCGTTCCAGGCCACCGCGTTGTCGTAGACGTGGCCCAGGCCGTCCCAGTGGGTGCCGGCCCGCAGCGGCATGAACACCACGTCGTCGGCGTCGCCGAAGCCGTGCGGAAACCCCTGTCCGCCCGCGGCCGCCTCCACGCCGGAGTCCAGCATCGTGTGGATCGGGTTGCCGCGGCCCCGGTCGCCGCTGCGCGGTCCGTTCCGGTTGAGCTCGATGGCCAGCGAGAACGGGCGGCCGGTCCGCACCAGCGCCGCCGCGGCCGCCCGCTTGGCGTCATCGATGTAGTTCAGCGTGCCGAGCGCGTCGTCCTCGCCCCAGCGTCCCCAGTTCCGGTATTTGCGCCTGGCCTCGGCGAGCGCGTCCTCGACGGAGCTTGTGGTGGGCTCGGTCATTCAAGCGGCCTCGATCATCTCGATGAGGTTGCCGTCGATGTCGGCGATGAAGGCCATCCGCACGCCGGGCTCCGGGGATGGCCGGGGATCCCACACCGGCGTCGCGCCGCGGGCCACGAGCTCGGCGAAGGTGGCGTCCAGGCCGGTGACTTCGAACGCGATGTGCCCGTAGCCGCGGGTGAGCAGCGCCGTCGGCGGGTCCTGCCCGCCCATCCCCGGGGCCGAGCCCGCCCGCTCGAAGAGCTCGACCCGGGTCCCGTGGCCCTCCATGAACCGGCCGCGGATCCCGAAGGGCGGGATCTCGAACGCGAAGCCGGCCGTCATGCCGAGCACGTCGGCGTACCACTGCTGGGCCCGGTCCAGGTCGAAGACGCAGAGTCCGACGTGGTGGTGCGCCAGGTTCATGCGCGCCAGATTCATACCTTGTCCCTTATCTTCCGTTCCCGGCCGTAGACGGCGACCACGATCATGATCAGGACCCCGTAGACCATCTCCTGCACGCCGATGCTGTAGTTGTGGGCTTCCAGCAGGTACGTGACCAGGGTCAGGATCAGCGCTCCCAGCACGGTGCGCCAGTAGTCGCCCCGCCCGCCGAACATGGTCCCGCCGACGATCACCGCGGTGAGCGCCTGGAACAGGTAGGGGTCGCCGGAGGTCAGGTTGGCACCCCCGTTCCCGGCCAGCAGCATGCCGACGAACGTGGCCAGCACCGCGCTCACGATGAATCCGGCGGTCCAGGTCCAGCCGGTGCGAATCAGCGCCAGCCGTGCCGCGCCGGGATTGGTGCCGTTGAGGTACAGGCTGCGGCCGGCCCGGGTCCGGGCCAGCACGATCCCGGTGATCACGGCGAGCACGGCCCAGATGGCCACGACCGGCGGGACCGAAAGGCCGAAGGTCTTGGTGATGACCGAGACCGCGGAGTCGGTCCAGGTGGGCGGGGTGCCGCTGACGGCGCCGCTGACCCATCCGGTGAGCGCCCCGGTCAGCAGCGAGCCGATCCCGAGCGTCACGATCAGCGGCTCGATCCGGAACCGGTAGGAGATCGCGCCGTTGAGCGCGCCGCCGATCACGCCCACCGCGAGCGGGCACAGCACCGCGGCCCACATCGGCCAGTGATCCACGCTGGTGAGCTCGGTGATGAACACCGCGCCCGCGGTGATGAACGACCCCACGGAGAAGTCGATCCCGCCGCCGATCACGACGATCGTCTGCCCGGCCCCGGCCATGCCCAGCAGCGCGGCCATGACCAGCATCGAGGAGGTCGTCGACGTCGATGTCCATCCGGGCACGGTGAGCGCGCCCGCGAGATAGAGCACGACCAGCGCCGCCACCTGCAGCAACGGAAACCGTCGTTGCAGGTCGGCGAGGCGGTACCGGGCCGCCACGGATTGTGAAAGCCCGAGGCTGCTCATGTCGTCCTCGCCTGGGTCGCGTTGGCCAGCCCGGCGCTGAAGATCACGGCCACGACCAGCAGGCCGCCGTAGATCGCGTCCGTCCAGGTGTCCGGCACCCGGGCGGCGCTCAGCAGGTTCGTGATCAGGTACATGCACCCGGCGCCGAACAGGGTGCCGATGAGGCTTCCGCGCCGGCCGGTGAACGCCGTGCCGCCCAGGGCGACCGCGGCCAGCGCGACCAGCGTGTACATGGTCGCGTCGCTCGCCTCGCCCTCCATGAGCACGGACATCAGCGCGAGGCCGCCGATGCCGGCGAACAGGCCGCCGGTCGTGTAGGCGAGGATCCTGACCCGCGTCACGTCCACTCCGGCCGAGAACGCGGCGGCGTCGTCACCGCCGGTCGCGTACAGGTTGCGCAGGTACGCGGTGCGCGACAGCGCGAACCAGATCGCCAGCACAACCGCGATCGAGATCAGCCCGCCGGGGACGGGACCGAACGACCCGGCCAGGTCGTCGGTCCACCAGGCGGACCCCTGCGGCGTGGAGCCGCCCTCGATCTGGGTGGCCAGCCCGGTGAGGATGAAGTTCATGCAGAGCGTCGCGACCACCGGCTGGAACCGGAGCAACGTGACGAGCGTGCCGTTGAGCGCCCCGACGGCGGCGCCGAGCACCAGGCAGACCGGAACCACGACCCAGGGAGCGCCGAGTCCGTGCGGTAGCAGGACGGCCACGATGATCATGTCGACCACGGTCATCAGCGGGCCGATCGAAATGTCGATGCCGCCGCCCCCGGACATGATCGCGGGCGTCGAGGCCAGGGCGGCGATGGCGAACGGCGCGAAAATGGCCAGGGTCTCGGCCCAGTTGGACGGGCTGGCGAAGCGCGGCTGGGCGATGATGTTCGCGATCAGCAGCAGCACGAACAGCACCAGCGCGAACGCATAGGGCCGCGATCGCAGGAACCGGATCACGCGGGCACCTCCTGGCCGAAGTAGGCCGACACCAGCGCGGCGCGGGAGAGCCGGGCGCGTTCCATGACCGCGCCCACGGTCCCCTCGCGGAAGACCAGCACCCGGTCCATCAGCTCGACGTGCTCGTCCACCTCGGTGGAGAGCATCATGACCGCGACGCCCTCGGCCGCCAGCTGGTCGAGCAACGCGTAGATGTCGCGCTTGGCGCCGAGGTCGATCCCCCTGGTCGGGTCGTTCAGCAGCAGGATCCTCGGCTCGCGGGCCAGCCAGCGGGCGATGATGACCTTCTGCTGGTTGCCGCCGGACAGCGTGGTGATGAGGTCCGTGGGCTTGCCCATCCGGACCCCGAGACGGGCGGCGTAGCGGGAAAGCCGCGCGCGGCGTGCGGCCTGCGACAGCAGGCCGAACCTGCGGTCGTCGCCGGAGGTGACCGCGCCGAAGTTCTCCAGGATCGACAGCGGCGCGAACAGCGACTCGCTGCGCCGGTCCCGCGGCACGTAGCCGATGCCGAGCCCGGCCGCGTGCCGGGCGGACCGGATCGGGGCCTGCCCGGTACCGGAGACGCGAAGCACCCGGCCGCCCGGGTCGCCCTCCCACAGCGCGCGCAGGAACTCGTCCTGCCCGTGGCCCTCGAGCCCGGCGAGCCCGACCACCTCCCCCGCGCGCAGCTCGAACGAGACCGGCGCCCCGCCGGGACGCAGCGTCAGGTCGCGCACTCGCAGCACGCATTCGGCGGAGGCGGCGCGCTCGATCCGCTGGTGGGCGCCCTTGCCGCCGGCCAGGTTCGGCGCGCCGGTCATCAGCGTGACCAGCTTCGCGGGCGTGGCCTGGTCGCGGTCCAGCGTTCCCACGGACGCACCGGAGCGCAGCACGGTCACGCGGTCCGCGATCTCGCCGATCTCATCCATCCGGTGCGAGATGAACAGCGTGGACATCCCGCTGGAGCGACGGCGCGCTATCGCGGCGAAAACCCGGTCCCTGGTCGCCACGTCCAGCGCGGATGTGGCCTCGTCCAGGATCAGGACCCGCGGCTCGCGCAGCAGGACCCGGGCGATCGCGCACGCCTGCTGCCGGGACAGCGGCAGCGACGCGGCCGGGGCGTCGAGGTCGATCCGGGCGTCGAGCAGTTCGGCGAATACCTCGCCGGCCCGGGCCCGCTTCTCCGCATCGGGCGCACGCCTGCCGAACACCGTGTCCGCGCCGAGCCAGGCGTTCTCCAGCACCGAGCGGGACCCGACGACCAGCACCTCCTGGAACACCGCCATGATCCCGGCCCGGATGGCGGCGCCCGGGTTGCGCAGCCCGGGCATCGCGACCAGGCTCCCGGCCCCGTCCGCGATCGCGACGGTCCCGGCATCCGGCCGGTACACCCCGGTAAGGATCTTGACCAGGGTGGACTTGCCGGAGCCGTTCTCGCCCATGATCGCGTGCACCTCGCCGGCCCGGAACTCGGCCGTGCACGAGCGCAGCGCGACCGTCGGGCCGAACGACTTGGCCAGCCCGGCGACGCTTAGCGCCACCGGGCCGGCCGCGGGATCACTTGGTGAAGATGGCATTTATAAAGCTGTTGCTCACGTATTTCGCCGACGGGCCGCTCGCGGTCCCGACCGTGTTGATCGTCCAGCTGGAGTCGATGTTCACGTACTGGGTCAGGTTCGCGTTCGTCACCAGCGGCGGGTCGATCGACAGCGTATTGATCTTGACGCCATCGCCGAGCAGCATCTTGTGCGCCACCTGGGTCACGGCGTACGCGAGGCCGTTGGGGATGTTGGCCAGGCCGACGCCCTGGTAGCTGGACTTGTGCTCGACCCAGTACGCGAGGCCGCCCTCGTCCAGCCCGTTGTTCGTGACGACCGGCACGGTCTTGCCCGCCTGCTGGAAGGCCTCGATCACGCCGGAGGTGAACGGTCCGGCGGTGACCACGCCGCTGACCGCCTGCGGATGGGTGTTGAGGTAGCTCAGCACCTGCTGCTTGGCGATCGGGGCCTGGAACTGGGTCTGGATCGTCTCGTTGGTGGTGATGCCGGGGCACTGCTTGAACACGTCGTTGGCACCGTTCATCGTGTCGGTGTCGATGGGCACGCCGGCGATCCCGTGGATGAACATCATCAGGCCCTTGCCCTTGGCCTGCTGCACCACGAACTGCGCGAGCTTCATGCCGCCGAGCACCGAGTTCGGCACCACGTTGACCGCGTTCTGGTCGGCGATGTCGTTGAGCACCCCGACCGTCGGGATGCCCGCCTTGGCCGCCTTGTCGATGAGCGGGTTGTACGCGGTCGGCGACTGCACCTGGACGACGATGAGGTTGACCTTGTCGTCCAGCAGGGTCTGGTAGGCCTGGAGCTGGTTGGTCACCGAACTCGTCGACGGGGCGAGCGCGATCGTGGTGTAGCCGAAGCCCTTCAGGTAGGACTCCAGCGTGCTCTCCAGCACCGTCTGGTACGGGTTGTCCAGGCCGTCGATGAGGATGCCGACCTTGACCCCGGAGGCCTTGCCCGGCCAGGACGACCATGGCGACTTGTAGATCGTGCCGTCGAACCCGTTGTAGCTGGCGGCGTAGCTGCCGAGGGAGGCCACCATGCCGCTCTGGTCGTTGTAGCTGACGGCCGGGATCTTCCCGCAGTTGCCGGTGAGCGCGGAGGCCGAAGCGGAATTCGACGAACCAGGGGAACCCGACGAACCAGAGGAACACGCCGCCGCCGCGACCAGAAGCGCGGCGCAGCCGAGACCAAGCGTCAATCTGACCATTCCACGTCTCATTCGAATCTCCTTACAGGGGCGGAGCCTGGAAGAGCCCCGGGTCCACGTCGTTGAAGCTTTCCTTGGCCACCAGCTCGTTCATCGGGTTCGCGGTGCCCCACTGGTCCTGGACCGTTTCGTCGCGGGCGTCATAGATATGCGGATGCCAGCGGTCCTCGTCGAGTTCCTGCAGCTCGGTGGTGTACTCGATGGTGTTTCCGTGCGGGTCGAGGAAGTAGCTGAAGGTGTTGTCGCCGGCCAGGTGCCGCCCGGGCCCCCACACCATGCGGGCGCCGGATCGCAGCACCCGGCCGCTGCCGCGCATGTACTCGTCCAGCCCGCGCAGCTCGAACGAGATGTGATGCACCGAGACGTGCGGGCCGCGGGCAATGGCGAAGCTGTGATGGCGGGGGTTGCACCGCATGAAGTGCATGACATCGCCGAGCGTGTCGGACAGCCGGAAGTCAAGGTGGTCGGCGTACCAGTCCCGGGTCCGGTCGATGTCGGTGGAGTTGAGCACGACGTGCGACAGCCGGACCGGGACCGACTCCTTCTCCTCGATGGCCCGGTGACCGATGACCGCCACGTCGCTGGAGACCTCGATCGTGCGCCCGTCGACGTCGAAGAACCGGAAGCCGTAGCCCCCGCCGAGCGTGCCGAGCGGGCCGGGCTCGCCGACGAGCCGCACCCCGGAAGCGGCCAGCCGCCCCGCCAGCGAGTCGACGTGCGCCGCGTTCTGCGCCCCGAACGCGATCAGGTCCAGCCGCTTGCCGCCCTGGCGCAGCCGCAGCACGTACTGCTCCGGCGACCCTTCGGCGGCGAGGAACGCCACGCCGGTGTCGCCGCCCACCTGGGTCAGTCCCCAGACCCTGGTGTAGAACTCCAGCTGCCGTGCGAAGTCCGGCACGGCGATGTCGACGTGGCGCAGATGAGTGATCAGCCGGTCAGGCATTCGTGGTCAGCCTCTCGGGTACGCAGGTGTTGCACTGCAGGCCGAGCCCGGTGATCTCGGCCTGCATGACATCGCCGGGCGACAGGTAGACGCCCCAGTGCGCCCCGTTCCCGGCCGGCGAGCCGGTCAGCAGCAGGTCACCCGGGCCGAGCGTGACCAGCGAAGACGCGTACGAGACCAGCCGCGGGATGTCGAAGATCATGTCCTTGGCGAGCTCGTTCTGCCGGACGACGCCGTTGTGCCGCAGCGTGATCAGCAGCTCGTGCGGGTCGCCGGCGAACGCGGCCGGGACCAGGTAGGGCCCGGTGGGCAGGAACGTGGGCGCGTTCTTCGCGCGCACCCAGTCGGTGCCGATCTTGGCCAGGTCCGGCCGGTAGACCAGGTCGCGCGTGGTGATGTCGTTGCAGATCGTGTAGCCGGCCACGTACCGCAGCGCGTCCTCGCGGCTGACCCGGCGGGCGGGCCGGCCGATCACCGCCGCGATCTCCAGCTCCCAGTCGTGCTCGCGGCCCTCGGCCGGGAGCACCACGTCGTCGGCCGGGCCGCACAGCGCGCTGGGCAGCCCGCTGAACAGGTACGGCTCGCCGCCCTCGGCCCGGGCGTCCATCATCCTCTCGGCGGCGGCCCGGTCACCGCCCTCGCTGACCACGAGGTCGATCACGTGCTGCCGGTAGTTGGCACCGGACTGCAGGATCTGCGCCGGCCGGACCGGGGGCAGCACGCGCAGGCCCTCCAGCGACCGCCAGCGGCCGCTGTGCTCGGCCGCCAGCTCCCCCAGCCGCTGCATGGCGGCGTCCCAGTCGCCCAGAAGCGATGCCGTGCTGGCGCCGATCTCGCGGACCCGGCCGCCCGCGACCAGGCCGGCGAACTCCCGCCCGTCCTCCCGGCCGCCGGAGGCTGCGTCATCCGCAAACATGCCCACCGCGAACGGGCCGGCATGGCGGCCAGGGGTGTACGGCACACCGCCTCCCAGGTGCTCGGATGATTGCCGAGAATCCTAAGAGGGGGCCTCTGACCTGCAAAATGCTAATTTTTAATGCCAGGCATAACCGGCGGCCTAACCGCCGGAGGCTACGAAACGCCGACCGCTTCCCTGGCGATGGACCGCAGCCACCGCACCGCCTGATCGCCGCGCCGGGTCGGATGCCACCACGCCGCCTCGATGAGGTCGACGTTGCCGAACGGGGGCTCGTGCACCGCCACGCCGGCCGTGGCGGCAACCCGCCGGGCGAGCCGCTCGGGGACCACCGCGACGAGGCCGGTCCCGGCCACGACGAACGGGATCGGCAGCCAGCCCGCCGTGGACACCTGAACATGCCGGGGCACGCGCAGGTCCTCCAGGGCCCGTTCGGCCGGGTTGAGCAGCCCGGGCTGGCCGAAGGTGGGCGCCGCGTGCGGCAGCTCGCCGAGATCCTCCAGGGTGAGCCGGCCCGCGGTCAGCCTCGGGTTGGCCGGATCGGTGATGCACACGAACCGGTCACGGAAGATCTCCTCGCTGTCACCGGGAAACCGGTAGCCGAGGGGCGCGATCAGCAGGTCGTGCCGCAGCAGGCCGTCGTCGCTCTCCTGCATGTACGGGGGGATCGGCGACAGCTCGAGCCCCACCATCGGGGCCTCCTCGTGCACCCGGCGCAGCAGCGGCTCGATCAGCACGGTCACCGCGTAGTCGGACATGGCCAGCGAGAACGTCCGGGTGCTGGTCGCCGGGTCGAACCCCGGCCGCGCCTCAAGCGTCCGCTCGGCCTGGCGGAGGGCGTCGCGGACATCGGGCAGCAGCCGCTCGGCCAGCGGGGTCAGCTCGTACCGGCGGCCGCTGCGGACCAGCAGGTCATCGTTGAAGTGCCGGCGCAGCCGGGCCAGCGCGCTGCTCATCGTCGGCTGGCTCATGTTGACCTTCTCGCCGGCCCTGGTCAGGTTGCGTTCCTCCAGCAGCGCGGCCAGCGCGATCAGCAGGTTGAGGTCGATGGACAATCCGCCGCTCACCAGGGAAAACCCGCCTCTGGTCACAATCCGGTAACTACCCGATGACATCTGCCGGGGTCAAGGTCAGCATAGGGCCATGCCGCTCGGCGCCGTCGATCTCAACCTGCTGCCGACGCTGCGCGCCCTGCTCGAGGAGGAGAACGTCACGCACGCCGGGGCGCGGCTCGGGCTGAGCCAGCCGTCCATGTCGATCGCGCTGGCCCGGCTGCGGCGGCACTACAAGGATGAACTGCTGGTCCGGACCGGGCGGGGCTACTGCCTGACGCCGCTGGCCAAGACCTTGCTACCGTCGGTCACCGAGTCGCTGCGGCTGGTGGACGCGGCCTTCGGGCGTACCGAGGCGTTCGTGCCGGGCAAGAGCGACCGGGTGTTCAGCCTCACGCTGTCGGACTACGCGATCACCGTGCTCATCGAGCCGCTGCTGCGCCGGGTGCACGAGGAGGCCCCCATGGTGGGCCTCGAGCTGTCGCCGATCCCCCCGGACATGCAGGAATCCGATCGCGGGCTGCGCGAGCACGACCTGCTCATCGCGCCGATGGGGTTCGCGTTCCACGGCGAGTCCGAGGTGGTCTTCCGCGACCGCTTCGTGTGCATCGTGGACCCGGCCAACCCGCGGCTGCGCGACGGCTGGCTGTCGCTGGAGCACCTCGGCGCGCTGCCGCACGCGGCCCCGACGTTCGGCCACCCGGGGCTGAACCCGGCCGAGCGCGTGCTCGAGGAACTCGGGGTGCGGCGGCACGTGCAGGTCCGGGTGGTCGACTGGCTGGCGCTGCCGTTCGTCGTGGCCGGGACCGATCTCGTGGCCGTGGTCCCGGAACGTCTGGCCCGCCGGGTGGCCGGCCCGGCCGGCGTGCTGGTGGTGGAGCCGCCGTTCGGCAAGGTCGAGCTGATCGAGGCGGCCTGGTGGCACCCGGCCCGGTCCAGCGACGCCGCCATCGGCTGGCTCCGGGGCATCCTGCGCGACACCGCGCCCGCCTCCTAACCCGGCCGCGCGGGCATGCGCAGGCGCCCGGCCCGGCCCGCCCCGAGGCGCCGAGCATGGCATTTGCATCCGTGATGCCAGGCATAACCCGGCATCCGCGGGCGTAACGTTCCCGGTCATGGGACCCGCGGACGAGGGGGGCGCGAGCGCCCCGGCCGGCCGGCGGGTGGCCGTCGTCACCGGCGGCGCGGGTGCCATCGGCGGCGCGATCGCGGCCGAGCTGGCCGCCGCCGGTCACGCCGTCGTGAGCCCACGACGAGCGGGAATTGTTCTTGTCCCGGATTCCGACGGGCGACCAGGCGAGCTGGCGGGACTGCTGTCCTGGCTGGCTTCGGAGCGATGCTCGTTCAGCACCGGCGCGACGTTCGACCTGTCCGGCGCACGGGCGGTGTACTAGGCATGCCCGCCGTCCCCCGCCGCGTCGTCACCGGTCACGACGAGCACGGCGTCTCGGTTTTCACCGGCGACGGCCTGGTGCCGGTCGTTCGCACCGCGCCCGACGGAGCGCTGTTCTACGAGGTGTGGGGCACCGGCGCGGCGCCGGCCCCGCTGGCGGCGGCCGAGCCCGACCCGACCCTCGGCGCGGTGACCGTGCCGCCGGCGCCGAACGGCACCAAGATCCGGATCAACGAGTTTCCCCCGGGCGTCGTCTCGCCCATGCACCGCACGCAGTCCGTGGACTACGGCATCGTGCTCGACGGCGAGGTCGTGCTCGTGCTCGACGAGGGCGAGACGACGCTGCGCGCCGGTGACGTGGTCGTGCAGCGCGGCACCAACCACCGCTGGGAGAACCGGTCCGGCGCCGTGGCGCGGATGGCGTTCGTGCTGGTCGACGGCGCGTTCACCCCGGACCTGCTCGACACGCTGGGCCGCGAGGTCCTCGGCGGGCTGCTGCACGACCCGCTGCACGCTCCGGGCACCTGACGCCGGCCGCCCCCGCCCGCACGCCCCCCACCAGCACACGGAGGTTCCCCGATATGGATTACGGACTGGCCGGCCGGACGGTCGTCGTGACCGGGGCGGCGCGCGGCCAGGGGGCGGCCGAGGCGGAGTTGCTCGTCCGCGACGGGGTCCGCGTCCTCG
>Ga0335074_10006281_pt1 | contig 16486 bp, 26 predicted proteins | sample Lox_Sample_23_FD_206715 | JGI IMG/M metagenome (GOLD analysis project Ga0335074, IMG submission 206715) | Soil microbial communities from Loxahatchee National Wildlife Refuge, Florida, United States - Lox_Sample_2.3 | ecosystem: Environmental > Terrestrial > Soil > Wetlands | place: USA...
CGCGGTCCGCCAGATCCGGCACAACGGCGACCGCGGCCGGGGCCTCGCGCTGGCCGGCATCACCCTCGGGTCGGTCGAGCTCGTGGTGTGTGGCTGGTCGTGATCGTCACGCTGGTCGTTGCCCACACCACCACCGGCTCAAGCGGCGGCCTGGCCGCGCTCGGCTAGGGGACCTGCCGCCCACTGGCCCGGCGGGCCGCTCGAGCTCGGCGTACGCCGCGGTCAAGGCCCGGCCGCGGGTTCGGGTAGTGGGTCAGTTTGAGCGGGACGGGCGCGTCGGACCCAAGGATCGAATTACATTGATGTCATTATCGCGCCGATGAGCGTCGACTCTGACCTCCCGGCGCTTAGCGACCTGGAGTTCATCGGCCCGTTCCGGGCGCACGCGGTCGTGCTGCGCGGGCGGCGCGTCCCCTACCTGTCGGCGACGCCGCAACCGGGGGGACAGATCTATCTGGCGCTGGACGACAGGATCGCAATCGAGCTGCCCGTCGGAACCGCTGAGCACGTGGTGCCGTTCATCGCGGACTGCATCGCGGTCGCGATGGGATACGCAGCCTTCCCCGACCGCGCTGAGGACGAACTGAAGCCGCGACCGGAAATGCCACGACTCCAGTCGTTGTCCATCGTGCCGGACCTTGATCAGTAGGTGGGCAGGTTGTCCAGGTTGTTGTCGCGCCACCGGTCGCCGTCGGTCTGGATGGTCTTCACGCCGCACTCGCAGGTGACCCGATGGACGTAGGCCACCGCTCCCGACGTCGGACTCACCGTGTAGTAGGTCTGCGAGGCCAGGTTCGCTCGCACCGTGTCGACGCCTTCCCAGTAGGCGGGGCGACCGTGAACCGTGCCGATACCGGCCTCGGTGAGGTGGCCGTGGCCGTACCGACTCTTGCGGACGGCGACGATCCTTTTACTCATACGTCCTCATCTCCTTACAAGATGGGGTCCATGCCCCGGGCGGTTGCAGCCGCGCCGGGGCTCCAATGCCTGGGAAGTTACGACGAACACACGTTCGGATGGTGGAGGCTCGCCGGTCACTCCGGCAGTTGGTAGTCCAGAAGGCGCACGATGTCGGCAAGTGTCCAAACTCGGGACGCCTTTCCTGCCGCCATTGCCGGGGTGGTCGGGCGTCCGCCGTTCGCCTTCGTGAGCGTCTGGTGCGGCCGAGCGAAGTTGTAATACACGAAGTGCAGGCTCACGGCGGCGGCGAGGTTCTCCACCTTCTTGCTGAACGCGTTCGTGAGCCGGGTGAACCGGCGCATGCTCATCCGCATAGTGAGGTTCTGGCGCTCCACGTAGCTGGTGCTGATGTGCTTCTCGTCCGGGTGCCCGTTGATCCGGCGCTTGTCGGCTCCGGTGCAGACAGCCGGCGAATAGCGACGCTCGTTGTCCTGGCCGCTGGGAGCGTCGTAGATCTTCACGAGCTGCGCGTAGTCGATGTCGCCGTGGAACGTGTCCTCGACCGCGTTCAGGTAGGCGTTGTGCCCGTCGGTGGTGAGCTGCATCCGGCCCGTGACCCGGTAGGACACGTCCTCCATGAGCCGATGCGCCGAGTAGCTGGAACGGTCCCCGACTAGGTAGCTGATGACGAGCTTCGTGTCGGCGTCGATAGCGGTCCACGTCCAGATGTCGCCGTACCCGAACTCACCGATCTTGTCCTCGGGGACGTTCTTCTGCTTGGAGTAGCAAAAGGACCAGATCTCGTCGCACTGGACGCGCTTGGCTTCGACGTCGACTAGCAGTTCGTTCGCCGCGTAGGAGCAGACGTCGCCGAGGTCGACAAGCAGCTTGACGATGGTGTTCTTGGCTACTCCTGTGGTCCGGACGGTGCCTCGGATGCTCATGCCTTCGACCAGGCAGCCGATGACCTGCGCTCGCTTCTCCGGACTCAGCTTGTTCATACTGACCATTATGCTTGACCGCTTAGGGAAAGTCAACCTCCTGGCGTTCGCAGTTGCGTGGGGGCGCGCAGACGCGACGAAGCGCCCCGCCAGTTCTGACGAGACGCTTCGTCGTTGTTGTCTGTGGGAGGCCGTTACAAGCCCTAGTTCTCCGGGCCGTGAGCCCGAAGCTCAAGCCCGAACGTGCAGATGTGAGCCCGAAGCTCAAGCCGCACATACAGAGTATCGCCCGAATCGGAGAAATCTCAACCAGTCAGGCGCGGAATCTTTTCGACTGTGGCGAGCCGCACAGGCGCTCGCCGGCGGTAGGTGGCGATGTTCACCCGTTCGGTGTGCACGTCATCGAACGAGCTAATGCCGAACGCGGTGGCAAGGCGCGCTGCCACCTTAGCTTTGTGTGAATTGGGGTGTTTGTCCTTCGTAAGGCACCCCTTGCGGCGGTCGAATGCGATGGCGCTCGCGACGAGGTCGGCCACCTGCAAGCCATCATTGGTCCTGGAGTTGAGGCACGCAGCCGTCACGACGGCAGTGCGTCCCAGTTGGGTGTTGACCATCCCGCGCACTGTGTCGTCAAGCGCGCAACCCTTTGGGGTCGAGATGCTATCGAGCAACACCGATACGACCTCGCGTCGATTGATGCACGCTCGCAGGAGCTGCGCTGTTACCCGAGCGTGAATCCGCCATGGCGGCACGGAGGACGCGAAGGGATCTGCCCCAGTGCTTCGGTCGACCACACACGCCGCGAAGTGGGCGTCCGACTGCTCAAGCTGGTCGATCAGGTCGTAGTAGACGGCCAGCTTCCCTCGCGAGATCGTGCTGAACCTGAACTCGCCCTCGAAGTTGTTGCGGTCGCGCACGTCACGAATGGTCCGAGCCAGTTGGCCAGACTCGCGGACCTTGACGGCGCCCACAACGAAGAACTGCTCCCTGCTCGCGCGTGACCCGCTCTCGTCAACGTGGATCAGAGAGGTCGGATAGCGGAGGGGCAGGTCAATCGCGTCATCGGATGAGGTCCTGGCCACGCGGGCACCCCCATCCGGATTGAATTACATCGGTGGGATGCTACCAGCGCTAGCGGTCGCGTTTCCACCGAGCGGCGGAGGCCTTCCTGGCGATCTCGCTGCGCTGCTCCGCGGTGAGCTTGTCGGCGCGGGCCCGGCCGCCTTTGAGCCCTCCCCGTCGTCCGAGCTTAACCGCAGCTGGGTCCTTGCCGGTGTCGGGCGTGTCCTCGGCGTCCGGATCGGTGGCTAGTTCGACTAGCCTGGCCGCGAGCTGGTTCAGGTCACGGGGACGCTTCGGCGTCACTCGCCGAACCTCTTCCAAATCCAGTACAGAGTCGCCGCGCCCGATACGGTGCCCTTCCACTTGCCAGGCAGGATGCCGAGCGAGATTAGGATCAGGATGAGCGCGAACCAGTCACCGGGGTCGCCGGCCGCTACTGCTGTCTTGGCCATGCTTCAAGGCTAGCGTGAGCGGTCAAGCATCGCCAGAAACGTCCCGCTCAAACTGACCCACTACCCCCAACGGGCAGGTTTTGACCCGGCGGTTCGCGCTCGGCTAGTGTGGCACGCGGTGTCTGGAGCGATCCGGACGCTGTGTCGTGCAACCCGACACGCTCGTGACCAGCACGGTGACGGCGCCCGGAGTTCATTGCGCCGGGCATCTGAACGTGCGGGGCCGGGTGTCGGGACCCTCCGAGCAGATTCTCGCGCCGGTCGGCGCGGGCGGAGCGCGGAGCGTGCGACACACCCGACCGCGTGGGTCGGGGATATCGGCGCAAAAACATACGAACCGCACCATCCGCACGCACGAGGAGAACGGCGAGTGCCCACGATCTCTCAGCTGGTCCGCAAGGGCCGAGAGGACAAGATCGGCAAGACCAAGACGCCGGCGCTGAAAGGCAGCCCGCAGCGTCGAGGCGTCTGCACGCGCGTCTACACGACGACGCCCAAGAAGCCGAACTCTGCCCTGCGCAAGGTTGCCCGGGTCCGGCTGACCTCGGGGGTCGAGGTCACGGCGTACATCCCGGGCGTCGGGCACAACCTGCAGGAGCACTCGATCGTGCTGGTCCGCGGCGGCCGGGTGAAGGACCTGCCCGGCGTTCGCTACAAGATCATCCGCGGCTCGCTCGACACCCAGGGAGTCCGCGGGCGCAAGCAGGCCCGCAGCCGGTACGGCGCGAAGAGGGAGAAGTAAGCGATGCCGCGTAAGGGCCCCGCTGCCAAGCACCCGGTCATCGCCGACCCGGTCTACGGCTCGCCGATCGTCACCTCGCTGGTCAACAAGATCCTGACCGGCGGGAAGCGCTCGCTCGCCCAGCGCATCGTCTACGACGCGCTGGAGGGCTGTCGCGACAAGACCGGGACCGACCCGGTCGTCACGCTCAAGCGCGCGCTCGACAACGTCCGGCCGGCACTCGAGGTCAAGAGCCGCCGGGTCGGCGGCGCGACCTACCAGGTGCCGGTCGAGGTCAAGCCCGGCCGGGCGACGACCCTCGCGCTGCGCTGGCTGGTCATGTACTCCCGGCAGCGCCGCGAGAAGACGATGACCGAGCGGCTGACCAACGAGCTGCTCGACGCCAGCAACGGCCTCGGTGCCGCGGTCAAGCGCCGCGAGGACACCCACAAGATGGCGGAGTCCAACAAGGCCTTCGCGCACTACCGCTGGTAAGCGGGACGAGAACTACTCACCAACGACGCTGAGGAACGAACAGAAGTGACCACCGACGTGGCAGCCGCTCTCGCCAGGACCCGGAACATCGGGATCATGGCGCACATCGACGCGGGCAAAACCACGACGACCGAGCGGATCCTCTACTACACCGGGATCAACTACAAGATCGGCGAGGTCCACGAGGGCAACGCCACGATGGACTGGATGGAGCAGGAGCAGGAGCGCGGGATCACCATCACCTCCGCGGCGACGACCTGCGAGTGGAACAACCACACCATCAACATCATCGACACGCCCGGTCACGTGGACTTCACGGTCGAGGTCGAGCGCTCGCTGCGGGTGCTCGACGGCGCGGTCGCGGTCTTCGACGCCGTCGCCGGCGTGGAGCCGCAGAGCGAGACGGTCTGGCGGCAGGCCGACCGCTACGGCGTACCTCGGATCTGCTTCGTCAACAAGATGGACCGGGTCGGCGCGGAGTTCCATCGCTGCGTCGAGATGATCGTCACCCGGCTGAACGCAACCCCGCTCGTCACCCAGCTCCCCTGGGGCGTGGAGAGCGACTTCAAGGGCGTGCTCGACCTGGTCGAGATGCGCGGGTTGCTCTGGCAGACCGACGACAAGGGCTCGACCTATGACGTCGTGTCCATCCCGACCGATCACGCCGAGGCCGCACGCGAGTGGCGCGAGAAGCTGATCGAGACCCTCGCCGAGAACGACGACGAAATCATGGAGCTCTACCTCGAGGGCCAGGAGCCGGACGTCGAGACGCTCAAGGCGGGCATCCGCCGGGCGACCATCGCCGGCAACCTCAACCCGGTCCTGTGCGGTACGGCGTTCAAGAACAAGGGCGTCCAGCCGATGCTCGACGCGATCGTCGACTACCTGCCGAGCCCGCTCGACATCACCTCGATCAAGGGCCACGCGGTCCACGACGCGGACACCGTCGTCGAGCGGCACGCAGACGTCAACGAGCCGTTCTCGGCGCTCGCGTTCAAGATCATGAGCGACAAGTACTTCGGCAAGCTCACCTACATCCGGGTCTACTCCGGCAAGCTCGACTCCGGCAGCCAGGTGCTCAACAGCACCAAGGACCGCAAGGAGCGGATCGGCAAGATCTACCAGATGCACGCCAACAAGCAGGAAGAGCGCTCTGGGGTCACCGCCGGCCAGATCGTCGCGGTGGTGGGACTGAAGGACACCACCACCGGCGACACGCTCTGCGACGGCAGCCACCCGGTGATCCTCGAGTCGATGGACTTCCCGGCTCCGGTCATCCACGTGGCGATCGAGCCGAAGACCAAGGCCGACCAGGAGAAGCTCGGTACGGCGATCCAACGGCTGTCCGAAGAGGACCCGACCTTCCAGGTCCGGACCGATGAGGAGACCGGCCAGACGATCATCGCCGGGATGGGCGAGCTGCACCTCGAGGTGCTGGTCGACCGGATGCGGCGGGAGTTCAACGTCGAGGCCAACGTCGGCAAGCCGCAGGTGGCCTACCGCGAGACGATCCGCAAGCGGGTCGAGCACGTGGAGTACACGCACAGGAAACAGACCGGTGGTTCGGGGCAGTTCGCCCGGGTCATCATCGATCTCGAGCCGACCCATCCCGACGGCGAAGACGGCGGCGGCGGCTACGAGTTCGAGAACAAGGTCACCGGTGGTCGCATCCCGCGGGAGTACATCCCGTCGGTCGACGCCGGCTGCCAGGACGCCATGGAGTTCGGCGTACTCGCCGGGTACCCGATGGTCGACGTCAAGGTGACGCTGACCGACGGTGCCTACCACGAGGTCGACTCCTCCGAGCTCGCGTTCAAGATCGCCGGCTCGATGGCGTTCAAGGAGGCCGCCCGCAAGGCGGACCCCGTGATCATGGAGCCGATGATGTCCGTGGAGGTCACCACCCCCGAGGACTTCATGGGTGACGTGATCGGCGACCTGAACTCGCGGCGAGGCCAGATCCAGGCCATGGACGAGCGTGCTGGCGCGCGCATCGTGCGTGCAGTGGTCCCGCTGTCGGAGATGTTCGGCTACGTCGGCGACCTTCGGTCGAAGACCCAGGGCCGGGCCAGCTACAGCATGCAGTTCGACTCGTACGCAGAGGTACCCAGCAACGTCGCGAAGGAAATCATCGCCAAGGCACACGGCGAGTAAGACCACAGACCGCAACCAAGAAGAAAGGGGCACCCGCGGGATCTAGGCGCAACACGCGCGCTCGCGGGGCAAAGGGAGGACAAAGGTGGCTAAGGCCAAGTTCGAGCGGACCAAGCCGCACGTCAACATCGGCACCATCGGTCACATCGACCATGGCAAGACGACGCTGACTGCTGCGATCACCCGGGTTCTGCACGAAAAGTTTCCGAACCTCAACGAGGTGTCGGCGTTCGACCAGATCGACAAGGCCCCCGAGGAGCGCGAGCGTGGCATCACGATCTCGATCGCGCACGTCGAGTACCAGACCGAGAAGCGCCACTACGCGCATGTCGACTGCCCGGGTCACGCCGACTACATCAAGAACATGATCACCGGCGCGGCGCAGATGGACGGCGCGATCCTCGTGGTCGCGGCGACCGACGGCCCGATGCCGCAGACGCGCGAGCACGTGCTGCTCGCCCGCCAGGTCGGCGTCCCGTACATCGTCGTCGCGCTGAACAAGGCCGACATGGTCGATGACGAGGAGATCCTCGAGCTGGTCGAGCTCGAGGTCCGCGAGCTGCTGTCCTCGCAGGAGTACCCCGGCGATGAGCTCCCGGTGGTCCGGGTGTCGGCGCTCAAGGCGCTCGAGGGCGACGCGGAGTGGTCCGAGAAGGTGCTCGAGCTGATGGACGCGGTCGACACCGCGATCCCGGAGCCGGTGCGCGAGATCGACAAGCCGTTCCTGATGCCGATCGAGGACGTGTTCACCATCACCGGCCGCGGCACCGTCGTGACCGGCCGGATCGAGCGCGGCGTCGTGAAGGTCAACGAGGCGGTCGACATCGTCGGCATCCACCCGGAGAAGCAGTCGACCACCGTGACCGGCGTCGAGATGTTCCGCAAGCTGCTCGACGAGGGTCAGGCGGGCGAGAACGTCGGTCTGCTGCTGCGCGGCATCAAGCGCGAGGAGGTCGAGCGCGGCCAGGTCGTCATCAAGCCGGGTACGACCACCCCGCACACGGAGTTCGAGGCGCAGGTCTACATCCTCAGCAAGGAGGAGGGTGGCCGGCACACCCCGTTCTTCAACAACTACCGGCCGCAGTTCTACTTCCGGACCACGGACGTCACCGGCGTCGTCACGCTGCCCGAGGGCACCGAGATGGTCATGCCGGGTGACAACACCGAGATGTCGGTCGAGCTGATCCAGCCGATCGCCATGGAGGAGGGCCTGCGGTTCGCCATCCGTGAGGGTGGCCGCACCGTCGGCGCCGGCCGGGTCACCAAGATCGCGAAGTAGTCCAGCGTCGCGGCGCTCGGGGGACCGGGCGCCGCGACGCCGCACCACCCCCCGTAAGGCACCGAGCAGCAGCACCACCTGACGAGTAAGGAATGTGACGGGCGAGATGGCGGGACAGAAGATCCGCATCAGGCTCAAGGCCTACGACCACGAGATCATCGACTCGTCGGCGCGCAAGATCGTCGAGACGGTGACCCGGACGGGCGCTCAGGTCGCGGGCCCGGTGCCGTTGCCGACGGAGAAGAACGTCTATTGCGTGATCCGCTCGCCGCACAAGTACAAGGACTCGCGCGAGCACTTCGAGATGCGCACCCACAAGCGGCTGATCGACATCCTCGACCCGACCCCGAAGACCGTCGATTCCCTCATGCGGCTGGATCTTCCCGCCGGCGTCGACATCGAGATCAAGCTCTGATGACGACTCCCACCCGCCGACTGGCTGCCTTCTCGTCGCCTTGCGTGCGCCAGCACGCGGCGGCTCAGCCGTCACCTGAGTCAATGGCACCTCGAAGGACTGGACGATGAATCGCGAACGCAAGGGAATCCTGGGCGAGAAGCTCGGGATGACCCAGGTGTGGGACGAGGCGAACCGGCTCGTACCCGTGACGGTGGTGAAGGCCGGGCCGTGCGTGGTCACCCAGGTCCGCACGCCGGCAACCGACGGGTACGACGCGATCCAGCTCGGGTTCGGTGCGGTCGACCCGCGCAAGGTCAACAAGCCGCTGTCCGGGCACTTCGGCCGGGCCGGTGTCCCGCCGCGCCGTCACCTTGCCGAGCTCCGCACGACCGATGCCTCGACCTACGAGCTCGGCCAGGAGATCACGGCCGAGGTGTTCGAGCCGGGCACGCTCGTCGACGTCATCTCGACCAGCAAGGGCAAGGGCTTCGCAGGCGTCATGAAGCGGCACGGCTTCGGCGGACTCGGCGGTGGTCACGGCGTGCAGCGCAAGCACCGCTCGCCGGGGTCGATCGGTGGCTGCGCCACACCCGGTCGCGTGTTCAAGGGCATGCGGATGGCCGGTCGTCTTGGAGCCGTGCGCACGACGACGCTCAACCTGCGCGTGCACTCGGTGGACGCCGAGAAGGGCATGCTCCTGATCAAGGGGTCGATCCCGGGACCGGCAGGGACCCTCGTTCTCGTTCGTAGCGCCGCGAAGGCGCCGGTCGTTCGCGGAGGTGCGCGCTGATGCCCACCGTCGAAGTGAAGTCCTCGGAGGGCGAGGTCACCGGGACGATCGAGCTGCCGGAGGCATTGTTCGACGTCGACGTGAACATCCCGCTCGTCCACCAGGTCGTCGTCGCGCAGCTCGCGGCGGCCCGGCAGGGCACCCACGACAGCAAGAACCGCGGCGAGGTTCGCGGCGGTGGCCGCAAGCCGTACCGGCAGAAGGGCACCGGCCGCGCCCGGCAGGGCTCGACCCGAGCGCCGCAGTTCGTCGGGGGTGGGGTCGTCCACGGTCCGACCCCGCGCTCGTACTCCCAGCGCACTCCGAAGAAGATGAAGGCGGCCGCGCTGCGCTCGGCGCTGTCCGACCGGGCTCGCGGCGGGCGGCTGCACGTCGTGTCTTCGCTGGTCGAAGGTGACACCCCGTCGACCAAGCAGGCGGCGGCTGCGCTTGCCGGCGTCGCCTCGAGCCGGCACGTGCTGGTCGTCCTCGACCGCACCGACGAGCTGACCTGGAAGAGCCTGCGCAACGTCGAGACGGTCCACGTGATCGCGCCCGACCAGCTCAACACCTACGACGTGCTCGTGAGCGACGACGTCGTCTTCACCGAGGGCGCGCTGGCCAGCTTCGTCGCCGGTGGCAAGGCGACCGGCGAGGCGGTCGACCTGCTTGCGGTGACCCCCGTGGCCAAGCCGGCCAAGAAGGCCCCGGCGAAGAAGGCACCGGCACCCGAGGCCGAGCCGGCCGAAGCGGTCGTCGACGAGCCGGCTCCCGTGAAGAAGTCGCCGGCCAAGAAGACGGCCGCGAAGAAGGCGGCTGCCGACGACGATGCGCCGCCCGCGGCGAAGAAGGCGCCGGCCAAGAAGGCCGCGGCGAAGAAGACCGTCGCGGCGGCGGACGCAACCGATGAAGACGCAACCGAAGAGGAGGAGTCGCAGTGAGCACGATTCCTGATCCTCGCGACATCCTGCTCGGCCCGGTGATCTCCGAGAAGAGCTACGGGTTGCTGGACGAGGGAAAGTACACCTTCCTGGTGCGTCCGGACGCCAACAAGACCCAGATCCGCATCGCGGTGGAGCAGGTCTTCAACGTCGGCGTGGTCTCGGTCAACACGATCAACCGTCCGGGCAAGCGCAAGCGGACCCGTAACGGTTACGGCGTACGCAACAGCAGCAAGCGTGCGGTTGTGTCGCTCCGGCCGGGCGACCGCATCGATCTGTTCGGAGGACCGGTCTGATGGGAATCCGCAAGTACAAGCCGATTACCCCCGGACGGCGTGGCGCGAGCGTCGCGGACTTCGTCGAGGTCACCCGCTCGGAGCCCGAGAAGTCGCTCGTCCGTCCGCTGCACGGCAAGGGCGGCCGTAACGTCCACGGCCGGGTCACCGCACGTCACCAGGGCGGCGGCCACAAGCGGTCCTACCGGGTCATCGACTTCCGGCGTAACGACAAGGACGGCGTGCCGGCCAAGGTCGCGCACATCGAGTACGACCCGAACCGTACGGCGCGGATCGCGCTGCTGCACTACGCCGATGGTGAGAAGCGTTACATCATCGCTCCCGCGCGGCTCAGCCAGGGCGACACCGTCGAAGCCGGGCCGTCGGCCGACATCAAGCCGGGCAACAACCTGCCGCTGCGCAACATCCCGGTCGGCACGGTCGTGCACGCGATCGAGCTCCGCCCGGGCGGCGGCGCCAAGATCGCCCGCTCCGCCGGCTCGAGCGTGCAGCTCGTGGCGAAGGACGGCGGGATGGCGCAGCTGCGCATGCCCTCCGGCGAGATCCGCAACGTCGACGCTCGCTGCCGGGCGACGATCGGCGAGGTCGGCAACGCCGAGCAGTCGAACATCAACTGGGGCAAGGCCGGGCGGATGCGTTGGAAGGGACGTCGCCCGTCGGTCCGTGGCGTCGCGATGAACCCGATCGACCACCCGCACGGTGGTGGTGAGGGCAAGAGCTCCGGTGGCCGGCACCCGGTCAGCCCGTGGGGCCAGCCCGAGGGCCGAACTCGCCGTGCCCACAAGGACAGCGATCGCCTCATTGTCCGCCGCCGCAAGGCCACGAAGAGGCGCTAGGAGTTAACGAGACATGCCGCGCAGTTTGAAGAAGGGGCCGTTCGTCGACGACCACCTCACCAAGAAGGTGGACGCGCAGAACGACAAGGGCACCAAGAACGTCATCAAGACGTGGTCCCGGCGTTCGATGATCGTGCCGTCGATGCTCGGGCACACGATCGCGGTGCACGACGGGCGCAAGCACGTGCCCGTGTTCGTGACCGAGGCAATGGTCGGACACAAGCTGGGGGAGTTCGCCCCGACCCGCACGTTCCGCGGCCACGTCAAGGATGAACGGAGGTCGCGTCGTGGCTGAGTCCGACGAGACCACTGCGTCGGGCGACGACGCGACGCCCGAGTCGACCGACACGGTCGAGGCGACCGAGGCGACCGAGGCGACTGAGGCGTCGAGCGAACCGGCCGCCGATGAGGCGCCCGCCGAGGAGTCCACGCCGGCCCCGCGCAAGCGCGCGAGCCGCGCGCGCAAGAGCACCGAGCCGGCCGCCGATGCAGAGCCGGCAGCTGACGCCGAGCCGGCCGCCGATGCCGAGGCCGACACCGGTGACGACGAGCAGGCCACGGCCCCGGCCGCGCGCACCCCGGCCCCGCGCACGGCGGCATCCACCCGCGACTACTCGGAGTTCGACGAGGACGAGATCCTCGGCCGGGCGACCGCTCGATACGTACGCATGACGCCGCCCAAGGTTCGCCGTGTGGTCGACCTGGTCCGGGGCATGCCCGCGCGCGACGCCCAGGCGATGATGAAGTTCGACACGCACGCCGCGAGCGAGCCGGTCGGAAAGGTGCTCGACTCCGCGGTCGCCAACGCCTCGCACCTCGCGCACGTCCGCAACCAGCGCCTCGACGCGGAAGACCTCGTGATCATCGAGGCTTATGTCGACGAAGGCCCCACCCTCAAGCGGTTCCGCCCGCGCGCGCAGGGTCGCGCGTACCGGATTCGCAAGCGAAGCAGTCACATCACGATCGTCGTCGCGCCCGCGGAGTCCTCGGCCGCGCACGCGGTCGGTTCGAGCAGGAAGGCCCGCTGATGGGTCAGAAGGTCAACCCGAACGGGTTCCGGCTCGGCATCACCAGCCGGCACAAGAGCCGCTGGTACGCCGACAAGCTGTACCGGGACTACGTCAAAGAAGACGTCGCGATCCGGCGCCTGCTGACCAAGGGCATGGAACGTGCCGGGATCAGCCGGGTCGAGATCGAGCGCACCCGCGACCGGGTCAACGTCGACATCCACACCGCGCGGCCGGGCATCGTCATCGGCCGTCGTGGCGCGGAGGCCGACCGGATCCGGGGCGACCTGGAGAAGCTCACCAACAAGCATGTCAACCTCAACATCCTCGAGGTCAAGAACCCCGAGATCGACGCCCAGCTCGTGGCGCAGGGGGTCGCCGAGCAGCTGTCGAGCCGGGTCAGCTTCCGCCGTGCCATGCGCAAGGCGATGCAGTCGGCGATGAAGGGTGGCGCGAAGGGCATCCGGGTCCAGTGCGGTGGCCGACTCGGTGGCGCGGAGATGAGCCGCTCCGAGTTCTACCGCGAAGGCCGGGTTCCGCTGCACACGCTGCGCGCCAACATCGACTTCGGTTTCTACGAGGCGCGCACGACCTTCGGCCGGATCGGTGTGAAGGTCTGGATCTATACCGGCGACGACGTCATGACCCGCGAGGAGGCGGCCGCTGCCGCCGCGCTGCGGGCTCGTGACCAGCGCAACCGCCGTCCGCGGCGGGACCGCCCGTCGACCGCGGCCAGTGCCGCCGTGAACGGCGGCCGCGCCGCCGCCGTTGCCGAGCCCGCCCCGGTGGCTGAGCCCGCGCCCGCCGCGGCGCCTGAGCCGGCCGTCGAGGCCGCGCCGGTCGCTGCCGGCGAGCCGGCTGCGGAGCCGGTTGCCGAGGCCGGCACCGAGGCCACCTCCGATGCCACGGAAGGAGCCTGACCATGTTGATCCCGCGGCGGGTCAAGCACCGCAAGCAGCATCACCCCGGCCGGTCCGGTGCCGCCAAGGGCGGCACCCGGGTCGCGTTCGGCGAGTACGGCATCCAGGCCCTCGAGCCGGCGTACGTCACCAACCGGCAGATCGAGTCGGCCCGTATTGCCATCACCCGGCACATCCGCCGTGGTGGCAAGGTCTGGATCAACATCTACCCGGACCGGCCGATCACCAAGAAGCCGGCCGAGACCCGGATGGGTTCCGGCAAGGGCTCGCCCGAGTGGTGGGTGGCGAACGTCAAGCCCGGTCGGGTCATGTTCGAGCTGTCCTATCCCAACGAGCAGACCGCACGAGAGGCCCTGACCCGGGCGATCCACAAGTTGCCGATGAAGTGCCGGATCGTGACGCGCGAAGTGGGTGAGGGCTGATGGCGGCGGGGACCCCGGCCGTGGAGCTGCGTGGGCTCGAGGACGACGAGCTGGTGAGCAAGCTCCGGGAGTCGAAGGAGGAGCTGTTCAACCTGCGCTTCCAGGCCGCCACCGGGCAGCTCGACAACAACAAGCGGCTGCAGACCGTCCGGCACGACATCGCGCGGATCTACACCGTCATGCGCGAGCGCGAGCTCGGGCTGACGTCCGCGCCGGTCACGGACACGGAGTGAGGACACGATGACCGACACCACCTCGACGGCGAGCGCTCCGGCGCGCGGCTTTCGCAAGGTTCGCGAGGGCTACGTCGTGAGCGACAAGATGAACAAGACCGTGACGGTCGAGGTCGAGGACCGGGTCCTGCACGCGCGCTACGGCAAGACCATTCGGCGGACCAAGAAGATCAAGGCGCACGACGAGGACAACACCTCGGGCGTGGGCGACCGGGTGCTGCTGATGGAGACCCGGCCGCTGTCCGCGAGCAAGCGCTGGCGGGTCGTCGAGATCCTCGAGAAGGCGAAGTAACACCATGATCCAGCAGGAGTCCCGGCTTCGGGTCGCCGACAACACGGGTGCAAAGGAGATCCTCTGCATCCGGGTCCTCGGCGGCTCCGGCCGGCGCTACGCCGGCATCGGCGACATCATCGTCTGCACGGTGAAGGACGCCCTGCCCGGGGCGGGCGTCAAGAAGGGCGACGTCGTCAAGGCGGTTGTCGTCCGTACCGCGAAGAGCCGCCGCCGGCCGGACGGCTCCTACATCAAGTTCGACGAGAACGCCGCCGTCCTGATCCGTGACGGCGGTGGCGAGCCGCGGGGGACCCGCATCTTCGGTCCGGTCGGCCGCGAGCTGCGGGACAAGCGCTTCATGCGGATCATCTCGCTGGCACCGGAGGTCTTGTAGGTCATGGCTGGTCTGTTCGTAAAGAAAGGCGACACCGTCCTGGTGCGCAGCGGGAAGGACCGCGGCGCGCGAGGCAAGGTGCTGCTGACCTCGCCCCAGCGCCAGCTGGTTCTGGTCGAGGGCGTCAACCGGGTCAAGAAGCACACCAAGATCCAGACCACGACCCGGGGTGCGCAGGAGGGCGGCATCGTCCACCAGGAGGCGCCGATCCACGTGAGCAACGTGCAGGTCCTGTGCCCGCACTGTGGCAAGGCCACGCGAATCGGGCACCGGCGCAACGAGGATGGCCACAACGTGCGGGTCTGTCGCAAGTGCGACCAGGACCTGTGAGGCCGGGGAGCGAAACACGATGACAGTGACCACCGACGCACCGCGGACGGCTCCGCGGCTCAAGCAGCGCTATCGCGACGAGATCGTCGCGGCGCTGCTCGAGCAGTTCAACTACGACAACGTGATGCAGGTCCCGACCTTGGTGAAGGTCAAGGTCAACATGGGTGTCGGCGAGGCCGCGCGCGACGGGAAGCTGATTGAAGGCGCGGTCCGTGACCTCACTGCGATCACCGGCCAGCGCCCGGCGATCGCCCGGGCCCGGCTCTCGATCGCTCAGTTCAAGCTGCGCGAGGGCATGCCGATCGGCGCGCACGTCACGCTGCGCGGCGACCGCATGTGGGAGTTCGTCGACCGGCTGCTCACGACCGCGCTGCCCCGAATCCGTGACTTCCGCGGCCTCGACGCCCGCAAGCTCGACGGCAACGGCAACTACACCTTCGGGCTGAACGAGCAGTCGATGTTCCACGAGATCGACCCGGACTCGATCGACCGGGTTCGCGGCATGGACATCACGCTTGTGACCAGCGCGACGACCGACGACGAGGGCCGCGCGCTGCTGCGCGCCCTCGGTTTCCCCTTCAAGGAGGCCTGACCCATGGCGACGAAGGCGTGGATCGCGAAGGCGGCCCGCAAGCCCAAGTACGCCGTCCGCGGCTACACCCGTTGCTCCCGCTGCGGGCGTTCCCGCGCGGTGTATCGCGTCTTCGGGCTCTGCCGGATCTGCATGCGCGAGATGGCGCACGCGGGCGAGCTTCCCGGCATCACGAAGAGCAGCTGGTAGGTAGTCGACCTCATGTTCATCCCTCGAACCAGCTCGGGCGTCGTTCCCCCTCGCGGGAGCGTTTCGAGCGAAGCGAGAAAGGTTCCCGCGAAGAAATGACAATGACCGACCCGATCGCAGACATGCTGACGCGTCTGCGCAACGCGAACTCGGCGTACCACGACACCGTGGCGATGCCGCACTCGACGCTCAAGGCACGGATCGCCGAGATCCTTCAGCAGGAGGGCTACATCTCCTCCTGGCAGGTGCTCGAGCCGGCGGCTGACGAGCAGAGCGGCCCCGGCAAGACGCTCCTGGTCACGCTGAAGTACGGCCCGAACCGCGAGCGTTCGATCGCCGGCGTACGCCGGGTCAGCAAGCCCGGCCTGCGCGTCTATGCAAAGGCGACGAACCTGCCGAAGGTGCTCGGCGGTCTCGGCGTCGCGATCATCTCGACCTCCGCGGGCCTGCGTACCGACCGGCAGTGCTCCAAGCAGGGTGTGGGCGGGGAAGTCCTCGCCTACATCTGGTGACGGGGGAGTCGCGATGAGCCGCATTGGCAGGATGCCGATCCCGGTGCCGTCCGGCGTCGACGTGACGATCGAGGGACGTGACGTGACGGTCAAGGGCCCGAAGGGCACCTTGGCGCTCACCATCATCGAGCCGATCACGGTCGAGGCAGCTGATGGCGAGCTGCTGGTCGCCCGGCCGAACGATGAGACGGAGAGCAAGGAACGCCACGGCCTCATGCGTTCGCTGGTCGCCAACATGGTGACCGGTGTCACGGACGGCTACTCCAAGACCCTCGAGATCGTCGGCACCGGCTACCGCGTGCAGGCCAGGGGCAGCGACCTGGAGTTCGCGCTCGGGTTCAGCCACCCGGTGATGGTCTCGCCGCCGGAG
>Ga0335074_10006282_pt1 | contig 16486 bp, 16 predicted proteins | sample Lox_Sample_23_FD_206715 | JGI IMG/M metagenome (GOLD analysis project Ga0335074, IMG submission 206715) | Soil microbial communities from Loxahatchee National Wildlife Refuge, Florida, United States - Lox_Sample_2.3 | ecosystem: Environmental > Terrestrial > Soil > Wetlands | place: USA...
CGGATGCCGACGGCCGCCGGCGGGTCGAGGAGCTGCTGCAGGAGCAGAAGCTCGTGGTCAAGAACGCGCTCGAAGCCAACCAGCATCTGGTGGCAGCCCTGCGAGACGCCCTTATGGAGCGCGAAGAGCTGGTCGGCAAGGAGATCACCGCGGTGCTCGACGAAGCCGAACAGGTCGGCCCGCCGCCGTTGGTGATCGACCTTCGCGACCCCGAAGCGGTGCGCGCCGGCGACTGAGCCGGTACGGCGGCGTCGCGCCCGGCTCGCGAAGCCGTACGCCGTACGCTCAGGCGGTGGCCATGCCGGCGACCGAGCGTGCCGTCCTGTGGGCGACCTGTCTGGTCCTGGCCGCGATCGGCGTCGTGCTCGGCACGATCGAGTCCTTCCTGGTGCCGCTGCGGCTGTTCAATGGCACCGAAGGACTGTCCGTGGTGCTCGCGGTCGTCGGCAACGCGCTGATCGGCAGCCTGGCCGGCCTCGCCACCCGGAGCCTGGCGGCGGCCGTCATGCCGGTGGTCGGGTGGGTCGTGGCGGTTGGGGCGCTGCTGATCGTCGCTCGCGGCGGCGACGTCGTGTTCGTCGGGAAGCTGCCCGCCGACCCGGGCGTCGTGGTCGTGGGCAACGTGTTCCTGTTCGCGGGGATCCTCGCCGGCGTGGCTGCGCTGTTCGTCACCACACGCGCGATCAGGTCGGACTACACCAACCCGGTGAACCCGCCGACACCACAGGTGTGACCGACTCGCAGGTGGTGGTGCCCGAGCAGGCCGGTGCGCCGGACGCGGCCGCCCAGCGCGCGCCCGCGGCCGACCCGCCCGCCGCCGCGCCGACCTCCACCGCGCTGCCGGGTGTCGACCCCGACGCCGCGGTCGACACCGACGCCATCCTCATCCGGCTCGGCACCAACCGGTTCGCCGTGGATCTCGCCTCGATCGCCGAGGTCGGCCGTGTGCCCGCGATCACCCGCGTGCCCGGGATGCCCGGCTGGCTGTCCGGCGTGGCCAACTGGCGCGGGCGGATCCTTCCGGTGCTCGACCTGCGCCCGCTGATCGGCGCCGAGTCGAGCGAGCTCGATGGCCACAGCCGGCTGCTCGTGCTCACCAGCGGCGGCGTCGCGGTCGGCATGGTGGTCGACCTCGTCGAGGGCACCACGTCGCTCGCCGACGTCGCGCCGTTCCCACCGGCGAGCGCGCCGGCCGGCCCTCAGCTCCTCAACGGCCAGCTGCCCCGGGCCGAAGGTCCGATCGCGGTGCTCGACGCGGATGCCGTGCTCCGCCTTCGCGACGGGCTGCCGCGCGGCCGGCGTTCGGCCTGACCTGCTACAGCGACGCCTCGATTTGTTCGAAGACTCTTCCTGAGGACCGAACTCGGGAGCGCTCGTGGACTTCAGCAAGAAGCTCAGCCGCGTCGCGGCCGCTTCGACCTGGGTCGGGATCGTGCTTGCGCTGATCGGGGCGCTCGTCCTGCACTACCACCCGGCCAACGGCGTGCACGTCCACCTGGCTGCGGTCTACGGCTGGGAAGTCTTCGCCATCGTCAACGCGACCCTGATGACCGTCCTGCCGTCGCTGCAACAGCGTTACGACCACGTTCGGCGCCGGATCACGACGTACCGGCTCATCCTGCTGGTCTCCACGATGCTGTCGGTCAGCGCAGCCGTCGCGGTCTCGGGCGGGCTGCGCGGGCCGTTCTGGATCCTCTACCTTCCTGCCCTGCTGTTCGCGGCTACCACGCTCAAGCAGTGGCAGGCGGTGGCGCTCGGCGTCGCCAACTCGGTCGGACTGGTGATCGCCGCGTTGATCGCCCACAGCGTCGACTCGACGACGGCCGCGTGGCTGGTGCTGGTGCTCCCGATCTTCCCGGCGCTGACCTGGTTCAACAGCGCGCTCTCTCAGTCGATCTGGGCGATGCGGGCGATGGCCCGTTCGGAGCGCGACGAGCTCCAGGCCCGGGTCGGCGAGCTGTCCGAGGTGCTCGCCCAGGCAGCGGAGGGCGACCTGTCGGTCGGCCTCGCGCTCGAGGCCGGCCGCGACGAGGCGCTGGCTCAGCTGTCGGTCGCATTCACCAACACGGTCACCAACCTGCGCGCGCTGGTCAGCCAGATTCGTACTGGCGGCGAGCAGATCGGTGCGGCCGCGGGCGAGCTGCTCGCAACCGCCGAGGAGCACTCCTCGTCCGCGACGCAGCAGTCCTCGGCGGTTACCGAGACGACGTCGACCATCGAGGAGCTGGCCACCACCGCGGCGCAGATCGCCGAGACGTCGGAGGCAGTCGCGAGGTACGCCGCGGAAACCCTCCGGCACGCCGACGACGGCCGGGCTGCCGTCCAGGCCAGCGTCGACGCGATGGACACCATCGCCAACCGGGTCGACTCCATCGCGGCACGTGCGCTCTCGCTCGGCGAGAAGAGCCAGGAGATCGGCCGGATCCTCGAGGTCATCAACGACCTTGCCGACCAGACCAACCTGCTCGCTCTCAACGCCGCGATCGAGGCGGCCCGCGCCGGCGAGCACGGTCGAGGGTTCGCGGTCGTGGCCTCCGAGGTGCGCAAGCTGGCCGAGCGCGCGCAGGACTCGACCGGCCAGATCGCCGGGCTGGTCAACGAGATCCAGAGCGAGACCAACGCGACGATCATCGCGAGCGAAGAGGGCGCCAAGGAGGTGCGGGTCGGGTCCGATCTGGCGAGGGGCGTCGTCGATGCGCTCGAGCGGATCAGCGGGATGGTCGACGAGACCACCACCGCCGCCAAGGAGATCTCCATCGCCACGCAGCAGCAACGCTCGGCGTCCGACCAGGTCGTCTCGGCGATGACGCAGGTGTCCGACGTGTCCCAGCAGTACGCCGTCGGCTCGAAGCAGGCCGCCTCCGCCGCCAGCGAGCTGACCGTGCTCGCCGCGGAGCTGCGCGCCTCGATCGCCCAGTTCAAGGTCGCCTGAGGCGTCGCCTGATCGGCGGACCCGATTCAAGCCGGGTCCGCAGCGCGCCGATCTTGCCCGAGTGAGCCGTTCGGCGTATTCGCTGCTCCTCCGTTCGGCGTGCCGCCGTCCGGATGCCGGCTGATGCCGGCCGCGGGTCTGCGATGAGCGCCTCCCAGAGTCGCAGCGGCGCCGGCCGCGCCGGCCGCGTCCGCCACGTCAAGGCCGATGACCTCGCCGTCAGCGACGACGCGCCGGACCGTTCGCGCGAGGGCGCGCAGCTGCGGCTGGTTCCGCCGATCGTGACTCCGGTGACCACGGCCCTGCCGGTCGACGTCGAACGCCGGCTGGCCGAGCTGGTCGGCATCGAGCCCGTGGTCAGCGAGGAGTACGTCGAGACCGACCAGGAGGTCGACCCGCTCTACGACGAGACCAAGGCAACGCACTTCGCCAAGCGGGTGCTTCAGGTCGCGCAGCGGGTCACTGTCGGCAGCCTGCTGCTGCTGATCGGCTGCGCCCTCGCGGCGGCGAGGATCAACAGCACGTCCCTCCGGGTCCATCCGTTGCCGGTCACGGTGTGGGCGATCGCCGCGGCGGTCGCCGCGGTGGGGCTGGCCGCCCTGGTCACCGATCCCGACGTCTCGGTGCGGCTCAGCACCGCGAAGCGGCGTAGCTTCGGCTGCATTCTCATGGCCGGCCTGCTGGTCTCGATCACCGGGATCGTGGCCAACGCCGACGGTGTCGCAGCTCCGACCTGGGTGCTGTTCCTGCCGGTCGTCGTCGTCGCGGGTGCGGTCCTCGGCCCCGCGCTCGGCCTGATCGTCGGCGCGTTGGCGGCACTCGGAATCTACGTCGCGGCGGGCGTCTCGGACACCCTGACCATCGCCGGCATCGGCCGGCTCGTCGTGATCCTCCCCGCCTGCCCGCTCTTCGGCTGGGCGGCGGGTGCGTTGGCCAGCTGTGCCCACGAAGCGGTCGCCTCCGCGCGCCGGCAGCGACTGGCTCTGATCAACGATGTCGGCCGGCTCAGCACGCTGCTCGACGACGTCGCCGCCGGCGACCTGTCGCGGGTCCCCTCGCTGGAGAACCCCGCCGACCAGGCAACCGCGACCCTCGCCGTGGTCTTCGCCGACACCGTCCTGTCGCTTCGCCGGTTGGTCCGCCAGCTGAGCACCGTCGCGGACAAGCTCGCGGACAGCGCGGGCGAGCTGGCCGGCACCGCCGCGACCCACGTTGCCGCGGTCGAGCAGCAGGGCTCCGCGGTCGCCCAGACCACCAGCACGATCGAAGAGCTCGCGGCGACCGCCAACTCGATCGCCGAGACGGCGGAGCGGGTCGCGAGCTTCGCCGGCACGACTCGCCAGGACGTCGACGACGGGATCCACTCGGTCGAGAAGTCGACCGCGTCGATGGTCGCCATCGGCAAGCGGGTGCGGGAGCTGGGATCGCGCACCGACCGGCTCGATGAGCGGGTCGTACGGATCGCCGCGATGACGCGCTCCATCGACGAGCTGGCTCGCCGTACGACGATGCTCGGGGTCAACGCCTCGATCGAGGCGGCCAGGGTCGGCGAGTACGGCTACGGCTTTGCGACCGTCGCCGAGGAGATCACCGCGCTGGCGGCCAAGGCTCGCTCCGCCACCGCCGGCATCGCCCGGATCGTGGCCGAGCTCGAGTTCGAGGTCGCCGCCACCTCCGCGGTCAACGCGGAAGGGACCGCGGCCGTCCTCGAGGGGCTGGCCCGCCAGCACGCGGTCGAGTCCGCGCTGATGCGGATCAGCGGGCGGGTCGACGACACCACGCGGGCGGTCGAGGACATCACAGCCGCGACCCGGCACCAGCGTGAGGCGAGCGACGCGGTGGTCGCCGCCATGCGCCAGGTGACCGGCGCGAGCATCGGGGCGACCTCGGCGACCCGCAGCCACGCGGCCTCCGCGGCCCGCCTCAGAGACCTGATGGAGACCGTTCGCGAGACGGTCGGACGGTTCAGGGTGGAATGACCCGCGCCGATGCACAGTAGGTGAGGATCACCGCGGGAGTTCGCCATGCCCGGCTGGGCTGACGACCCCGAGCTGCTCGCGACCTTCCGCGCGGAGGTCGAGGAGCGGGTCGCCTCGCTTCAGTCCGGGCTGCTCGCGCTCGAGGAGCACCCGTCGCCGCGCCAGGTCGTCGCCGGCCTGTTCCGCGACGCCCACACGGTCAAGGGCTCGGCCCGCATGCTGGGGCTCTCCGACGTCCTCGCGGTGGCCCACCGGGCCGAGGACCTGCTCGGCGCGCTGCGCGACGGCCGGCTTCCGGTCCGTCGGGACGTCGTCAACCTGTTGCTCGCCTCCTGCGACGGCATTCTCGGTGCGATGCCCGGTGTCGAGGAGCCGGTTCCCTCGGACCACCTGGCCGCGCTCGCGTCCGCCATGGAGCGCGCGACCGAGGGTGAGGACCCGGTCGAGGTGCCGCACTGGGCGCCGCACGGCACCGACGATGACGAACCGGTCGAGGAGGCGCCGCGCCGCGGGGTCGACTCGGTGCGCGTCACGGCGACCAAGGTTTACGAGCTGATCGACGTGGTCGGTGAGGCCGAGCTCGACTCGCGCCGGCTCGAGCAGACGAGCAACACGATCGACGCGATCGTCGGCGACACCTCGCACTGGCTGCGCGAGCTCAGGGATGCGCTTGCGCACCTGGATACCGGTACGGACGCCCACCAGGCGATGATGCGACTGGTTGCCGCGCACGACCAGATGATCGCGGCGTCCCGTGACCTGCATGAGCTCGCCGACGACGCCCAGGGGCGGCTCGCCCAGGTTCGCGACGGCGCGATGGGGTTGGCCATGGTGCCGGTCCGCCGGGTCGTGGCCGGGTTGCCACGAGTTGTCCGCGACCTCGCGACGGAGTCCGGCAAGGACGTCCGGCTGGTGTTGCTCGGCCAGGAGGTCGAGCTCGACAAGCAGGTCCTGGACGGCGTGTCCGACGCGCTCAAGCATCTCGTCGTCAATGCGGTCGACCACGGCTGCGAGGCGTCCTCGGAGCGGGTCGCTTCCGGCAAGCCCGCGCACTCGACCGTGACCGTCACCGCCCGCGCGGCCGGCGGCACGGTCGTCATCGAGGTCGCCGACGACGGCTCCGGCATCGACGAGAACGGTCTGCGCACGGCGGCGATCGCTCGTGGCCTGCTCGCCCCCGACTCGACGGTGAGCGGTTCCGCTCTCTACGACCTGCTGTTCCTGCCGGGCTTCACGACCAGCTCCGAGATCACCGAGGCAAGCGGGCGCGGCATCGGCCTTGACGTCGTGCGCACGGCGGTCGAAGACGTCGGTGGGCTGGTCGAGCTGCGCTCCAGTGCCGGCGCGGGCACGACCTTCTCGCTCACGCTTCCCGTCACGCTTGGCGTCCTCCGCTGCCTGATCGCGCGGATCGGCGACGAGCAGTTTGCCCTCCCGGTGCCCGGGATCGTCGAGTCCTTGTCGCTGAAGAACGCGGTCGTGCACTCGCTTGCCGGCAGCCCGGTCGTCGTCCGACACGGCGAGACGCTGCCGCTGCTCGACCTGGGTCGCGCGCTCGGCATCGAGTCGAACGACGCCTCGCCGCAAGCCGCCGTCGTCGTGCGGCAGGGCGACCGCCAGGTCGCGTGGGCGGTCGAGGCGCTCGACGGTGAGCGCGAACTGGTCGTGAAGGACCTCGGCGCGTTTCTCGGCCGGCCGCCGATCATCAGCGGCGCCACGATCGACGGCAGCGGGAGCGTGGTCTGCCTTGTCGACCTGCGGGAGCTGACCCTCGACAGCAGCCAGCCGGCCGCGACGTACTCCGCGCTGGTGCCGACCGCTGACCCGACCGAGCCACTGGTACGCCGGGCGCGTGTCCTCGTCGTGGAGGACTCCGTCGGGGTGCGGGAGCTCGAGCGTGCGATTCTCGAAGCCGCCGGATACGACGTCACCACGGCCGTTGACGGCAGCGACGGCGCGGCCAGACTGGGTGAGGAGCCGGCCGACCTCGTCCTGTCGGATGTCGAGATGCCGGGGATGGACGGTTATGACCTCACGCGCACGATCCGGCGTACCCGTGGCTGGGAGCATGTTCCAGTCGTGATCATGACCAGCCGAGTAAGCGAAGAGGACCAACGAGCCGGTCTCGAAGCGGGGGCGAGCGCCTACCTGCTGAAGACCGAGTTCGACCAGGAGCAGCTCGTCGAGACGGTACGCCGCCTCGTCGGACGTTAGAGGAGATCGATATGCCGACCGTGGTCATCGCCGACGACAGCCCCACGCTGCGCCGGATCTTGACGTCAGTCCTCAGTAAGGAGGGCTTCGAGATCGTCGCGGCCGAGGACGGGGTGTCCGCGGTCCAGCAGGTCTTCGCCACGATGCCGGACGCCGTCGTACTCGACGTGCAGATGCCGCGCGTCTCCGGCTACGTCGCCGCGCGGCTGCTGAAGGACGACTGGCAGACCGCGGACATCCCGATCATCCTGCTGACGTCGCTCGACGCTGCGAGCGACCGCTACTGGGGCGTGCAGACCGGTGCGGAGCGCTACTTCACGAAGGACTTCGAGGCGCCGCAGCTGGTCGCCGCCGTACACGAGGTGGTCGACGCGGCGAACGCCGCGCTGAAGGGCCGCAAGCTGCTGCGTGCGGACCCGGTCGAGCTCAGCGACGACGACGTGCTCTCGCGCGTGTGCGACCTGCTCGACCGGAAGCTGTTCGAGACCTCGGTTGCCGCGGAGGTGACCGCACTCGCGGCAACCACGCACGGTTTCGAGGAGACGGTCGCCGGTGTCCTCGATGTCCTGCGGCGCTTCGTCGAGTACGACCTTGCTGCCGTGCTGCTCCTCGAGGAGCGGACGGCGTACGTCGCCGTGGCGCAGGAGACCTCGCAGGTGCAGTACTCCGGGATGCTCAACGCCGCGGTCGACGCGCTGGCGGGCGCTGCGGGTCAGTCGGCGTCGGTCGCGGACCTCGAGCTGCGGCTCGCGGACCCGAACGGGTTGCTCGGCGATGAGGACGACCGGCCGATGGCGACCTTCCTGTCGATGCCGCTGCGCGGTCACGGCGGTGCGGTCATCGGCATGATCGCGCTGTCGAGCGCGGTGAAGAACGCGTTCGGCGAGACTGCCCTCTCGACCTTGCGGCTGGTCGACGGCCCGGCGGCGTTGGTCATCGACAACGCGCGGCTGGCCGGCGTCGGCACGACCACGACCGGCGCGTGACGGGCCGCTAGGCGACGGGCTCCGGCACCGCATCCAGCGGGTGCGGTTCCGGCGTACCTGCCGGGTTCCGACGGTGCGCGAGCGCGCCGCCGACGGTGAACACCGCGAGCGCGACCCACACCAGAAGGAAGCCGCCCAGCTTCAGTGCGGGCAGCGACTCGTGCCGGACGGCGACGCCGATGAGGAACTGAAGCGTCGGCGTGACGTACTGCATCAGCCCCATGCGGGACAGCGGCACGCGCACGGATGCGGCCGCGAACAGCATCAGCGGTACCGCGGTGATCGGCCCGGCGGCGGCGAGCAGAACGGCATGGCCGGGGCCATGGGTGGTGAAGGTGCCGTGACCGGTGGCGCCGGCGACCAGCAGGTAGCCCAGCGCGAGCGGCGCGAGCACCGCGGTCTCGACCGCCAGCCCGGCGGCGGGTTCGACGCCGACGACCTTCTTGATCAGCCCGTAGCAGCCGAAGCTGCCGGCCAGGATCAACGCGATCCACGGCGGCCGGCCGGCCTGGGCGGTGAGCACGATCACTCCGGCCGCGGCCACTCCGACGGCGAGCCACTGGTAGCGCCGCAGCCGTTCGTGCAGGACCAGCACGCTGAGCGCGACCGTGACGAGCGGGTTCACGAAATAGCCGAGCGAGGACTCGACGATGTGCCCGTGGTTGACGGCCCAGATGTAGACGCCCCAGTTGACCGCGATGAGCACGGCCGCGATCGCGAGCAGTCGCAGCTGGCGGCCGGTGCGAGGGATGCGGCGCCACCCGTTGCCCGCGACCGCGAGGACGGTGGAGACGACGACCAGCGACCAGAGCACCCGGTGCGAGAGGATCTCGATCGCGCCGGCCGGCTTCAGCAACGGGAAGTAGAGCGGGAACAACCCCCACATGAGGTAGGCGGCGAGGCCGTAGACCGTGCCTTTCCGATCCTCGCTCACGGGTTCGACGCTACCGGCCGGGTCAGGTCGATTTCGTTGCCGTGATCGCGGTCGGCCTGCTAGCACCGAGGCATGCCGGAGCTGGGTATCTCGCGGGTCGTCGACGAAGCGGCTCTGCGGGCGTGGCAGGCCGTCGCGGTCGCCGCGCAGGACGCCGACTTCGACGCGCTGCCCGCCGACCCGTACATCGAGGTGCTACCGATGCTGTCGGGCCGGTACGGCGACGAGGATGTCCTCCTGCATCTCGGCACGGTCGGCGGTGCGGCCGTGGCCACGTCGATCAGCCGGTTGCCGGTGCACGACAACTCCGAGGTCGCGAGCGTCAACCTGCGGGTCCGGCCGGACTGCCGATCCCGCGGGTACGGCCGGGCGTTGCTCGACGCGGTGCTGGCCGACCTCCGTGCTGCCGGCCGCCGACGTGTGCTGTTCGAGATCCCGACCCGTGCGCTCAGTGCGGACGGATCCGTGGACGAGCCGGGCGAGATTCTCGCCCGGTCGCTGGGTGCACGTCGAGCGACGCTGGAGCAACGTCGCCTGCTCGACCTGCACAACCTGGACGGCGAGCGGCTGCGCGATGAGTGGCGTCAGGCCGCTGCTGCCTCCGTGGGCTACAGCCCGGTCACGTGGGTCGACGTGACCCCGGCGGAGCTGGTCGACGATCTTGCTGTCCTGCTGACCGCGATGAGCACCGACCCGCCCCAGGGCGAGCTCGAGCTCGAGCCCGAGCGCTGGAGCGTCGAGCGCTTCCGGGCGCTCGAGCATTCCTATCTCGAACGTCGCCGGACGCGGTTGTTCGCCGCCGTACGCCATGACGCGAGCGGGGAGCTGGTCGGGTTCACCGACATCGGCATACCGAGTGGTTCGACGGTCGCCTACCAGTGGGACACGATCGTGCGCGCGGATCATCGAGGTCATCGGCTCGGGCTGGTCCTGAAGATCGCGAACCTGCACCAGATCCGCGACCGGTTCCCCGACGTGCGTTACGTGAACACCTGGAACGCCGACGAGAACTCGCACATGATCGCGGTCAACGAGGCGCTCGGGTTCCGGCCGATGGAGGGCTGGAGCGAGTGGCAGCTCGACCTCTAGCGCTGGCCGCGGCGCGCCGGGCGGCCCCGTCCGTTTCAGCACACAACCGACCGGCATTCGCCGGTCGTATCGGACACGAGCGGACGAACCGTGACGATCCCGCGAGCGTTGTGTGCTGAAACGATCCGGCCAGGTCCGGCTGACCGTCAGCAGTTGGTGGCCGAGGACTCGATGAGGTCGTCGGGCGGCTCGCTCGCGTAGCGGTAGTGGTAGTGGTGGTGGACGCCGAAGCCGAGCCGCTCGTAGAGCGCGATCGCGCCCGAGTTGTCGCCGGCAACCTGCAGGTACGCACGGCGTGAGCCATGTTCGCCGGCCCAGCGCAGCGCGGCTGCGCTTGCCAGCGCGCCGAGACCGTGCCGGCGATAGGCCGGCTCGACCTCGACCGCGAACAGGCCGGCCCAGCGGTCGTCGACCGCGGCGCGCGCGATCGCGACCGCCTGCCCGTCGACGCGGTACGACGCGAAGCACGCCGCGGGGTGGTTGGTGAGGATCCGGCGAGCCACGTCGGGCAGTGCGCCGGCGTCTTGGCGGTACGCCGCCAGCCAGGCGTGGTCGGGCGCTTCGTCGATCCGGAGCTCGAGATCGGTCGATCCGGTGACCGCTCGCAACACGTGGCCGAGCTCGGCGGTCATGACGAGTACGTCGGGCGAGGTCGCCCAGCCGCGCCGGTCGAGCTCGGCGACCAAGCCGGCAGGTGCGGCTTCGGGGCCGGGTAGCTGGATCCGGGCGGGCAGCCCGTGCCCGGCGTACCAAGCCTCGACCGCGTCCACCGCGTCGGCGACCGGCCGGCCCGGATCGCCCACGGCGAGCGCCGAGTTCGCCCGGCCGGTGAAGCCGCCGCCGGCCCGCGCCAGCCACTCGCCGAGCCGGGCGACCTCGAGCGCCCGCCAGCCGAGCGCCGCGATCCGCTCGACCTCCTCGACCGAGGCCCGGGCGGCTCGCCCTGGCGGCACGACCCGCCCGGCCACGATCGTGGAGCGCTCGACCACGCTCACCGAGCCGTCGCGGCGGCGTACCGACCAGGTCCGATCGTCGACCTCGACCAGGACCCCGACCACGCCGATCGGGCCGGCGGAGGTCTCCACGCGCAGCGTCACGGTCTGGCCCGGCTCGGCCGGGAACGGCCGGTGCACGCTCATTCCGGCTCCCTGGTTCGCGTCCATCGCGGGTGATTGGCGATACTAGGAGGGTCGCAGGCACGCCCCTAGGAGGATTGCAACAGTGACCTACGTCATCGCCGAGCCGTGCGTGGATCTGCTCGACAAGTCCTGCATCGAGGAATGTCCCGTCGACTGCATCTACGAGGGCAACCGGATGCTCTACATCCACCCGGACGAGTGCGTGGACTGCGGGGCCTGCGAGCCGGTCTGTCCGGTCGAGGCGATCTTCTACGAGGACGACGTCCCGGAGCAGTGGAAGGAGTACTACAAGGCGAACGTCGAGTTCTTCGACGACATCGGTTCGCCCGGCGGTGCTTCCAAGGCCGGCAAGATCAACAAGGACCATCCGTTCGTCGCCGCTCTTCCGCCGATGGGCGAACATGCGGGAGAGTCCGCGGAGGCGTGATCTCGCTTCCCGACTTCCCCTGGGACGTCCTTGCGCCGTACGGCGAGAAGGCGCGCGCCCATCCGGACGGGATCGTCGACCTGTCCATCGGTACGCCGGTCGACCCCACTCCCGAAGTGATCCGCCGCGCGCTCGCAGCGGCCGCGGACGCGCCCGGGTATCCCGTCACCGCGGGCACGCCGGAGCTGCGCGAGGCGGTCGCCGGATGGATCAAGCGCAGGTTCGATGCGGAGGTGGCGCCGTCCTCGGTGCTCCCACTGATCGGTTCGAAGGAGCTGGTGGCCTGGCTGCCGTTCCTCCTGCAGGCACAGAGCATCGGCTACCCCGCGCTCGCCTATCCGACGTACGACGTAGGAGCGCGGCTCGCAGGCGCGACGAGCGGCGTGGTCGAAGCAACCGTCTCGGTCGGGCCGGAGCGTCTCGACCTGCTCTGGATCAACTCTCCGGGCAATCCGACCGGGCGAGTGCTGCCCGCCGATCACCTTCGCAAGATCGTCGACTGGGCGCGCGAGCGCGGCACCGTCATCGCGAGCGACGAGTGCTATGCGGACATCTACTACGGCGCCGAGCGGCCACTGTCGATCCTTTCGCCCGAGGTCTGCGACGGCCGCCACGATGGGCTGCTCGCGGTTCACTCGCTGTCGAAGCGCTCGAACCTCGCCGGTTACCGGGCCGGGTTCGTCGCCGGTGACCCGTCGTTGATCGCGCGTCTGCATGAGGTCCGCAAGCACGCCGGGATGCTGGTGCCGCAACCGGTGCAGGCGGCGATGATCGCGGCACTCGGGGACGACGAGCACGTCGCCGTCCAGCGCGATCGCTACGCGGCGCGCCGGGCGAATCTCGTGACCGCACTGACCGGCGCGGGGTTCGAGGTCGACGACACCGGCGCCGGTCTCTATCTCTGGTCGACCCGCGGAGAGGGCTGCTGGGAAACGGTGGGCTGGCTCGCCGGGCTCGGCATCCTCGCTGCACCCGGCGAGTTCTACGGGCCATCCGGTGGGCAGCACGTCCGGATCGCTCTGACGGCGACCGACGAGCGCGTGGCCGCGGCCGCCGAGCGGTTGGCGAACGCGACCCGATGAGCGACGTCGGGCTCCGCCCGATGACCCGCGCGGACTTCCCGCTCCTTCTGCAATGGCTGCAGCGCCCGCACGTCACCGAGTGGTGGCGGGGTGAGCCGAGCGATCCGGCCGCCGTCGAGGCGCGGTACGGGCCGTGCATCGACGGGACCGACCCCACCGAGCTGTTCGTCATCGAGGCCGACCATCGGCCGGTCGGGATGATCCAGCGCTACCTCCTCGCGGACGAGCCGGAGTGGACCGCCGCCTTCGACGGGATCGTCGACGTCACGAATGCGGCCGGTATCGACTACCTGATCGGTGAGCCCGACGCGGTGGGGCGCGGACTCGGCACGGCGGCCGTCACCCAGTTCGTGTCGATGGTGTTCGAGTGGCGGCCGGTTGCCGCCATCGTCGTGACCGTCCAGCAACAGAACCAGCCGTCGTGGCGCGTGCTCGAACGCGCCGGGTTCAGCCGGATCTGGGCCGGGGAGCTGGACTCGCCCGATCCCTCCGACAGCGGTCCGGAGTACGTCTACCGCCGGCCGCGCCGTGGTTTCAACGAGCCGCCCGCCGGTTAGGCTGCCCGCCGTGCCCGCCGCCGACCCGTTCGCCGACGTCCTCGCCGCGAATGAGCAGTACGCCGCAGCCTTCGAACACGGCGGGCTCGCGCCGACGGCCGCCCGCGGTCTCGCCGTCTTGACCTGCATGGACTCCCGGATCGATCCGCTCGGCCTGCTCGGCCTGCAGCCCGGCGACGCGAAGATCATCCGCAATGCCGGCGCGCGCGCCACCCGCGACGCGTTGCGGACCCTCGTCCTCGCCCGCTACCTGCTCGGCGTCGACCGCGTCATGGTCATAGCGCATACGAAGTGCCGCATGGCGGAGAGCACCGAGGCGCAGGTGCACGAGGCGATCGCAGCTGCGGGCGGTCCGGACACGCGAAGCCTCGACTTCCTGACCGCTCCCGACCAGGAGCAGGCGCTGCGCTCCGACGTCCAGCGGATCCGCTCCTGGCCGTATCTCGCCGGCCTCGAGACCGGCGGCTTCCGCTACGACGTCGACACCGGCGGCCTGACCCGAATCTGTTGACCGGCTCCCGCAAGCCAGACGTTTCATCCCGCCCGCTCCAAGGCAGTCATGACGTGTCCACATCGCGTCGAGGGAGGCGGACGGTGACGTCGAGGCCGCCGGTGGGTATCGCCACGGCTTCGGCGGTGCCGCCGTGCACTGTGGCTATCGATGAGACCAGGGTCAAGCCGAGCCCGAATCCGTCGTGGCGGAGGCGGTCGTCGAGTCGGGTGAAGGGAAGGAACAACCGCTCGACTTGGTCGGCCGGCACGACAGCACCCGTGTTGACGATGTGCAACACCGACGTGCCATCGACTGCCTTCGTCGACACCGAGACCGTGCCGCCCGCCGTGTTGTAACGCTCTGCGTTGTCGAGCAGATTCGTGACGAGCCGTTCGAGCAGCACACGGTCGCCCGTCACGGGTGCTTCGCCGAGCGCGGCGATCGTGGTGATGCCGTCGGCGGAGCGCCCCTCGAGAGCGTCCTCGGCGACCGCCGCGAGATCGAGCGGCTCAACGAGCACGCGTGCTTGCTCGTTTCGGGCGAGCACGAGCAGCGCGTCGATGAGTCGCTCCGCATGGTCTGTGGCCTCGCGGACGTCGGTGGCCATCGACACCAGCTCCTCGCTGGAAGGCATCGGCTTCGCGAGGACGACATCGATAGACGTGCGCATCACGGTGAGCGGTGTCCGCAGCTCGTGACTGGCGTTGGCGATGAACTGTCGTTGACCGGTGAACGCCAGGTCGAGCCGTTCAAGCATTGCGTCGAAAGTGTCGGCGAGCTCGCGCAACTCATCGCGCGGTCCGTCCAGGCAGATCCGTTCCGACAGGTTCTGCTCACTTGCTGTACGTGCCGCCTCAGTGATCCGGTGGATCGGTCGGAGTATGCGTCCGGCCACAAGCCAACCGGCCACCACCGCAAGCAGTGCGACAGCGGCCAAGCCCAGGAGCGAGTACACCAGCAGGTGCGCAAGGGTCGCGCTGCGCTGGGCGGCGGCGCCGGCGCGGACACCGCTGCTGTAGAGGGCGCCGCACTTGCGACTTGCACCGATACCGCCGCGTGCCTTCGCGGCCGCAAGGCACTTGTCGACCTTCTGCTGGATCTGACGTGGAGTCGTGGTAACGGAGCTGTGTAGTGAGTGGGCAACGAGGAGGTACGTGATCGTCACAAGGGCGGCTCCGCCCAGAACGAAGAGGGATGCGTAGACCAGCGTGAGCCGAGATCGTGCGCTGAGCTGGATTCTCACAGCCGGTAGCCGACGCCGACCACGGTTTCGATCAGTGGCGGCTCACCCAGCTTGCGACGCAGCCGGGCCACCGTGACCGTGACAGTGTTGCTGAAAGGGTCGGCATGGGCGTCCCACACGTGTTCGAGCAGCTCCTCGGCGCTAACCGGGGCACCATCGGCTGCGGCAAGTCGCTCCAGAACACCGAACTCCTTGCGGGTGAGAGTGAGTGGCATGCCGGCGCGACTCGCCCGATGCCGAGCCCGGTCGACGATCAGGTCGCCTCGCTGGACGACTGCCGGTGAGCCGGGCCCGCGCCGGCCCAGCGCGCGGACGCGGGCGATCAGTTCGTGGAACGCGAACGGCTTCCCGAGGTAGTCGTCTGCTCCTAGCTCGAGCCCTTCTACCCGGTCCTCGACATCGCCCGCGGCGGTCAGCATCAGTATTCGTGCCGAGGCTCCCTCGCGTGCCAGTTGGCGGCACACGCGGTCCCCGTGGACCGCTGGCAGATCACGGTCGAGAACGATCACGTCGTACTCGGTCTCGTTGGTGCTTTGCAGCGCCAGGGCGCCGTCATACACGACGTCGACGGCGAAGCCGGCATCGCGCAGGCCCTCACCGATCCGGTTGGCCAGCGCGATGTGGTCCTCGACCACCAGCACTCGCATCGATACATCGTGCCTCGGCTCAGGTGACATCGATCTAACAATCACTGTTCGGCTCGTGTCATGGGCTACGCGTTACACCTGGTGGACCGCGGCGCCGCGGGCCCAACCCGGAGCGGAGCACCCATGAAACCCCGATCTGCAGTAGTTTTGCGATCCTCGGCGACGGTAGCCATCGCCGCCACCGCGGTCCTCGCGAGCGCATGCAGTGGCGGGTCGACGGCCAACAATTCGGCTCGCGCGTCCGGCTCGCGGTCGGGCGTGTCGTACTCGTCCTGCATGCGCTCGAGTGGCGTGCCGAGCTTTCCGGACCCTGGCCCAGACGGAGGTATCCCGAAAGGAGATGCGCAACACTTCGGGGTAAGCGACGCCGCCTTCCGATCGGCAGAGACCACCTGCCGGCACCTGCTGCCGAGCAGCTCGGGATCCTTCGCGCAAGCCAGCCAGCAATGTCTGCTGGCCGACGTCTGCCCGCCGGCGGTGGTGCAGCAGATCCTGGCTGCGCAGCGCGCCTACTCCCGATGTGTTCGTTCACACGGGTTTCCGAACTGGCCTGATCCCACGGTCAACGCGCAGAGACCTCCTTACTTCGACGTCAGCGGAGCTGGTATCACCTCGGCCGCAGCACACTCGCGTCGGTTCATGAACATTGATCGGATCTGTGAGCGTCTCGTCGGAGTCCACGGCGACGTCCCCGTGGATATCGGATGAACGGAGACATCGAGATCGTTGGCGGGGGGGGAAGATAGTTTGTAGGTTGCCCGGGA
>Ga0335074_10006283_pt1 | contig 16485 bp, 12 predicted proteins | sample Lox_Sample_23_FD_206715 | JGI IMG/M metagenome (GOLD analysis project Ga0335074, IMG submission 206715) | Soil microbial communities from Loxahatchee National Wildlife Refuge, Florida, United States - Lox_Sample_2.3 | ecosystem: Environmental > Terrestrial > Soil > Wetlands | place: USA...
TGACGATTGGGCTGATCGTATCGTTCGTCGCATATGCGATCTACTTCGTACCGTCCGTTCCTCGCTCGGTCGCCGAGATCATTGGTTTTGCCGTTGTGGTCATGCCGATCAGTGTCATGTACGCGGTGCTCAAGCACCGCGTAATCGACGTCAATTTCGTACTCAACCGCGCACTCGTCTACGGCATCCTCTCGGTCTTCGTCATCTCGTTCGTCTCGCTCTTGGACTGGTTCGCGGGACATGTCATCGCCGGTGAGCGGCTAGCGACCGGCGTCGAATTGTTGCTCACCGTCGGCATTGGATTTCTTCTCGACCGCATCAATCACGCGATCAGTAATGCGGTCGATTTCATATTTTTCCGCGAGCGTCGCGCGGCCGAGGACTATCTGCGTAGAGCGGCGCGGGCGCTGCCCTACGCAACCGACGAGTCCGCCATTAACGATAGCCTGGTACAGGTACCCGCCGACGCGCTGAAGTTGAGCGCCGCCGCGCTGTATCGCCGCTCGAGCGACGGCGAGCGCTTCGAAGGCATTGCTACGTCGACGAACACGACCGTTGCACCGCCGGGTTTTGACCGCAACCATCTACTTGTCCGGATGCTGCAATCCGGCGAGCAGCGCGTGTGGCTCGAGGAGTTACGCGGTCACCTTGACCGCGAACAGGCAAAATATTACGTGCTGGCCGTGCCGGTAACAGTGCGTCACGAGCTGGTCTCGTTCACACTCTACGGTCCGCACCGTAACGGCGCGCAGATCGATTCAGAGGAAGTTGAGCTGCTCGACGATCTCGCGCGCGAGGCATCGCGCGCCTACGACCATATCGAAGCGGTGCGTATGCGCGAGCGTTACGCGAACCTTGCGGGAATAGCGGCCGCCACTTAAGCAGGCGGAACCCGAAAAAGCCGGCGTTTAAGCGGGCGTCTAACGCGTTATTGATGCAGGTCATCGGGGTAGACCGTCGGCATGCAGCAACTCACAAAACGCGTCGCCGTAGCAGTTCTGTTTGCGTTGATTTTCAGCGCCGGCATTGCCGCTAACGCGCAGACCACTTCAACCACCACCCCCAGTGTCCAAATGACGCCGACACCATCTCCAACGCCGAGCGGGGCTCCGACAATAGGCCCCTAGTCCCTAGGTGAGCGTGCGTCGCGTCACTAAGTGCGGCGCAATGCACGCTCACCGTCTTTCCGTGGCGGTTTTCGCCGGACCATCGCTTCCATTCGAGGATCGCCCGTCGATGGACGGCTTCACCTATCTGCCGCCGGCAACACGCGGCGACGTTGAGCGCGCCGCTCGCGACCACGACGCGGTATTACTCATCGACGGCCACTTTCATCACGACTTGGCGCCGTCTCCCAAAGAGTGTTACGCTGCGCTCGCACACGCGCGGATGTTCGGAGCATCGAGCATGGGCGCGTTGCGAGCGGCGGAGTGCGCTTCGTATGGCTTCACGCCGCTCGGCGCCATCGCGGGGTGGTACGCGCACGATCGTATCGACGGCGACGACGAAGTCGCAGTCCTTACGCATCCGCAAACAAACGTTGCGCTGAGCGTTCCGCTTGTAAACGTGCGGTACGTGGCGCGGCTCGCGCATCGCCGTGGGCTGCTCGACGCCCGGCAGTGCGAGACATTCATTGCGGCCGCGCGCGAGGTTTTCTATATGGACCGCACATGGGCGGACGTTGTCGCGCTCGCGCCGTCGCAAACGCGCGCAGCGATCGGTGAGCTCGCGCAACGCTTCGGCGACTTGAAACGCCAGGATGCGCGCTTCGCCCTGCGTACGGTGGAACGCTGGTGCGAGCGGATAGCGCGGCCGGTCGTGCTCCCGCCTTCGGTTCGCAAGGCACCCGGCACCTACGATCGCGCAGTTCCCTTGGCCCAGACGATCGCGCTTGTGCCGCAGCTGCGCGCGCGTTACGGCATCACACGCCTCGCCGACACGACGTATCTCGATCGCACCGGCGTTCCGACGTATTCGGCCCTCGTGCCGCGTTCGCCGGATTTGCTTGGCGTGTACAACGGCAAAGGCGTGACCGCCGCCGGTGCGATGGCGAGTGCCGTGATGGAGGCGGTGGAGCGGCAGATCGGCGCTTCGCCGCAGGTGCCCGTCTTTTTTGAGTCGTTGCGCGTCGCCGGTGAACGGATCGATCTCGACGCCTGCGGCATGCGCGAGGACGTGCGCGAGCGGACGGTGCCGTGCGTGCGCGGAACGGAGCTGCTCTCGGGCAGGGTCGTTCCCGTGCCGCTTGCGATGGTGCAGTGTCCGTGGTTCGGCGAAAAGCTCTTCGACACGACGTCTTCGAACGGACTCGCGTCCGGCAACAACCTAACCGAAGCGATATATCACGCGCTCTGCGAGCTGATCGAACGCCACGCGTGGACGATGTATCACGTCCGCTGCTCGCTCGTGCCGCGCTTTTATTTGGGGCCTGATGCGGGCGACATCGCCGCCGCACCGGAGATCGCGCTGCCGAGCGGTGACGACAACATCGATCGCCTCGTCGCAGACGTGCACGCAGCCGGCTTGGTTATTCGCGCGCTGGCGTTGCGTGAAGGCGAACTACCCCTGACCGTCATTGCATCGCTTACCGAGCCGAACGCCACGCCGCCGATGGCACATATGGGGCTGGGATGCGCGCTCTCACCCGCGCACGCGCTCACGCGTGCGCTCACCGAAGCAGTGCAAAGCCGTGTGGTCGATATCCAGGCGGCGCGCGAAGACATTCTGCGTCCCGACGAACCCGCAGGGTTGATGGGCACGCATGCGCGGCGCCTCAAAACGATGCCGAGCCGCCAGTGGTTGTACGACGTTCCGAGCGATCGCATCGCGCTGGATGCGCTGGTAGACCGTGCGAGCGACGATGTTGCCGTCGATCTGCGCATTATGCTCGAAGCGTTGCGGTCGTACGGGATTCGCAGCGTCGTCATCGTCGATCTTTCGCCGGCAGATCTGCCGATCAGCGTCGTTCGGGCGATCGTGCCGGGGCTCGAGACGTACACGTTTAGCGGACACCTCGGTCCGCGCGCGCACGCGGAATTAAACCCTTTCATCGTGCATGCATAGGAGCGCCCGATGAGCCGTTATCTCGAGCGTGCACTCTCCGGCGAAACGGCGACATCGCAGGAGTGGAACGACCACCTGATCGCATTTCATCGCGAATACAGCGGCGTAACCGAGGATCTTCTGCTGCAGATGGAAACACCGGGCGGCGAGACCTCCTATGACGTACTGGCCTCGCGCATCAAGGCCTTAGCTCCCGGTGCGAAAGCCGTTCTCGACATCGGGTGCGGGAACGGTGTGCTTCTAGCACGGATTGCGGAACGTTTTGGCCGCGAGATCGCGTTGACCGGCATCGACCTCTCGGAACCCGACATCGCCCGTGCGCGCAAGCGCCTTCCCGGGGCGACGTTCCTGTGCGGCGATGCACTGGCTCTCGGTATGAATCAAAAGTCCGAAGACGTGGTGACGTCGCACCTTGCTTTTATGGCGATGCCGTCGCTCGGTGCGGTGCTCGAGCGCGCGCGCAACGCACTGCGCGATTCCGGGCTGCTCGCGTTCGTCGCTGAGGATCCGCTCGCGGGAGGCACGATCTTCGAACTGCTGGGAAGCGCCGTGGCCGCGGTGCGCGACCGGTTTCCCGCCTTCACGCCGAGTATACCGGGGCGGGAGCCGATCGAGCGCGCGGACGTCTTGCAGCCACTACTCGCGCGCGCGGGCTTCTCGAGGGTCTCGATCGAGCCGTTTGCGGTCAGGGCGAGGCTTTCGGGCGAGCAAATCTGGCATTTCGTCGAGCGCTCTTACCCCTTCGGTCTGCTCGACGCAACAGCGCGTGACGACTTGCGCGAGACGCTTGGCGCGCGGATCGGCGCGATCGAGCACGGTCCTGAGGGCGCGATGCTCGCGCTGCGTTTTGTCAGCGCGCATGCATAGACGGGTGAAGCAAGGACTCGCTTAGCGCTGGGGGAACGAACATCGCAGAGCGCATAGCTGTCCTCTTCGTTAACGGAGCATTATCGTCATGACCGAGGTACAACGGCAAGCAACTGCCGCCGGCTTTCTTCACGTGCTGCACAAATCGCCGGAAGTTTTCAACGAATGGAACGCAGCGAAGAAAGACGACTACGTAACGCTCGGAAAATTGATTCAAAAGAGCGTGGGCCTGGCCGAGACGCCGACCACTGCCGACATTCAAGCGATGGCGGGTTACGTCGACAAGAATCTCAAGAGCGAAGCGGACGCCTTTGCCAAAGCGTACCCCAACGCCGAACATCACGTGGGCGGTCTCGCCCTCATGCAACAGAGCTAATCGTTCGCATAAACCACGTCGCGAGTTGCGTACGTGAGTTCACGTTCACCTTTGCGAATAGGTTCGCGATGTGGCCTTCCACCGTTCGTTCGCTGAGCACCAGCTGTTCGGCGATCTCGCGATTCGTCAATCCGTTCGCCACTAAGCCGGCGATTTCCAATTCGCGGCGCGTCGTGTTGTTCGGGCGCAACCGGCCCTCGCCCGCAACGGGCCTCGTCACGCCGGTGAACTTCGATGCGAGCTCGGCGAAATATGTTGCGCCCAAGCGCGTGAAGCGATCGCACGCATCGGAGATAAACTCCCGGTGGTCGTCGCGATGACGTGCGACACCGGCCATTCCGCGTGCAAGTGCGTGGTGCGCGCGGTTCCAAGGCTGTTGGTCGCTCCAAAGCTCTCCCGAAGCGATGACGTCTAGCGCCTCGTGTGCCTCGAGCGCGCGCGCCGCCAGCACCAGCAGCTCAGGATACAAGAAGACGAACATATCCGACGGCTGACGGGCGGCGTCGATGATCTTATCGAGAAGACGCTTCGCGCGCGCGGGGGCCTGTGTCGAGAGCGGCGTGAGCGCAGCGATGACGATTGGCAGCAGCGTTGGGGCGCGCTCACCGGCTTCGAACGCTGCGACTTCCTGATGCGCAACTTGCCATGCCGGTTCGGACGGCCCAAGTTCTCTCAGTGCGGCGGCCGTGTAGCGCGCGCCCATAAAGACGCGGCGGATCGACGACTCGCTCGAGATCGAGAGCTTGTCGGCGAGCAATTCCTCGACGTCGGCGAACTCTCCGCGCGCGATCATAAGGTTTGCCTGGACGGCGAACGCGAGCGGCGGGCGGCTCTCGTGGCCGAGCGACGCGATGAACTGTTCGGTCGGCGTTACACCGCGAAAGCCCAGCATGCAGCACATTCTCGCGCCGAGAGGCATCATGCCGAAGAGCGGTGCCCCTTCGGCCGCCGTTTCCGCCTGCTTGATCCGTTCGAGCGCGCGTTGCTCGTCGCCGAGGCGAATAGCCAACAGCGCGTTCGTCGAGTGGTGGCGGATTGCGACGACCGAAGCCGCGTTGCCGGCGTAACGCTCGAAGCGCGCACGGAAACGATCCGCGCTTTCTACGTCGAGGGTATGCATAGCGATGAGCTCGCCGATCGAGAATAGACTCGCGCGCTCAGCGTCCGAAACGACATCCTCGTAGCGAGCAATGGTTGCGCGGGCCTCCGCAATGAAGCCGGAATGACATTGCGCGATTGCGATCGATGCTACCAGCGCACCGATACCTGCCGTAATTCCTGCGGCTTCGGCTTCATTCAAGCCGCGTCGACACACGCGAATGGCATCGACTTCGCGCCCCATTCCGTTGTAGAGTTGCGCCAGCCGTTCATACGTCGGCACGATCTCTTCGGTCATCGGCGAAGCGATTGCCAGCGCGCGCTCGAGGGTACTCGCACTCAGCGAGAGCATCGATTTGGCTGTCGCCTCGTCAGACAGCCTTATCAGTGCCGCGCGCTCTCCCGCGTGATCGCCGCATGCGGCGCACTGATTGGCCAGCCGCTCGTAATCTTCGAGACGCGGCGATGGAAGTCGCTTGAGCGCATCGATGACGCGGCGGCGCAGAGGCATCTGGATCGGGATCGTTTCGAGAATGCTCTCCATGATCGTGGCATGGACGAAATGCAAGCCGTTCTCGTTCGCGACGAGGTAACGATTGGATACCTCCGCGATCATCGCGAATAAGCTTTCTGAAGGCCACAGTTGCTGCAACAGCCGAAGATCGATCGGCTCATCGATAACCGCGCACATCTGCAAGAACTCGCGAATGTTCGGTTCGAGAAGCGAGAGGTCGCGCGCGACGACGCGGCGCGTGTTCGCACTCACGTCGCGTAGTGTTGTGGCACGATTGTCGCGCGCTGCCGTGGCAACCGCGACGACGTCGGCCGGCCGGCCGCGCGCTTCCGACGCAATCCCGGTTGCAACGTCGTCGTTGACGCCGGGATAGATTGCGCGCACGACCTCGACCGCGGCCTGCAAGGTGAGATCGTCGAGCGCAATCGCCTGATCGGCGAGTGCCAGCGCCGATCCGCGGCCTTCGTCGCTGCGCTCGGCCGAGAGCACGACGATTGCCCGATCGGCAAGCGCGGTGACCGTGCGTTCGATCAGCGCGCAGCTCTCCGGGTCGGCCCAGTGCGCGTCGTCGAGCACGAGCAACAAGCGGTGATCGAGCGTAACGCCTTCGATGATGCGTAAAAAGGCTTCGGCGAAGTCGTCGGGCCGGTCGCGGTCAACGGTTAGCCCCGAGGAGTACCGTGCGGCGTTTTCGCCCAGCGCCTCGATAAGGGCTTGCACGATGCGCCGCGCGTCGAAAAGTGAGAGCGCGGAATGGATGCGGAAGCTCGGCGCCCAGACGACCAGCCATCCCTGGGCGGCCGCCTCGTGCGCGAGGGCTTCCGCCAGAGCCGTTTTTCCGACGCCGCTCGAACCGACAATGCGAATGGCCCGCACGATACGGCCTCGTGCGGCCGAGTCAAGGACGGCACGGCCCCGCGCGAGCTCTGCGTCCCGTCCGAACAGGCTGCCCACGCCCCGTGGCTTCGGATGAAAACCAGGTATTTCCCCGGACGTCCGGCGGACGCTCAAATTGGTAGCCTGTGCGCGTGGAGGAAGCCCGAACCATGTACGCACGACCGCTCGCCGTCAAAGAGACCCTGACCCCGGTGCCCGAAGCACGCGCGATCCCCTACTGTTTTATCCTCGACGACTCATATCGCGTCGTAATGGCCGGCCCGTCCGGGGGCGAGGATCCACTCGCTGCGCTCTACGCCGCGGATTCGCGGATCGACGAGCTGCCCGGTCCGATCGATCGCGTCGTTCGCGCGCTGACCGCCACGTGGCGCACATCACGCGCTCCTGCCAACATGTCTGCCGTCGTCTCACACCTGCACGTGACGGTTGCACCGCTGCACGGATACGATGGACGCCGTATCGCGGTCTTCGTCAATCATAACGAGGCCTCGCGCAGCTAAACCGGATGCAGCCAGGGCGCGGCTTCGCGCAGCGCTTCGAGGTCTTTGGGGTCTTCGAACGCCCGCGCGTAACGTTCGTAGCTCGCGCGCGCCGCATCCGGGCGCTCCACCGTCCATTGCGCTTGCACCAAATGCGCAGCGAGCGTTCCAAGGCCACGGATTCCGCGATACTGCGCTTCGCTTAGCGCGTGCGCCGCGACCGATTCCGCCCGAGCAAACGCACGCGCCTCCATCAACGCCGCGAAGAAGTTGTTGTAGAAGTCGATGAGGCGGTCGTCGGGGGGCTCACCTAGCTCGAGGTGGCGCTCCGACGCCCATATCACAGCGCGCGGATTCCGCTCACCGGCGGCAGCGAATGCAAGATCCAGCAAAACGCGTTGGGCAAGTACGCGATCGCCGCTCGACGCTGCCTGCTCGGCAAAGACAAGCCGCTCGCGCAGCGTGCGCACACCGCGCCGTTCGAGCGCGCCGATGATCCTTCGCCGCAATGGAATCTTCATCGCAATCGTCTCGCTGATCGCCGCGGTGGTAAGCGCGTGATCGAGCAGTGGAAACGCATCGGGCACTTCAAGCTCGAGGAGCGTTGCGTCGACCGGTTCGCTGAGAAGTGAAAGAAATTGCAACGCGGTGCGCTGTTGCGAGGGAAGCCCGGCGAGTTCTTTCGCGATTGCCGCGCGCGCCGAAAGATCGACCGCTTCGGGCGTCGTCGCGCCGCGTCGAGCCGCGGCCATGGCAAGCGTCACGACTTCATAAGGAATGCCTCGCGCATTTGCGACGATCGCATCAAAGACACTTTGCGAGGATGCGGGATAGTACTCGCGCGCAAGCGCAGCGGCGCTCGACGCATCGAGCTCGCCGAGTATAATCTGCGAGTCGGCTTCGATAGACAAAACGCGTTCGTCGTCTTCGGTGCGCGTGAAGACGAGAAGCAGCGGACGATTTGCGAGCGCGCGGCGATAGGCTGTGAGGCTTGCAAGGCTTTCGTCATCGGCGAGTTGTGCATCGCAAATGATGAGAACCGCGGGGCGCTCGCGCGTTGCCCGATCGAGCCGATCGTGGATATCGGTGCCGAGGCGTTCGAGCAAAGCGAAGGGGAGCACGCGATCGAATGGCTGCGCGCTCGCGCGTACGACGAGTGCTTGCGGGGCGGCTAGCTCCTCGAGTGCAGAGGCCAGCGTAGATTTTCCACTGCCCGCCGCGCCGATAACGACGAGCGTGTGCGCTGCAGAAGCGCTTGTAACAGCCGTAAATGCTGCGCGCAACCCTGCGATCTCCGATTCGCGGCCGATGAGTCGCGGCATGACGTGGCCTCCGCGAGAAATTGCTGCTTTTCCTGCCCGCCCAAGCAAGGGTGACGCAAGCGCACGTGCAATCGAAGGCTCGTGCAAACGACCGTAGAAGCCGCGCGTCCGTCGCGCGTCGAGCTTACCCTTCGCGGACTCGCACTGGGCGGCGTCATCACGCTGGTTTTTACGGCAGCGAACGTGTACCTTGGGCTGAAAGTCGGATTGACTTTTGCCTCTTCGATCCCCGCCGCCGTCATTTCGATGGCAATCCTGCGCGGATTCAAGACCGCGACGATCTGGGAAAACAACATCGTGCAAACGGTTGCCTCGGCGGCCGGCACGCTCTCGTCGGTGATCTTCGTATTGCCGGGGCTCGTGATGGTTGGCTGGTGGACCGGATTCCCGTTTTGGGAGTCGTTCGGCGTCTGTGCAGTCGGCGGCATTCTGGGCGTGATGTACAGCGTGCCGCTGCGGCGCGCGCTCGTCACCGAATCGACGCTGCCGTATCCCGAAGGCGTCGCTGCGGCCGAAGTGTTGAAGGTCGGCGCGGGAACGCCGACAGCCGAAGCCGTTGCCGAGAACAAGCTCGGCCTTGTTGCGCTCGTGTGGAGTTCGATCGTATCGGCGGCGTTTCAAGTGCTGATCGCGCTGGGCATTTTTACCGGCGAATTCGACACCTACGGCCGAATTGGCCCATCGTCAACCGGCATCGGACTGGGCATGTCGCTGGCGTTGATCGGTGCGGGACATCTGATCGGCTTGACCGTGGGCATGGCGATCTTCGGTGGGCTCGTGTTTGCCTGGGGTATCGCGGTGCCGATTCTCACCGCGATGCATCCGATCGCCGGGGCTACAGCGGCAACCGAAGCATCGACGATCTTCCACACGTACGTGCGTTTCATCGGCGCCGGAACCATCGGGATCTCGGGCTTGTGGACGCTCGCGACGCTCATCGCGCCGATCGGGAAGGGCATTGCATCGTCAATGGCTGCATCCCGGCTGCGCCGATCGAACGGCGACGTTGCGCTGCCGATCACCGAGCAAGACATTCCGATCGGCACGGTGACATTGATCTCAGTCGTCTTACTGATTCCGATGGCGATTCTGTTGGCTGCCTTTCTCGCCGGCGGCGTGCTTGCATCGATGATCGTGCCGCTGGTGATCGGCGCAGTCATCTACGTGGTGATCGTCGGTTTCTTCGTTGCGGCGGTGTGCGGCTACATGGCGGGCCTTATCGGCTCGTCGAATAGCCCGGTTTCCGGTCTTGCAATTCTCGCAGTACTGGGCGTGTCGTTGATTCTCGCAGCCTTCGCACGCGAGGCGGCGCCGGCAGCGGCGCCGGCGTTCGTCGCGTATGCGCTTTTCGTGACCGCAATCGTGCTGAACGTCGCGACGATCTCTAACGATAATCTGCAAGATCTCAAGACCGGGCAACTCGTCGGCGCGACGCCGTGGAAGCAGCAGTTTGCACTGATCGTCGGCGTGATCTTCGGTGCGATCGTGATTCCACCAGTCCTCGTGGTGCTCAACAAAGCCTATGGGTTTAACGGTGGCGCGCATGCACTCGGCGCGCCGCAAGCCACGCTGATCTCCACGCTTGCGAAAGGTGTGATCGGCGGGGCGGTGGATTGGAACTTGATCTTCGTCGGCGCGCTGGTCGGCGCGGTTGTGATTGCGATCGACGAAATCGGTCGGCGCACCGGACGCTTTCGCTTTCCGCCATTGGCGGTCGGTCTCGGTATCTATCTTCCGGCCGGCACGACCGCGCCCGCGGTGATCGGCGCGATCTTTGGTGCGCTTTACAACCGCTGGGTCTCACGCAACAAGCATCCCCAGTCGGCAAAACGACTCGGCGTGCTCGTTGCATCCGGACTGATCACCGGCGAGAGTCTCTTCGGCGTAGCGCTCGCGGGAGTAATTTATTTCAGCGGCAATCCAACACCGTTGCAAATCGTTCCCGACAGTTTCGCGCCCATCGCAAACGCGCTTGGCGGCATCGCGCTCTTCGTCGTACCGTTCTTCGTCTATCGCTGGATCGGGAAAAAGGCGCAGACCCTCTAAAAGAAAGCTTAGTTCGGCGGCATAGAACGCAGCCAGGCATCATCGTTGCGTGCTTTGGCGACACGTTCGCGCACCTGCGCGATCAACGGTTGACCGGCAAGTGCAGCCCGCGCGTCGCGGACCTGCGCGGCCGCCCCGGGGTCCTTGTTCGCGAACGCTCGATGCGCGGGTTGCGGCCAGAGCGCAACGCTGCCCGAGATGCAGCCGGCGGCGCCGTAATCCTTTGCCTCGATCAATGTCTCCTCGGTCGAGGGGAACACGCGCAAGTCGGGGTGGCGCGCCAGTATCTCACGCTGTAACGCAACGTCGTTCGAGCTATCTTTCATACCGGTAATAACATTGGGAAACGCCGCGAGCAGACGATCCACGAGATCGGCGTGAAACGTAATGCCGGTCATCTTCGGGAAATTGTAGAGCAGCATAGTCGAGCGTGGCGTTCCGGTCCGCGAGAGCAATGCATCGAAGAAGCGTAAGATGCCCTCGTCGCCAGCGTCGCGAAAAAAGAACGGCGGCATGATGAGGGCGGCGGCAAATCCGAGTTCACTCGCCGCCCGCGTGAGCGCGACCGTATCGGCGAGGGCGCTCGCGCCGGTGCCGCACATCGTGCGTTCGCGCGGCACCCCGGCCGCAACGGCTTCCATCAAGCGCAGGCGCTGTTTGCGGCCGAACGACATCGCCTCGCCGGTCGTACCGAGCAGATTGATCCCGTCGATCCCGTCCCGCAACAGGTCGCGATAGTACTCGACTGCGCGCGGCGCGTCGGGTTGGTAATTTTCGTCGATCGGCGTCAGCACCGCCGACCACACGCCGGTTAATCGGGTCGTTGCAATCATCCGCGCGTCAGTGCTCCTTTGAGAAAGAATGCCAGGTTCGCCGGACGTTCCGCAAGCCGGCGCATCAGATAGGGGAACCAATAATCGCCGAACGGCACAGCGAGCCGAACGCGGTAGCCGCGCTCGAGCAGCGACGTTGCAAGCGGTGTCGAGATGCCGTAGAGCATTTGGAACTCAAAGCGGCCTCGCTTGGGAATGCCGCGCTCAGCGACGAAACGCTCGACCGCGTCGATGATGCGCGGATCGTGCGTGGCGATCGCGGCGTAGCCGGGGCCGTCGAGCGCGCTGTAGGCGAGCCGAAGATAGTTTTGATCGACGTCGGCTTTCTTCTCGTACGTAATTGCCGGCGACTCGAGGTAAGCGCCTTTAACGATGCGGACGTTCGGCGCGAGAGATTTTTGTGCGTACAGATCGTCGGCGCTGCGGAGCAGATAGGATTGCAGCACAAAACCGACATTGTCGTACTGGTCGCGCAACCTGCGGTAGATACCGAGCGTGGCATCGACGTAGCGAGACTGCTCCATGTCGAGGCGCATCGTGTTGTTGCATTGGCGCGCCGTCTGCGCGATACGCGCTGCGTTCACATAGGCGAGCTCGGGATCGATGTCGAGGCCGACGTGCGTCAGCTTGAACGCGACGTTGGCGTCGATGCCCTCGCCCGCAAAGATGCGCAACAGCTCGCAATACTGATCGGCGGCGGCCGTCGCTTCCGCGCGGTCGCGCACGCCTTCACCGAGAATGCCGCAGGCCACTGCAAACCCGCGGACGTTCACCGCGCGCGCGACGCCCAGAAACTCATCAGCCGTTTCGCCCGCGACGAAACGCCTGGCTCCCAGGCGCATGCCGTATCGGCTCACCGCTTTCTGCACGGCCGCGCTCTCGGCGGCGGCCAGAATTGCAGCCCGTAAGGGCCGCTCGAGCAGCGAATCGATGGATAGCGTGGGCATAAATTGTGAATAACTCGACTTTCTTGCGAATAGGTTGTGAGTTCGGGGAATTTGCTCTTGCAACCGTTTTTTTCGCTTGCTACCATGCAAACACTTCGAGTAACGACGAAGTGCGAATTGTAGAACGGCGCGACCACCACACGTTCGACGGCAGCTGTCGTACAGAGGCTGAAGTGGCGGGGGTCAGATTCGATGACGCGGCAGTCAGTAGGGGCCTGGCAATGGGTCCATGACAGGCTAAAGCGCTCGGAACACTACATCAAAGCCCGACGCCTCACGGCGGCGGGCTTTGTTCCTTCTGCGCGAGCGCATTGACAAAGAGCCCGGAGAGGCCCGCAAACACGATCGAGCCGGATATAACGTCGGGCGTCCACCAGATACCGCCCATGGTCGCGCCCAGCACAACGAGCAGGACAGCCCAATACAGCGCCGGGATTCCGAACGCCAGGAGATTCCAGCGCCAAGGCGTGCTGCCGGCATCGACGCGAAGCGCGTCGCCGTAGATGCCCGCGCAAAGGCTCGCGAGCACGACGCCGGCAAACTGGCCAACGTAATTCGAATGTGCGGCTGCGATGAAGAGGTTGCCGACAAGGAGCAGGACGGTCAGCCCGCCCGGGGCCACGCGGATGCGCCGCGCCGCATAAAGCGCGAATCCCACGACGAGCAAGCTCTGGATCGTTACCGCCAGCAGTCCGATGCCTTGTTTGTAGTACAGCAGTGCGAGCAAGGTGAAGGTGTCGTGCGGAAAGCGCGCCGGATCGAGCGGCGCATTCATGTTCTCGGCCTCGCTCAAGAAAATGAATTGGAGTCCCCAATGCATCAGCTCCATCATCGATGCGAGTGCTAAGAGCATCGGAAGCTGACCGGCCAGCGAGGCCGGCGGGCGATCGCGTTCGAACGCCGAGCGCACCGGACCGGCGATGATCAGAAACACGCCCGCCCCGATGAGCAAATGCGTCGGGCTCAGCAGAGCATTGAACCCTTGCTCGAAGCCCCACAGCGTGTGTTTGATCATGTCGAGGATGCCGCCGGCAAGAAAGACGATCAACCCCGCAAGCGTCGTTTCGTAGCCCCTGGGTAGCGCGCGCTTCCACGGATAGCCGCGGCGATGAAAAATCCACATCGCGATGCCCGTAAAGACGTAGGCGGCAAGGAGCCCGGCATAGAGCAATCCGTGCGCCGGTTCGAAGAACGTCTCGACGGTCGTGTGAAAATGATGATACGCATCAATCATGATGCCGCCCGAGCACCAGATGCTCGCAAGAGCCATTGCCCAATCGTAGAGTGCGCTCGGTGCGGGGCGCTCGTTCATTGGCGGGTGGTTTCCGCGCAGCACACGAAATGCCCGCTGATCATGCGACGTTGGTGCGCGATGCTTGCTCTTGTGGTGACCGTTGCGGGATGTGAAGAACCGCCGGTGGGCACGCCACTCGACGCGCATACGGCAACGACGCTGCGTGCTCCGTGGCCTGCCGCGGTTGCGACTGCGCCGGATGCACCACCGCGTATCCTCGCGCTCTGGATGAATAGCGCCTCGATTACGCCCGGCTCGCAATGGCTTGGCCGCATTGCGACGACGACCAACGTCGCGAGCGTTGAGATCCGAACCGAATCGTTTTCATTTAACGCGACGCGCATCGCGTTCGGACAGTTTGTCTTCTCGCAACATGTACTCGACATCGTGCCGCAGTACAAGCGTCCGTACACGCTGCAAGTAATCGCGCGCAACGCCGCGGGTACGGAAGACGCGCGCTTGATCCCGATCACGCTGCACTAGTCTCGCAGCCCGCGCAGCACCTTGCCTTCGGTGTTCAGATAGTAGTGCGCGCTGTCGAAGCGCGACGGCTCGGCGAACATCAAGTAGAGATATTTGAAGTTCTCGGAAAATGAATACGCCGGGAAGTGATCCCCCAGTGTCATCGGTCTCGTTCGCACGTCCTTCAGCACAGTATAGCCGTTGGGCACGCGGCAATTCGCGCGCAAAGCGGTGAAGTATTGGTACGCGGTCGCACGATACTTCGGGTCGCCGGTGAGAAACCACAGATCGAATGCTGAATTCGGATACTCGGGACGCATCCCGTACGCCGGATCCACGATCGCAAGCGTCTGATAGTCGATGACTTCAGGGATCAGGGTGTAGGTATCGAGCACGTTGGTCCACGAGTCGTAGAACGCCTCGCCGACCGCGCGATCGCCGCCCTTAGCAACCAGTTCCGCGTAGAACGACGAGAGTTCGGTGATTTGCGTGTCACCGGCGGGGGCGCCCGTACGATAGTCCACTTCGCGAAACCACAGGTTTCCGCTCACATGTGTGACTTTATACTTGAGGAGCGCGTCGGTCAGGGTGCGATACCACGCGCGCGATTGCTCGACGCCGAGCATCTGCCAGCCGCCCCAGAGATACTCGTAGAACGAATCGGCCGGTTCGTCGGGCGCGACGTCGACCGGGTCGAGAAACATCCCGCGCTCGATATCGAAGTTCGTTCCAAGCAGATCGAGGTGGGAGCGCTTGTCGATAACGGCTTGATAGGCGCGCATCGACGCCTGCATGTATTTCGAATCGCCGGTCAGACGTGAGAGATCACCGAACTCGAGGATGTTCGAGCCGATCTCGGCGAGGTTGCTCTTTGGGTCGCTGACGGCGCCCGTGTGCAGATTTGCGTAGCGGTACGGTGCGCCGGTCGGCGATTTGGTGAAGCAGACCAGCAGACGATCGGCCAGATCGCGCGCACCGTCGAGCATGAACCGTTCACCGGTCGCGTAATAACCGGCAATCAGTCCCGCAACCATGCGGATCACCGCCTCGAACATTTGGACGTTGCCGTCGATGTCGAAGTCGAGATGCGCTTGTAACCACTTCACGCACGATGCGAGCTCGTCGTCGAGCTCCATCACGTAGAGCGTGTCGAGCGCTTCGATGATCGAGAGCCCGAACGAATGACCTTTCACGAAAAAGTCGGTGGCGGTTCCGCTCACCGGATGCACTTCATCCGAGCCCCAGGCGAATTGCTTGTAGCCGTTCCAAGCGTGAAGAAATTCATCGCGCACCTGCGCGCCGATCGTCTTGGCGTCGGGCATGTCTTGCGCGCCGCCGAGCACCGGCAGCGCGGCGACGCTTGCGGCAGAGAGAAGAAAGTTGCGCCGCCTCACGTGTGGTCGAGGCGTGCGCGCTGGTAGACGTTGAGTTGTGCGTAGGCCGCCGCGAGGAGCGGCGTATCGAGATTGAAGCTCCTCGCGCGAGCCACCAGATCGCCAAGAATATGGTCGGCTTCGACGGGGTTGCCTTGTTGCATATCGCGATACATCGAGGACGCCATCGGCGAGCTCGGAGCGGTCAACCGGCCGCGCATGTCGGTAAAAAACTCTTCTCGCGGGGAATAGCCACTCGCGGCTGCAACCGCGGCGCATTCGTCGGTGGTGCGCAGGATCGTTTCACTGCCGCCCGCGGCGACAATGGCGCCGATCGTGCCGCGCATCAGGCACGTGCTTGCGCCGAGCGCGGCGAGTACGACCCACTTCTCCCACATGTCTTGTAAGATGTGTGGCGAAGCCGAAGCCGCAAAGCCGGCACCTTGCATCGTTGCGTTGAGCGCTTCGATGCGCGAAGAAAGCCCGCCGCTGCGCTCGCCGTAGATCAGTCGCTGCATCTCGTTGAGCTGCACGATTCGGCCCTGTTCGTCGAGCGTGCTGGCCACGTAACAGACTCCGCCAAGCACGGGCCCTTCGTCAAAGCGCTCCACGAGCAGATCGATGTGCCGCATGCCGTTGAGCATCGGGAGAATCATCGTCTGCGACCCGACTGCCGGCGCAAAATCTTCGATTGCCGCTTCGAGCGCGTAGGCTTTGAGACCGAGCAATATGACGTCGTAGGGCCGGGCGATAGCGCCGGCCGCAACGAGTTGCGGCGTAACGACGAAATCGCCTAGCGGGCTGCGGATCTGTAGCCCATCCGCTCGCAATTGTGCGGCGCGGTTCGCGCGCACGAGGAAGGTCACATCGCGACCGGCTTTCGCCAAGAGGCCGCCAAAGAGTCCACCGGTTGC
>Ga0335074_10006284_pt1 | contig 16485 bp, 13 predicted proteins | sample Lox_Sample_23_FD_206715 | JGI IMG/M metagenome (GOLD analysis project Ga0335074, IMG submission 206715) | Soil microbial communities from Loxahatchee National Wildlife Refuge, Florida, United States - Lox_Sample_2.3 | ecosystem: Environmental > Terrestrial > Soil > Wetlands | place: USA...
AATTGATCGATATCGGCGGCTTGAAGCGCGTCGGATGGCGGCAGACGGCCGCGACCTTGTGGCAGCTTCCGGCGAGCACTCTGCATGCCGGTGAATTGTTGGCGCGGCGCGGGGTGCGGGCGGTCTTCAGCATGGGCGGCTATGTCGCAGGACCGCCGGTGATTGCGGCGCTCGCGCGTCAGGTGCCGGTGGTCGTGATGGAGCCGAACGCCGTGCCCGGATTCACCAACCGGCGCATCGCCATGTATGTCAGCCGCGCGCTGATCGCGTTTCCTGAAACCGCGCGCTATTTTGCTAATGGCCGCACGGAGGTCACAGGACTTCCGGTACGTGACGAGTTCTTCCGCATTCCGCAAAAACCGCGCGGTGGGACGTTCAACGTGCTGATCACCGGAGGCAGCCAAGGCTCGCGCACGCTGAATCGGGCGGCGCGCGAAAGCTGGGCGATGTTCCACGCAGCGGGTTTGCCGCTGCGCATCGTGGTTCAGACCGGACCAGCGGCGTACGACGAGTTGCGTGCGGCCTTTGCCACATCCAACATTGAGGGCGAAGTGCTGCCGTTCATCGCGGATATGCCCGCCGCGTTCGCGCAGGCGGATTTGATTGTGTGCCGGTCGGGGGCCGGCGCGGTAGCGGAGCTTGCGGCGGCGGGCAAGCCGGCCATCCTGTCGCCGTTTCCATTTGCTTCGGACCAGCACCAATTGAAGAACGCGGAGGCATTTGTGCGTGCGGGCGCGGCGCGGCTGGTGGAAGATCGGGACATGACCGGGCAGCATTTGTTTGAGATTGTGGCCGAACTGGCGGCGAATCCGGCCGAGTTAGCGCGCATGGGCGAGGCGGCGCGGATGTTGGCGCATCGGGGCGCGGCGCGGCGTGCGGCGGAGATTCTGGAGGAAGTGTCGCGTGCGTGATTCGCGGCCACGCGGCTACATTTTTTCATTGACATGCGCGCCCAAACCCGAAACAATACGAGGAGATAATGTTTTTTAGGAAGCAGCACCTGCATTTCACGGGGATCGGCGGAATCGGCATGAGCGGCATCGCCGAGGTGTTGCTGAATCTGGGTTACACCATCAGCGGATCGGATCTGAAGCTGACGCCCATCACGGAACGTTTAACGGCCATGGGCGCGGTCATCCACGAAGGACACGCCGCGGCGAACGTCACGGGCGCGCGGGCGCTGGTAGTCAGTTCCGCGATCGACGAACAGAATCCCGAGGTACAGGAAGCGCGCCGGCTGCAGATTCCGGTAATTCCGCGTGGCGAATTGCTCGCCGAATTGATGCGGCTCAAGTATGGCATCGCCATCGCCGGCAGCCACGGCAAAACCACCACCACGTCGCTGACCGCCACGATTCTGAATCATGCCGGACTCGATCCCACGGTGATGGTCGGCGGGCGCGTCGCCACCATGGGCGGATCGAATGCGCGCGTGGGGCACAGCGATTTTCTGGTGGTCGAGTCGGACGAAAGCGACGGATCGTTCCTGAAGCTGGCGCCTATCCTGGCGATTGTCACGAATATCGACCGCGAGCATCTGGATCACTACCGGTCGCTCGACGAGATTCGCGACGCCTTCATCGAATTCGTCAACAAAGTTCCTTTCTATGGCGCGGCTATCGTCTGCGTGGATGACGATAACGTGAAGACCATCCTGCCTTCCATCCGCCGCCGCACGATTACATATGGCGCGAGCGCCCAGGCCGATTTGGAAGCGGGCGAGATCTGCTGCGGACCGTTTTCGAGCGATTTCAGCCTGCGCTACCGGCAAACGGATCTCGGCCGTTTCCAATTGCACGTGCCCGGCCGCCACAACGTGATGAACGCCACCGCAGCCGCGGCCGTGGGGCTGGAACTCGAAGTCGCGCCGGAAAAAATCCGCGAAGGGCTGGCCAGCTTCAGCGGCGTGGAGCGCCGCTTTCAAACGCGCGGACGCGAGCGCGGCATTACCGTGATCGACGATTACGGGCATCATCCGACGGAGATTCGCGCTACTCTGGCGGCGGCGCGGTTATGCGGTTTCCGGCGCATTCATGTGCTGTTTCAACCGCACCGCTATACGCGCACGTTTCATCTGCTTGATGATTTCGGACGGGCCTTCCATCAGGCCGATAGCGTTCTGATTCTGGATATCTATGCGGCTTCCGAGCGTCCTATCGCAGGCGTGACCGCCGAAGCCGTGGCCGAACGGATTCGCCAATTCGGGCATCGCGGCGCGGAATATGTGGGCACTATCGAGCGTGGAGTGGAGACGCTGCTACAGATCGCCGAGGAAGGCGATCTGGTCTTGACGCTGGGCGCCGGCAGCGTCTGGCAGGCGGGTGATCTGCTGCTGGCGCGCCTGCGGGAAGACGGGCGGAACTGATGCCGCGCGAAAAGGCCCGCCGGCCATTCCGCTGGCGCTTATGGCTGACCGTGGCCGCGGTGGGCGCGCTGTTTGTCTCGACCGCCTGGGCCGCCCGCCAGGCGCAACGCTACGTGCTGCGCGATCCGCGCTTCATTCTGTCGCCTGATGACCGCTTGGCCCTCACGGTGGAAGGGGTGCACTATGTGGCGCGCGCCAAGATCCTGCGCGTTTTCGCCGGCGATTACGGCCGCAGCATCTTCGCCGTGCCGCTCGATGAGCGCCGCCGCCGCTTGCTGGGCGTGGATTGGGTGGATGACGCCACGGTCGCGCGCATCTGGCCGAACCGCCTGGTGGTGCGCGTCATCGAGCGCCAGCCGGTCGCGTTTGTGAGCCTGCCGGTGCGGGGCGCGGCGCAAAATGCCGCGCGATTCCTGTTGGTGGATGGGCAAGGCATCCTGCTCGATCCGCCGCCGCGCGCGCAGTTCAGCTTTCCGGTTTTGACCGGCCTTACCGACGAGCAGAGCGACGCCGAGCGGCGCGTGCGCGTGCGCGCTATGCAGAATCTGATGGACGATCTGGGGCCTGCCGGACAAAATGTTTCCGAAATCAACGCCGCCGATCCCACCGATCTCACCGTGATGGCCCAGGTGGAGGGCCGCTCGCTGGAGCTGCGGCTGGGCGACGGCAACTATGCAAAACGTATGCAGAATTTTCTGCTCCACTATGCGGAGATTCGCAAGCACGCGCCCAACGACACTACGTTTGATTTGCGTCTGGACGACCGCATCACCGCCGAGGAGCAGCCGAACCAACCATGAGTACCGAAAATAATTTCTTCGACGCCGTGGGGCTGGACGTGGGCAGCGCCTGGACGCGGTGTGTCATCTGCCGCCTGGAAAACCACAGCATGCGTTTTCTGGGATACGGAACGGCGCCATCGCGGGGGTGGGCCAAGGGACGGATTAAGGATCAGAACGCAGTTTCGGAATGCGTGCTGGAAGGGCTGCGCGAGGCGGAGTCGAGCGCGCAGGTCTCAGTGGAAAACGCGGTAGTGGGCATAGGCGGCGCGGTGCGCGGCGCGAATTGCCGCGGATTGCACGATCTGGGCCGGGTGCGGCGCGTCGAGCAGCGCGACGTGAATCGCGCCATGCAACGCGCCAGCCGCGTGCGTCTGCCGGAAGGCGCCATGATCCTGCACATGGCGCCGCAGGATTTCCTGGTGGATGGCCATCCCGGCCATCGCGATCCGCGCAACATGCCCGCCGGACAGATCGAAGCCAACGTGCATCTGGTAATGACTCTGGAGCACGATCACACTTCGCTGGTGACCGCCGTCAACGAAGCGCACATGGCCGTTGAGGAGACGGTTTTCGAAGCGCTGGCGGCCTGCTACGCGGCGGTGCTGCCGGAGGATCGCCGCGAAGGCGCGGGCTTGCTGAACATCGGCGCGCAATCGTCGGAACTGGTGGTTTATTATGGCGAGGCGCTGCAATTGGCGACGACCCTGGCTGTCTCGGGCGATCATTTTACGCGCGATGTGGCGCGCGGATTGTGCATCGGCTTCGAGGATGCCGCGATTCTGAAGCACGAATTCGGTTGCGCGGGAGTGGACGACACGGCGGAGAACAGCGTGGTGGAACTGGCGTCGCGCGAGGATCGCGACGTATCGCGCCGCAAGCTGAATTCGATTCTGGAAGCGCGCGCCATCGATTTGTTTGAGATCGTGCAACGGGAATTAGCGCGCGTGGGTATGGACGGCGCGCTGATGGGCGGCCTGTTCCTCTGCGGCGGCGGCGCGCGCCTGGAAGGCCTGTGTGAGACGGCCCAGGCAGTTCTGAACTGCCCGGTCTCGAACGCGCTGCCGGTGGGCATCCGCGATTGGCCCGACGAGCTATCGGACCCCACCTGGACGACGGCCGCGGGTCTGGCGATGTACTCGGCCAAACTAAAAGCGCAGCAGGAGATGCGAAAGCAGACGTATGGGTTGTTGGGGAAGATTCTCAGGTGAGGCAGCAGAAATCAGCCGCAGATGAACGCAGATAAAAGCACGTAAGAGCCACGTTTGAGGATCGATTTTCATCCGCGTGAATCTGCGTGCATCCGCGGCTAATAGAGCTTTTGTGAAGGAGGTCAGCATGGGGCTTATCGATTCTGAAAACGACGACTTGAAGTACGAAATAGAGGAGGAGGCGGCGGGCGGCGCGCGCATCAAGGTTATCGGCATCGGCGGCGGCGGATGCAACGCGGTGGCGCGCCTTTATCACGAAGGCATGCCCGGCGTGGAGTTCTGCGCCATGAATACCGACGCGCAGGCGTTGGCGGCGTGCGAGGTGCCCATCAAGTTGCAGATCGGCGCCAAGATCACCAACGGCCTCGGGGCGGGTTTCAATGCCGAGCTTGGCCGCCAAGCCGCGCTGGAGAATACCGACAAGATTGTCGAGATTCTGCAAGGCGCCGACATGGTGTTCGTGAGCGCCGGATTGGGCGGCGGTACGGGCACGGGCGCAGCGCCGGTAATCGCGTCGCTGGCCAAAGAACTCGAGGCGCTGACCATCGCGGTGGTCACCAAGCCGTTCACCTTCGAAGGCGCGCGGCGCATGCGGCTGGCCGATCAGGGATTGACCAAGCTGGCCTCCACGGTGGATACGGTCATCGCCATCCCCAACGACCGGCTGCTGAAGCTGGTGCCGCGCGGCACCAGCTTCTTCGAAGCCTTCAAGCTGGCCGACGATCTGTTGCGCCAGGCGGTGCAAGGCATCAGCGACATCATCAACACGCCGGGCATCATCAATCGCGATTTCGCCGACGTGAAGGCCACCATGCTGGGCATGGGTTACGCCATGATGGGCACGGCCGTGGGACGCGGCGAAAATGCCGCCGTGGATGCCGCCCGCCAGGCGATCAATTCGCCGCTGCTCGAAGATTCGCGTATCTCGGGCGCGCGCGGCGTGCTGATCAATATCACGGGTTCGAGCCGGCTGGGGCTGCATGAAGTCAACGAAGCCTGCTCGATCATCCGCGAGGCCGCCGATTGCGAGGACGTGCAGATCAACTTCGGCGTAACCATGAACGAAGAGATGGCCGACGCGGTGAAGATCACGGTGATTGCTACCGGATTCCAACCGCAGTACGCGCCCGCCGCCGAGCCGGCAGCGAAGCCGCCAGTGGAGCAGCCCGCGGAGCCGGCCGCTTTCTGGGCCGATAGTGTGGTTGCCGCGCCAGTGGAGCTCGAAACCGAGCCGGTGGTGAACGGCGAGCCGGAGCCTCCGTTCGATCCGGACGATGTGGATACGCCCGCGTATTTGCGGCAGGGACGGCTGTTGAATTAAAACTTATCCTGCTGCGCCCAGGGCTTATCTGCGAACATCGGCGTCCATGCGCGGCTAAAAACTCCGTACCAAAAAGAAAAACCGCATCGGAGACGGCTCTGAGGACCGGCTAGAGCCTCTGCCGATGCGGCTCGCCCATGTCGGGCTGGGGTCCGGCGTCGGATCATCTGGATCGAGCGGCATTCCTGGTAAGGTCCGCGTCCAAACTTTCCTCGCCACGAATGCCAGATGATTACCGCAACCTTAGACCCCCGGTGAGATCATATAAGACCGTTATAAAAAAACCCCTCTGTTGCAACCAACAAGGGAAGACTCGCAAGCCCAATTTCTGTTACGGCAACGGCTCCCGCAAGCACGCTGTCTTGTGCGCTCGTTCCTCTTCCGCCTGCCTGTTGCAGCAGAGGGCAGGTTAAAAGTTACTTCGCCAATTCATCACCGAAAATAGCAACCGGACAGCCACGTGTCAATCTTTTCTATCCGGCTGAAATCACGGAATAAGTTCGAAACCGAACGCCGCTGCGGCGTGGCCGTGTGGGCGGGCGGTGTGTCTCTATGACACAATCGGGGAAGGTGAACCTTTCCCGCGTATTCTTCCTGGTACTGCCCCTTCTTGCCTTGGCCCGCCCGCTCGCCGCCGACGAGGAAACCCTGCGCGTCGACGCACCGCATCCACGCATTATCCTGAATGCCCAACGCCTGCGCCGCCTGCGCCGCGAGCGCGAGCGCGAATCGATGCGCTGGAATCAATTTCACCTGTTGATGGCGGGCAAAGCGCCCATGCCGGAGCCGGGATTCGCCGGCGCGCTTTATTATCAAGTCTCGGGCGACGTCACGGCTGGACGCGAAGCCCTAAACTGGGCGCTCGGCTCCGCCACGGACCTGCGCCAGCTTGCGCTGGTCTTCGACTGGTGCCAGGATCTGCTGACCCCGGAGCAATCGCAAGCTTTGGCCGCCAAGCTGGTCCGCGGTATCCAGCAAATGCACAGCGATGCATCCGTCGCCGCCGTGCGGTCGCGCCTGCTAGCGGCCGTGGCGCTTTCCGGACACGTGACGGACGTTCCCGAAAAGGAGTTCGAACAGATCGTGCACGGCTGGTGGCGGGACAAAATCGTTCCGGCGCTCAACAGCGGACGCTTGGCGGTTACGCGCGACGATACTTACGCGCTGATGGAAATCCTCCACGTGGCGCGCGATAACTTCGTGATAGATCTGCGCGAGGGCGCGCCTCAGTTTTTTGCGGATCTGCCCACGCTGCAGTTACTCAGTTACTACCCCGCGACGTATCCAGCTGGCGAAAATGATTACCGCATCCCCGCCACGCCGCATGCCACAAGCGAGCCGGATTTGCGGCGGGCCGCGCTTTCGCGCGCCGCCGAGCTCGCCATGGTGGCTTATGATAGCGACGCACCTGGCAGCCAGATTCTGCAAGGCTGGCTCACCGACGATCATTTTCTGCTGCACGGCACATTCGGCGCGCCGTATGAGTTTCTGTGGGCCAATCCGTACCAACCCGGACTCAGCTATACGCAGACGCCGCTGGTGATGCACGACGCCCTCTTTGGGCGCCTGTTCGCGCGGTCGAGTTGGGATGAATCCGCGGCCTGGCTCGGTTATTTTTCAGGCGTCATGCAGTTGTTTCACGATGGGGCCGTCACGGAAATCGATCCGGCTAAAGAAGACGAACCGCTGGATATGGGCGCCGCGTTGGTGGTGTCCGGCGCGCATGCCGCTAAGTTCAAAATCACCGCCGCGGGAAAAGAGCCGGTGTTCGTGGTGGGACTCGAACCTCGCCGGAATTATCTGATCGAAGTGGATGACGAGGAGATCACCGAAGAGACAGCGGATCCGGGAGGGATTCTGGCGCTCGATCCGCCGCACGGCCGCGAAGTGGGCGTCCGCATCCGGGCCGCGCAGGCTGGATTCTAAAGCGCCGCGGCTAAGGCATCCTCCACCGTTTCGCAAAACTTGAACACCATATCAAGGCGCGTGACCCGGAAACAATCGCGCACGTAGCCCTGCGCTCCCGCCATCCACAACTTGCCGCCGGTCTCTTGTACCTTGTTCAAGCAGTATATGAAGCGCCCAATGCCGGTGCTGTCGATGCGCTTCACGCCGTTCAGGTCGAAAACAATGCGGCGCGTCCCTAGCGCCAGCGCGTCATTCAGGGCCGTCTCGATGCGTTCGCCTTCCGGCCCGCGCATCACGTTGCCTGAGAGCGAAATCACCAGCGTGCCCGGCGTAACCTCTTTTTGATCGATTTCCAGTGCCATCCAGGGGCGTTCCCCAACCAATATATCCCGGATGGGTCTTTTGCGGGCGGCCATCCGTATACCGAATAGCGTAAAGGGAACCGCAGTGCGGATGACCGGCGGCGCGGGTCGCCCCGTTTTGCGCGGGACTTTAAGGGTGATATGATCCTCGCGGCAGCTATGAACCCGGAGGCCTTCAGCGGCGCGCAAGACGCCGTCGTCCGCTTGCGGCGCGGTGATCCCGACGCCTTGGCGGCGATGATTTCGCGCTATCAGCACCGGCTCTATCGCTATCTGCTGCGCCTGGTGCGGGAGCCCGGCGCGGCCGACGATCTGTTTCAGCAGACCTGGCTGCGCGTGATGGAAAAGATCGGCCGTTACGATGCGCGGCGTAATTTCGAATCGTGGCTCTTCTCGGTGGCGCACAATCTGGCGGTGGATGCGTGGCGCATGAAGCACGGCGAGAGCCTCGACGATCCCGGCGATGCGGAAAATCACGGGCGGCCGCTGGGGGACTGGCTGAAGACCGGCGATCCGGATGCCCTGGAGCGCTTGCTCGATTTCGAGCGGGGCGCGCGGCTGGCGGCCTGCATCGAGGAATTGCCCGTCATCCATCGCGAGGTGCTGGCTTTGCGGTTTGAGGAAGATATGAAGCTGGAAGAGATCGCGGCGGTAATCGACATCCCGCTTTCCACGGTGAAGAGCCGGTTGCGGCGCGCGCTGGAAGGACTGCGCGCGGCGATGGAAGCGCGTTCGCCGGAGAGGAGAGGCGCATGAGCGAGCACGAATCCATGGCCGGTCTGCTGGCGCTGGCGGCAGCCGGAGCGCTCGACATACAGCAGCAGCGGCTCCTCGAAGAGCATGCGCGCGCATGTCCGGTTTGCCGCCGCGAGTTGGAAGTCTGGAGCCTGTATGGGCAGAGTCTGCGCCGCCTTCCGCAGCCGCCCGTCCCGGCGCAGTTGATGGAGCGTACGCGCGCGCGCCTGATGAGCGAGCGGACCGCGGCCGCCGATCGCACATGGGAAGCGCTCATGCTTGGGTCTCTGGCACTGTTCGCCTGGAGCGTAGGGCTGGCGTTCTGGTTCGTGGCGCGCATCGTGACCGGCGGCCAACTGCTGGTGATGGGGGCCAATCTGGTGCGCTTCGGAACCTGGTCCGCCGGATCGACCCTGCTGGTTTGGCTGACCGCCGCGGTAGCGGCCCTGGCTTTGGGCAAGCGACGCCGCGAATTGAGGAGGGCTTTATGAGCCGCTTTCAAGAAGAACTGAAGATTGTGCCGCGACCCGCATTCGCGATTGCCGTGTGCGTGTGGCTCGCGTTCTTTCTGCTGATGATATTGGTGCCTTTCGCGAATGATCCGGACCTGCGGCAGTGGCCGCTCGCCGGAAAAATCGCGCTGGCGATTTTGCCGGGCCTGCCGCTCTTCGCGCTGGCGTTGCTGATTGGCTACGTATATGCCGATGCCAAGCGGCGCGGCATGCGATATGTGATGTGGACTTGGCTGGCGGTACTGATTCCCAACGCCATCGGAATCATTCTTTACTTCGTGCTGCGCGATCCGCGGCTGGTGACTTGCCTGAAGTGCGCCACGCCAGTGCGGCAGGGATTCGCATTCTGTCCCAACTGCGGCGCTTCGCTGACCCTGGCTTGTCCGCAATGCCGGCGCGCGGTAGAGCCGGGATGGACACATTGCGTGCATTGCGGGGCGGAGCTAAAGGCACCGGTTCGGGGATGAAAGCACGGGCCTGGGTTCCAGCAAGTCAGCCCGCCTGCAGTCCCTGCGTGAGGGCTTTGCTTCGCAACTGGACGTCAACTGTGACGAGGGTTGCGTCTTCACGCCGCGCCAAGGCCAGCTAGAACATGTCATACGCCGGCGCGGCGGGTGGTCCGCCACAAAATGCAGTTTTTTATGCAAAATACAGCACCTACCAGATATAATCCTTCGCCGTCTGGCGCTTGTCGTATCCGTCCAGCACATGCACTACGCGGATTTTCTTCAGCGCGACCGGTGAAAGCTGGCCGATGGGAATATAAATTACGGTCCGGCCGAATCGCGCCGCGATGTTGCGGAACACCGAGCGCGGCGGCTTGGCGGCCACGTATACGACAAAGCGCTCGAGCGAATAATCGAGGCCGGCGAGTAAGAGACGCTCCGGTTTGGTTTCAGCGAAATCGTAATCCGGGTCCTGCCAGACATCGAACATGCGGCGCGCCGGCAGACTCATTAGAAAGCCGCCATATTCACCACGTCCGATGCCCGGTCCGACTAAGTTATCGAACGGAAAGGTCGAATAAAATGCCATGTCTGATTCGTTCTGATGCTCGCCTAACCAGGTGGTCATGTAATCGCAGCGGTTCTCGCGATCTTCGTCGAAAATCACAATCACCGATCCCACTTCACCCGCGATCTTTTGATACTCGCGCACGTAGATCTTGCCTTCATGCCAGTTACGAATGGTTTCGCGCAGGTCGATCCCGTCTAACAAAGAAGTCGTGAAAGGCTCGACGTGCGTGCGTTCCTCGGACAGAATGCTCTTGCCCTTCTTCTTCAGGAAGCGGCCGTAGTCTTCAATGACCAAGTCTTCGGGAGGATAAGAGCAGATACTGTTGCCATCCAACTGCTTGGCCCATTCGCCGGGATATTTTTCTTTCTTACGCGGCTTCAACCCGACCGGACGCAACCGGCGCTTCATGCTGGGCAAGCGGCGGCGCAGATGGATGCGCTTGGTATCGAGCCAGACTTCATCGCCCGAGATGCGGATGTTTTCGAGATCCGACGCCGTTTTCTGCGCCGGATAAAGATTCGCCGTCTCCCACACCTCCCAGCCGTAGTTATCGTCCACGATACTGCGCGCCGCGACCGCCAGATCGAACACGCCGGGCATCAGCGCATGATCTTCCAACGCCAGATTGCGCGCATAGCGAGCCAGCAGGCGCCGCTGCCAATGCGCCACGTGCTCGCCCGTGTTCGCTTCATAGGTTTTTTCAGCGTCGCGAAACAAGGCGAATTGCGCGTGCCGGCGATCGATCAAGTTAGTATCTGTGAGTAAGTAGCGGAACTGTTCGTACCGGTACTGTAAGTAAGGATACTCGATAGTAATTTCCGCCAGGCATTCGGGATGCGGATTCAGTACGCGAATGCCTTCGCGGCGCATCCGCGCCATGGGCTGAGCTTGCGGCTCTTCCATGGCATCCAGCACCGGATCGAGCAGATTGAGCGAGACCACCACCAGCACGCGCGCCAGCGGATCGCAACCCTGCAGCTTCCAGGCGATGCCATCGGCATGCCGCGCAATCTCATCGGAACGCTCCTGCGGATAAACGCGGTACGCCTCGACATACTTTTCAAGGCCGATATGACGGATCGAATAGGGATCGGGATAAGCGTCTTTCAGATGCGGACGCTCGCCCGAATCGGGATCGGCAAACACTACGTCGGCGCCGGTTTGGTGCGCCGTGCGGATCGCTTCCACGAAAGGATCGGCTGGCTCGACCGGCACATAGATGGCGCGATCCTCTTCGCCTTCGTCCGGATAGACGATGACGGACATTTCCGGCAGCCGCGCCACCGCGCGCATATAAGCCTGTTGCAATGTGACGGGCAATTCGAGCGCGACCACCTGCGGCCGCTCGCGCAGGATCGCCTGACGCACTTCGATGGCGAATTCCAGCCGCCCCGGCACGACCGCCAAATAGGTGAATCGCCCGCGCCGCAAGCTGCCGAAATCGGGCAGGTCAGGAAGGTCGATTTCCCCGGGCATAACGCAGCGCTTCTTCTCCCAACGTCTCCAGGATGGCCGTTTCGAGTGCGTCCGTTTCGTGCGTCCTTTGCGTGGCCAGACTCTTCAGCTTGATGGCGAAGCGGCCGATGTTGATGCCGTCGCGCACGGTGTAGCGCTCATCGGCGGCGTGCGCCTGCTGCAGGAAATCGGTGACATAAGTCAGGATGCGGTCTTCAGCGAACGGCAGATTTTCTTTCAGGATGTGATACTCCTCGTCGCGCTCCGGGAAATCGATAAGGATCTGCGGCTGCAGGCGCGAGTGAATATATTCGGGCAGTTCGAAGGTGGACGCATCGTCGTTCATGGTGGTCACCAGACGGAAATGCGGATGCGCTTTGATCTTGATCCCGGCCACAATGGATTCCACATAGCGCCGGTTATCGAGCAGCGGCGCGAGGCTGGCCCAGCTTTTCTCGCTCATCCGGTTGCCCTCGTCGAGAATGGCAATGCCGCCGCGGATCATGGCGGTCACCAGCGGCGAAGCCACGTAGCGCAACAGGCCTTCGCCTTGGATGACCGGCGTCACCAGCAGATCTTCCGGGCGCGTATCCATGGTGGCCTGCAGGATGTAAACTTCGCGTCCCATGCGCTTGGCGGCGGCATAGGCGAGTGTGGTTTTGCCGACGCCCGGCTTGCCGAGCAGGCGCGGATTCATGGGCAGATCCTGCTCGCTGACCACCAGCCAGGCGGCCAGCAATTGGCGCATCAGTTCCTCCTGGCCGACCCAGCGCGCGGGCAATTCGTCCGGGTGGGCGAGGTGCAGGGTGACCCCTTCCAGTTCGACAGTCATATCTGGCTATATTATCGTGCATTGGCCGTGCGGCGATTGGAAGGTCGACGCACGTTGAGTTTCGGCGGCGGCGAAGTCCGGGTATGCCAGACTTCAGACACAGAATGGCGCGGCAGTTCAAGATCGTTGTAGAAACGCATTCCGATGGGTACGTTGTCTATCCCATCGGCTTGAAGGGCGTGGTGGGTGAAGGCCATAGCTTGAGGAAGCCGTCGCAGACGTGAAATCGGCCGTACGGTTCCCTATCGAAACCTTTGGCGATAGGATGGTCGCGCGTCTCACCGCGCTAAGATATCGCTGTGGACCGCAGTGAGATTGAGCAGGCCAGCGCGCAACTGCCGCTCGAAGAACAGACCGCGTTAGCCGAACGGGTCGCTGAGCGTGATCGCGCCCGCTGGATGAGGAGATCGGTCAGCCGCTCACGCTGGCTATCGCAGGCGGAAGCGCACGAACACATTCCCACCTACCGGACGGTCGCCATAGTAAGGCTTGATAGCCTCGGGCAGCGAATAAGCACTGAAGTTGCAACCTATTCCAGTCTGTATGTGCCGGAATAACTCTATGTCGCGCGTGTAACCGATAGTGTAAGCTTCGATACGAAAAGTGCTTCCGTACGCTACATCGAGCTGTTGCTGGAGCATCGGCGTATCGCTGAATAACTCGTCCTTGGCGACTAACTCGACCCGGCCGGTGATCCAGTTCCGCCGCGTTACCGGCACGACCGACTCAGCCAGATACGAGTTCAGATTGCGAAATGTAGCGGTCGAGTGATTGCGTCCCCAAATCAGGCTTGACGACCAGGCACTGCCGCGCATCGGCCGGCTGTAAGCCAGAGAAGCGGTGGTGCGCACCTGATCGCCCGGTTCCAAAGCTTCGGGATGCGTGATGCGGCCGGCGGAAAACTGCGCCGCCCAATTTGCCGACGGGAAGAACCAGAGCCGCGCGGACCAGGAATCGATCGCGCCCTGTTGAATGATCCAGCGGTTTTCGCCCGGTTCCGCGCCATGAAAGCCGCTCGATTCCAACTTGAATTTCTTATACGCGACGCCCGCCGTTACTACGTCGTCGGAAATATGCGTGGAATCCTGCCAGTGATGCGATATGGGTGCTTCGGGAAATTCCGCCGCCGAAGCGCGATGCGGAAAAGCCACCGGTCCCAGGGCCGGGTCGCCGACCGGACCGGCGTAGATATCGAGCGTGGTGTGGGCACCTAGCGAACGAACATAGTGCGCGCCGAGCGCCATGATGAAATTGTGCGGATGCTGGGCATCCACCAGCGGCACGCCGTAGGCCGTCTCGCCGGTTTGGAAGAGCAGCGGATAGCGGCGATCCGTTATGGTGGCGGGTTCCAGACTGAGCATGAGTACGGCTTCGAACGCGCCCTTTTCGCCCACGCTATGTTCGGCCGTGGCCATGGACCAATTCGTTGAATAGAGCTTGTCGCCGCCGCGCGGGCCGGATTGCTGGATGTCTGAAACGAATCCCATGGCCATAAATGTAGCGGTCCAGCCGCCGTAATGCTGCATCAGCATGGGCATCGGCGCCGACGCCGGATTCGCCGATGTGCCCGATGCCAGATTCATCAGAAACATATTTGGATCCTGCGCCGTCAATGGCGCGGATGCGCACAGTACAGCGACGCAGATAGAGCTCACACGTAGCCTCATGACTCTCCTCAGAGGTGCTACCCGCGCCCTTACGGGACGCAACTGAAATAATCACCTTCAGCCCCGCCGGTAACGGCGGGTTAGCGCTGGAGAATCAGATGCGCAGAAGAGTGGCAGAAAGGCCTATCAAATGAGGTGGAGACGGTGCGGGCAGAGCGACGGCGCGCTCGTGGCAAACCAGGGGTTGCACCAGCAACGGCCCGTAGGCAGCGGCCCAAGTAGTAGGCCCGCCAATTTGCGCCGAGACCGACGCCATAGCCGGATGCGGTACAACGCAATGCGCGCACGGTTGCGATTGGCTCTGATGGCATGGCGGCGCGCCCGCGGAATCCGGCTCCCCGCACAATCCCACGCATTCGATCCTGGCGAATGCCAGCAGCAAAGCCAACCAGACTATCAGCCGAGCGTGCATCCCGTTTGACGAACAGGATACCATGACAGGGTTGAGTATGCATCGCCGCGCATTTCTTCGTTCGGCCGCTTTGGCGCCGGTTTTGGGCGCTGCCCGCGCCGCCACACGCACGCAGATCCGCATCGTAGAGGTTCGCTTCTCCTACCAGGATTTCCGCTACCGCACCCCTTACCGTTTCGGCGCGCAGACCGTCGACCGGGTCACGCTGTTGAATGTCGATTGCACGGTGCGCGCGAAGGATGGACGCACGGTGCGCGGCTTCGGATCGATGACCATGGGCAACGCCTGGTCGTTTCCATCCAAGACGATGTCTTACGATACGACGCTCGGCGCCATGAAGGCGCTGGCCGGCCGGATTTCGAACGTCACGAATGCGTATCGGGAAGCCGGTCATCCGGTGGATATCAACGGCGCGCTGGAGCCGGAGTATCTGAAAGCCGCGGGCAATGTCTCGCGCGAACTGCATCTTTCGGAACCCATTCCCAAGCTATGCACGCTGGTCACGGCCAGCCCGTTTGATGCCGCGATTCACGACGCTTACGGCAAGCTGTTGGGAGTGAGTTGTTACCGGACTTATGGCCCGGATGCGATGCCTTACGATCTCCAGCACTACTTAGGCGCGAGCTACAAGGGCGAGTATCTCAGCCAGTATGTGCTCGAACGACCTACGCCGCGCATAGCGCTCTATCATTCGGTGGGCGCCAGTGACCCGATTGTAACTTCCGATGTTCGGCGTCCCATCGGTGACGGACTACCCGAGACATTACCTGAATGGATCCGCTATAACGGGCTGCGGCGCATCAAGATCAAGTTGGCGGGCAACGATCTGAAGTGGGATCTGGCGCGCGTGGTGGAAATCGATCGCGCCACCAGCCAGACGCAGAAAGAGCGCGGTGTCGCCGAATGGTTCTATTCACTCGATTTTAATGAGCAGTGTCCCAACGTGGATTATCTGCTCGAATTTCTGCGGCGCTTGCGCGAGAGCACGGCTCCCGGTTTCGAGCGCATTCAATATGTCGAGCAGCCCACGGCGCGCGATTTGAAAGCGGATCGCGCCAATGACATGCATCGCGCGGCAAAGCTGCGGCCAGTGGTGATCGATGAGTCGCTTACCGATGTCGACAGTCTCTTGCTGGCGCGCGAGATGGGCTACTCAGGCGCGGCCCTCAAGGCATGCAAAGGCCAGAGCCAGGTGTTGCTGATGGCCGCCGTGGCGCAAAAGCACAAGATGTTCTTATGCGTTCAGGATCTGACCTGTCCGGGCGCCTCTTTGATCCATTCGGCGGGCTTGGCGGCGCACATCCCAGGCGTGGCGGCCATTGAGGCGAATGCGCGCGAGTATGTACCCGCGGCGAATAAGCCGTGGGAAGATAAGTTTCCGGGCATATTCAAAGTTCGCGAAGGCGTGATGGACACTTCCGTGTTGGACCGGCCGGGTCTGGGAGCGGTCTGACGGGACAGGATCATGGGATACCTACACCATTGGCGCCAGCCGCTCACGATTCCCGATGCGGCTTGGCAGTCTATTCGCAGTGATTTTCGAAAAGCTTTTACTGCCGCTGAACGATGCGGGCGCTGTTCTTGCCGGTGGCTCGGGCGAGGGGCAGCCGGCGAGATCAGTAACAGGTCCATATGCTTCAACGGCCCGAGAAAATGTGGGCATCCTGCGAGCGGCGAACTCCGGATTCCGTATCCTCCGAAAATGCTGAAGGAGTCGGTCCTACCGGCGGAGATCCCAACGACCCCCGACGGTACGCCGCATGGGTCCAAGACGGGCTTCCGGCCATATGACATTGCCATGACCGCCGTCCTTCTCATCGCCAAGCACTATCTGCGCGACCGAATCCTGGTATACACGGATGGCGCCGATGCACAGTGGGCTGATGCGCGCCGAATCTGCCAGAGAGTC
>Ga0335074_10006285_pt1 | contig 16485 bp, 18 predicted proteins | sample Lox_Sample_23_FD_206715 | JGI IMG/M metagenome (GOLD analysis project Ga0335074, IMG submission 206715) | Soil microbial communities from Loxahatchee National Wildlife Refuge, Florida, United States - Lox_Sample_2.3 | ecosystem: Environmental > Terrestrial > Soil > Wetlands | place: USA...
TGCTGCTTACCGGGAAAGGGGGGAAGCAGCGGTACGTTCCGGTGGGGAGCTATGCGGTCACGGCGCTTGACGCCTATCTGGTGCGGGGGCGGCCCGTGCTAGCCGCTGGCGCCGGGCGGAAGGCCAGCCCGGCGGTGTTCCTCAACGCCCGTGGCGGGCGGCTCACCCGGCAGGGAGCGTGGGGGATCCTGCGCGAAGCAAGCGTACGTTCCGGACAACAGGACGTGTCACCACACACCCTGCGGCACTCTTTCGCGACTCACCTGCTCGACGGGGGCGCGGATATCCGGGTGGTGCAGGAATTGCTTGGACACGCCTCCGTGACCACCACGCAGGTCTACACTCTGGTGACCGTTGACAAGCTGCGAGAGGTGTACGCCGCGGCCCACCCGAGGGCATTCGGCTAGCCGGTAACTGCTAAATATTCGCCGCTAACGGCGCGTTGGCTTGCTCCTGACCCGCTAGCAGCCTAAAGTCCCGAACAGTTCCGGACCCCGAGCCCCGGAAGGATCTTACTGGTGGCCGCATCTCGCGTAATAGAGCTTCTGCCGGGCGACATCGGGCCGACTGGGCGGCCGCTGCCCGCCTTCCCTGAGCCCGAGCCGCTGGCTGTGCACGGCCCGGCGCGTATCGTCGCGGTCTGCAACCAGAAGGGCGGCGTTGGCAAGACCACGACGACCATCAACCTGGGGGCGGCGCTCGCCGAGCAGGGGCGGCGGGTGCTGCTCGTGGACTTCGACCCGCAGGGCGCGCTGTCAGTCGGGCTTGGCATCCAGCCGCACGACATCGACAACACGGTCTACAACCTGCTGATGGAGCGCGACGTCAGGGCGCAGGACGTGCTGTTCCACACCCCCGTCGACGGTATGGACCTGCTGCCGAGCAACATCGACCTGTCCGGCGCCGAAGTGCAGCTGGTGCACGAGGTCGGCCGGGAGTTCGTGCTCGGCGGCGCGCTCAAGGACGTCGTGCCGGAGTACGACTACATCATGATCGACTGCCAGCCGTCGCTCGGCCTGCTGACGATCAACGCGCTCGCCTGCGCGGACAGCGTGCTCATTCCGCTGGAATGCGAGTACTTCGCGATGCGCGGCGTCGCGCTGCTGATGGAGACGATCAACAAGGTGCAGCAGCGACTCAACCCGCGGCTGCAGATCGATGGACTTTTGGGCACAATGTACGATTCGCGTACTTTGCACACCCGCGAAGTGCTCGGCAGCATCGTAAATGGCTTCGGTGACAAGGTATTTCATACGGTGATCAACCGCACGGTGCGCTTCCCGGACGCTACCGTTGCAGGTGAGCCCATCACGAGCTTCGATAGCTCCTCGATGGGGGCTAGTTCCTATCGCGAACTTGCCAAGGAGGTACTTGAGCGGTGGCGGCAGGCAGGGGGCGGTCACGCCGGGTAAGCATTCCCGGGGTAGCAGAACTGCTGCGCCCCGCCACCCCCGATCCGGTCGACTCGGATGAACGGCAGGCGACCGGCAGGGAAAAGCATGATCACAAGATCACCGTTTACCTTTCCGCCGCCGAACTGCTTGAGCTGGAACACGCCCGCCTGGCGCTGCGCCGGTTCGGCTTCGTCGTCGACCGCGGTCGGCTGGTCCGCGAGGCCATCGCCATCCTGCTCGCCGACCTCGACGCGCGCGGGAAAGACAGCCTCGCGGCCCGCCGCGTCCGTCCCGGCCTCAACGGCGGCAGCCTGAACGGCGTCCCCCACCAGGAGGAGGCCGATCGTGACGAGCCGAGCGCCGATCCCGCCAGTCCGCTACCGTCATTAGCGTGGTGATGATCGCGGGCGGCACGGTGAGCGGTGAGCCGGCCCCCGGTGCTGGCGGCGCGGGCGCCTTTGAAGTGCACCTGGATGTCTTCGAGGGACCGTTCGACCTGCTGCTCGCGCTGATCTCCAAGCACAAGCTGGACATCACCGAGGTGGCGCTGTCCCAGGTGACCGACGAGTTCATCGCCTACATCAGGCAGCGCTCCGGCGGCTGGGACCTGGATCAGGTGAGCTACTTCCTGGTCGTCGCCGCCACCCTGCTCGACCTCAAGGCCGCGCGGCTGCTGCCGTCCGGCGAGGTAGAGGACGAGGAAGACCTGGCGCTGCTCGAGGCGAGGGACCTGCTGTTCGCCCGGCTGCTGCAGTACCGCGCGTATAAGGAGGCCGCGGCCGTGTTCGCCGGCCGGATGGCGACGGCGGCGAAGCGCTTCCCTCGGCGCGTCCCGCTCGAGCCGCGGTTCGCCGAGCTGCTGCCCGAGGTGCTGTTCGCCATCGGGCCGCAGGAGTTCGCGATGCTCGCCGCGCGGGCGCTCGCCCCGAAGGCGGCGCCGGTGGTGCCGACCGGGCATATCCACCCGCCGTTCGTCTCGATCAGGGAGCAGGCGGCGCTGATCGCCGGCCGGCTCCGCGGGGTGGGCCGGGCGAGCTTCCGCCAGCTGACCGCGGGCGCCGAGGGGAACTACGAGCTCGTGGCGTCGTTCCTCGCCCTGCTCGAGCTCTACCGCGAGGAGATGGTGACGTTCGAGCAGGTGACAGCGCTCGGCGAGCTGTACGTCACCTGGACCGGCGGCGACCGCGAGGTGGCGCCGGCCCCGCCAGACGGGAGCGGCGCCCTGGCACCGACAGAAAGCGAAGAAGAAGACTACACATGACCAGCGACTTCACCGGCGAACCCATGGAGCCCACCGAGCCCGCGGAGCCTGACGAGCCCGCCGAGCTCGACTCCGATGACGGGCCCGGCCTGCGGGCCTCGCTCGAGGCGATCCTGCTCGTCGCCGACGAGCCGGTGCCCGAGGTGCTGCTCGCCCAGGTGCTTGAGCGGCCGCGCGGCGAGGTGGCGGCCGGGCTGCGGGCCCTGGCGGCGGAATACACGGCCGACGGCCGCGGCTTCGATCTGCGGGAGATCGCCGGCGGCTGGCGGTTCTATACTCGGGAGGACTGCGCACCACTGGTGGAGCGGTTCGTCAGGGACGGACAGGAAGTACGGCTCACCCAGGCCGCGCTCGAGACCCTCGCCGTGATCGCCTACCGGCAGCCCGTCAGCCGGGCGCGGGTATCGGCGGTGCGGGGGGTGAACTGCGACGGCGTGATCAGGACGCTGGTCCTGCGCGGCCTGGTGGAGGACTCGGGAACCGATCAGGAAACCGGTGCGATCCTGTATCGCACTACCGGCTACTTCCTTGAGCGGGTGGGCATGGCGAGTCTGGACGAGCTGCCTGACCTGGCGCCGTTCCTGCCGGAGAACATTGAGGACATCGAGGACAATGAGCACACGCGGGCATAGCCGGGAGGTCGGTCGGGGCCGGTTGGCCGGAGAAGCAGAGCCCGACTATGACGAGGACGACGACTGGGGCGACTTCGGTGGTGAGCGGGACGACCTCACCGACGTCCCCGGCGGGGTCCGGCTGCAGAAGGTGCTCGCCGCGGCGGGCGTCGGCAGCCGCCGTCACTGCGAGGAGCTGATCGGCGCCGGCCGCGTCGAGGTGGACGGGCAGACCGTCCGCAGGTTCGGCGCCCGGGTGGACCCCGAGCACCAGATCATCCGCGTCGACGGCAAGCGGATACCGGCCCGGCAGGACATCGTGTACCTGGCGTTCAACAAGCCGCCGAAGGTGCTCACCGCGATGTCCGATGACCGCGGCCGCAAGACGGTCACCGACTTTCTCGGCGACCGCGCCGAGCGGCTGTTCCACGTGGGCAGGCTCGATTACGACACCGAGGGACTGATGCTGCTCACCAACGACGGTGAGCTGGCGCACCGGCTCGCCCACCCGAGCTACGAGGTCGCGAAGACCTACCTGGCGGACGTGCCGGGCCCGGTCCCCAGGGACCTGGGACGGCGGCTCGCCACCGGCGTCGAGCTGGAGGACGGGGTGGCGGTCGCGGACCGGTTCCGGGTGCTTGAGCAGGCAGGCTCGCATGCCCTCGTGGAGATCACCCTGCACGAGGGCCGCAAGCACATCGTCCGCCGGATGCTCGCCGAGGTCGGGCACCCGGTCAGCCGCCTCGTCCGCACCACGGTGGGACCGGTCAAGCTCGGCGGCCTGCGGCCCGGCGAGACCCGCGACCTCACCACCAGGGAAATCGGCGAGCTGTACGCCGCCGTCGGCCTGTAGGCACCAGCCGGTAGCCTTCGGGCCATGGAAAGGAGTTGAGCACGTTGACAGTCCGGGCGATCCGAGGCGCGATCCAGCTGGACGCGACCGACCGCGACGCCATCCTCGAGGGGACCGCGGAGCTGGTGGCCGCGGTCATGAGCCGCAACGACCTGGCCGCGGACGACGTGATCAGCGTCTTGTTCACCGTCACCCCTGACCTGACTGCCGAGTTCCCGGCGCTGGCGGCCCGCAAGACCGGCTTCCACGCGGTCCCGCTGATGTGCGCGACCGAGATCCCGGTGCCGGGGGCCATGCCTCGCGTGGTCCGGCTGATGGCGCACGTGGACACCGACCGGCCGAGGTCGGAGATCCAGCACGTGTACCTGCGCGGCGCCGCGGCCTTGCGGCTGGACATCGCTCAGTGAGTCTCGCGGGGGTATCGCGATGAGGGTTCTCGTTTCCGGAGCTGGCCTCATCGGGGCGTCGGTCGCCCTCGCGCTGCGCGCGAAGGGCGCCGACGTTTGGCTGAGTGACCGCGATGAGGGGACGGCCCAGCTGGCGGCTGACCTGGGGGCCGGCACTGTCGTGCCGGATCTGCGGGATGCTAAGGGGATCGCGGATATTGCGGTGCTTGCCATGCCGCCGGCCGCTGTCGCGGCGGCGCTCGCCTTTGGGCAGGAGTATGGCGTCGCCGACGTGTACACCGACGTGGCCAGCGTCAAGGAGCTGCCGGTTCGGCGAGCTCGTGAGCTTGGCTGCGATCTCTCCAGCTACGTGCCTGGGCATCCGCTTGCCGGGCGCGAACGCCATGGCCCGGCGGCGGCTCAGGCCGACCTGTTTCTCGGGCGGACCTGGGCGCTGTGCCCGCTGCCTGAGACGTTGCCAGCCGCGGTGGAGGCCGTGACCGGGCTGGTGGTGGCTTGCGGCGCGGATCCGGTGACCACCGATCCGGGGACGCACGATCGGTGGGTGGCGCTGATATCGCACGCGCCGCATGTGGTGGCGGCCGCGATGGCCGCCCGGCTGGCGCCGTCCTCGGTGCCGCTGGACGCGTTGCGGCTGGCGGGCCAGGGGCTCCGTGACGTCACCCGCGTCGCGGCGGGCGACAGCGTGCTGTGGACCGAGATCCTCGCCGCCAATCCCGGGCCGGTCGCCGAGGTTGTCGCCGCCGTGGCGGCGGACCTGGCCGACACAGCGCGTGCACTGGGCGCCCACGCCATCGGCGTTTCCGCGGAAACGCCGGCGGCCGACGTCACTGAACTGCTTGAGCGGGGGCAGGCCGGGGTGGCGCGGATTCCCGGCAAGCACGGCGGGCAGCCGCGGAACTTCACCATGGTGCAGGTGGTCATCCCCGACCAGCCGGGCGAACTGGCCAGGTTGTTCAATGCCGCGGGTGCCGCCGGGGTGAACATCGAGGACGTGCGGATCGAGCATTCGCCGGGCCTGCCGGTCGGCGTGGCCGAACTGTCGGTCCGCCCGGACCAGGTGACGGCGCTGCTGGACGCGATGGAGGCGGGCAGCTGGCCGGTGCGCCGGTAAAAGCCGTTGTCACCGTCCGGCCAGGATGTGCGAAGCTTGGCTTCATGAGTGACACCGCGAAACAGTCCGCCCCCGAGGCCAAGGCTGACCAGACCGCCCCAGAGGCCGACGTGAAGCAGGGCGAACCTGAGGCGGTCACCGAGACGCCCCCGGCGGAGGAAGCCGAAGCCGCCCCCGCGCGGCCGGACATGGACGAAATGAAGCGGAAGTTCCGCGAGGCCCTGGACCGCAAGAACCAGGCGCACGCGGAAGGCCAGGTTGACGGCGGCCGTGACACCGGCAAGATCCACGGCGCGCACGGCCCGGCGGCCAGCCGCCGGAACTTCCGCCGCAAGAGCGGCTGACAGCACGTCGAACCGCTGGGTGTGTTATTCCGGGGCATATCGACCCGGAATAACACAGTGAGCGCTCCTGGGGTGATAACAGCAAGAAGCGCGGGGCGCCGCGGGGCGCGCGGAGCGCGGGCGCCGGGCGGCGAGCCGTAGACGGAGAGCGGAACCCGGCGCGCCCGGTACCATTTCGAGGTGGGACATTCTTCGCCGGGGCGTTTTGTCGTGGCCGTGGACGGGCCGTCGGGGTCGGGCAAGTCGAGCGCCTCGCGCGGCGCCGCGCGCGCCCTTGGCCTGCGCTACCTGGACACCGGCGCGATGTACCGCGCGCTGACCTGGTGGCTGCTGGCCGTGCCCGCCGACACGGCCGACGAAGCGCTGGTGGCGAGCCTGGCCGCGAAGCCGGTCATCGAGGTCGGTACCGACCCGGATGACCCGTGGACGCGAGTCAACGGCGCGGACGTTTCCCGCGATATCCGAACGCGGGAGGTTTCCGCTCAGGTCAGTGCCGTCGCCCGCGTCCCCGCGGTGCGGCGGCACCTGATCGAGCAGCAGCGCTCCATCATCGGGGCGGCCGCAGACGGCATCGTCGCCGAGGGACGCGACATCGGGACGGTGGTGGCGCCTGACGCGCCGCTCAAGGTGTTCCTGACCGCGGACAGCGGGGCCCGCGCCGAACGGCGCGCGGCCGAGCAGGGCGCGGCGGTCGACGTGACCGAGGCCGACCAGGCCCGGCGCGACCGGCTGGACGCCGCCCAGTCCGCCAAGGCGGCGGACGCGGTGCTCATCGACGCCACCGACCTGGCGCTCGCCGAGGTGATCGACGTGATCGTCGGGCTGGCTCGCGAGCGGCGGCCGCTCGCGAGCGCGGGGGACAAGAGCAATTGATTCTTAACGTAGGGACTGACTGAGAAGTGGAAGGAACGCAGCCGGTGCTCGCCGTCGTCGGACGGCCGAATGTCGGCAAATCCACCCTGGTGAACCGCATCCTCGGCAGCCGGCAGGCGGTCGTGCAGGATGTGCCCGGTGTCACCAGGGACCGCGTCGCGTACGACGCCAACTGGCGCGGCCGGACGTTCACCGTGGTGGACACCGGCGGCTGGGAAGCCCGCGCGCAGGGCCTGTCGGCGCAGGTCGCCGAGCAGGCGAAGATCGCCGTCGACATGGCGGACGCCGTGCTGTTCGTGGTGGACGCGCGGGTCGGCGCGACCGACGAGGACGAGGCGGTCGCGAACGTGCTCCGCCGGTCCGGCAAGCCGGTCGTGCTCGCCGCCAACAAGGTGGACGACGCGCGCAGCGAGGCCGACGCCACGTCGCTGTGGTCGCTCGGCCTCGGCGAGCCGGTCATGATCAGCGCCATGCACGGCCGCGGCGCCGGCGACCTGCTCGACCTGGTGCTCGACGCGCTGCCCGAGGCGCCGCCGGAGCGGGACGAGGAGGCCGGGCCGCGCCGGGTGGCGCTCATCGGCCGGCCGAACGTCGGCAAGTCCAGCCTGCTGAACAAGCTCGCCGGCGAGCGGCGCGCGGTCGTCGACCCGGTGGCGGGCACCACCCGTGACCCGGTGGACGAGCTCATCGAGCTCGGCGGCATCACCTGGCGGTTCGTGGACACCGCGGGCATCAGGCGGCGGTTCAGGGAGAGCCAGGGCGCGGACTACTACGCGACGCTGCGCACCGCGGGCGCGCTGGACCGCGCCGAGGTCGCGGTCGTGCTCGTCGACGCCAGCGAGCCGCTCACCGAACAGGACCTGCGCATCATCACCATGGTGATCGAGGCGGGCCGGGCGCTGGTCATCGCCTTCAACAAGTGGGACCTGACCGACGAGGAGCGCAGGCTTTACCTGGAGCGGGAGATCGAGCGCCAGCTCAACCACGCGCGCTGGGCGCCCCGGGTGAACATCTCCGCCGCCACCGGACGGCACGTCGACCGGCTGGTGCCGGCCCTCGAGGAGGCCCTCGCGAGCTGGGAGCAGCGGGTGCCCACCGGGCAGCTCAACCAGTTCCTGAACCAGGTCGTCGCCGCCACCCCGCCGCCGATGCGCGGCGGGCGCCAGCCGCGGATCCTGTTCGCCACCCAGGCGGGCACTAAGCCGCCGCACTTCGTGCTGTTCACCACCGGGTTCCTCGAGGAGACGTACCGCAGGTTCATCGAACGGCGGCTCAGGGAGGAGTTCGGGTTCGAGGGCACCCCGATCAAGGTGACCATGCGGGTGCGGGAGAAGCGCGGCAAGGGCGCGGGCAAGCCGGCGAAGTCCGCCGCCAGGCGGGGATAGGCGGCCGAGAGCCAGTCGCGTACGTTCACAGTGAGCGGGCCCTCGCGCCATGCGATGGAACGGCTAACGGATTTACCTGTGTGCGGATTCAAGAACCCTTATCGTTTTTGGCGACTTTGCGCGAGAGGCGGCGGGAGGGTAAGCGTTCCTGATGCTGGGCGTAATTTCAGATGAAATCCCGGATGGGATTTCATCCCGCGCGGTTTCGCTGTATGGTTCTCGTTGTGAGGGCGTCCTTTTACGACCCTGGTTTGGCCTGCCATTAATTAGGGATGCAGCGACATGAGGACTCTGTTCGCTCGCGGGAGGTGGACCTCCGATGGCTACCGGCCCGACCGTCAGAAGGCGGCGGCTCGGCACTGAGCTACGCAGGCTTCGAGACTCCGCGGGCTACAAGCTAGAGGAAGTCGCCGGGCTGCTGGGCGTCGCCCCGTCTACCTTGTCCCGTATCGAGACCGGCAAGGCTCCGACCAAGTCGGCGTACCTGAGCCACCTGCTCGAGCTGTACCAGGTCACTGACCCCGGGCAGCGCCAGATCCTCGTCGACATGGCGCGCGAGGGGCACCGCAAGGGCTGGTGGGCGGCGTACGACGACGTGCTTCCCAGCGGGCTCGGCGTCTACGTGGGCCTCGAGGCCGAGGCGTCGGGGCTGCGCAGTTACGAGATCGGCGTGGTGCACGGCCTTCTGCAGACCACGGACTACGCGCGGGCCGTCTTGCGGGCGAGTGCGCCGCGGCACACCGCGGACCAGATCGAGCGCCTGGTGGACCTGCGGATGGAGCGGCAGCGGGGGGTCGACGACGATCCGCCGCTCGACTTGTGGGTGATCCATGACGAGGCGGTGATCCGGCGCACCGTGGGCGGCCCGACGGTGATGCGCCACCAGCTCGCGCACCTGCTCGTGGCGTCCGGACTGCCAGGGGTCACGCTCCAGGTCCTGCCCTTCGACAGCGGCGCGCACGCGGGCCACGACGGCCCCTTCTCCATCATCGAGTTTCAGGACAGGTCCGACTCTGAAGTCGTCTACGTCGAATCGACGGCCGGGCCCATCTACCTGGAGAAAGACAGGGATGTCCGGGCCAGCGCCGAGGTCTTTGACCGGCTCAGGGCGGCGGCCCTGCCACCGGAGGCGTCTCTCGACGTGATCTCCAAGGCGGCGCGAGAGCTTGCCTGAGCCGCGAAGGAACCCCGCGAAAGCCCGTGCCGACCGTCGGTCTGGCGCGGCTGAGGGATGGTGAACCTAACCACAGGAGGGAAGCCATGGAAGGCGAGTTGAACGACCTGCACTGGTTCAAGAGCAGCGCCAGTGCCTCCGGGGCGTGCGTGGAAGTCGCGCACCTGCCGGGTGGCGACGTAGCGGTCCGCGACTCGAAGGACCGGGCCAAGGCCCCGCACGTCTACACCCGGCGTGAATGGGAGGCGTTCCTGACCGGCGCCAAGAACGGCGAGTTCGACCTGCCGGTCGCCTTAGCCGTCGGCGCCAGCCCGGGAAGCCTGAGAAGCCCGGGAGAGCGATGACGACGGGTTCCCGCCCGCAACGGGAGCCCGTCGTCTGGCGACGGCCGCGACGAACGCGGTCCACTGCTCTCGCCCGAACAGCAGCGCGGGACCCGCTGGGTACCGCGAGTTCCTGACGGCCACCCGGCCGTCACCGAGGCACGCTACCTCCACGCAGTTGCCCCCCGTGGGCCCGCTGCGGGTGCTCTTCACCCAGCGGGCGGCGGTCAGGCCGGCCGCGTCACTCATCGCGTGCCGCCTCCAGATCCTTGATGATCTCGTCGAGGATCTCCGTGGTCCGCTGAGGATCGTGGGCCATGATGCTCAGCCGCTCCATGGCGAGCAGGTACCGCTCAACTTCGGCCGGCTTGTCAAGATACAGCGCGCTGGCCAGGTTCTCGACGTACACCACGTCGGGGAGGTCGGGCTCCGCGAACCGCAGGATGCTGAACCCGGTCGGTGTCGCGTGGCCGCCCAGCCCGTAGGGCAGGACCTGCAGGGTCAGCGACGGCGTGCCGCTCTGCTCCCGGAGGTAGCGCAGCTGGTCAAGGTGCACGCCGATCCCGGCGACGGGACGGCGCAGCGGCGCCTCGTCCACGATCATCCAGAGCCTGAGCTTGCCCTCGCGGTACCGGCGCTGCCGCTGCCTGCGCAGCCGCACATGCCGTTCGGTCTGCTCGACGGGAAAGTCGCCGAGCGCGAGCACGGCGGCCGCGTACTCCTCGGTCTGCAGCAGGCCGGGAATGAAATGCGGGTCGTAGCCGCGGATCGCCCGCGCTGCCTCCTCCATGCCCACGTAGGCCTGGAACCACTCGGGCAGGATGTCGTTGTACCGGTGCCACCAGGCCGGCCGGTTCGCCTGCTCGGCCAGGGTGAGCAGCTCTTCCCGCTCGGCGGGGGCGACGCCGTACAGGGTCAGCAGGTCGAGCACGTCGATCTCGCGGATGGCGTTCCGGCCCAGCTCAATGCGGCTGATCTTGGAGTCCGACGCGCGTATGGAAGCGGCCGCCTCCCGCGCGGAGATTCCCCTGGCTTCCCTGATCCGGCGCAAGTGGGTGCCGAGCAGGATGCGCAAGATGGTAGGCCCGTCAGAAGAGTCAGGCACGGCCGGCCGACCTCCCCATTCCCGTCGCCATGCGCTGCGGCTAAAGACGCATGGAATTATGCATTCTCCTCGCGGAGGGCGCATGCACACGCACGATGATATCCCAGATGCCTAATCAGGGTAGATTCTCAGATAGTGAGATTAGGCGCTGATCGCCCCCGCGGCCTGTCCGGCGCCCGCCGGCGCCCGCCGTGCCCGCCGGTCCGGGTTCACGGCCGGCCCGGATGTTAGCTGCCGTCCGCCCAAGCAACACGTTTGTGCATGGACAATGCCCCGCTGCGTATGGGCAACGGACAGCCGCCGCCCGCGAACAGCGGACGGCGCCCGCCGCCGGGTGGCCGGGGATTCGCCGGCCTCGGCGAAATTTACAGTCGTGAATTGCCGAATTAACCCGGCCGCAACGACGCCGCTGCCCGCGGGGCCATTGCGTCAGTTATTCCGGTGCGCGGCCTATTCGCCGGCCCTTTTGTCAACAGCACGCCGGCGCCGCCCTCCGGCCGCCAGGCCGCCGTCCGTGAGGTCCGGCGCGCGTCCGTATGATGCCTGCCATGCGCTATCGAACCCTCGGTGACTCAGGGCTGCTCGTGTCGGTGGTCGGCCTCGGCGGCAACAACTTCGGCGGCCGCATCGACCTGCAGCGGACCCGCGCGGTGGTCGACGCGGCCATCGACGCCGGCGTCACGCTCTTCGACACCGCCGAAATGTACGGCAAAGACGGCGGTTCTGAGCTCGCCCTCGGCGAGGTGCTCGCGGGCCGCAGGGACAAGGTCGTGCTCGCGACGAAGTTCGGCCACCAGAAGGTGGACATGGGCTACGGCCCCGCCGCGGGCGCCAAGGGCGGCCGCGGCTACATCAGGCTGGCGGTGGAGAAGTCGCTGCGGCGGCTGCGCACCGACTACATCGACCTGTACCAGCTACACACCCCGGACCCGCTGACCCCGATCGAGGAGACGATCGCCGCGCTCGACGAGCTGGTGGCGGAGGGCAAGGTCAGGTACATCGGGCACTCGAACCTGTCCGGCTGGCAGCTGGCGGACGCCGCGCACAAGAGCGCCGCCCGTACCCCGTTCATCTCGGCGCAGAACCAGTGGTCGCTGGTCGATCGCGACGTGGAAGCCGAGGTGGTGCCCGCCGCCGTCCACTTCGGGCTCGGCGTGCTGCCGTACTTCCCGCTGGCCAACGGGATGCTCACCGGGAAGGTCCGGCGCGGCCGTGAACTGCCCGCGGGCAGCAGGATCGCGACGCGGTCGCACCTGGTCACCGACGAGAAGCTGGAGACGGTGGAGGCGCTCGTCGAGTGGGGCGCCGAACGCGGCGTTTCCATCCTCGAGATCGCCATCGGCGGCCTCGCGGCGCAGCCCGGCTGCGCCTCGGTGATCGCCGGCGCGACGTCAGCGGAGCAGATCCTCGCCAACGCCGCCGCCGGCGAGTGGGAGCCGACCAGGGAAGAGCTCGCCGAGCTCGACAAGATCTCGCCGCCACCCGCCAGGGGTGTGTAGCCAGCGGACCGCCTGCCCGCGGGCCGCCAGCTAGCTGGCCGCCTGCGCCGCCTGGTACAGGGCCGCCACCGTCGCGCCGAACGCCACGGAGTACGACACCTGCGGCAGGTCACCGCCCTGCTCGTAGCCGCCGATCACGCCGATGACGGTGCCCTGGCCCGAGGACGCCGATACGTTGGCGAGGAACGGCCCGCCGCTCGTGCCGTTGGTGTACCCGCCGCAGTCGAACTCGAGCTGCGTCGGGCTGAAGGGCTTCGTCCAGTTCACGCACGAGACCGGCTGGTCCGCGGTGTCCGGGTAGCCGATCACCTGCACCAGCCCTCCGGCGGCGGCGTCGGTGGCGACGTGCTCGGCGCCGGTCACGGCCTCGACCGGCGCGCCGCCAGGCGCGCTGGACAGCTGCAGGAAGGCGACGTCGTCGTCGGGGTCCTGGGCGGACTGCCAGGCCGCGTCGGTGTATACCCGGGTGACCTGCCAGACCCCGTACGGTTCCGTGCCGTTGGCGTAGCCGGGCACGAACGCGATCTGGCCGGACGTGCCGGTCACGCAGTGCGCGGCCGTGATGGCCAGGTCACCGTGCGGGCTGTCCACGACGCTCGCCGTGCAGAAGTGCGAGCTGAGCTTTCCCGAGCTCTCGCCGAACAGCGCGCCGACGGTCGCCACCCCGTCGAAGGACTGCCCGTTGCCGGACACCCGGGCGGCCCCGATGCCGCCAGCGCCCAGCGGGGCCGGCCAGGTGTCTCCTGCGGCCCCGCTGCGCGCGGGCGCCAGCGACAGGGTGACGAACACGGCAACGGCGGCCAGGATGGAGATGAGGCGACCATGCGTCCGCCCGCTCGCCGCGAGGCGCGCAGCCAGCCTCATCCACTAACCTCCACAGCGCCGGATATATGCTGATTTGTCCGCCAGGAGGCAAAAATCAGCTACTGTCCTCATCGCGCATCGTTCGTTGCCGTGCCGATGCCTAATTGTGATCTATTGACTGCCCTCACACTAGAGGCTCATCCTTGGAACTTCCTTAGAGTTCCCTGGTTCTCCCTAAACTTTGCGACGTGACGGCACACCGCGGGGCGCATCGTGAGCTCGACAGGCGCATCATCGCGCTTGGCCTCCCCGCGCTCGGCGCGATCGCGGCCGAGCCGCTGTACACCCTGGTGGACACCGCGATCGTCGGCCATCTGGGCCGTCAGCAGCTCGACGCGCTGGCGATCGCGACGAGCGTGCTGTCGGTCGTCTCCTGGCTGACCATCTTCCTGGCCACCGCGACGACGTCCGCGGTGGCGCGGCTGGTCGCGGCGCGCGACGGCGAGGCCGCAGGCCGCGCGGTCGGGGCGGCGTACCTGCTCGCGGTGGCGCTCGGCGCGCTCACGGCGGTGATCCTGCTGGTCGCCGCGCCGTGGGTCGCGCAGGTGCTCGGCGCCCGCGGTGGCGTCCTGACCGGTGCCGTCGGCTACCTGCGGGCCGCCGCGGCGGGGCTGCCGTTCCTCTACGTGGGGTACGCGGGCAACGGCCACCTGATCGGCCTCGCCAACACCAAGACGCCGCTGCGGATCGCGGTCGCGGCCAACGTCGCGAACGCCGGGCTGGAGGCCGCCCTGGTGTTCGGCGCGCACGCCGGGCTGCTCGGGTCCGCGTGGGGCACGGTCATCGCGCAGGCAGGCGCGGCGGCCTGGTACGCGGCCGAGTCCTGGCGGCAGTCGCAGGCGCCGCCCCGCCGGCCGCGGCGCGCGGAGATCCGCTCCCTGCTGCGTGACGGTCACCAGCTCTCGGTGCGCACGATCGCGCTCGGCGTGGTGCCGCTGGCGGCGGTCGCGGTCGTGGCCAGGCTCGGCCCGACGCAGCTCGCGGGCCAGCAGATCGCCAACCGCATCTGGTACATGCTCTCGCTGTCGCTCGACGCGTTCGCCGTGCCCGCCCAGGTGTTCGTCAGCGCGGCCCTCGGCGCGGGCGACCCGGGCACCGCCCGGCTGACCGGCCGCCGCACGCTGCGGCTCGGGCTGGCGGCGGGCGTCGCGCTCGGCGTGGTCACCGCGGCGCTGGCGCCGGTCGCCCCCGCCCTGTTCACCGCCGACCCCGCCGTTCGGCACGCGGCCATGAGCGGGCTGCTGTGCGCGGCGCTGACCCAGCCGCTCGCCGCGCTCGCGTTCGTCCTCGACGGGCTCATCCTCGGCATCGCCGACTACGCCGCGATGCGTCGCGCGATGCTGCTCGCGATCCTCGCCTTCGCCCCGGTCGCGGCCTTGACGCTGCGTTTTCCGTGGCTGGGCCTGCCCGGCATCTGGGCGGCGCTCGGCCTGTGGCTGGCCGCCCGCTCGGCGCTTCTGGGGTACCGCTGGCGCGAAGCAACCCGTTCGTTCGGAATGAAAGATCCTTATCCCGAACGGGCCCGTGATTCCTCTGCCACCTAGGCTGGTCCTCATGAGGGCCGCTGTGTACCGGGGCACGGGCGCCGCGCGCGACGTGCTGCGGGTCGAGGAAATCGCCAGGCCGGAGCCCGGGCCCGGCGAGGTGCTCGTCCGGGTGCACGCCTCCGGCGTGAACCCCACCGATGTCAAGTCGCGGTCCGGAGCCACGGCCCGGCCGGTCGACGAGTTCCAGATCCCGCACCACGACGGCGCCGGGGTGATCGAGGACGTCGGCCCCGGCGTCGACCCGGCCAGGACCGGTGAGCGGGTGTGGATGTGGCTCGCGGCGTTCGGGCGGCGCTGGGGCACGGCGGCGGAATGGACCGTGGTCCCCGCCCGGCAGGCCGTACCGCTGCCCGACGGCGTGAGTTTCGAGCTGGGCGCCTCGCTCGGCGTCCCCGCGGTGACCGCGGACCGCTGCCTGTTCGCCGACGGCCCCCTGTCAGGGAAGGCTGTGCTGGTCGCGGGAGGGGCCGGCGCCGTCGGGCACTTCGCGATCGAGCTCGCCAGGCACGCGGGCGGCCGCGTCGTGACCACGGTCAGCGGCCCGGAGAAGGCGGAGCTCGCCGCCAAGGCGGGGGCCGACCTGGTGGTGAACTACCGGGACGCGGACGCGGCGGATCAGCTGAAGGCGTTCGCGCCCGTGATGGACCGGATCGTCGAGGTGGCGCTCGGCGCGAACCTGGCGCTCGACCTGGCGGTGTCCGGGCCGCCCACGGTCGTGGTCAGCTACGCCGCGGACGGTCCCGACCCGGTGCTGCCGGTGCGGGCCTGCATGACCGCCAACGTGACGCTGCGGTTCGTGCTGCTGTACGGGATGACCGCCGCCGCACTGGACGCGGCCGTCGCCGGAGTCTCCGCCGCGCTGGCCGCGGGCGCGCTGACCGAGCTGCCGGTCCACCGGTTCCCGCTCACCGAGGTCGCGGCCGCGCACGAGGCCGTCGAGCGCGGCGTCACCGGCAAGGTGCTCGTGATCCCGTAGCCGCCCCGCTAGCCGAAAAGCCGGTTGCCGAACCGCTCTTTCCTGCCGCTGCCACCGCACTTGCGGCAGCGCCGGCTCGCGTACGTATACACGCTGCCGGAGTGCCTGCCGGTCCCCTTGCACAGCCCGCATCTGGTCAACGGGTGAATTCGCAGCGAGATGAAATACCCCACTACCGCGAGGATGATGATGAGAATGAAAATGCCCAAGGCTAGAACACCCCGTCGATGCGCGGCGAATGCAGTTTCCTGAAACCGCGCACTGAGCGGCGCGCAGCTCCCCGTGTGCCCAGGGTCCTATCAGAGTCGCGCAGGCCCCGCCGTCGTGAGAGCGCCCCGGGTAAATGTGCCGGCGGCGTCCCGCTGCCGCCGGTGTATATGCCACGAGAGTAGATGAAATCCATTGTTCGGGTAAGTGATTTATTTAAAACGGGATGCCAAGCGCGGGGATAATGAAATCACTGGTATCGCCAGATGGTTTTGGTCAAATTCCGTCACAGCTGCCAGCTCTCCCGGCCCCTGCGGCCTGCCGGTACGCGGCCGGGCCCGGGTGCCGGCGAGTGCCCGAGAAGCCACCAGCTGACCCCGCTCCGTGACCCCGCGAGGATCCGCGAACCGGCGGTCGCCGGGGTAAATTCTTAAGATCTCCTTAACTGACCGGGTCCCCAAACCCTGATCCCTACAATTGCTTCAGTTCAGCAGGAATCGGCCTTTTACCGGGAATACCCGCTTGCCCGATAACAGGCCGCCGGGGAC